>Ga0307441_1000013_pt1 | contig 90594 bp, 67 predicted proteins | sample SalMarWE160420MG_FD_202149 | JGI IMG/M metagenome (GOLD analysis project Ga0307441, IMG submission 202149) | Salt marsh sediment microbial communities from the Plum Island Ecosystem LTER, Massachusetts, United States - WE1604-20 | ecosystem: Environmental > Aquatic > Marine > Intertidal zone >... | reverse complement strand
CTTTCTCACCTTAGACAGCTTCGGCTGCTTCGTATTACTAAAGAAGCTATCGAACAAGGTGCGCTGCTTTCTTTTGAAGACATTGCTTTTCTCCTTACCACTTCTGTTATCACTATCAAACGTGATATGGCTTTTCTTCGCCGTTCCGGGAAAACTATCCCTTCTCGCGGCTGGCGACACGATATGGGCAGAGGGACTACTCATAAATCTCAAATCCTCAATCTCTATCTTTCCGGTTATCAATTCTCTGAAATTGAAAATCGCACTCATCATTCAGAGACTGCAGTCAAACGTTACATTCAAGATTTCTCTAAGATCATTCTTCTTCACTTGAAAGATTTTTCCGTTGACCAGATTCGCATTTCTACCGGTTTTTCTAATCGCCTCATCGGTGAGTATATCAACCTTTACAAAAAATATAATAAAGAGAACAACTCTCGCCTTAAAGCTATTTTTAATCTATCACTAAAAAAAACATCAATAAAAACGAGGTCCAAATGATGATCAACTCTAACCTTAAATTCCTACCCAGAGATACTCGCAATCATTCGAAAGAATCTATCGCTCAAAGAAGATACTTTCGGATTAAGGGTAAATCTTTGAAGAATATTCTCATCGAACGCTTTGCCCATAAGTATGGCTATGATAAGGGTATTGTTACTGCCAATGCTATTGTTGATGATATCCTTCTGCTTGTTGAAACTTATTATCGCTACTCTGATAACTCTTTCCTTAAACCAGGACAGATAGTTTGGCATGCTGTACCTATTGATGAGTATCCCGCCAAAGGGAAATCTATTGCTCAAACTAAACTCAAACCTGTTGTCCTTGATATTATCTCCGACAGCGATATTGAAGATTTTAAGAAACCTATTCATCACAGAACTTTGCGTCTCAAACGTGTTGAGCGATGGACTAACCAAGCTTATGAACAAGGCGCTGTTCTTTCTCAACTTGACTTAGCTGTTCTGCTTTCTGTCAATGAATATACTGCCGGACAATATGTTCGTGAGTTTCAATCTCTTTATGGTAGAGCACTCCCTACTAGAGGAAATGTTCAACTCATTGGTAGTGGACAAACTCATAAGAAAGAAATTCTTTCCTACTATCTTAAAGGATTTCTTGTCCCGTCAATTTGTCAAAGAACTAATCATTCTAAAGAATCTGTTGAACGTTACATTCGTGACTTTGAAGCTGTTAAACTTCTTGCTTCTAAGTTTGATGATCTCAATACTATTTCCCTTGTTACTCGTTTATCTAAATCTGTCGTCAGCCAGTATCTTGACTTATTACCGGCTGATTCTTAATTTATTGTGTCTTTCCTTTGGTATCATTTGATACTATTTAAAACAAATCATTTTTTTAATAAAGATCAGGAGATATCTCACCCGCTAAAGCGGATTCGATATGACAATACCAAGTTGTCATTCTGGCGGAAGTCAGAATCTTGTTTAATTGGTTTGTTGGCGGTTTAAGGTTAAAGGTAGTTAGAATTGTTGTGCATTTAACAAAAAATATTCCTACTTTTAGTAGGAAATAAATAGCCACGATATTATAGGCGGGGATATGGAAACTGCATTTAGACACGCTTGGAGACAAAACGAGAATAATAGTACAATAATATTTATTAAGAATAAAATTTTCTTCATTTTTATAATGATCATCTTTACAAGCTTTACTCAAAAAATATATTCCCAAGGCAAACTCAATGTATCAGCGGGCATTGGACTACTTGAGTGTTTAAATATTGGTATGCATTATCAATTTAATGCATTTCAAGTTGGAATGAGTGCAGGAACCTGGCCAAATCAAAATGTTATTTCTATTTTAGGTGATTTAAGACTTCAATTTGGTCAGGATTCAAAGTCATCAAATCATCCAAGCTGGTATTTATTATATGGTTTGGATTATGTAAGACATGAAGATGATTTTAATATAGATAAAAATCTTTATGGGGATTTTCGAGTTGGAAGGTATTTTTATATTTTAAAAGAGATAGGAATTGATATAAACATCGGAATTCAAGCTGAGGTTATGCATAAAGAAATAAGAAAAAAGTTACAAGGAGCACCTATAGGCGGTGGAGAAATATCATTTTTACCCGGTTTAGATTTAAGTATATTTTTTAATATTTAATAAAGTAATAATACAATCATAAATTGTATTTAAACTGAAATAATAATTTTATAACAAAATAAAAATATAATATCATGAAAAAAATATTAATATCTTTCATATTGCTTTTACCGTTATTAAATTTATTTCCTCAGACAAAAAATTTGGAAACCGGTTTGTATGCTGTAATTCCATTAGATTCTTGCACCGGTATGAATAACAAAATAGCTGTTGAATTTTTAACCGATACACTTTGCCTTAATCCAAAACCGCTTATTACCGTAAAAGATTTTGACTCATGCAAGATAGATTCATCAATGTACAGCAGGGAAAAAATACTTTTCTTAAACATAAAGCTGAAGGATTATGCTACTGAAAAATTTAAGGAAATAACGACTAAGAATGTTGGGAAAAAGATTGCGGTTATTATTGACAATAAAGTGGTATTGGCTCCAATAGTTCGAGATCCTATAACTAACGGACGATTGACTGTCGGAGGAGATAAAGAAGCAATTATTAAAGAAATGTATGAGAAATTAAAACGGGAAATAGGGCCTCAATAAATTAGTGAAATATAAACTAAAAAATAAATTGCGAAATAAATTTATGGTTGTATTTTAACTAGAATTCTTGAAAAGAAGTTTTTAAGTAATTAATAAATGAAACAAGAAAAATGATCTAAAAGAAAATTTATTTTCGTTAATCGTTAAACGCTTATCAAGTACACTGGCACATCTTGTGGAAAAGATTAAGATCTAATCTATTGAATAAAGCTATTATTGTTAAATAAATAATTTAAAAATTATGAAGAGAAATTATTCATTTTAAAATCCGTTGAAATCGGTTAAATCCGTGTTGTTAGTGTTCTATTTTTTCAATTTTAGATTTTAAAACTTCAAGCCGTACCAGATGACATGAGGATAAATTTGAATCATGGTAGAAGGGAAGCGGTAATAGTTTAAATTTCTTTTTAAAAGATTCCAAAACCAGCCGTTTCTGGGCAGTGCTTCAAAGTTCCAGTCTAATCCAATGTAAAACCGATGATTACCCCCGCCAAGATTATCAAGCTTTTCTACACTATGTCCGATTGCTAAATTTATAAATCCGGGATAAAATTTACTTATTCCTTCAGGTAAAAGATTATGTACGTTTATACTTAGCCAGTCGTAAGTACTTTCATAATCATCGAAGATAACTCTATGGAAACCATGCTTAAATCTATCGGAAGGATAAAAGCTTATTTTAAAATTGAAATTTTTTAAAACCGGTATCTTATGCTGGAGGATTGGATATGCTGAACCAAGGAAATCTGCGGAAAAATCTCCCCAGCTGAATCCCCATTGTTTTGAAAATCCGTCACGAATTTCAACAAAAGTTTCGTATGCTAATGCAAATGAACTTTAGTACCATAAACTTTTTTCTTCGTCAAAACCTGCCCATTCTAAAGCTTGTGAATAAATATTTGTAACTAAGTAAGGAAAGAAAAAGTGCCCGTATTTATCTTCCCCGAGCGCATAAACCCAGTCCTGTTTCCACACAAAGTGAAAATTACTTTTATCGCCCTTCCACCAAAGATTGTTTTGGACGGTGTATCCGTAAATAAAAGCGCCGCCCGTTATTCCGGCTATTAAAGAAAGTCTTTCATAGTTTATTTTACTTTTAGATAGGGAATCTTTTACTGTCTGTGCAAACCGAACCTTTGCAACGATCAAAGTTATAAATATTACAGCTATAAATTTTTTCATTATTACAAATAATAAAAGAAGACTTATGTATTAAAATAAAAATGCATAGATAAAAAGGAAAGAGAAGTTATATTTGTCATTAGATATTTAAAAGTTGTTAAAAATTCAGGTGTTTGTATGGAACCTAAATGGCTGGAGTGGGCAAAAAGTCTAGCGGCAATTGCCCAAAACGGATTAACATATTCTGAAAATGAATTTGATATAGAAAGATTTAAACAAGTACGAGAAATTGCCGCACAAATGATGGCCGAAAATTCCGATGGTGATTTAAAATTTATCAAGGGATTATTCAAAAATGCCGATGGTTATCAGACTCCAAAAGTAGATGTTAGAGCTGCAGTCTTTAAGGATAATAAAATACTGCTTGTGAAAGAAAAGATTGACGGAGGATGGACTTTGCCGGGCGGATGGGCCGATCCTAATGAATCTCCCTCCCAAGCTGCGGAAAGAGAAGTAATTGAAGAATCGGGATTTAATGTAAAAGCTGAAAAAGTACTTGCTGTTTATGATAGAACAAAACAAGGGCATTATCCTCCGTTTCCATTTCATATTTATAAAATAATTTTTTTATGTAAATTATTAGGAGGCAGTAAAAGCACGAGCTTAGAAACAGAGAACGCAGAATTTTTTAATGAGAATAATATTCCTGCTCTTTCCGCTTCTAGAACAACTTCCAGACAGATTCACCGTTTCTTTGAATTTTACCGGAATCCTTCAATGCAGACTGATTTTGATTGATGGTATCGATTTATATTTTATAAAATAATTTGTACGAAATTCAGTATTGCTGATTTGAAATTAATTGAAGCGTATTTTGGTGTAAGTGAAATTTTCTGATTTATCTTGTTTTGAAAATGAAGAAGTAAATTAAATTTAAAATATTTACAAATAAAAGTTAAATGAAATAATTGGACTTTTGTTGAATTAATGGAATAAATTTTAATTAATTTTTATTCTTTATCATTTCCATAAATTTTTCAGGCTTATACAAATTTGTAAATCCAAGCTGAGAATAAAATTTATGAGCGTCTGAAGTAGCAAGCATCCATCTTTTAATATCTTGTAATTCGGAATAATTTAATATGGTTCGAATTAATTTTTTACCTATACCCCGACTTCGAAAAGCTTCAATGATAAAAACATCTGCCAGATAAGCAAAAATAGAAAAATCAGTTACTACTCGTGCAAATCCGATCTGTTCGTTTTTATAATAAACTCCGAAACACAGTGAATTCTTAATTGATTTGTCTATGATTTCTGTTGACCTGTTCTTTGACCAGTATGCCGTACTTAAAAAATTGTATATTAACTCCAAATTAAGTTTGGATTTATCCGTAGAAATAATTAATTCGTCAAATTTTTCCCACGATTTCATAAATTAAATCTAGTATGATTTTAAAATTTTGATAAGCAAACTTATTGATAAGTTTATTGATAATCTACTTGGTAATAGGAATAGAATTTACATTCCCTTTTTTCATATTGTTCTGCAAAAGCATCACTTATTAGTACCTTAATTTGTGAATTATAGTATTCATCCAAGTACTAAGAAGCATATACACTTGAATATAAAAATTATCCAACCCAGTTTTCCGCAAAAGTACTTTTTAGGTTCTGAATACCTTTCTGTGTAACTAAGGTATTTGATTTAACAAGAATGGTCGGTACTTCCGATGAGCGTAAAATTTTGTTTGCTATACTTCCGGTGGTCATGTTTGTTAAACCGGTCCAACCATGGGAAGCAATCACAATAAGATCAATATTATGGTGACGCGAATAACTTAAAATTTGCTCATGAGGTTTCCCGGGATCAAGTGCTTCAACTATTTGAACTCCTTGAAGAGATATTCGATTTACAAACCTTCTAAGTTCCTCTTCCGCATCAAGAAATCTCGACTTTTCGAATTTTAATTCGGAAAAATTATCGTTAAAAGTTTTTGAACGGCTAATAGGTTCAATAATATGAAGTACATGAATTATAGATTTACTTTGTTTCGCAAGATAAAGAGCAAATTCGAGTGCATTAATGGAATTTTCAGAAAAGTCAGTAGGTACAAGAATGTTTTTAAAGTTTAACATCGTTGCCTCCTTTTTAATCATCCCCACTTAATTATAATTATCTTCTTCCTAACCCTATACTAATAATCCGGTCAGTTCCTTCGTTACTTCTGTTAAATCAAACGGCTTATAAAAAATAGAACTCGCATATTTTCTTAAATTGCTGTCGAATACTTTGGAATTATTTTCATAAACGTAAGTAAGAATAATAGGAATACTTGAGTTTTGTTCTCTTATTTCTTTACAGGTAGTCTCAATAGCTTTTGAAGGTTCGGCATCAATTATGACCATATCGAATGTAATATATTTTGCCATAACTCGCAAGACATCCAGATTGGTAGTAGTGGTTACACTATAATCGTTTTGCAAATACATTAACAGACTCAAACATATATTGGAATCTGAGCTATAAACAACAATACTTTTCATCACAAAATATCTTAATTGTGTAGAAAAAAATAATTAGAGACTATTAGGTTTAATATATTAGGCGAATTGCGTGCCAGAAAAAGACATTAAAATCTAAAATAAAAATATTTCATTTTTAGCTTATTTTTAATTAAAAAAGCCGAATAATAAGGGGATTAAAAATCAATTTTATTAAATTGTTCCCGCATGTGAAAATGATATGCATGGTATTTTAAGAATTGAGAAAAGACAATTCCTGAATAATTACAAAATTTAAGTAATCTAAATTAAGCTTTTATATCCAATTCTTTTAGCTTTCTATAGAGAGTTGAGAGGCCTACCTTTAAAATATCTGCCGTTTTTTCTTTATCAAAGTTATTATTTTCAAGTGCTTTATAAATATAATCTCTTTCAAATTTCCTTACGGATTCTTCCAAAGAGCCCATCTTTGAAAAGTCGGTTGTACTAGTTTTTGAATTGAAAACCTGCGGTAAATCCTTAATTGTTATAAAATCATTTTTACTAAATATCACCGCTCTTTCCATAATATTCTCTAATTCTCTAATTTCTCCCTTCCATTCATAAGCCATTAACGCTCTCATTGCATCAGGATCAATTCCTTTAATATTTTTGTTCAATTCCGTTCTATACTTGCTTAAGAAATGGTCTGCTAAAAGCGGTATGTCTTCCTCTCGGTCTTTAAGTGAAGGTAAATTTATTTCGACAATGTTTAAACGATAATAAAGATCCTCTCGAAATCTCCCGGTTGCTACCTCTTCTTTCAGCTCTCGATTTGTCGAAGCAATGAATCTTACATTTACTGAAATAGCAGAAGTCGAACCGACAGGAGTATATTCTTTTTCCTGAAGAACACGAAGTAGTTTAACCTGAAGCTGTAGCGGCAGTTCGCTAATCTCGTCTAAAAATAAAGTTCCTCCGTCAGCAGCTTTTACCAGTCCTTCCTTATCCGAAATTGCACCTGTAAATGCACCTCTTTTATGTCCGAATAGTTCACTTTCAATTAAGTTTTCCGTAATAGTGCCGCAATTTACTGCAATAAGCGGTTTACCTCTTCTTTTACTATTATAATGAAGTGCTCTTGCGACGAGCTCTTTACCCGTTCCGCTCTTACCAGTAATTAATACGGTAGTATCTGTCTCAGCAACTGTTTGAATCATTTCGTAAATTTTTTTGATTGCAGGGCTTTTACCTATGATATTTTCAAAATCAAAATTACGCTGAACCTCTTTTCTTAATAACCGGTTCTCAAGCAGCAAATTTTTTACATCAAAAAGTCTTTTTATTTTAATTAGGAGTTCGTCAAATTCTACAGGTTTTAATAGATAATCGCTTGCTCCGCTTCTTAATGCACAAATTGCCGTATCTAAAGATCCGAATGCCGTAATTATTATTACCGATGTTTGAATATTTAATTTTTTAATCTCTTCAAGCAATTCAATGCCTTTCATTTCAGGCATTTCTAAATCGGTTATTACCAGGTCGAAAGTTTCTTCAAGAAGTTTATTATATGCTACCTGCCCATTCTCAGCATCCTGTACATAATAACCTTCTTTTTTCAGTACAAAAGTTAGCGATTCTCTTATTATATCTTCATCGTCGACAACTAATATTCTTTCTGCCATAATCTTTACCCTTTGCTACGGTTGAATTGGTAATGTTATTGTAAATGTAGTACCTTTTTTTAATTTGCTTTCTACCTTAATATCACCTTGGAAACTCTTAACGATCCCATAACTTACCCAAAGCCCAAGTCCGGTTCCTTTTCCTTCTTTTTTTGTTGTATAGAAAGGTTCAAAAACTTTTGATAAATATTCATCTGTAATTCCCTTTCCCGTGTCTTTAAACGAAATTATTACCTCATCATCGTTTATGTCTGAAGAAACTGAAATCTTATTCTTTTTAGTATTTTCAGTGTTTTCGGAAATTGCGTCAACTGCATTAAGCAAAATGTTAACAAATATTTGTTGAATTTGATCGGAAATCAACGGAAGTAAAGGTATTTTATTATTTAGATCCAAATCGAATACTATATCTTTTGCTTTCGCGCCTACTTTTATTATTTCTACGGCTTCAACAATATTTTGATTGATATCTGTTAATTGTAATTCATAATTTGATGGTCTGGAAAAATCAACAAGATCTCTTATTATTTTAGATATCCTGGTAACCTGCTTTTTAATTAATTCTAATTTTTCTTTAGCAAATTCATCCGTTGTAGACCTTTGAACAACCTGAACTAGTGCGGAAATAGAGGCGAGAGGATTTCCAACTTCGTGAGCTACACCTGCAGCCAGGGTACCGATGCTTTCCATCTTTTGAGTATGAATTAATTGTTTTTCCAGTAATTTCTTTTCTGAAAGATCTCTATGTATACCGAAATATCCTGTTACTTTTCCTTCATGATCCAGTATCGGCGAGATTAATAGCTGGGTATAAAAAGGTTCGCCGTTTTTAGTCTTATTTTCAACTTCGCCTACCCAAACTTTGCCGCTTGATATTGTGTTCCACATTTTGGACCAGAATTTTTTAGAATGTTTTCCGCTGCTGAAAATATTCGGATTTTTACCTATTAATTCCTCTCTGCTGTAGCCGCTGGCATTTACGAAAGCCGGATTTACATATACCATTTTCCCTTGCAGATCTGCAATTTGCACCGGATTTACAGTATTTTGTGCTACATAATAAAACTGCATCAGTTCAATTTCTCTTTGTCTAACTGCTGTTATATCCTTAGCTAAGACAAAGCAGCTTTTTTGTTTTGATTGTTTTGTTTGAAATGGGTACGGCATAAAAAATAAATCCACATCATAAATTCGGCCGCCGGATTTAAATTTAGAATATGTACTTTTTTCTTTCCTGCTTTTAATACATTCGCCAAATAAAGATTTAGTCTTTGGAATAAAAGACGGCTCAACCAGATCAAAAAAGTTTTGACCGGCTAAAGTACTATCAACAATTTTTAATGTATCATACACGGCATTATTCAAAGTTAAAATCTCTCCACTTTCTGAAATGATAAAGCACATATCCAGAAACGATTCGAACAATTCAAAATTAAACTTGAATTCTTTATTCATTTGTTTTCTTTGCTAAGTTTTCGAGTAAATAATGATTAGACTACTTTCTGCAAAGATAAAGAAACCATCATTGTAAATAAAACAGACGTTTTTCCAAACACCGTAAAAAATTTAAAAAACCATATACAAAATAGTGCCAATATCCTTTTCGACTTAAATTATTTTACCTTAATAATATGAATATTAAAGGGGATTATAAATAATATTTATAATAATATTAAAACTTTACTGAAATATGTTTCCCGATCGTGAGAAAATCTTTTTTAACACTTCCAAGCACTGAGAAAGGAAATTTAATAATAGATTAAAGATTATTTCGATTTTAGTAAAAAAAATGATATTTGTTGTTAATAATGTATAAGAACAAGTTGGAATGAAGATTGTATATAAAATAAATGATTTGATGTATTTGTGAACTTCGGCACACGTTTTTGTGAACCGGAAATGATGATGGATAAAAACAGAGAACTGTTCTTTTATTAATGGATAATAAATATTTAAGCCTTAATAATTTTGTGATTATTTTTTTTAAGAGACTTTATTAAGGCATTTTAATTTAGAATATAAGGAAGGGGAATTGGAAAAAAGGCCTTGGTTACTTATCTCGGACTCAAACAACCAAGTTTTTTAATCCAATTATGTTGAGTAATGATTAAAAATGTTGCCTCTCTTCTTTAAGCCCACCTTGGGGCATAGTGAATGTTGATCCGCAAGTAGACCACTATGCTCCAAATGTTTCTTAATGTGAGTTATAACGATTTTATAAATTTATTAATTAGCTTATGTAATTGAGAAAATTCTATTAAGAAAGCATCATGTCCATATATAGAATTTATTTGAGAATATTGGGAATTAGGAATCATTGATGCTATATCCATTTGTTCATTTGCCGGATATAGTACATCAGTAGAAATTCCAATGTTTAGACTTTTTGCTTTAATATTCCCGAGAACTTCTTTAGTCGAACCTCTTTCAAATCCCACATCATGCAAATCCATTGCATTCGAAATATACAGATAAGTGTTGGCATCAAACCGAATTACTAATTTTTTCCCTTGGTAGTCGAGGTAATTTTCTATTTGAAATCGGTCTCTTTTATCAAATATGTTATTAACTCCGGTAAGGATCTCCCTGCCGAATTTTGCATTAAATGATGCACCGCTTCTATAACTGATCATAGCAATCTTACGTGCAAGACTTAGACCTCTTTGCGGCTGCGATTTGTAACTCCCATTATTCCACTCATAATCATTAATAATTGCATCTCTTGCTGTTTCATTTAAAGCTATGCACCACGGCGAATGCTTTGCTGAAGTAGCAATTGGAATAATGGAATTAATAAATTCCGGATACATAATTGCCCATTCCAAAACTTGCATTCCTCCCAAAGAACCGCCTGCAGCGGTAATCAAATTGTTCACTCCCAATTTTTTTAATAATAGATATTGAACTTTTACCATATCTCGAACAGTAACGGCAGGAAATTCGATTCCGTATTTTTCCCCGGTAGTCGGATTTATCGAAGCCGGTCCTGTAGTTCCATAACAACTGCTTAAAAAGTTCGGGCAAACTATAAAGTATTTTTCCGTATCAAAAACTTTTCCCGGACCGATTAATTCATCCCACCATCCTTTCTTACCTAAAAACATTTGATTGTACTTAAATAAGAATTCCTCTTGTTGGGAGTTTTCTAATTCGGATTCGGTAATTTTACCTGCAGCATGGGCATTACCGGTTAAAGCATGACAAATTAATATTGCATTATCTCCGTCACCGTTTAAAGTACCGTATGTTTGATATGCGACCTGTACTGAATCAAGTTTTTGTCTCGATTCGAGTCTTAAAGAATCGTTATTGTTTAACAATTCGATGAAATTGGTTTTTGATTCTATTTGTATTGATTCGTTCAGTGCTGTTTCCATTTTATATCTTTTCGAAAGTCTAATTTAATAATTAAAAAAATAATATAATTATTCTAACGGGCGTATTACAATTAGTTTCTCACTGCCCGTTAGAAACATTAAGATGACTAAGCGTTAATTGTTTGCTTTACGGCCGCATTTATAGCTTCGTCAAAATCTTCGATAATATCATCAATATGTTCTAATCCTACGGATACTCTTATTTGTTCCGGCAATACTCCTGCTTCTTTTTGTTCTTTTTCATTTAACTGCTGATGTGTAGTGGATGCCGGATGAATAACAAGGGTTTTTGCATCTCCGACATTCGCTAATAAACTGGAAAGTTGAACGTTATTAACAAAATTTTTACCTGCATCAATTCCGCCTTTAATACCAAATGATAACATGGAACCAAACAATCCATTCCTTAAATATTTTTTAGCTATTTGATGATAAGGATGGTTTTCCAAACCGGGATACCAAACCCACTCAATTGCAGGATGCTGTTCCAACCATTTTGCAAGCGCCAATCCGTTTTGGCAATGTCTATCGATTCTAAGTGAAAGGGTTTCCAATCCTTGAAGGAGCAAAAAAGAATTAAAAGGACTAATTGCAGGTCCAAGGTCTCTTAATCCTTCTACTCTAGCACGGATAATAAATGCGATGTTCCCGAACTGAGAACCTTTTCCGAAAATATCATTAAAAACTAAACCATGATATCCCGGAGATGGTTCTGTAAAAATTGGAAAGTTTCCGTTTCCCCAGTCAAATTTTCCGGAATCTACCACAACACCGCCAATAGAAGTTCCATGACCGCCGATCCATTTTGTTGCTGATGCAGTAATAATATCGGCACCGTGATCAAAAGGTCTTACAAGATACCCGGCAGCACCGAAAGTGTTGTCGACAATTAATGGAATACCATGACGATGAGCTATTTCTGCTATCTCTTCAATATTCGGAACATTTAATCTAGGATTACCGATAGATTCAATATACAAAGCTTTTGTTTTGGGATCGATAAGCTTTTCGAATTCCTGGGGATCATCACCATCAACAAATTTAACGTTTATTCCGAGCCGTGGCAGAGTAACTTTAAATTGATTATATGTTCCGCCGTATAATAAGCTTGTCGAAACTATATTTTCTCCGGCTTGAGCAATTGTAGTTACTGCAATTAATTGTGCTGCCTGGCCTGATGCTGTGGCCAATGCTGCCGCACCCCCTTCAAGAGCCGCAATTCTTTTTTCAAAGACATCTGATGTGGGGTTCATAATTCTTGTATAAATATTTCCGAATTTTTGCAGTGCAAATAAATCTGCTGCATGCTGTGCATCGTTAAAATTATACGATGTTGTTTGATAAATAGGTACAGCTCTTGCCCCTGTTGTTGGATCGGGTGCCTGTCCCGCATGCAATTGCAAAGTTTCAAATTTGTAATCGCGTTTTCTGTCCTCGTTACTCATTGTTCTATCCTTTCATTTATGATTTGATATTTATGTGAAAAACTTTTTATACTTAATTTTTTATCAATTAAATCTTTATTAAAAAAAAACCTCTTCGGAAAGATTTTTCGAAGAGGCTTGGTAAACTTCTTCTCTCATCTTTCCCTTGCCGATTTTGCAATCAGCGGGCAGGAGGTAGCACCATGACTCCCGGTTATGCCGGAACGGTTGCTAAGGTTTCACAGGGCCTGATCCCTCAACCTTTCTCGATAAGAGCTTTAATATTTAATTAATTATTAAGTCATATTCATAATAAAAAAACCCTTCTCAATTAATTTATCGGGAAGGGTTAAGTCTAAAATTTATAATTGCTTTAGGATTAGGCTGTGACCTCCCGCGATGACATACACATCATCATACAACAGCAACACATGCCCATCATGTTTTTATTATCTTTAATATTTTTAATTTCGTAGTTCATTTTTATTGGTGTCAAAGATAATGTATTTAATTCCTTATGTCAATAGAAAATTTATTTTGTTTATTCTTTTTAGTGTTAATGTGATGAAATAAATAAACCGGAAATTTTTACAACATTATTCTCCGCTATAAATTTTAGATGCTTTATCGGCCGAAGTAGTAATTCCCTTAATCATAGCGGAACTAAATCCATTATGTTCCATTTGATTCAAGCCTGAAATTGTAATTCCTCTTGGAGTTGTAACTTTGTCTACTTCGCTTTCAGGATGGTTATTGGTTTTAACTAAAAGCGAGGCAGCTCCTTTTGCCGTTTGAGCAGCCATAAAAATTGCATCTTCCGAATGAAAACCGATTTCAATTCCTCCCTGGGAAGCGGCTCTTATTGCACGAAGGAAAAATGCTATGCCGCAAGCGCATAATGCTGTGGCAGGAACCATAAGCTCTTCTTCAATTATCAAAGTTTTACCAACCGAATCAAAAATTTCTTTTGCAATAGTGAGTGCACCGTTGGTTTTTGTATCTGCAGCTAAGCATGTCATTGATTCATGAATTGCTATTGCGGTATTCGGCATCGCTCTTATAACTTCAACATTTTTTCCGATTAATTCTTTAATCATTTTAATGCTTGCACCAGAAACAACCGATATAATTAAATGTCTTTTTTCGTCAACAACATCTTTAATATCCGTCAATAACTCACTTAATTGTTTCGGCTGAACGGCAATTATTAAAATTTCAGAATCGGCAGAAGCTTTTTTATTGTTTTCGGTGATTTTAAAACCTTTTTCTGCATAGGAATTTAACGAATCTATTTTTCTCTTAGTTATATATATTTTCTCAGAGGGATATAAATTGGAAGTTTCTAACCCCTTTGCTATGGCTAACCCGATATTTCCGCCGCCTAAAATTGCTACATTCTTTTTTGATTCCATTTTACTTCCTTTCTAAAAAGTAATTTTGTTTAAATTAATTAATTCATTAAAAATTCTTTAAAATCTTTATAGCTGCTTGAAATTTTTATCGAGCGTTTTTCTTTAGTTAAACACATTTTTAACCTATCAGGGAGTTCTATTTCTGTGCCTAATGATTTTTCAACTATGTCCGCAAATTTTCCTGGATGAGCGGTTTCTAAAATAATTCCGTTGAATGAATTTAATTTGTATTCTCCGATATAATTTTTTAATGCCGAGTAACCCACTGCACCGTGCGGATCAATTAAGTAATTATAATTTGAATAAACTTCTTTCATTGCTGTAACCGTTTCTTCATCGGTAAAATTTTTACTGTAAATATCATTTTTTATCTGTAAAAGATTGTGATTATATAAATCCAAAATGCGTTTAAAATTACTCGGATCACCGACATCCATAGCATTTGATATTGTTTTGATAGAAGGTTTCGGATGATACTCGGAAGTTTCAAGATATTTCGGGAAAACATCATTAGAATTTGTTGCTGCAATAAATTTAGTAACCGGAAGGCCCATCCTTTTTGCAATTAGTCCTGCAGTAAGGTTGCCGAAATTTCCACTGGGAACAGAAACAATAGTTTGAAGATTTTTGTTCTCCAGTTGAGCGTATGCATTAAAATAATAAAATGACTGCGGAAGTAGCCTGGCTAAATTTATTGAATTAGCAGATGATAATTTTTTTATTGATGTTATATCCTTATCAAGAAATGCCTTTTTTACAAGGCTTTGGCAATCATCAAAAGTTCCGAGAATTTCTAGTGCAGTAATATTTTTATCAAGAGTTGTAAGCTGCTGTTCTTGAATTTTACTGACTTTATTACTCGGATAAAGCAGGATTACATTAACTCCTTCAACATTATAAAAACCATTTGCAACAGCGCTGCCTGTATCACCGGAGGTGGCAACCAGGATTGTGATTTCTTTATTTGAATTTTTATTTAAATAAACCAAAGTATTTGCCATAAACCTGGCTCCAAAATCTTTGAATGCCAGTGTGGGTCCGTGAAAAAGTTCTAAAATATTAATCTGTTTATTTAAAGAAGCTAAAGGAGCATCAAATGTAATTGTGGAATTAATAATATTTTCAAGTTCGGTTTTAGGAATATCCGGATTAAATAGATTATGTGCTGCAAGAAAAGAAATATCCTTAAAAGAATATTCTGAAATACTTTCAAAAAAATTTTCCGGCATCTTTTTTATTTCCAAAGGCATAAATAAGCCTCCGTCATCCGGTAAGCCTTTTAAAACAGCCTCCCTGAAGGAAACAATATTGTTCTTATTATTTGTACTGTAGTATTTCATCCGATTACTTTAGGACCTTCTTTATTTATTTTAGAAATATACAGATCGCCGTTTAATTTAAGTGATTTTAAAATCCTACTCATTTTACTGCCCGCTTTTTCCGCAATATTTTTTGATTTACTAAATGCAAAAATTGAAGGACCTGAACCTGAAATACTGCATCCTAAAACCCCGGATTCAAGGGCAGCATTTTTAATTTCATTAAATCCCGGTATCAAGATAGATCTAATCGGTTCTATAATAACATCCTGCAAAGACCTTCCGACTAAATCATAATTGCCGCTTGTTAAGCCTGCTACCAATCCGGCAACATTACCCCACTGTTTAACTGCATCTGAAAGCAGAACTTGCTTTCGTAAAATCTTTCTTGTATCTGCAGTATTAATCTCAAGATGCGGGTGAAGAATTGTACAAAATAAATTTTTTGGAGTCCTAATATTTACTACATCTAAAGGATTAACGCTTCTAACTATAACAAAGCCTCCCATTAAACAGGCGGAAATATTATCTGCGTGAGGTGTACCGCCGCAGGTTAATTTTTCACCTTCAAGAGCAAAAGGTAAAAGCTCGCTTTTAGTTAACGGTTTTCCTAAAATTTCATTAAGTGCAAAAACACTTGCAACCGCACTGGCAGCACTTGAACCGAGACCGCTTCCCAGAGCCATCTTTTTGTGTATTTCTATTTCTATACCTTTTTTAAAATTTAGATGTTTGGCTAAAGCAATAAGAGAAAGCCCGGCAGTATTTTTCATTGTATTCAGGGGCAATTTTCCGTTTTCGCCTGTAATTTTTGAAATTCTTATTCCCGGTTTATTTTTAATCTTCAAAATAAGTTCATCGCCCGGCCAATCGATTGCAAAACCCATTACATCGAATCCGCAGCTTACATTCGTAACCGATGCCGGCGCAAATACTTTTATTTGGTTCTTCATTTTAAATCCGGTTAAATAATATGGGAGAACAAGTTTTCTGAATTACTATTAATCCCTTAAACATTAAATATACCCCTTTGCTTTCATTATTTCCGCGCACAACAATGCGCCGCCGGCCGCTCCTCTATTAGTATTATGAGAAAGTACTACAAATTTATAATCGAATAGCGGATCTTTTCTTAATCTTCCTGTGGAAACCGCCATCCCTTTGTCTAAATTTCTATGTATTCTCGGCTGCGGATATTTGTCTTCTTCAAAATAATAAATCGGTTTTAAAGGAGCAGTAGGAAGATTTAATTTTTGCGGTTCACTTGAAAAATTGTCCCATGCCTTTTTAATTTCTTCAATGGAAACTTTCTTCTTTAACTTAACCTGCACGCATTCCATATGTCCGTCAAGCACCGCAACCCTATTGCACTGCGCACTAATTTTAATTTCATTATTTATGATTTTATTTTCTTTAAAGGTTCCGAAAATTTTAAGCGGTTCCGATTCCAGTTTAGGTTCCTCACCTGAAATATAAGGGATAACATTATCGATAATATCAAGACTAGAAACTCCCGGATAACCGGCCCCGGAAAGAGCCTGCATTGTAACAACATTAACTGCCTCCAAACCGAAGTTATCCAATAAAGGTTTTAACGCCAGAACCATTCCGATTGTGGAACAATTCGGATTTGTAACAATACAGCCGCCATTATAATCTTGTGTTTTTATTATTTCCAAATGATCAGGATTAATTTCGGGTACTAAAAGGGGGACATCTTTATCCATTCTATGGTTTTTTGAGTTTGATACAACATAGTATCCTTTTTTAGCAAAAGCCTCTTCAATTCCTCCTGCTACACTTGAATCCAAACCAGAAAATACTAATTTACTTTTTAAGTTTGGTTCGCATTCTTGAACCGTAATATTAGCTACTTCCTCCGGCAGGGGGGTAGATAGAATCCAATTAACAGCATTTTTATATAATTTACCTGCGGATTTTTCGGAAGCAGACAATTCGACTATTTGAAACCAAGGATGATTTGAAAGAAGTTCAATAAATTTTTGGCCGACACTTCCCGTAGCGCCGAGAATTCCGACTGGAATTTTTTCATTTGATGACATTTTTATTTCCTCAACAAGTTATTCTATTTTGATTAATTTATAAATCTTAATGTTGTAAATATATCTCTTATTAGTATGAAATAAGAAACGTGAAATGTCAAATGTAAAAACAAACATTAACATGTTTTACCTTTAAGCTTTCACTTTTGACCTTTGACCTTTCACTTGTTTCAACTTAAATAATTTGCAGTCCTAATTATATCCGAAAAAACACCGGCGGCAGTAACATCTGCACCTGCACCGGGACCTTTGATCACTATCGGACGTTCTTGATAATGTTTCGTAGTTAAAGCTAAAATATTATCGCTTCCCGATAATGAATAAAACGGATGATCCATACTTACTTCCTGCAAAGTGATCTCAGCTTTGTCATTTTCCAAACGCGCAATGTATCTAATTGCTTTCCCTTTCTTTTCAGCGGATTTTCGTTTCATCTCAAAGTAATCATCAGATAATTCAAGTTTCCTAAAAAAATCCTCTACCGATTTTGATTGTCTGGCTTCTTTAGGAACCAAATTTTCTATTTTTATATCGCTAAGTTCTAATGATAATCCCGTTTCCCTTGCAAGTATTAACAATTTTCTAGCAACATCCAAACCTTTTAAATCTTCTCTCGGATCAGGTTCCGTGTAACCTTTTGCTTTTGCTTCTCTAACAATCTGACTGAATAAATTTCCTTTGGTAAAAGAATTAAAAATAAAACTTAACGTTCCGGAAAGAACGCCTTCGATCTTTAAAACTTTATCGCCGCTTGAAACCAGGTCTCTTAAAGTACTTATAATCGGCAATCCTGCTCCGACATTAGTTTCGTAAAGAAATCTTACATTATGCTTTACTGCCGAAGTCTTTAATTCTTGATAATATTTAAAACTGCTTGCGTTAGCTTTTTTGTTCGGTGTTACTATTGAAATACTAGAATCCAGAATTTCTTTATATCTTGTAATAACTTTATCGCTTGCAGTACAATCAACAAAAATGCTGTTAGGTAAATTTAATTTCTTCATTTCATCAATAAAGACATTAAGATTTGTTTTGGTCCCGTTGTCGAATAAAGGTGTTTCCCAGTTTGTACTATCTATAGAGTTTGAATCGATCAGCATTTTCCGGCTGTTTGCCAATCCTATTACTTTTACATTCAATAAATATTCTCTTGCTAAATATTCAGCTTGATTGGTAATTTGATTTAAAAGAGTACCGCCTATTAATCCTGTACCTACAATGAACAGGTTAACTGTTTTTGCAATTGAAAGGAAGAATGCATCGTGAAGTGCATTTAAAGCTTTAGCCTCGTCGTCCTTGGAAATTACGGCAGAAATATTTAACTCCGATGAACCCTGTGCAATAGCTGCAATATTTACTCCGTTTTTACCAAGTGCTTGAAACACTTTACCTGAAATTCCGGGAGTCTTTCGCATGTTTTCACCGACGACAGCAATAATAGAAAGATTGTGTTCGATTAAAGGTTCATAAATTAGTTTTTCTTTTATCTCGTAATACAATTCTTCTTGAATAGCTTTTTTAGCTAGGGCCGATACTTTAGGCATGACTGCAATACATAAAGAATGTTCGGAAGAGGCCTGTGTAATTAAAATTATATTAATTTTTTTAGCTGCTAAGGCAGTAAAAATTCTTTGGGCAATTCCCGCAACTCCGATCATACCGCCTCCTTGAATTCTCAGCAAGGCGATTTCATCGATAGAGGAAATTCCTTTTATGGAAAAGTTATGCGAATTACTTTTTCCATTAATTATTGTTCCTTCGAAAGACGGATTAAAAGTATTTTTAATCCTTATGGGGATCTTTTTTTCCAGAGCCGGCTGCATTGTCGGCGGATGAATTACTTTTGCACCGAAGTGTGATAATTCCATAGCTTCTTCGTATGTCATGCTCGTTAACGAAAAAGCTTTTTTAACCTTTTTAGGATCTGCAGTTAATACACCGTCTACATCAGTCCAAATTTCAATTTCTTTTACTTTAAGTGCGGCACCGAATATCGATGCGGAATAATCCGAACCGCCCCGACCGAGCGTAGAAGTTTCATTGTTAAAAGTTGAACCTATAAAGCCTGTGATAATTTGAGCTTTATGGTGGGTTTCAAAATACTTTTTAATATTTCTATAAGTTAGTACTATATCTACCTTAGCATTACCGAATGATTCATCTGTTTTAATCAGCAGCCTGCTGTCAAGAAATTCGCAATCTATGTTGTTGTCTTTTAATGAATTTGAAATTATAAATGTCGACAATCTTTCACCAAAGCTCAAAATAAAATCCTGTGTTCTCGGAGATAATTCCTTCACTAAATAAACTCCGTGAAGAACATCTTCAAGCTCATTTAAATTAAGCTTTAATTGAGCAAGAACACTGCTCTGGCTTTTAATTGCCAATACCTGTTTAGCAATTGTAATATGCCGTTCCTCCAATTTTTTAAATAAGTCTAAATATTCCAGATTTGCTTCAGCCGCAATTAGACTCATTTTTAACAATTCATCGGTTACCTTGTGAAATGCAGAGAATATAACTGCAATTTTTTTATTTTCTTTTATAGAATGTTTAATAATTTTGGTTACATTTTTTATTTTTTCAGCATTGCCGACCGACGACCCGCCAAACTTTAATATTTTCATTTTTTTCTGTGCCTTTAAATCGGATTTGGATAATTATATAAAAAAAAACCGGCTCCTTTTTTTGAAGCCGGTTTTTCAATTTCATTTAATAAAAATTTAAACAACCAGGCTTCAGCCTCCAGGCATACCGGTAGTAGTGGTTGTTTTGGACATACAAGAGATTTGATAATATGTAATTTTATTTATTTTCATGTTTTAAAATTATTTGCAAAAGTAATACTTAATTGTTCTTTTGTCAAATCATTATTTATAAAAAATAATTAAATAACTCTTTTATTCGACTAAATTGATAAGCCATAAAATTATAAATGTTTTGTTTTTCTTCCATATTGATAGAAAAATTTGATAAATCAATTTTATTAAATATAATCGAAGAATCTTCCAAGTAATTTAGTTTTTCTATATGAAGTGTATTGATGATATTTGAATCCAATAATTATATTTTTAATAAATTAAAAAATATGAATATTTATTCGATAATTAATTTAGATATTCATTCAATTTTATATTTTTGTTAACGAGGTCAATTTATTTTATTATTATAAATTATTTGCTTGACAAATAAATTTACATGCTTTATTTTGTAATCTAATAAATTATTAACTATGAATAACACGAAAAAAAATATTGCAATAAAATTAGCCGCAGTTAAAATAGGCAGCGGTCGTCGTGTTGTAGTAGACAATTCAATTAATATCCTTTCTTTGGATATCATTCTAGGGATTTCAATTATTATTAGCCTACTAGGTATTATTATTCTAGGCTTATAGATAATGGTCAATCCCAAATCAAACAATAAACAAAATATAATAAAAACAAAGATTCGGGGTTGACCGGAACCCGGGAATTTTTATCTGAAGATTAATTTTTAATCTGTCAGAGGCTATAGTGAGATCTGAAACTAAATATTCCGACTATCGAAAATCTTCCAAAAGAAGCAGTGTAGTCTATACCGCTCTCACCAAAAGTGTTGTAGTAACAAAACAACATCTCACCCAAAGCTTCAATTGTATCGTTAAATTAATTAGCGTTGAGCTGATTTTAATTCTATATATTAGCAGGATTATTATTCTCAGCATCTAAGTTTGAGATAATCATAAATTGGCGATGATTATTTTGAACTTAGATGCCTGACTTATTCTGAGTCCGCTTTTCGCTAATTATTTTTTAAATGAAATATTTTTTACAAAAAGCAGTTAATTTAAAATTTTGATTGAAATTATTAAAATAATTAATAGAAGATAGAAAGGGTCAATTATGAGAACCTCCAAACAGATGTTGTCTGGGGCAGAAATATTTTTTGAATGTTTGAAACGTGAAAAAGTTGAATATATATTCGGTTATCCTGGCGGAGCGGTTTTAAAGCTCTATGAAAAACTATATGATGTGGATTATTTAAAACATATTCTCGTCAGGCACGAACAAGGCGCCACCCATATGGCAGAAGGATATGCAAAAGCCACAGGCAAAGTTGGAGTTGTTTTAGTAACCTCAGGACCCGGTGCTACAAATACAGTTACCGGAATCGCTGATGCTTATATGGATTCTGTTCCGATCGTTGTATTTACCGGACAAGTTGCTACTCATTTAATCGGGAACGATGCTTTCCAGGAAGCTGATATTGTAGGAATAACAAGACCCATCACTAAACACAATTTTTTAGTTAGAGATGTTAATGAATTAGCAACCATAATTAGAAAAGCTTTCTTTATTGCCTCAACTGGCAGGCCAGGTCCTGTACTCGTTGATCTTCCTAAAGATGTAATTAATGCTGTTTGTGAATTTGAATACCCTGAGAAAGTTGAGCTCCGGGGGTACAAACCAACTTTCCTTGGTCATCAAAATCAAATTAAAAAAGCTGCCGAGATAATCAAGAACGCCAAAAGGCCTCTCCTTTATGTCGGAGGCGGAGTTATTATGTCAAACGGATATCGCGAGTTAAGATTGTTTGCAAAAGAAAATAATCTGCCTGTTACAATGACTCTTCAAGGACTTGGTGCTTTCCCTGGAACTGATTCTCAATCTTTAGGAATGCTTGGAATGCATGGAACATATTGGGCAAATCAAGCGGTTAATAATTGTGATGTGTTGGTTTCTCTGGGAGCCCGCTTCGATGATAGAGTTACAGGAAAAGTTGATGCATTTGCAACAAATGCTTATAAAATTCATGTCGACATTGATCCGACATGTATTGATAAAAATGTAATAGTTGATCTTCCAATAGTTGGAGATGTTAAACATGTTTTGGCAGAATTAGCTGCAGAAATGAATTCTCCTCTTCCACTTGATGATTGGTGGGAACAAATAAATTCATGGAGAGAAGAATGTCCTCTGCATTATGAAAAGAATGACGGGAAATTAAGAACTGAATTCATTCTTGAAAAATTATCTGATAAAACTAAAGGCGAAGCAGTAATTGTCTCCGACGTTGGCCAGCATCAGATGTGGGTCTCTCAATATTATAAGTTTAATAATCCACGTTCGCATTTAACCAGCGGCGGTTTGGGTACAATGGGATTCTCGCTTCCTGCATCAATCGGAGCCGCATTCGGTATAAAAGACAGACCCGTGATTTCTATCAGCGGTGACGGCGGATTCCAAATGAATTTACAGGAATTAATTACTGCAGCTTATAATAAACTTCCGATAAAGTTTATAATTATTAATAACAGTTTTCTGGGAATGGTTAGACAATGGCAGGAACTGTTCCATGCAGAAAAATATAGTTTTACCGATCTGTCTGCCAGCAATCCCAATTTTGTAAAAGTTGGAGAAGCATTCGGATTAAAATCGTTTTCTACAAATTCTCCTAATGATGTAGATAGTATTCTTGATGAAGCTTTTTCGATAAATGATGGTCCCGTTTTAATGGAATTTAAAGTAGTAAAAGAAGATATGGTATTTCCGATAATACCCTCCGGTGCCACAATAAATGAAATGATGACTAAACGGCTTGATCCGAAGGAGATGGTTTAATACATGAAACACACTATTTCAGTTTTAGTAGAAAATCAATTCGGAGCTTTTAACAGAGTCGCTACAATGTTCAGCGGAAAAGGATTTAATATCCACAGTATTTCAATTGGCGAAACTGAAACTCCAGAAGTATCCCGTATGACAATAGTTACTGAAGGCGAAGATAAAATAATGGAGCAGGTTGTAAAACAATTAAATAGATTAATTGATACGATTAAAGTAATTGACCTTACCGGGCAAAATAGAGTTGAACGTGAGCTTGCGCTTATAACCGTATTTTATCAAAAAGGAACCCGCGCAGAAATTATAAGCATTTCCGATATATTCAGAGGAAATGTTGTCGATATTAATAATAAAACAGTAACACTGGAAATTACCGGGCCGCCGGATAAAATTGACGCCGTAGTAAATGTTCTTGAACCATTCGGTATAAAAGAAATGGCCAGATCCGGTACAGTCGCTTTAAAGAGAGGCGAACAGTTAAAACATGAAAAAATATTAAGTGAACAAAAATAGAAGGGATAAAAATGAAAGTTTATTATGATGGTGATGCATCATTAGAAAAATTACATGATAAAAAAATAGCTGTCCTGGGTTTCGGAAGCCAGGGGCATGCCCACGCTTTAAATTTACAGGAAAGCGGATGCAATGTTTGTGTAGGACTTCGCCCGGAAAGTGACAAATGGAAAAAAGCCGAAGCTGCAGGATTAAAAGTTAAATCTATTCCCGATGCTTCCGAATGGGCTGATGTAATTATGGTTCTGCTGCCGGATCAAAATCAGAAAGCGGTTTATGATAAAGATATTGCACCACATTTAAAATCCGGTAATACATTAGCTTTCGCTCATGGTTTTAATATACATTTTAAGCAGATTGTCCCGCCTGCCGATATAAATGTTATGATGATTGCACCAAAAAGTCCCGGACATTTGGTTAGAAGAACTTACCTGGAAGGAACAGGCGTTCCCAGCTTAATTGCGGTTCACCAGGATCCCGGCGGGCAGACTAAAGATTTAGCTCTTGCCTGGGCAAAAGGAATCGGCAGTACAAAAGCAGGTGTAATTGAAACTAATTTTAAAGATGAAACCGAAACAGATTTATTTGGCGAGCAGGCTGTCCTTTGCGGAGGTTCTGCTGAATTAATTAAAGCGGGATTTGAAACTTTGGTTGAAGGAGGATATCCGCCGGAACTAGCTTATTTTGAATGTATGCATGAGATGAAGCTGATAGTTGATTTATATTATGAAGGCGGACTTTCAAGAATGAATTATTCCGTCTCGGATACAGCAGAGTACGGAGGAATGACAAGAGGCAGCCGGTTAATTACTTCCGAAACCAGAAAAGAGATGAAAAAAATTTTGGGTGAAATTCAAAGCGGTCAATTTGCGAAAGAATGGTTGAGTGAATATGCAGCCGGACAGCCGCTTATGCAGAAATTAAGAAAAGAAAACAGCGAGCATCAAATAGAAAAAGTTGGTGCAAAACTTAGGAGTATGATGAGCTGGTTGTTCAAAAAGAATGCAAAAGAAGAGGTCGGAGTATGAACCTGAAAATAACATTGCTTCCCGGTGATGGAATTGGGCCAGAGGTTGTAGACGCTGCAGTAGAGGTTATGAAAGTTGCAGCAGAAAAATTTAATGTAAGTTTCAAATTTAATCAACAGTTGGTCGGCGGATGTTCCTATGATAAACATGAAACTCCTTTGACTAATGACGTCCTGAGCGCTTGTTATGATTCGGATGCCGTTTTACTTGGCGCTGTCGGCGGCCCTAAGTGGGAAGACCTTCCGCAGAATTTAAAACCTGAAGCCGCATTATTGAAGCTGAGAAAAGCACTGGGGCTGTATACAAATATAAGACCTGCAAAAGTATATTCACCTTTATTATCTGCTTCGACACTAAAACCTGAGGTTTTGGAAGGAACTGATTTTGTAATTCTTCGGGAACTAACCGGAGATGTTTATTTCGGAGAGCCTCGCGGTTATGATGAAAACAAAGGCTGGAATACTATGATATATACAAAAGAAGAGATCGTTCGAATTGCAAAATATGCTTTTGAAATTGCAATGAAGAGAGATAAAAGAGTTACCTCAGTGGATAAAGCAAATGTACTCGATTGTTCACAGTTCTGGCGCAAAACCGTTCATGAAGTTCACAAGGATTATCCTGAAGTAATTTTGAACGACATGTATGTAGACAATGCCGCAATGCAGATTGTTCGTAATCCTAAGCAATTTGATGTGATCCTAACTCAGAATTTGTTCGGTGATATCTTAAGCGATATTGCTGCAATGATTACCGGAAGTCTTGGAATGCTGCCTTCTGCAAGTTTAGGTACAAAGTACGCGTTGTATGAACCTGTTCACGGCAGTGCTCCTGATATAGCAGGGCAGGGCAAGGCGAACCCTCTGGCTACTATTGCATCTGTTGCAATGATGTTCGCTTATTCATTTCAAATGAATAAGGCGGCGGAATTAATTGAAGCGGCAATAGAAAAAACTCTCGGAATGGGATATAGAACAGCAGATATTTATTCGCCCAATACAGTGCTGGTTTCTACAAGCCAGATTCGCGATGCGGTTATAGATAATTTTAACAAAATATACGATGAACAATCTTTAGGTGTTTTTACATTATAGCTTAATTTTATTTGAGTAAAAGAATGATTAGTGAATGGAAATCGGCAGAACATGCATTGGAATATTTAAGCAGGGCGGATAAAATTCCTCATCGTAGTGAAGGTGAATCCACTCTGCTCGAAGAGCTGCCTGAAGAATCCAAAAGAATTCTGGATATCGGATCTGGCAATGGAAGGTTGTTGGATTTATGCATGTTAAAATGTAAAAATGCATCGGGAGTTGCTTTGGATTTTTCACCTTCCATGTTAGATGAATTGAAAATGAAATATAATGACGATGGGAATGTAACAGTTGTAGAACATGACCTAAATAATCCGCTCCCATTTGACGCCGGCAGCTTCGACGTTGTTGTCTCAAGTTTTGCTATACATCATATTGATGATAAAAGGAAGAAAAATTTATATAATGAAATTTGGGATATCCTGGAAATCGGCGGAACATTTTGCAATCTAGAACATGTTTCATCACCAACGGAAAATCTTCATAAAAAATTTTTTGAAAAGCTGGATGCAAAGGAAGATAAAACCAATGATCTTCTTGATTTGGAAACTCAATTGAGATGGATTAATGAAATCGGATTTGATGATGTTGACTGCTATTGGAAATGGCGGGAGTTAGCCCTAATAGTCGGTAAAAAGAATTAAAAGTATAAAACTATAAAAGGATAAAAAAGTAAAAAAAATTAAATCAAAATCGGATGATAAATATATAGAAAGGTAAACAAAGTGAATAACAGAGTATTAATATTCGATACAACTTTAAGAGACGGCGAACAATCACCAGGTGCATCTTTGAATGTATATGAAAAATTGGAAATTGCGCGCCAGCTTGAAAAGCTTAATGTTGATATCATAGAAGCCGGATTCCCTGTCTCTTCGCCGACACAATTTGAAGCTGTTCAAAGAATAGCAGGGGAAGTTAATGCAATAATTGCCGGACTTTCCCGTGCAAAGGAAATCGATGTTAAATCTGCTTATGATGCACTAAAAGAGGCTAAGAGATTTCGAATTCATACTTTTTCCAGTACTTCTGATATTCACATCATGGGTAAATTCGGTGATGATCGATACGGTAAAACTTTGGAAGAGAAAAGAAAAACAGTTATTAAAATGTCTTACGATGCAGTTGCTTATGCTAAAACTTTTACAGACGATGTGGAGTTTTCTGCAGAAGATGCAGGTCGCACGGATATCGGCTATTTATCAGACGTAATTGAAGCTGCAATTGAGGCGGGTGCCACAACGGTTAATATTCCGGATACAACCGGTTATACTTTCCCGCTTGAGTTTGGAAATAAAATTGCAGAATTAAAAAGACGCGTTAAAAATATAAATAAAGCTGTAATAAGCGTTCATTGCCATGATGATCTTGGTTTAGCTGTTGCAAACTCATTAAGCGGAATAGAAAACGGAGCTCGTCAGGTAGAATGTACAATTAACGGAATCGGCGAGCGTGCCGGTAATGCTTCGCTTGAGGAAATTGTTATGGCTTTAAAAGTTCGTAAAGATATTACTAAATATTTTACGAAAATTAAAACAGAAGAAATTTATAATGCTAGTAAAATGGTTTCTTCTTTTACGGGAATAATTGTTCAGCCTAACAAGGCTATCGTGGGTGAAAATGCTTTTGCTCATGAATCAGGTATTCATCAAGACGGTGTACTTAAGAACAAGCAAACCTATGAAATTATGACTCCCGATAGCGTTGGTGTAACCAAAACAAAAATAGTTCTGGGAAGACATTCCGGCCGTCACGGCTTAAAATCCCGTTTGTATGAACTGGGTTATAAAGTGACCGAAAAAGAACTTCATTCCTTATATGATAAATTCGTAGAGCTAGCAGATAAAAAGAAAGAAGTTTTTGATGATGATCTAAGAATATTAATGGGTGATAAAGCATTAACTCAAAAGAAGAACGTTTCGAGCTTGATTATATTCATGTTACAATGGGAACCACTTCAATTCCGACTGCCACAGTTCGGATAAAAACCGGTGATATCTTTAAACAGGAATCTGCTACAGGTGACGGTGCGGTTGATGCTTCTTTTAATGCTATTGAAAGAGCTCTTGATATCAAATCAATATTGGAATCATATCATGTCCGTTCAGTAACATCAGGCAGACAGGCAATGGGTGAAGTTATTGTTCGTATAAGAGAATATGAACATTCATTCACAGGCCGCGGTGTTTCTACAGACGTAATAGAAGCAAGTGCTAAAGCTTATATCCAAGCTCTAAATCAGCGTCAGTTATTTATAGAAACTAAGAAAGATGAAGAAGATTACTCTCATTCACTTTCGGATTTATCACAAGCAGTTTAAAGGAAAATAAAAATGCCAATGACCATTACGGAAAAAATATTAGGAAAAGCTTCGGGAAGAAAAACAGTATCTCCCGGAGAAAATATCTGGTTGAATGTAGATGTCTTAATGACACACGATGTCTGCGGCCCGCCGACTATTGCAATATGGAAACGAGAATTTGGTAACGATGCAAAGATTTGGGATAAAGATAAACTTGTAATTTTTCCCGATCATTATATCTTTACTAAAAATCCTCAGGCAAATAGGAATGTTGAAATTCTAAGACGATTTGCAAGTGATTTTAAAATCGATAATTATTATGATGTCGGAACCGAAAGATATAAAGGTGTGTGTCATATTGCTCTGGCTGAAGAAGGTTATAATATACCGGGAACTGTTTTGTTCGGAACAGATTCTCATACATGTACTTCCGGAGCATTTGGAATGTTTTCAACAGGAGTTGGAAATACGGATGCCGCTTTTATTTTGGGAACAGGTAAAATCTGGGAAAAGGTTCCCGAATCTCTAAAATTTACTTTTAACGGAGAACTGCCTCCTTATTTAACGGCAAAAGATTTAATCTTACAAGTTTTAGGCGACATTACAACGGACGGCGGAACTTATAGAACTTTGGAATTTGATGGTGAAGGCGTCTTCTCTTTATCAATTGATGAAAGAATGACATTAACAAATATGGCAATAGAGGCGGGTGCTATGAACGGAATAATTGCTGCCGACTCTGTAACCGAAGCATATATTAAAGAACGCACCGATAAACCGTATGAAATATTTCAAAGTGATCCTGACGCCAGGTATAGAGCAAAGTATCAATATGATGTTTCAAAAATGGAACCTCATGTAGCTAAACCTCACAGCCCGGATAATCTCGATACTGTTAGAAATGTTCAAAGCACCAAACTTACCAAATGTTATATAGGCTCCTGTACCGGAGGAAAGCTAAGTGATTTTGTTTCGGCAGCAAAAATAATATTCGGAAATAAAGTAAAGGTACCGACGTTTATTGTTCCGGCAAGCACTACGGTAGCAAGACAATTGGAAGAAGAAACAATAAGCGGTGTTTCTTTAAAACAAATTTTTGAAAATGCCGGATGCGAAGTTGCACAGTCGTCTTGTGCTGCGTGTTTGGGTGGTCCTAGTGATACCGTAGGTAGAGCAGTTGACGGTGAAACAATTATCTCCACAACAAATAGAAATTTCCCGGGTAGAATGGGAAGTAAAAAATCATCGGTATATCTGGCTTCGCCATTAACTGTTGCATCTTCGGCAATTAACGGAGTAATCACTGATCCGAGAGATTTTTTATAAGTAGACCCCTATAGTCTCCAAAAGGGGACTAAGGAAAAAGGTTATAGAAAACTAAAATTTTAATTAAATAAAAATTGTGGCTGACCTAAAAGTTTTTAGTGTTTCTCTGTGAACTAAGTGTCTTAGTGGTTAAGATAAAAATTTTAAGTAAAATTCATTGATTATTTACCACTTAGACACAAAGAGCACTAAGATTCACTAAGCCCTTTATTTTTAGGCAGTCATTTAGGAGTAGGCGCTTTTATGGAAAAAATAATTAAAGGTAAAGCATTTGTGCTGGGAGATAATATCGATACCGATCAGATAATTCCGGCCGAACATTTGGTATACAGTTTATCGGATCCTGAAGAATCAAAAAAATACGGTCATTTTGCATTATCTGGCGTTCCTTTAGCACAAGCAGGTTTACCGGAAGGCGGAAAGCCGTTTATAAATGGAGATAATTATTTATCGGAATATAACATAATTATCGGCGGTTCAAACTTCGGATGCGGCTCGTCAAGAGAGCACGCACCTTTTGCTTTGCAGGTTGCAGGAGTTAAAGCTGTAGTAGCTGAATCTTATGCAAGGATTTTTTATAGGAATAGTGTAGACGGAGGATTTCTGCTGCCATATGAATCACCGGAAAAAATAAATGATCAAATAAAAACCGGTGATGAAATTGAATTAGACGTTGAAGAAAATAAAATTAAAAATCTGAGTACGGGGAAAACTTTTAAGCTTCGTTCACTTGGAGATATACTTCCAATAATTGAAGCCGGAGATATTTTTAAGTACGCACGAAAAGCAGGAATGATTGCATAATTTAAGTTTAATATTTTATAATAAAATTGATCGGCGATAAAATGAGTAACCTAATAGAACTCTTTGATACAACTCTTCGGGATGGTACGCAAGGCGAAGGAATTAATTTATCTGTACAAGATAAATTATTAATCGTACAAAGATTGGATGAGTTCGGTATTGATATTATTGAAGGTGGATGGCCCGGCAGTAATCCTAGGGACGAAGAGTTTTTTAAAAAAGTAAGAGGACTTAATCTACATCACGCCCAGGTATGTGCTTTTGGATCTACGGCTCGTTCGTTAAATGATGTTGAAAACGATCCGAATTTGGTTGCAATGTTAAATGCCGAAACTTCCGTTGTTTCTATTTTCGGTAAAACATGGCGGCTGCATTCGCAAAAAGGTCTTGGACTTTCGGATGAGGAAAATGAACAATTAATTTTTAAATCGGTTGAACTCTTAAAGAAAAACGGAAGAAGAGTTATTTATGATGCCGAACATTTTTTTGACGGTTATAAAGAAGATAAGGCGTTCTCGATTAAAATGCTGAAGGCTGCTGAGACGGCCGGTGCCGATGTTTTAGTTTTATGCGATACAAACGGAGGAACTCTTCCTAATAATGTTTTTGATATTGTTATTGAATTAAAAAAATATATTAATGCCCCGATTGGTATTCACACTCATAATGATTCCGAATTGGCTGTAGCAAATTCATTAGCCGCTATTCAGGCAGGAGCAGAACATGTTCAAGGGACAATAAATGGAGTTGGTGAAAGATGCGGCAATGCTAATCTTTGCAGCATAATTCCCAATTTAATTTTGAAGCTAAACAAAGAAACAAAACAAAAAATTAATCTTGAACATCTGACTTCATTATCCAACTTTGTCTTTGAGCTTATGAATTTAACGCCAAATACAAGAGCAGCCTTTGTTGGGAAGTCAGCGTTTGCACATAAAGGCGGAATTCATGTAAGTGCGGTTCTTAAAGACAGCAAAATGTATGAACATATCGATCCTAAAAAAGTCGGCAACAAGCAGAGAGTTTTGGTCTCCGATTTATCGGGTCAAAGCAATATTCGTTACAAGGCAAAAGAACTCGGAATAGATTTATCCGATAATAAAGAATTAAGTAAGAAGCTTGTAAATTATATTAAGAATTTGGAATTCGACGGCTTTCAGTTTGACGGTGCCGAAGCTTCTTTTGAACTCCTTTTACGTTCCGAGCTGAACGAATTTTCACCCTTCTTTGATGTACTTGATTCCAAAGTAAATGTTGTGTATGATAATAAAGGACATTCGAAAGCTGAGGCTGTTTTAAAAATCCAAGTTGATGGAGAAATTGAGCACACTGCAGCCGACGGCGACGGACCTGTAAACGCTCTCGATAATGCACTTAGAAAAGCTCTTCTGAGATTTTATCCTGAAATTTCTTTAATAAAACTAGTCGACTATAAAGTTCGTGTGTTAAATGAGAAAGCGGGTACAACTGCAAAAGTACGAGTAATAATTCAATCCGGAGACGGTTCTGAAACTTGGAGTACGGTCGGTGTTTCGGAAAATATTATTGAAGCAAGTTTTCAAGCATTGAGCGATAGTATTAATTATAAATTATTTAAATTTCAGAAAGAAAAACAAGCTTTAACTGCATAATTACATAACTTTTGGATTTTGTGAAAATAGGTTTGATTCAATATAATCCTGTATGGGAAAACAAAACAAAAAACCGTGAAAGGTTAATTAGTATTCTTGATAAAGAATTAATGGGTGAAAAATTATTAATCTTTCCGGAAATGACGTTAACCGGATTCAGCATGAAGTCTAAAAAATTTGCTGAATCACTTAATGGAGAAAGTTTTAATTTTTTTGCTGAAATATCGGTAAAATATAACACTCATATTTTAGCCGGATTAATTGAGATGAAAGATAACCGATTTTATAATTCTTTACTGCATTTAAATCCGGAAGGAAAATTGATTAATGTGTATAGAAAAATTCATCCCTTTTCATATTCAACAGAGGACAAACACTATACACGGGGAACCAAAACAATTACGACAAAAGTAGATGATTGGAATGTTGGCCTTTCCATCTGCTACGATTTAAGGTTTCCCGAATTATATAGACAATATGGTAAAGCAAAATCGGAATTGATGGTTGTTATTGCAAACTGGCCGGATACCAGGATAGAACATTGGAGAACTCTTTTAAAGGCGAGAGCAATTGAAAATCAATGCTATGTTGCAGGTGTAAATAGAGTGGGTAAAGATTTAAAGTTATATTATAACGGTCATAGTAGTGTATTTGATCCGATGGGAAATGAGCTTACAACACAAGCTGATATTGAAACATTTTTAACTGCAGAAATTTCCCTTAAAAATGTCGAGGAAACAAGGACAAATCTTCCTTTCCTTAACGACATTTATCTCATATAAGCTTTTAAATAAAAAACAAAAATTGTAAAAATATACAGGAGTATTGGCAATTTTTTAGTCATTGAAAAATTATTTAAGTATTTATGCAAAAATAGCTTGAATAATTCATAAGAAATTATATATTAGTTAAAATTTTTTATTTAAGTTTTATGTTTACTTTATTTTATTAGGATTTGGGCAGAAAAAGAAATTTTAAAATATAAGTTCAAAATAATCCCTTTTTATGAAAGGAGTAGAGTGTGGTTTTTAATCCCGACATATTGAATAAAAACTTAAATATGCCTGTGAAAACTAAAGGAATGTATAATCCTTTATTTGAGCATGATGCATGCGGAATGGGATTTGTAGCAGATGTTAAAGGACGCAAATCAAGGAGTATAATTGACAAAGGTTTGGATATATTAAAGAACCTGGAACACCGCGGTGCTGTAGGTGCTGATCCTTTGACCGGTGATGGTGCAGGAATTCTTATTCAAATGCCTGATGAATTTATTGGAAAGATTGCTTTTGAAAATAAGATTAAACTTCCGGTAGAAGGAAGATACGGAGTGGGAATGTTATTCCTTCCTCAAAATCCGATTTTAAGAAAAGCTGCTGAAAACATAGTTGAAAAAATTGTAATTGATGAAAACCAAAAATTCTTAGGATGGAGAGATGTTCCTGTTGACCCGACTGTTCCCGGGAAAGGTGCGCAAAATACCCAGCCGTTTATCAGACAATGTTTTGTCGGTGCAGGCAAAAAAATTGACTCGCAGGAGGAGTTTGAAAGAAAGCTTTATTTAATAAGAAGAATAATTGATCATAGAATTAGATTAGAATTAAAGTGTGATAGAAGTAAATATTATGTCCCGTCATTCTCAAGCAAGGTTTTAATTTATAAAGGGATGCTTCTTGCCGATCAGATAGTAAAATTTTATAAGGACTTGAGTGATCCCGATATGAAATCTGCAATGGCAATGATTCATATGAGGTTCTCAACAAATACATTTCCAACCTGGGATCTTGCACATCCGTTTAGAATGATTGCACATAACGGAGAAATTAATACTTTACGTGGCAACAAAAATTGGATGGCTGCACGACAGGAAGTAATGGAATCGCCTTATTATGGAAAAGATTTAAAGCGGATGCTTCCGATTATTATGGATGGGCAGAGCGATTCGGCAACATTCGATTCCGTTTTAGAACTTTTAGTAATGGGCGGAAGAAGTCTTCCTCATGCAATGATGATGTTGATTCCGGAAGCCTGGTCGAAAAATGATTTGATGGATCCGGACAGAAGAGCTTTTTATGAATATCACGCTACAATGATGGAACCGTGGGACGGTCCTGCAGCCGTCGTTTTCACAGATGGTTCAATTATCGGAGCTACTTTGGATCGAAACGGTTTACGGCCATCAAGGTATGTTATTACTAAAGATGATCTTGTTGTGCTTACTTCCGAAGCCGGGACATACAGTGTAGATGCTACAAATGTTGCCAGGAAAGGAAAACTTCAACCGGGCAAAATGTTCATCCTGGATCTAAAGCAGGGAAGAATTATTGACGATGAAGAAGTAAAAAAGGAAATTGTTACACAGAAGCCGTATCAGAAATGGATTAACGAAAATATGATTAAAATGACGCATCTTCCTACGCCCGATCATATTTATAATGCCGACTTCAGCACTCTTCATATGCGTCAAAGAATTTTTGGATATACAAAAGAAGATTTATTTCATGTAATGCTGCCCATGGCTGCTAACGGATATGAAGCAATAGGATCAATGGGGTCCGATGCCGCACTCGCCGTTTTATCCGATAAACCTCAAATGTTGTTCAGATATTTTAAGCAACTTTTTGCTCAGGTTACCAATCCGCCTATTGACGCTATACGTGAAGAATTAGTTATGGAGCTTACAACTTATATAGGTCCTGAACAGAATTTATTGGCGGAAACACCGTTGCATGCTCATCGCTTAGAACTGGAACATCCGTTGCTTTCCAACTCGCAGCTTGAGAAAATTAGGCATATTGCAAAAGGGCATTTTAAATCTATTACTATTCCATTGTTATTCAACCCGCAAGTTCGTCATAACATGCGCGAAAGATTAGACCAAATTTGTACCGAAGCGGTAGAAGCTGTTAAATCAGGCATTTCTTTAATAATTTTATCTGATAAAGGATTGGATAGAAATTGTGCGGCTATACCAAGCCTGCTGGCAACATCAGGAGTTCATCATGCACTTTTAAGAGCAGGTTTAAGAACAAGAACAGGAATAATTGTTGAGAGTGGTGAACCGCGTGAAGTTCATCATTTTGCCTTGCTTTGCGGGTACGGTGCCAATGCAATAAATCCTTATATGGCTTACGAAACTATTGCATATCTAACTGAGAAAGGATTTTTACCCGATGTTAAAGATTACAAAGCTGCAAAAAGTAATTTTGTAAAGGCTGTAAGTAAAGGATTGTTTAAAATTTTTAGTAAAATGGGAATCAGCACTCTTCAGTCTTATTGCGGAGCTCAGATATTTGAGGCAGTCGGTTTGGATTCCGAAATTGTTGAAAATTATTTTACAGGTACGCCGACTAAGATAGAAGGATTAAGCCTTGAAATGCTTGAAGAAGAAACGATAAAAAGACATTCGCATGCACTTGATCCTCAAATTGATCAAAGCACACTTGATGTGGGCGGCTTATATCAATATAGAATAGACGGTGAAAAACATCTTTGGAATCCGCTAACTATTTCCAAATTGCAATTAAGTACTCAAAGAGAAGATTACAAAACTTTTAAAGAATATACTTCTTTAATTAATATTCAAAATAAGAAAAGAGTTACACTCAGAAGTTTATATGAACTCGATACTAGCGGAAATAAAATACCTATTGAGGAAGTTGAACCTGCTTCGGAAATTGTAAAAAGGTTTTCTACCGGCGCAATGAGTTTCGGTTCTATTTCCTGGGAAGCCCATACTTCTCTTGCAATTGCAATGAATAGAATCGGGGGAAAATCCAATACAGGCGAAGGTGGGGAAGATTCAAAAAGATTTTTAGCTATGTCGAACGGCGACAGTATGCGCTCTGCAATTAAACAAGTTGCATCTGCCCGGTTTGGAGTAACAGCAAATTATTTAGTTAATGCGGACGAGCTTCAAATAAAAATGGCTCAAGGTGCTAAGCCCGGAGAAGGGGGACAGCTTCCGGGATTTAAAGTTGATAAAATTATCGGGAGAATCCGTCATAGTATTCCCGGGGTAACTTTAATAAGTCCGCCTCCTCATCATGATATTTATTCGATTGAAGATTTAAAGCAGCTCATCTTCGATTTAAAGAATATCAATCCTAAAGCGAGAATCAGCGTAAAATTGGTATCAGAGGTTGGCGTTGGAACTATTGCTGCCGGTGTTGCGAAAGCTCATGCAGACCATATATTAATAAGCGGGCACGATGGAGGTACAGGCGCCAGCCCTATTTCATCAATTCAATATGCCGGCACACCCTGGGAATTAGGATTAAGTGAAACCCACCAGACTTTGGTGCTTAACGGTTTAAGGGACAGAGTGTACTTGGCAACAGACGGGCAGCTTAAAACCGGACGCGATGTTGTAATTGCCGCTTTATTGGGAGCTGAAGAATTCGGATTTGCTACAGCACCTTTGGTTACACAAGGCTGCATATTGATGAGGAAATGCCACCTAAATACTTGCCCGGTTGGTGTTGCAACTCAAGATCCCGAATTGCGAAAGAAATTTGCAGGAAAACCTGAGTATTTGGTAAACTTCATGTTTTTCATTGCCGAAGAAGTCAGAGAGATGATGGCTGCAATGGGCTTTAAAACTTTCAGTGAAATGATTGGCCAGACTGAAAAAATAATACCGATACGTTTGAATGACCATTGGAAGGCAAGAGGTATTGATTTAACAAAACCGCTGTTCAAACAAACACCGTTATACGAAACTAATCAATATAGGACAAGAGATCAAAACCACGGACTTGAGAATCAATTGGACCATGAGTTTATCGAGCTTGCAAAACCGGCATTGGAAGATGGAACACCGGTAAAAATAAAAATGAAAATAAGAAACGTCAACCGCACTGTCGGTACAATGTTATCAAGCGAAATAGCAAGACGGTTCGGTGAAGAAGGTTTACCGGAAGGAACTATTAGGATTAAATTGAGAGGAACGGCCGGGCAAAGCTTTGGAGCATTTTTAGCAAAAGGAATAGAATTGAATTTGACAGGAGAATCAAATGATTATACCGGTAAAGGATTATCCGGCGGAAGATTAATTGTAAAAGTTCCACCTGAGGTAGATTTTGACCCGGCTGAAAATATTATTATTGGAAATACTTGTTTATACGGCGCTACAAGCGGAGAAGCTTATATAAACGGCGTAGCGGGAGAAAGATTTGGCGTTCGTAATTCAGGTGCATATGCTGTAATTGAAGGTGTGGGTGATCATGGATGTGAATACATGACCGGCGGCAGAGTGGTGATACTAGGTGTTACAGGCAGAAATTTTGCAGCAGGCATGTCCGGCGGAATCGCTTACATTTGGGATCCTAAAAAAGATGCTAATAAATATATAAATCATGATATGGTTGATGTGGAATATTTAATTTATGATGAAGATATTGCAGAAGTTCATCAAATGGTTAAGAACCATTATGAATATACCGGATCTAAAAGAGCAGAATTTATATTAAATAATTGGAGCCAGGAGAAAGATAACTTTTGGAAAATAATTCCGGGCGAATATAAGAAAGCATTGGCAATTTTGGCCAAAGAAAAAGAAACCGTTAAAATAAAAGATGAAAATGAATTGTCGGAGGTACAGCATGGGTAAACCATCCGGGTTTAAGGAATATAAAAGAGAATCTTTGGAACATTTACCTATTGAAGAGCGGGTTAAAAATTTTAATGAGTTCGAAAAAAGATTTCATAGAGCGGAAGCCAAAATTCAGGGTGCGCGCTGTATGGACTGCGGAATTCCGTTTTGTCACGGCGATACCGGCTGTCCTGTTCAAAATTATATACCTGAATGGAATGATCTTGTTTATAAAAATCATTGGCAAGAGGCTCTGGAAAATCTTTTATCAACCAACAATTTCCCGGAATTTACCGGAAGACTTTGTCCGGCACCATGCGAAACTGCCTGTACACTTGGAATAAATGAACAGCCTGTTTCTATTAAAGCGATAGAGAGAACGATTATTGATAAAGGCTGGGAAGAAGGCTGGGTTAAACCAAGGATGCCTCATTTCCTATCCGGTAAAAAAGTTGCGGTTGTCGGATCGGGTCCTGCAGGTTTGGCCGCTGCACAGCAGCTTTGCAGAGCAGGACACTCGGTGACTGTTTTTGAAAAGAATGATCGTCTTGGAGGATTATTGCGTTATGGTATTCCGGATTTTAAATTAGATAAAAAGATAATTGATCGTAGAATTGAACAAATGGGAATTGAAGGAGTCGAATTTAAAACCAGTGTTAACATCGGCTTTGATATTCCGGTAAAACAACTTATTGATCAATTTGATGCTGTTGTTTTAGCAGGCGGCTCGGAAAAACCTAGAGATATTTCTATCCCCGGGCGAGGATTAAAAGGAATTCATTTCGCAATGGAATTCTTGCCGCAGCAAAATAAAGTGAATGCAGGTGATAAAGTTCCGGATCAAATTACGGCAAAAGATAAGGATGTTGTAATTATCGGGGGAGGGGATACAGGCTCAGATTGTGTAGGAACTTCAAATCGCCAGAGAGCTAAATCCGTAACTCAAATTGAACTGCTGCCGGTTCCTCCTAATGAAAGACCGTTCAATACGCCGTGGCCATACTGGCCCATGATATTAAGAACTTCTTCAAGTCATGAAGAAGGCGTAGATAGAATGTGGAGCATAAATACAAAATCTTTTTTCGGTAATAATAAAGGTGAAGTTGCCGGATTGAATTGTAATAAAATACAATTTAAAGACGGTAAGATAATTGATATACCCGGAACCGAATTTAAATTGAAAGCCGATTTGGTTTTAATAGCCGCAGGTTTTGTTCATCCTTTGCATAAAGGAATGATAAACGAATTGAAAGATGTTGGTTTGGAACTCGATCAGCGGGGAAATGTGAAAGCTGATTTTGGTGATGATGATAATGCTCACGCAACAAATGTTAACAAAGTATTTGTTTGCGGTGATATGAGACGCGGACAATCACTTATTGTTTGGGCAATATCCGAGGGCAGAAAATGTGCTGCTGCTGTCCACAAAAATTTAATGCAGGAAAATATTATAGAAGAAACTATAGGATAGTAAATTTTCATTCTAAAACAATAATTATTTGTTTCGGTAGTTTCCAGGCTATGTAGTTATAAAATTATTAGAGCTAATAAATTATTGCACTTGTTAAATTATTTTAATAATTATTCATAAAAGGAAGAGTTTCACATATTATAATTCTTTTAAATAGAATTGAATTTTCTAATTTTTTAATAGTGTGATATGAAAAATACCCTATTATTTTCCCCCTACATCACACTAAAATTAATCATAAAAGGCTATATTATATTTGCATATCACTATGAATTATGATCTTTTTAGATCCGATTTATTTTGTTTGTAGTTTGTAAAAATTTGTAAATAGAAATGCTTGATAAGGATTAGTTTGAATAAGGAAACGCAATTTAGAAGATTTTTTAAATTGACCAGTCTTCTGACTGATTATTACCCTCGATCGGGGGCTCAATTTCTGAATATTTTTTTACATGTTTTATTGGGTAATAAGATTCTCTTAAATTCTCTTGCTGCTCAATCAAAACAAAGTTTAAAAAAAGTAAAGGGATTTTATAAATTCCTTGTAATCGGTGATTTGAATATCGGCGATGCCGTAATTTCCATAAGTGCAATTTCCGCTTTAAAAGAAATCTTTCCGAATGCGCAATTAGAATTAGTAGTTAAAAAAGTTGCCAAAAACCTTATTCTAGGTAATCCCGATATATCCAAATTATATCCGATTTATGTAGGAGCTCCAAATCCGACTGAGAGAGATCTGATTGAGTTAAAAAAGATTATTAATTCCAATAAGTATGATTTAATTATTAATTTCAGCCCAATGATCAACAGTAAGGTTTTAGGGAAAAGAAATGTTCTTAACTACACAATGATGGCTGCCCAGCTTGTAAGAGACGAACAATTTAATAATGTAATCAATCATATAAATTATCAAAGCTATTATTTCATAGGGAAAATTTTCAATAATTATTTACCGTCTTATTTCGGCAGCGGGTTTAAAGGATCAAAAATATATCTTCCTGATGAAGCAATAGAGTCTGCGAGAGCATTTTTATTGAAAAATGATGTAACAGATGATTACCCGGTTATTATGTTTAATCCGGATGCTTCGGCAAAATATACAAGAATCCCGTTCGAAATCCAGGTTAGTCTGCTTAATAAATTTATAGATTCTAATTTTATTGTTTTGTTGGGAGCCGGTCATGTAGAGAAGTTAATTGAATATAAGCTTATAAATTCATTACCTGCAGGTAGAAGGGAAAAGGTAATTATAGTACCAGCCACCATGGAGCTTGATTCCTATTGTGCATTGATAGACTTTTCAGATATTTATTTTTCGGGCGATACCGGTCCTCTTCACTTAGCCGCAGCAAGAAAATATTCCCGGAGTACAGGTAAAAGTTTAAGAAATAAAACTGCCGTATTTTCTATATTCGGTGCAACACCGCCTCGTATTTATGGTTATGATTCCAACATGGAAGGATATTTTGCTGCAAATCAGGATGCACCTTCTAAAATTTTTATTGCTTCCAGTCCCTGCAGAAATATTACATGCATTGATAAATTGGGGAAAACCTGTAAAGAAGTTCGATGCTTTCAATCCCTTAATGCCGATAGGATTGTTGCCGAAACAATACTATATTTAAATAGTCTAAGAAAAAATAAAATTGAAAAGAAAGAAATCTTGAATCAGAAAAAAATTGTGGCCTAGTTCCGGCAAAGGGAAAAATGAACTTATTCTTATTTTTACTTATTACTTACATAATGGGGTTCTTTACAGCAATTCCTATCGGTGCTACTCAAATAGAAATAGCAAAACGTTCTTTAAATAATCACCTGCGTGCTGCATATATGGTTGCTGCAGGCTCTGTCAGTTCGGACGTTATGTACGGTTTCATCGCGCTGTTTGGGGTTGCACCTTTTTTAAAAGAAAAAATAGTTGTAGCTGTTTTTGGTCTGGTTGCAACTGTTATACTCTGGCTTCTAGCGTATTTTACTTTTCGAGACGGTGCTAAAACAAATATGTTAGAATTAAGTCATTCTACGCTAAAGAGTAAAAGAATTGCCTATGTTACGGGTTTCACTCTGGCAGTTACCAATCCCATGATGATCGTCTGGTGGCTTATTGGGGTAAGGATAATAAAGGACTTCGGGCTTGTTACCGATTTTAGTGCTAAAATATCCGTGATGTTTTTAATTGCCGGCGGACTTGGATTAGCATCGTATTTATTTCTTTTATCTAATATGCTGCACTGGGCAAAAAAGTTTATTTCCAACGAAATAATGAAAAAAGTAAATTACGGATTAGGCGTTGTTCTTGTGCTGTTATCCTTTTACTTTTTGATTAGCTCCTTACATGCTTTAATATAATTTTGCATTTAGTCGGTAAATAATAATCCTAAAAAGCGCAGCAACCATTTCGTTAGCTGACTTACATAAGACTTTAACCAGAGTAACTAACTTTAAAATCTCTAAAAATGCCGAATGCGGGATAGCTGTCGGCTTAAAATGCTGTGTGAAGTAATTACTATATTTAATTTAAAAAAGTAACAGAAGGTGTTCTTCATGTTTTCTTGTTGCTAAAAATACCATGTTTATAATCTAGTACTTCAAGTTTCTTTGGTATCACTTTAATGAGCAAATAGTTTTCTTTTCTATCTTTGTAAAACATAGACCATTTATCCTCCCATAGACTATCTTTTTTACTTTGATCATTAACAAAACCATCAGTTCCAATGAGCGATACATAACCTTCTTCTTTATTACCGGTATAATAAAGAGTTACCTTTGGATTACTTCGAATTTCATTTACTTTTCGACTTTTAGGATTCGTACCAAGCTAAACAACTCGATTTATATCCGGTTGAATTGGATCCATTGTTCATGAATGGGGATAACCTGCACTATCAATCCTAATCAATGAACAAAATCCCACTTTTTTATATATCATCGTGCTACAGATAAAAGTGTATCATGTTCGAAACTTGACAATTTTATATTTTGAGAATAAATATTTCCATTTGGCAGGTAAACAAAACAATAAATAAGAACATCAGAAAGAAAAAATATTTAATAAATGAATTTATTATTACCTTCTATTTCTTAGTTATTTTTTAGGAATCGGAATATTGACTCATTTCAATTAATAATATTGATATTTTGTTTATTGTATATCGATCATGCATTTAAGCTGAAGTACAGTTTACCATATAATTAATTTAACTCCGTTGAACAAGAAACTTTATGCAAAACAACTACTTTAAAAATCTTTCGGTCGTGAGACAACAATTAAAAAAATATAATTTTAATTAATTTGGTTTTTGTCGGCTGTTGCCGGCTCTAACCTGTTTACCCATAAATAAACTGAAATAAATAATATTGCCCCTATAACAGGCATAATAGTTTCTGCCATCAGCATTCCCGTTGCACTCCATTTGTTATGTGCCCATTCATCGACAAATATCATTAAATAAATAGGAATGTTTGAAAGGGCTGCAAATACGTTGTACTTTGTTGCCGCTCCAATCTTTCCGATGGCTTCCAAAACAAACGCACTAAAACCGGCAAAAGCTAAACCAATTGTTATTGCATAAACTGAAGTCCATATAATAAACATCAACTGTGTCCGGGGACTAAGCGCCATTGAGAGTGCACAGGCCCCCTCTAGTAAGCCGAATAAAATATACGCTTTTTTTCTATCCATCAGATCACATATCCATCCTCCAAGTAAACATCCGATTGCTGAAGAAACACCGCCTACTACTCCTATTGCAAGTGCCACTGCGTCAGGAGAAGCATTCCAATCTTTGGAAATAGATGACCATAAATTCGATGCTGCACCGGATCCGATAGGCAGAAAACATAGAATTAATACTAAAAATCCGGCCCGTGATTTAATAAGAATCCAGATATCCTTAACAAGGCTGCCTACAGTTTTAAGGTAATTTTCTTCTCTCTTAAATGGTGTGGGTTCCTTTAGTAAAAGTAAGCCTATCCCGCATAATAAACATATAAAAGCAATTATCGCTCCTGAAATCCATTCTACTGATATTCTTTCAGCCAGCCAAATTCCCGCACCTCCGCCCAAACCGAATCCGCCTAAATTTCCCGCTTGTAACCATCCTCCTGCACGTCCTTTCAATTCATTAGGAACATCCTGTGCAATTAAACTTTCCGTTGTCATAGCGATAACCGTATTTGCCAGGCTGGTTAGAAATACTATAACCATTAAAAGTGTTAGAAAATTTGAAGTATGAGGTACAAGACACGTAGCTAAAATGCCGACTGCAGTACCTATATTCGCAATACTATACCACTTTTTAACCGTAATAGTAGTATCTACAAGAGGGGCCCAAAGAAATTTTAGAATGTTCGGTATGAAAGGAAGGGAGACTATTGAGGCAACACCGGCTAACGAAACTCCTGCATTTGTTAATAAAAATCCCAAAGTAACGCTTACATAACCCTGGAAAACTCCAAACGGCAGATATAAGAACATAAAAATACTTGGATGAACATGTTTGGCTAGTTCCGTATCGGACATTTTTCAAAAGCTCATGTTATGTTTTATTATTTAAAAGTGAATTTACCACAATCCGAATGGTAAAAGCAAGTGACAGTTTTGTTAGCATGCGCCCGAATACTTTGCTGCATATAGTCAGGGAAAAGAATAAAGTTGAACACACTGCAATTCCGCTTGGGATGGAATTTTATTAATCACAGAAATAATTTAGTCCCTTTAATTTCTTAAATAAATTCTCGTTTACAAATTTTTTGGTAGAGCTGTGATCGTTATCCATTATTAAACTAAAATAACAAAAAAGCCTTAACTGTTCTTATTTTTGGAAAGATATGATCTGCCTTAAGTTTAATCTAAATCAATTTTCATTACATTCAACTTTAAGTATATTTGCTCTGTATAATTCGTGACTTCAGAACAACAGTTTATCGATAAGATTAGTTTAATTATTGGATTACGGAAATGTTTAATACTCAAAAAAGAATTAATTTTTACGACTGCGATCCGGCGGGAATTCTCTTCTTCGGAAGAGTGTATGAACTCTGCCATTCTGCTTATGAAGAACTAATCGACAGCTTTAACTTAAATGAAGATTACTGGACCAATGATAATTATATCGTTCCGATTCTTAAAAGCGAAGCTCAATACCACAAACCAATAAAATACGGCGAAACTGTTTCGGTTGAGATAAACGTAACTACTTTAAAATCATCTTCCTTCGAATTGGAATACACATGTAGAAATAAAAACGGGGAAGAATGCTTTATTGTGAAAACAGTGCATGTATTTGTAAATAAAGCAACCTGGAAAAAAAGCACTATGAATGCTTTGATTCATGACGGATTATTGAATCATTTGAAAGCTATTTAAATATTCTTCCTTTCAAGAATAATCTCTTTCAGCTTTTCCTTTTGCACTTTTCCCATTTCGGTTTTGGGAAGATTGTCCAATATGAAAATTCTTTTCGGGATTTTGAAACCGGCTAATTTATCTTTTAAAAATAATTTTAATTCTTCAAGTTCAATAGTTTTACTACCACTTGTCTTAATTACTGCTGCTGCAATATAGCCCCACTCTTTATCTGCCAATCCTAAAACACTTGCTTCCAGTATTAAAGGATGTTTTAAAAGTTCGGATTCAACTTCAAAAGGATTTATATTTTCTCCCCCGGACACAATCAGATCATTTCTTCGTGCTTCGATAAATAAATAACATTCTTCATCAATAAAGCCGTAATCTCCTGTAAAATAAATATCGTCCTTAAATTTCCGTGCGGTTTCTTCTCCGTTATTTATATATCCTTTTGCTACGGATTTCCCTTTAACCGCAACTTCACCGGTAGTTTTTAGTTTTAACAGCTTACGGTTTTCATCTACTATCATAATATTGTTGGGAAATAATACTTTACCTGCAGACTCCATTTTATTTTTAAATTCATCCGGAGTTAATGCAGTAACAAAGGATGCCGTCTCGGTTGATCCGTAAGATTTAAAAACATTCCATCCCTTATTTAATGCATCTTTAACTAAATCAGCATCAAGAAATCCGCCGCCGAGAAGAATATGCCGCAGCTCCGGGTTGGGCTTTATATTATTTTCTATTAATCGTTTTAGCTGGGTTGACACAAACGAAGCGTGAGTAGGATGTTTTTTTTGAATCGCATTCTTAATGCTGCCGATTCTTAAATTTTCCGGTAAAATAATTGTTACGCCGTTTAGTAAAGCGCGCATAATGATAGAAAATCCCCCGACGTGATAAAAAGGTAAACTTGCCAGCCACCCGTCATTCTTTACATGATTAAATAACTGATTCCCGGTTAATGCGCTTTGTATTAAATTATTAAATGAAAGTAAAACACCCTTCGGTTTACCAGTCGAGCCCGATGTAAAAATAATTACGGCAGTATTATCTAAATTAACTTCATTTTCATCGAGATGAGCTTTTGTATCTATCTTTTTTTTATCCGGATAATAAAAAACTTTAATTGAATCACTAAGGTTTAAATCTTTAAATGATATTTCCGTCAATAAAAAATCACAGCCGGAAAATTTTGTTAATTCCAATATTTCGTCTTTAATTAATTTAGTATTTAATAAAACAGGAATTGCCTCCAATTGCCATAATGAGAAAATAGAAATAACAAATTCTAAATTATTTTCACTAAGGATTGCAATTTTACTATCTTTTTTAACACCGGATTTTTTGTAATATTCTTTATAAGCGTTAATGTATCCGAAAAATTCGGAGTAGGTTAAAGCATTTTCCCCGTAAATTATTGCAGCAGAAGATGGGTTAATTTTACTTTTTGAAAGATAACCGATTAAATTCATAATTTGGTTTTAAATGTCCGTTCATTTAAAAAAATTAAAAGTGGAATATATGCAGTAAAGCCTATTTACTTAGTAAAATCTTTCCATATATAACCGGATAAGGATTTGAAAATAAATCCTGTTCTAAGTAAAAATCTGTGTCTAAACCGTGAGCCGCATCTTCTTTTATCAATGATGCTGCAAACACTGCGGAAGCTCTTCCGATAATCGATTCAAATGAACTTGTAATTACTGATTTTAATCCTGCTTGTTCGGCCAATCGTATTACTTTTAATGTGGGAATAATTCCGCCGAGCATCATCGGCTTTAAAATCAAAACCGTAGCAGCCTTATTTGAAATATACTTTTCCGCATCAGTTACACTTCTTATGGATTCATCAGCAGCTAACGGCGTTTTTACTTTTTTAGAAAGTTCAACAAAATCGTTTAACGTATTTACAGGCTGTTCAATATATTCAAGATTAAATTCTTCGATAGCTTGTATATTTTTTATTGCCTGCTCCAAATTCCATTTCCTGTTTACATCGGCTCTAATATTCATTTCATCTCCGCATGACTTTCTAACAGCTTCGATGCATTTATAATCTATATCAAAATTATCTCTGCCGATTTTAATCTTTATTGTTTTATATCCGTCTTCTATTTTTTGAAGTGCGGATTTCGCCGTTTCTTCGGGGGATAAAAAACCTAGGACAGCATTAACGTTAATTTTCTTTTTAGATTGAACATTTAGCAATTTGTTTATGGAAATTTCTTTCTCATTGCAAACTAAACTCAATAAAGCCTGTTCAAATCCGTGTTTAAGGCAGGGAAGGGAAGCAAAAGCTTTTAAATTAGTTTCAATGCTTTCTTCAATATTATTAAGGTCGAGGTTTAATTTAACGTCAAAATTATTTAATAGTTTCTCGTCTTCCTCGTAAGTTTCGGAACCGAATTCCGGAAACGGAGCCGAATCCCCGATACCTATTTTACCGGAGCTGCTTTCAAGCTTTATTATAAAACCGTTTCTATTATTATACTTGCCCTTCGAAGTAATAAAAGGTTTATTAAAACCTAATGTGTAAGGTGCATAAAATAATTCTATTTTGTTCATAATGTAAGTCCCGCTGCAAATAAAAGCCCGAATAAAACAGACATTTTTGCTGCAAGCTCGAGAGTCTTATTTAATTGAAGTCCGTCGAGTGTATACAGCATAACAATAAGTTTGTATGCTAACGGCAAAGTTAAATAAGGAAGAAATATCCAGGCGTGAAAGTTATAAAAAATAAATAATATTGCAGGTATAATAAACGAAGCGGCAATAAGAAAAATAAATTGATAACGCGTAAAATTTTTCCCCAGAATAACTGCAAGCGTTTTTTTACCTGCTGCACGGTCTTCCTCAATATCCCTGTAATTATTTACAACCAAAATATTCGTAATTAAGGCGCCAACCGGGATAGAAGAGAGTAAAGCAATAGTTGAAAATTCTTTGGCTTGAACATAGTAAGTACCGGCCGTTCCGATAATTCCGAAAAACATAAATACAAAAACATCGCCCAATCCGTTATAAGCTAACGGGAATGGTCCGGCCGTGTAAGCGATTCCTGCGGCAATTGATAAGAGTCCGATAATTAACACAACAATACCTGCATCATAAACAAGATATAAGCCTAATAAAAATGCAGCAAAGAAAATTAAAAAGCTGCCGATCTTCATTTCTTTAACGGTAATTAAACCTGAGGCCAAAACGCGAAGCGGTCCTTTTCGTTGTTTGGTGTCCGCCCCTTTAAGAAAATCATATAAATCATTTACGTAATTGGTCCCGATCTGTATTAATAATGAGCAAGATAATGCTATTAAAGCATTTAAGAAAATAAACTTGCCTTTATTTAACGCTAACCCGATACCTACAATTACCGGTGCAACTGCTGCCGGAAGTGTCTTAGGTCTGCCCGCTAAAATCCAGCTCTGTAACTTTGTAAGAGATTTTTGCTCTGCTGTTTCAGTATCCATTAATTATATTTGATAACTTATTCCGAAAATTATTATTTACGGCAGTTTGGGAAATTTTTTGAAATCCGGTTTTCGTTTTTCCAGGTAAGCATTTTTACCTTCCTGCGCTTCTTCACTCATATAATAAAGAAGAGTAGCATTGCCTGCCAATTCTTGAATGCCTGCCTGTCCGTCCAGTTCTGCATTGAATCCTGATTTTAACAATCTTATTGCCATTGGGCTGTGTTGTAAAATTCTTTTAGCCCAATTAATTCCTTCTTCTTCAAGCTTATCAACAGGAACAACTTTGTTTACCATACCCATTTCAAAGGCTTCCTGGGCATTGTATTGCAGGCATAAATACCAGATTTCCCTTGCTCTTTTTTGCCCGACCATTCTTGCCAAAAAACTGGCGCCGAATCCACCGTCAAAACTCCCAACCTTCGGGCCTGTCTGTCCGAATACTGCATTGTCTGCTGCAATTGTTAAGTCGCATACTACATGCAATACATGTCCGCCGCCGATTGCATAACCCGCTACAAGTGCAATTACAGGTTTTGGAATGCTTCTAATTAATTTTTGTAAATCCAGAACATTTAGCCGTGGAACCCCGTCTTTCCCGACATAACCTTTATCTCCTCTAATTCTTTGGTCTCCCCCGGAACAAAATGCATATTTTCCGTCCGCAGCCGGGCCTTTTCCCGTTAATAAAATTACTCCGATTGACTGATCTTCTCTTGCATCTGAAAAAGCATCATACATTTCCCGTACTGTTTCCGGCCTAAATGCATTTCTTACTTCAGGCCGATTGATGGTTATTTTTGCGATACCATCCATTTTTTCGTAAATAATATCTGCATAATCTTTAACTTTTTTCCAATCGTAATTCATATATCACCCAAGATTAAATATTTAGAAGTTCACAAAAATATCAAAAAGTTTGCAAAATTATAATTCTTTAAGGTAGTTATTAATCACATTGTAAAAAATTTCCGGCTTTTCCAGATGAATATTATGGCCGGCATTTTTGATTATTGCGTGTTTACCGGCAGAAAATAATTTTAACATTTCATTATTTATGTTTGTGTATTTTTTGTCCAATTCTCCTGTAATCAATAAAGTTTTTATATTAATTTCTTTTAGTTTTTCAAATAACGGCGGCATTATCCCTGTACTGAATCCCAGTAAAGAATTAGCCAATCCGGTCTTGTTATTTTTTAATTTATCTCTTTTTAATTTGAGTAATATTTCTTCCGGTAAATTCTTTTGTGTTGAGAATATATCAAGATTCATCCAGTAATCGACAAATTTATCTATCGGATTATTTAAAATGAAATTTGCTAATTCTTCATCCTTTTTTCTTCTTTCTTCCCGTAAATATTCATCAACTATACCTGCAGTTGTACTTTCAAGTATTAAACCTTTTAACATTTCAGGATAAACAGTAGAAAATGAAAGAGCAAGTCTTCCTCCCATTGAATACCCTGCAAGAATAATTTTATCTTTAGTAATTAATGAAATAGTACGGAATAATTGATCTATTTGAGATAAAGTTAAATATTTACTGATCTCATTCGGAGAATCGCTTTTTCCATGCCCGATAAGATCGATAGCATAAATATTATAATCTCCGTTAAATTGAGAAGATATTTTTTCCCAATCATTTAAAGAGCCTGTAAATCCATGAAGAAAAATTATAGTATCTTTTGCTTTATCAGAAATGCTTAGTTTTTTAAAATGAAGCTTAATCTTTGATTTTTTAGCAGACATTTAATCTCAATTTTTTATTAACAATACTTCGGTTAAATTCTATGTAACTTTTCTATTTTAGGCAACAAGAAAAATATTCAATCTCCGTGAAACTTTGTGTGCACTCTGAGTTACTTTGTGTGAGGAAAAAACTTCCGATTATATTCTTATAAAAAATTGGATCACAGAGTCTCACTGAGGATACACTGAGTTACACAAAGTTTTAAAAATAATTAATTTTTAGAGCTATTTATAATGATTATATAACTGGGCGGATAACTCATACAGCTCTAATTAAAATTCAACCGGAGGTTATTCTTTATCTTTTTCAAAATTTAAAGAAACTGAATTTATGCAGTATCTTTGATTTGTAGGTTTGGGTCCGTCGTCAAACACATGTCCAAGATGAGCCCCGCAGCGTTTGCACATTACTTCTTCTCTAATCATTCCGAAGCTTTTGTCTATTTTAATTTCTATTTTATCATTTGAAACCGGAGCCCAAAAGCTCGGCCAGCCTGACCCGGAATCAAATTTTGTATCGGAACTGAATAATTCATTCCCGCAATCCGCACAGACATACATACCCTTTTCTTTATTATGTAGAAGCTTTCCCGTAAACGGTTTTTCTGTACCTTTTTCTCTTGTAATATAATATTGTTCCGGTGTCAGGATCTTCTTCCATTCTTCATCCGATTTATTAATCTTATCAGCCATCATCAACCTCCTAGTCTATGCTATTCTATTCAAATAATAATTTCAACAAATGAATTAACTAATATTTTCTTCCAATTAATATTTTAAATATCATTTAATTTATCACTAACCGCATTCCAAAATTTTTTACGAATTTGAAGCGATTTAGATGCATTTGTCTTTATTTCAATTACGTTAAAACTCTTCGATCCAATGGCCGTTTTTAATGTACTGTTAAAATCTTTCCAATTTCTAACTCGTTTATATTTTCCTCTGTAAGCTTTTACAAAAGACGAAAAATCAAGGTTATGTGGAACAATAAAATATTTATTGAATATTTCTTTGTAATTAGAGATGGGCAGAATTTCGAAAATTCCTCCGCCGTTATTATTTATTAAAATAACTACTAAAGGAATTTTATAATTTCTTGCACTTAATAATCCGTTTAGATCGTAATAGAATGCCAGATCTCCGGTAATCAAAATAGTAGATTTATTACCGTCAGATGCGATCCCAAGTGCTGTTGATGTTATCCCATCTATTCCGCTAGCACCGCGGTTATTAAAAATTACAATCTTCTTATTTGTATTTGATGCGAAATAATCGAAATCACGGACAGGCATACTATTGGAAAGCATTATCCGGCAGTCGTCGGGAACGGCTTGAATAATTTCGTTAATTATTCTTCCTTCATTTGGGAATACCGATTTATCAATTATATTGTTTTTTAATTTTAAAGAAACAGCTTCAGCCTTCTTAAATGAATTTAGCCAATGGTTATTTTTTTTGTGCTGTCCGTTTAATTTTATTTGATCCAGCATTTTCTCGCAGAATAAATAAGGTTTGCATGCATATGACCCTATTGACCGGTCCGAAGGATCGAACCAATCGCCGTATTCGTTTATCATATATCTTGAAGCCTTGCATTTTTCCAGAAATGTATCCAATCCTTTTGATGTAATCGTTCTGCCGAATTGTAAAATAATATCCGGCTGATGATTTTTCACGAAATTGTTTGATCTTAAAAATGCATCGTATACGGTGATAATATTATCTTTCGGATGCCTGCCGAATCTTAATTGAGAAGTTCCGTCAGCTAAAACAGGGTATCCGAGCTTTTGAGAAAGCGATTGACAGTTTTTTAAAAATTTAGAATTATAATTTTCCGGCCCGATGATAATTAAACCCTTTTTACTCTTTTTAATTTGTCCGGTTATTGTCTTAAACCAGGATTGTTTGGAAACGTCTTTATCTAAAGGCTGAAAATTATCTTTGTTTAGTTTTAATTTTTTATTTGCAGAGCTTAAAATCTTACTATCAATTTCATCGGTATAAGTTTTAGGCTCAAAAGGTTTACGAAAGGGGAAGTTAAAATGAACCGGTCCTCTTGATTTCGTTGTACTTTCTAAAACTATTCTATGTGTAATTTTTTTAAGCTTTTGTATCTTTGCAACGGTGGGAGAGGGAAGACCGACATCAACAAAAGATCTAATATGATTTTTATAAATGTTAATCTGGTTTATGGTTTGATTTGCACCCATATCTATTAACTCGGGCGGCCTGTCTGCGGTGCATACAATTAAAGGCACACGCTGCTGATAAGCTTCGATTATTGCCGGGTATAGTTCGGCAGTTGCAGTACCGGAAGTACATACTATTGCAACGGGTGTTCCCGAAGCTTTGGCCAGGCCAAGAGCAAAGAAACCGCTGCTTCTCTCGTCAATGTGAATATAAGTTTTAATTTTTTTATTCTTTGCAAAAGCAATGGTTAAAGGAGTGTTTCTGGAACCGGGTGAAATAGAGGCATACTTTACTCCAAGGAAAGAAAGTTCGTTTACAAAGGTTTCAGTCCAGAGTACATTACGATTAATTTTTATTTTCATTTATAAATAAAGACATGATAGTTTTAAGTTTTAACTCGGTTTCTTTATATTCGCTTTCCGGGTCCGAGTCTTCTACAATTCCGCAGCCGGCAAATGCAAATAACTTATTGTTTGTGAATAATGCGGATCTTATTGCCACTGCAAAGTCTCCCTCATCGTTGAAATTGAACCATCCGATTATTCCCGAATACAAGCCTCTCCTGTAATTTTCCATTTTCTTAATAAGATGCAACGAAACATCTTTCGGATATCCGCAGACAGCCGGAGTGGGGAACAATTCTTTTAAAAGATTCAACATCATGTTAGGTTCTTTCATTGCTGCTGTAATTTTTGTTAAAATATGCTGAATGACTGCCAATTTTTTTATCTTATGATTTTCATCCAATGAAACATTATCGGTTAAATTCGAAATAGAATTTTTAATATGTGTAATAACTAAATCATGTTCAATTAGGTTTTTATTGTCCTTCAACAGTTCATTTTCAATTTTTATATCTTCTTCCGGGGTCAAACCTCTCGGAGCTGAACCGGCAAGTGCTTCAATTTCAATTTTACCATCTCTAAATTCAGCTAATTTTTCCGGCGTAGCTCCAAAAAAAGTTGATTTGCCGTGATGGTAAATAAATAAATAACACTCCGGATAGCTTGCTCTTAAATTTGATAAAATATAATCAAGATCAGGCTCTTTCGAAAGTTTCAATTCAACCTTTCTTGAAAAAACAATTTTCTCTAACTGGGTTTCTCTTATTTTTTGAATCCCTTCACTTACAAGGTTTTTCCATTTCTTTTTATCTTTCGGCGAGCCGCCTACAATATTTGTAATTTTAGCAGGAATATGATTTGCATTCTCTTTTTTTGAAGTAAATATTTTTTCAATTTTATTTTGAAATTTGTTTAAAATTGATTTCTGAGATGTTCCTTTAGAATAAATAAAATTAAAAAACAAAAACTGTTCATTACTCTGTGATAATAACATAACTTCCGGAACAAACCATGTAGAATCATTAAAATCATGCCAAATATCGTCATTATGTTCCGGAGTAAATTTCATGGCGCCTAAAAACAACGGTATTTTTTTAAGCGGGATAGTTTCCCAGTTATTCACAAAATTATTTTTCCATTCCTTTACTTTTCTATCCGTAATTGCAAATCTTCCTTCCCCGTTTTCGGAAATAGTTAGTATTTCATCTATCCCGATTATTAAAAAATCATCTTTAGGTCTTTCAAAATAAAATGATCTTTCATACAGTTTAAGCAAATATTCTTTTCTATTTTCAACTACAGGATTTGGAAGCTGCATTACAAAACTAACTAAAATACTCCCGGAGTTCTTTTGTCTTAATTTTGTTTCTTCTTCTGTTAGAAACTTAGAGAATGAATTTACTGAATTGGTAATCGGATCTTCCATTTATGTGATCACTAATTTCAAAATGTTTATTTATAAAAGGTTTATAATTTAACTAAAATGGCAGAATCGCTCAATATTTTATATGAGATTAATCACTAAATTTTAATATATTTTTATTTGTTCATTCGAAATTTTCAATACCTTAATTGTATTAAAAATTTATATCTTCTTCAATTGTTTCTAGTATTCTTGCATAACTTTCATATTTTTTTTTCGATATTTTCGAATTTTAGACTGGTTTAATTATCGAATTGCCAAGTTCGTGATGGTGAGTACATGTACTAAATCGGCATTTATTCATGTATTTTAAAAAATCTAAAAAATAATGTCCTGGATATTTTTTTATTTCAATAGGATTAATTTCTCTGATTCCCGGCGTGTAAATTTCATTAATAAAATAAGTTTCCTGTAAATTATGCCGTTTTTGGAATAAGGATAAGTTTATTTTAAAGACAAACATTTTATTGCTTCGCGGTTAGTTAAATTTATAAGATTTCTCGATCCAGTATTCAATTTTATTCCCGTTTACCGAAGCAGGTTCCCACTTCGATTTATATATTGCAGCAATTACATTTTTAAGGCATTCAGTGCAATTCGTTGTGTTGTTTAAAACAATATATGAAACAACTTTTCCGTCTTTTCCTATTTTTAATGAAAGCGTAATAATTCCTTTAATATTATCTTCAACTTTCTTGGGTATTACCTCCAAAATTTGTCTTGGTACAAATGGAGGTAATGATAAATTATCACTTTTATTTTCCGGAACGGTTCCATCCGGTGATGATAAAGTTAATGAATTATTTTTTACGAAAGCATCATTTAAAACTTCAACCGGTTCCAATTCACCTTTTACTGAAATGTTCGGTTCCGGGGGCCTTTGAAAAGCACGGCTTTCCGGTTTTTCCGATTGCACGGTTGTTGGAATATCGCTTGAAAAAAATATAATTGGTTGAGAAGCAGATGTTTTGTTTTTAAGATTAAAAAAATCCGGGAAAAAATAAAAAATTAATATTATTAAAGAGAGGCTTATGATTAAAGCTATTTTTAAATTTCTTGAATAATGATAACTATAAATTCTAGGTATCATCATTAACCTAATTTCATTTGTAATTGAGATTTATTTACTCTATTAAACTAACGTTAATTTGTTAAAGTTTCACCAACTACTTCATTCTACTAAAAATTCGAGAAAGGATTATTGTGAATAGATATTAAAACCCCCTTCTCTTTTAAATATTAAGAGAAGAGGGTTTTGAATATTAGAAACGGTATGTTATTGATAAAATTATTCGATCGTCTTTGATAGTCTGATTGGTACGGGATACAACAACTACTTTGTTGTTTACGGTATAAGGTCCGTAATTGTCTCCGTAAGTATCCCAAGAACCGTGAGCGTAAGCTAAATCAAAAGCAACATTATCGGCAGTTAAATAACCTATACCGGCAGTAACATATTTTTTAGCAAAACTGAAAGGATCTCCCTGATAAGGAGATGGTTGAACAAAATAACCGGCTCTAACTCTTAGACCGATTAGCGGGAATGTATATTCTGCTCCAATATTATAATTAAATACGGAACTAAGATGATCTTTTATATATTGATTTTGCTGATTGACATAATCTGTACCCAATCCATTGGCATTATCAAATTTCAATTGAGTGTAATCAATCAATGTTGCTTGAGCGCTTAAAATTAAGCTTTGAATATTATATGAAAAACCTCCGCCTAATTCATATGGAGTTACGATATCGTATTTAACTTTATCACTGTAATATGATGAATTAAGAGACGGATTGAATCCGTTTGCAAATTGAGAATTACCATTAACAGTGTAAGATTCTTTGACAGTGTAAGTTTTAGGAAATTGTACTGTAAATCCGACTCTTGCTTTGTTTAGTATTTGATACAGCAAACCAAACTTCAAATCCCAGCCGGATAAATCCCAATTTAATACTCTATTTAGATAAAATGTTTGAAATCCTAAAGTATTCGGATTTCCGGGATCTAATGGCGTATTTGCATAAATTCCGTGAGTATCATCTTCATAATAATTATTATTGTTATTGTAACTGCCGGAAATGAAATTTAAATTTAATCCGATGAACAAGTTTTTTGAAGCTTCAATTGCGCCTGAAAATGTCCAATTATGAATTGCACCGCTTTGCAAAATACTTCCGCTTTGATTTAATCCTCCATTAATTGCCGTATTAAAACTAGTGTCGGTTAAATAAAGATCGTAAGGAATATAGGAACCATTATTGTTAAGATCTTGTATATATGATGTAGTACCGCTGTTATATCCGTCAAACTTAAGAGCGCCGGTAAAATCTTTATTAGTATGATAAGAGACAGCAAAAACCATACTTCCTCTTAGTGTAGGAAAAGGAAGTGCAATACTCAAATCATTTAATCTTGTAGCGCTGCTTGAATAATTAGAATTATTTCCGAAAAATGTAGTGTTATTATTATAGTTATTATAGCTAAGTCCGCCTGTAAATTCTATACTTTTTATTAATGCCCAGCCGGCAGGATTAAAAAAACCTGCCCCTGCACCATCACTCAACCCTATATAACTGTTTCCCATTCCCAATGCACGTGCATCGTATCCTAAGCCCGGTTCTCCTAATCTTAAAGCGTCTGTTGCGTTTTGAGCATAAACCGTAAAGCCGCTAAAAATGACGGCCAAGATTAGAATTAGCGTGGAGTAAAAAGAATGTGAGCTTTTCATTATCGCCTCCCGTTGGTATTTCGGCTGCCGTTATTATTTCTTAGTGAATTATTATTTGAGTTCCCCGATCTTGATGCTGAATTATTTCCCGAATTTGTAGATTCAACTCTGCTTCCATTTGAATTATTGGATGAATTTGAATTATTAGAATTGTTTGAACCTGAGGAAGTAGTATTTGCAGGTTCAACTCTAGCCGGCGGAGGGGCATCTAACACGGTACGGGGAACACTTCCGCGTTCGCCATTGCTATTTCTAATTAAAGTTGTTGATTGACTCCTACCATTTTTGTTATCCTGTTGATTAGAATTATATTGATAAGGCGGAGCTATTGTTAACCACCAGGGAGTGGCGTAATATGAAGAATAATCTCCATAGTATTCAGCCGGGTAAAATGTATCCTCCTGATTGTTTGTATTTTCTGTCGGATAGTTTTGATCGGGAGTCCATAACATGGTATAACAACCGGTTAATCCGACTGTAATTAATGATATTAACAATATTTCAATTAAATATTTTTTCATGATTACTTATCGTCTCCTACCGCCTGAATATGAACTGCCTCTTCCACCTCCGGAGGATGCACGAGCATGAGGAGAGCTGTAGCTTCTTGGTGCAGAGTATGATCTTGCTGGAGGAGAATAAGATCTTTGAGGAGGAGAATAAGATCTTTGAGGCGGTGAATACGCTCTATGAGGTGGAGAATATGATTTCTGTGGTGGTGAATAAGACCTACGAGGAGGAGAATACGATCTTTGCGGTGGTGAATATGTTCTTCTTGATGGAGAATAAGATTTTCCGGTTTCAGATATTGCTTTACTTCTTGCATTATTATACGATCTGCTGCTGCTCCTGTTATTCATATAAGAACTTGAATTGCTTTGCCTGTAATTTTTGTACCGCGGTTGAGTTGTTCCGCGTTCATTGCTGTTCCTTATCAACCTGTATCCTGCACTTTGGCTTCGTACCGGTGCAGCTGCGGCTACCTTTCTAATATTGGTCGAATTAAATGTTTCTGATCTTCTTGACGTTGAGGTTCTCTCGTAATTTCTTGTTGTATTTCTGGTTCCGATACTTGAAGAATATAATGCATTACCTCTTGAACCCGAAATAGACCCTCTGCTGTTTTCACCTCTTAAGCCGTTATTATTTCTTAATCTGTATGTACTATTGGAGCGGTTTGAATATCTTGAATAAGATCCTCCGTAGTATCCGTAATAATAAGGGTAGTAAAAATTAGAATAATATGGATTATAAAAATAAGAAGAATACAAAACCGGAGGATTAAAGAAACCGAAATAATATCCCCAGTTATTAAATGAATTCCAATAATAAGGATTGTAATAATAAGGATTGTAATAATTTGAATTCCAATAATACGGATTATAATATCCGCCCCAATTAAAACCAAAAGACCATGTTGGATAATTATACCAATCGTTCCAGTATGGTGAGGTGTTAAAATTATAATTGTTAATATTCCCGGAACCGTAATAATTTGTAGAATCTTGCAGTCCTCCGTTTTGATCACCATATTGACTTCCGTAAGCCGAATCGGCGGATGTTTGATTACTTCCGTTATTTTGGTTCTCTTGATTATTATATCCGTAATTATCAGGAGTGTTGCTGCGCATTTCGAGCTGTGTATAACAGCCTCCAAACAAAAAAGCGGTTACTAAAAAAGCAACTCCGCTTAAATATCTTAACTTTTTCATTTTAACTCCTCCACTATTTATCTACCGTAATATCCGCAAAAATCGCGCCTAAATAAAGTCTATTTTTTTACTTATGATTAAAAACATTAATCTCGTTTTGTTCATTATTTTGAACTTGTTGTATAAAATTGGATACAAATAATTATTATCAATTAATAATTAGACAACTATTTTAAGAAAATGTTTAATAATTGTATAAAAATGTGATTAAAAGATACTTTTTATATATTCAATTCTTAGAGCTCTATCCGCTGTGGAAGGGCTCCATTTTTTATTATCCAAAAGATCTCTTAAATCAAATCCAATTGTAAAACCTTCACCTACGGACCAGCGGATTCCCACATTAAGATAACCATTTCCCGCACCGTATTTATCTGCATTATCATTAAATGCAAAATCATATTCACCTATCAGAGATACGTTTTGGCCTATTGTTTTTTCAGCACCTACGGATAAATCTACAAAATCTTCTCCGTCCTTACTTTCCAAAGAATAGTTTACGGTTCCATGTAAACTTAAGTAGCCTAAAAAGGAAAAGTTTTTACTTGCAGCCGCAAAAAAACCCGGTGATTTTATTGCGTACCTGCTTGTAGAATCAAAGTAGACACCTTTTCCTTGAGAATCAAAACCAAGTGTAAAAGCTGGAAATACCATTGATTCGTTTATGATTCTAAACCGGATATCAACTCCGGGATATTTATACCATTTGGGTGTTCCAGCACCAATTATATCGGCACCGCCGTATGAAATTCCGAAGCTGATATTATCAAAAACGCCTACTTCCAAACGTTCAATTAAAACGCCTTGGGGTAAAACATCCGATGTTACGCCTACAAAACCCTTTTTAAGAATTCCGGCCGTCGGCATATCAATTAAATAACGGTATTCAAATTTTGCCCCGCTTCCGGCGGTTCCCTGTGCAAACGATATCGTTGAATAAATTAATATAAAATTGAAGAACAGTATTAACTTTTTCATTTGTCCTCAAATTTTATTATTTAAAAATTCCAATTAATCAACTAACAAAAAATAACAATAAATATTCAAAAATATTTGGTCTATTATTTATTATTTACAACAAATTTTTGGAAAATGGTAATTTCGATTTCCGATGGTAATAAAGCATATTCACATTTAACTCTTACAACTACTTTACCCGGATCTTCTTTAACATTAAGAATCATTTTCCCTTTTTCTTTATCAATTAAAATTACATCAGCTAAATTTTCGCCTAAAATAATTTTAAAATCAGCGTGTACTTTTCTTAAAAATAAATTTTTACCAAAAGCATTAACCGGAATTACCGAAATATTAACCCGCGAATTTTCACCGATATAAATTTTGTTTGGGTTTACTTTTATCTCGACTTCATATATACTAAATAAATAATGATAAACAATTACCAAGCAAATTAATATCACTATAATTACAATTGTTACCATTAAATATTTTAGAAATTAAACTTTAGCAGGGCTTGATAATTTTTATATTTGTAAATCTAAGCCTGTTTGTCTCTTTCCCTTTTTAATTTCTTAACTCTTTTTACCATATAATCAATAATCTGTTTAACCACATTATCGGGAATTCCGTCTCTGTGTTTTGAACTTAACCGCATATCGCATTGATCGTTTACATAATCAATTACCACAAATTTGTAATCTTCAGTATTTACAATCTCCGTTGAAAAAAAATCCAAATGCGTTATTTCAGCTATGATCTTAGTAATATTATATAATTTCTTCAACTTAAAACTCGCAATTTCCTGATAAGTTAGTTCTGCATATAAGTGAGTTTGATCGTCCCACCATATAGGAATAGCTTTTCCAAAAGCCCAAAAGGATCTGAACCAAGCTCTTTTACCGTCTAAAATTGACGGATAAATTTTTTCTTGCAGAATATATTTATCATCGGTATTAGTCATTCTTTCTTCAATAATTTCTTTCAAAGTCTCCGCCCCTGTAACTACACCCACACCACCGCCTGTTGTATTACAAGGTTTTATAATAAATGGTCTACCTAAAATTGCCAAATCGTCGATAGACAAAAATATTTCTTCTTTTTCGCTGTGCGGAGGAATAATAATTGAATGCGGAACATTCAATCCCGCTGTTATAAATTCAAGATGCATGCTTGCCTTATCGATTGCATGAACGACTTTATTGTACGGATTGAAAATTTCAGTCTTTCTTCTGACTAAAATTTTACCCAATTCCTCAAATTCCTCTTCTACATCCCATGCACGATCAAGATAATAATTAAATTGAATTTCTTTATTTTGAATTTTTTGCGTTACTTCTTTTATATTATGATAACAGACAAGGAAAGTGGAAAGACCGGAATTATGGAAAGCTTCTTCAATAAGAACTATAAAATCATCATCATATTCCCATACGTAAGCTATTCCCAGATCAAAAATTTTCATCTTAACTAATTATTTTTACAAAGATATAGTTTACTATATTTGTAAGCAAGATATTCCTAAATAATCAAATTTTAATATTACATAGTTTCACTATGCCCAAAATCATGGTGAAATCAAATTAAGTTTTAATATACGTTTGAAAGAATTAAATTTGTTTTTTCGTATAAGTTAAAAAATATATTTTTTATCAATAACCTGTGAGCTTATGTTAAAGTATTTTGCACTGATTTTTACAGCCCTTGTTTATCTCGGATGTTCATCACAAAAAGAAATTTCTAAAAGTAATACTATTCATTTGCAATATACACCCGATACTTCCCGGATTTCAACTGATGACGCTATGAATTTATTTATTGACGGTTCGGTTGCAGAAGCTAAAGGAGATTACGGCGCTGCGGTTAATTATTTTAATAGTGTCCTAAAATATGAAAAGAAACCGGGAGTGTATTTTGCCTTAGCCAAAAACTATCTTTATTTGAATAAATTATCACTTGCATTACAAAATGCAAGAAAAGCTGTTGAACTGGATTCAACTCAAATCGATTTTTATAATATTCTGTCGGATATTTATTTGAGCGGAAATCAACCGGATTCTGCTGCAATTGTTTTGAATAAAATTATCCAGATTGATTCATCGGATATTAATGCATATTACAGATTGGCGCGCATATATGAAAAAAATAAACCTATGAAGGCAATCAGCATTTATAATAATATTACAAATATTATAGGTCCTGATTGGAATGTACTGATGCATGTTGCGGAAATTTATTCAAATATGGGTAATTATAACGATGCGGCCAATACCATTGAACAATTACTGACCATCGCCCCGAATAATTTTGCTCTTCAGAAGCTTCTTGCGGAATACTACCAAAGAGCGGGTAAATATGATGAAGCTCTTAAGGTAATTAACGATGTTTTGCAATCTAATCCTAATGACATGGATGCACTTAATCGGAAAGCTCAAATCTTTCTGGCAAAGAACGATTGGGAATCGGCGGCAAAGGAATATGATTACATGTTAAAAAATCCGGGTATTCCTTTAGATCTAAAAATAAAAATTGGAGCTTCCTATTTTGAACAGTCATTTAAAGACAGCACGCTTCTGCCTATTGCCGAAAAGTTTTTTAAAACAATAGATAAAGATACAACTGTTTGGCAGGTGAAGATGTACCTTGGCGCTATAGCAATTAATCAGAAAAAAGATTCATTGGCTATAAATGATTTTAAAGCCGCAACAAAACTTGCAAGCTGGAATGTGGAAACATGGGTAAGATTAGGCGGGCTATATTTTGATAATAAAAAATATGATGATGCCTCCAAAGTTATGACGGAAGCAATTAAATCATTTCCCGAAGATTTTAGGGTTAACCTAATACTGGGACTTTCACTGGCTCAGTCCAATCATAATAGCGAAGCAAAACCTTATCTTAAAAAAGCAGTTGAATTAAATCCTAAAGATATTACGGCCTTGTCTGCTTATGGTTATACACTCAGTCAGCTTAAAGAAAATACCGAAGCAGTTAAGTATTTAAACAAGGCGCTTGAAATTTCTCCCAATGATGTCAATCTCCTTGGTACCCTCGGATTAATTTATGACGGGGAGAAAGACTGGGTAAAGTGCGATAGTATTTATGGAAAAGCTCTGGAAATTGATTCCTCAAATGCTTTAATAAATAACAATTATGCATATTCACTATCCGAAAGAGGAATCAAATTAGAAAAAGCTATAAAGATGGCTAAGATAGCTTTAAAAGCAGAACCGGCAAATTCTTCATATCTTGATACAATGGGATGGATTTATTTTAAAATGAACAATTATAATAAGGCCAAAGAATATGTGGAAAAGTCAATTAAAATAAATAACAAAAACTCGGATGTTTACGAACATCTTGGAGATATAGAATCTAAAATGGGCAATAAAAAGGGGGCAAGGCAAGCCTGGCAAAAGGCACTGGAACTTAACAAAGATAATGCTGAACTCAAACAGAAAATTGAAAAAGGTGAAAGTTGAAAAAGTACGGCGTAATAATCTTTTTGTTATTAGATTTTATTTTAATTTTCATTTCGGGATGTGTCCCATCTAAACCCACGGAAAAAGTTGAAATTTTATCTGCCGAGCGTTTGGTAAATAAGCTGGAAGTTAACAGGATGAGAATAAGGAGGTTTGAAGGGAACGGTACTTTAATAATTAAAACCCCTCAAATGGATAACACTGCAAATTTTAAAATTACTCTCATAAAACCCGATTCGCTTTATTTAACGATAATGGGACCTTTTGGAATTCAGCTTGCACAAGCATTAGTAACTAAAAAGAACTTTATTTTTTATGATGCGCTTCATAACACGGCATACGAAGGAGCAGTTAACCAGGATATACTTAGAGATATCTTTAGAGTTAATCTTCCTTTCAGCGATATTATAGATGCTTTCGTCGGTTCCGTAAATTTGACAAAACATCTTTACAAGTCGCCAACTAAATACGCTGTTGATTATGATAAATATGTGCTTACTTATTTGGATTCGTTAACTCACATTACAACAATTTACAGAGTAGACATAAGGCAGTTGGGAATTACAAGCTTCAGGGTGATCAGCAGGTCCGGTGATACTATGCTTGACGGTAATTATTCCGATTTTGAATATTTAGAAGATGTTGCGGTTCCTTATAATATAGAAGTTCAGGATCGTGAAGACGATCAGAGTGTTTCAATTAAATATAAAAAAATGGCAGCGAACAATTCCGATATTAATATCGATTTTAAAGTTCCGAAAGACGCAACCATAATTAAATGGTAATAAACACTAAATACTTAACATTAATAATATTAATTGCCCTTTCATCTCTTCTTTGGCCTCAAGAGAACAAACAAATTACACGCAAAAAATCAGAACTTTCCGACATTAAGGACCAAATAGTTTCATTAGAGAAAAAAATTAAACTTAAGACTCTTAAGGAAAGAAAAACATATAATGTCCTTGATAATTATAATAAGCAGAGTTACTTGCTTCATAGATTGATTAATACTCTTAAAGATGAAGAACTGAAAAAAGAAAAAGATATTGAAAGAACCTCAATCCGGATTAAAACTCTTCAGAAGGATATCAGATTATTAAAAGAAAATTATTCAAAATATGTTGTGACAATATATAAAAGGGGCAAACCTGATGAACTTGCAAGTGTCCTTGATGCTGATTCATTTGAGCAGGCTCTTCTAAGATATAAATACTTGGAAAAGTTTTCTGAAAGGAGACAAAGCGATTTACATCGGCTGAAAGATAAAACCGAAAAATTAATTATAGCTAAGAAAATTCTTGAAAAGGAAAAAGAAGAAAAACTAGCACTTACAAATTCTAAAATTGATGAAGAAAAAAATTTAAATGCCAAAAGAACTGAAAGAAGAAAAATTCTTAAAGCAATTAGGCATGATAAAGCCGCTCTAAAAAGCGAGCTGCTAGCAAAAAAATCTGCAGAATCCCGGATACAAAATTTAATTTCAAAACTTGTTGAAGAAGAAAAGCGAAGAAGAGAAGAAGCAGAAAGACTGGCAAAAGCAAAATCAGCAGGAAAAAACAGAGATAAATTATTAGCTTCAAAAACAAATGAAACACTGCCGAAACTAAATAATGAAGGCAGCTACGATGTTAATTTATCGACAAAAGGCTTTACCTCGTTTTCAACATTAAAAGGGAAATTACATTGGCCGGTCGCTAGAGGAAGAATTTATAGGAAATTCGGAGAGAATACGAATCAAAGACTCCAAACAGTTACCTTAAATTATGGAATCGATATTAAAACAACATCCGATGCCGATGTAAGAGCAGTGGCCGAAGGAGTTGTTTCTGCAATTGATTGGCTTCCGGGTTACGGAAGCGTAGTTATAATTACACATAAGGGTGATTATCGTACGGTATACAGTCATTTATCCAATATATTTGTAAAAGAAGGGGATAAGGTTAAGCAGGGAACTATAATCGGCCGTGTCGGGGAAAGCCTTGAAGGCAATATACTTCATTTTGAAATTTGGAATTCGCGGAAAAAACAGAATCCGGAAAATTGGCTTGCAAGGAAATGAAATGCAGTGCAGCATTAAATATGGAAATATAAGTTAAAATATTTCTCCGGCTTTTAGTATCCTTTTAAATTAGCACAAATAATGTTTTAGAAATCCTTTTGACAAATATAACTTTGTTCGCATTCTTCAAGCAGTATGAAACTATTTAATAAATATTTTTCCAAATTCGGAAATAGTATATATATATTATTTAATTCTGTTTTAGATAGGGGAATATTTTTTATATTATATGTCTTTCTAGCACACTCCGTTTCAAAAACCGAATATGGCTTTATAATAACCGTATTTGCTTTTACAAATATTTTACAGGGAATATTTGATCTAGGATTGCCATTTTATATACAGAGAGAAATTGCCGGCGGAACAAATTTTAGCGCTCAGATAAATTCTATTCTATACATTAAACTGATTTCTTTATTCCTTTATGTACCCGTACCAATCATATATTTCGCATTAAGCTCCGATGTAAATATTATTCTGGTTATAATTATCAGCATAATCAATTTTTGTTGGGGAATCAGCGCTATTTTCAACGCGGTATTTTACGGCTCAAATACATATAAAGAATCGTCTATATACTTATTGATCTCGAGAACAATTTTAATTATAACATTCTTAATTTTAATTTTTACTAATACATCCACAGAAATTTTATTGCTTTCGTTTGTCCTTTCTTTTTTAGTCCAATTAAAATTCTTTAAAACTCATTTAAAAAATAGGGGAATGATATTGTTTAAAGATAAAATTAAAATAAGCCTTATTAGTAAAGAACTTAAATCATCAATACCAATGGGCTTGGGAGTTATTTTCGTATTAATATATGATCGAGCCGATATTTTAATATTACAAAAAGTTTCAGGACTGGAAATAGTAGCGTTTTATGCGGTAGCTTATTCTCTTTATAGATCAATGCAGGTATTCATCACAATGGTTCTAATACCAAAATATACTGCTTTTTCCAAATCTTTTTCTTCCGAAAGAGCTTTGAACCGAAATGAAGTTATTCATACATTATTATTTTTAATAGCTGTTGGATGTATAATAATAACAATTTTAAACATTTTCCCGAATATTCTTATTAGAATTTTTTATACATCAAGTTATTTGCCGTCAGGTAGAATATTGAAATATCTAGCCTGGGGATTCGGAGGTGTTCTATTAAATAATTATACTGGGGTAATTTTAAATTCAATTAGAAAGGAAAAAATTCCTGCAGTTTCAACAGGTATAGGGGCTTTTATAAATGTAATTTTAAATATCATATTGATTTTAAAAATGGGTGTCTGGGGAGCAGTTATAACCACAGTGATCACTGAATATTTCGTCTTTATATTACAATTAAGCATGTTGTTATATTACAAGAAAAAAAATATTTTATTTTTGAATTAAATATTTTTATAAATTTATAATTATAATATGTGTATTGTTATATTTGTTAAATGTTGCAGATCCGGCTTTGCCAAATTCCCGCTATAAATATAAGGCCCTAATTGTTTTTGCTTGTTTACTAATTATGTCATTAATTAATTTTATACGAAAAAGGCATGAGAATAGTATATTTAGGAATGTTTAAAGATAGTACCGTGCTCTCAGGCCCTGAAAAATATTCTAAGATTATATTTCAATTTGTTTCTAAATCCTTAGACAGTGTTTTTATTCAGTATTATTTCAAATATTATAAAAAAAGTAATTTTTATAATCGTCTTTTAGGGATTGAGACTACTCAAGAAAATCCGTTGGTTCTCCGCTTGGGTTTAATTAAACTATTATTTTATCTAAAAACATACAAGCCTGATATCATTCATGTCCTATCTGCTGAAAGATTTACAATTATTGTTTACATTTTTAAATTTTTATTCAATTGTAAAATTGTAACTACATTTCATAGCGTGCTGAAGTATGAAATACCGAGAGATTCGGCGCGCAGGAATAAATTAGGGAAATTTAAAGACTATTTATGGGAAATGTTAGCTATTAATTTTTCTGATAATTTAATTTTATTTTCCACGCAGCAATTAAATCTTGCTGAAAAATATTATTTATTAAACAAAAGAAAAATTACCTTATTGCCTAACGGTGTTGAAAAAGAATTTTATAATATTAAAAAAGATTTTGTTATAAATAAAAAGTTAAACATTATCTTTTATAACGGCATATCCGATTCTATTGACAGAAATATAAAAGAAGTGATTAAAATTTTAAATGAAATAAAGGGTTCAAGCTTTAGGCTGTTTATAATTGGTAAGGAAATAATATTAAATGATATAAATTTTGAAATTGAATTTGTTAAACCCATGAATAAAAATGATTTAATCAATTTTTTAAAGGACAAACATATTTTAATAAAATCAATGTCGTATGATTCTTTTTCCATTTTTACATTAGAATGTATGTCTGCAGGGATTATTGCAGTTGTTTCCGATAATGTTGGTATCTCCTTCTTCATTCATACGGGGATTAACAGCTTCATATATAAGCATGACAACCCGGGAGAGATAAAAGAGATATTGTTTAATATTATTAATGGCAAGTATAATTTGGAATCGATTTCAAACGAAGCAAAAAAAATTTTTTATGAATTAAATTGGCAAAAAATTTCGGAACTTTATGTTAATTTTTATAAAAACTCAATATGAAAATTAAAGTCTGCCACTTTGTAAATAAAATTACGGGTAAATCCGACGGTGTTTATACGCATTTAAAAATGATATTTAAATATGTAAATAATGATAAATATCAGCATTACCTCGTGTTTCAGGGGAATCCAGCTATTGAAGAAGAAGTTGCTAAACTCGGAGTAAAAGTTTTCAGCTTACCCTCGCTGAATAAAAAATTTTCAATCAAAACATTCATTGAATTTTATTCTATTATAAAAAAGCAGAATATTGATATTATACATACTCATTTAATAAAACCATACTCTATCGGTGGTATTATAAATATTTTGTTAAAGAAAAAATTAATTTTTAACTATAACGGCCTTTTTATCAAAAACAAGTATAATACAAAATTCGAGCAATTTCTTTATAAAATTATTCATATAATAATTTCATTTTCCCATGCTGTAAGTGAAGCAATAGTTCCGTCTAAAACCAGTAGAGATATTTTATATAGTGAAACAAAACTGTTCCCCAAAATATCGGTTTACTATAACGGCATAAATGAAAATATCGATGTTAAAGTTGATGATAAGTTTTCAAAAATGATTGTAAATCTCAGGCATAAATACTTATTAGTTGCTGTGGTTGCCAGATTGGATATCCAAAAGAGAATTGACCTGGCACTCGAAATTGTAAAAAAAATTATAAAATTAAATCCAAAAGTCTATTTTATATTTGCCGGAGATGGTGTGCTGGAAACTAAAATGAAAAACTTAGCGCATAATTTATTAGTCGAATCAAATGTTGTTTTTACCGGTTTTATTCCAAATGTAAAATATTATTTAAAGTACTTCGATCTGCTTTTATTTACGTCTGATTGGGAAGGATTTCCATTATCGATATGGGAAAGTATGGCTTCAAGTGTACCGATTATATCTACGGATGCAGGCGGTATAAAAGATGTCCTTCTGCAAGAAAATTGCGGGCTGATTTTTCCCAAAGGTGATGTAGACAAAGGCGCAGATTGCGTTTTGGAATTACTAGAAGATGAAAATAAAAGAATTAAAATGGGCGCAAACGGAAAAAATGCAGTGATAAATAAATATACTTCTGAAAGTTTTGCATCTTATTTTGATAACCTTTATACCGATTTGCTAAAACGAAATTAAACAGGTAGAATATTACGAAAACAAAAAAGATACTTCATATTTCACCGGACTTTAATTATTCGTGCGGAGTGAGCAAATATGTTTTTTCAATTTTAAAAAATTATAATGAAAATAAATCAAACAAATTATTTTTCATTACAAACGGAGGAGATGCGCTCCATAAGTTAAAACAAATAAATCTGAAACCCTCAATAATGAAGTTTACAAGAGGTTCTAAAAATATATTTGACTTACTGTCGAATAGAAAGTTTTTGATTGATTTCTGCTTTCAAAATAAAATAGATATTATTCATACTCACCATCGTTACCCGGAATTTTTGGCAAATTTAATTTCCGGTAAAACAAATATTAAAACCGTTACAACCGTCCACAGCTTGGTGGAAGGTAAAAGCAGGTATAGTTTTAGATCCGATAAAGTTATAGCGGTTAGCAACTCGGTAAAAAATATGCTTCTAACAAAATTTAATGTACCGGAAGAAAAAATTGTTATGATATATAACTGCATTGATCAATTTGAAAATCAAATGCAATTGAATATACAAAATATAAAAATTGAGCTGGACATTCCTTCGTCTGCCAAAATATTATTGTTTATAGGCCGGATTACAAAAATTAAGGGTGTTGATATATTAATTGACGCTTTTAATATTTTAAAGCAGAGAATTAGGAATTTATATTTATTAATCCTCGGGACGAATTATGATAATTCCATAAATATAAATATTGAGAATTTATCAGAGGGAATAATATTATTAAAGCCTGTTGATAATCCATACAAATATTATTCGATTGCCGATATAGTTGTTCTTCCTTCTCGTGTAGATCCTTTTCCTTATGTAATGCTTGAAGCCGGTTTGATGAAGAAACCTTTTATTGGTTCGAATACCGGCGGGATCGGCGAGTTTATAAATGATAATATAAACGGCCTGCTTGTTGAACCGGGGAATGAAGTTGTTCTTGCAGAAAAGATTATTTATTTACTTAACAATCCGGAGATAGGGAACACTCTTGCAAATAATCTTTTTGAAAAAGTAAAGAATCATAATTCTTGTGAAAATTATTTTAATAGACTTGATAAAATTTATTCGGACTTGCTGGAAAAATGATTTTAAAAGAAGATAAAATAATTACAGATGAAAATGAAGTACTAACTTTAATAAAGAATTACAGTAATGCTGAAAGGAACTTATTAGTAACATATTTAAACCAGCACTGCTACAATTTGTACATCACAAATTCCAATTACAGAAAAATTCTTGACGAAAAATTCAGTGTATATATGGACGGAACTGGAATTTTTTATGCTTTAAAATTATTCAAGCATAAACATATTCAAAGATTTAACGCTTCCGATTTGAACGAAAAGCTGTTCGGGTATTTTAAATCTGCAAAAGAAAAAGTGTTTATTATAGGCGGAAAGTTTACGAATGACAAAATACAGTTATTAATAAATAACGGTTTGAATATTTGCGGATATATGAACGGTTATTTTAATTTTGAAAAGGGAAAGGAAATTGTTGATAATATAAAGAAAGCCGAACCGGATTTTATAATAATCGGAATGGGAGTACCCAGCCAGGAAATATTTGCGTCTAAATTAGAAGAACAATTAAGCGGCAAAAAAATAATTTGTGTAGGGAATTTTCTGGAATTTTATTTGGGAACGGTTAAAAGAGTACCGAAGTTTTTCAGAAATTCGGGAATAGAATGGATATTCAGGTTATTTACCGAACCGAGACGCTTGTGGAAAAGATATATATTCGGTATTCCTAAGTTTGTTATTTCAATTGTCAAACTGAAATTAAAATCTGTTTAAAATTATTTTATTTAATATAGCTTAGAAGTGGATGGCCAAAAATTAAAATATTTTTGAGAAGTGGAACATTGGTAACGCAGATTTATAAATTATATAATATCTTTTGGTTACCCGCTCTTTAATTAAAGGCTTATTTACAAAATTGTAATTCCATTAATTTACTTGAGTTTTATAATTAGTAATTCTTAATAAAAAATCATCTGCCTAAAATATTTGTAAACACGTATATTATGAAATTGAAAATTTGTTTTTTGATATGTTTGACAATTTTATTGCAATCATATAATTACGCTCAACTTGAAGCCGCTCATATTGTGCAAAATGCTAAAAATATAAAAATAGCTATTAATGTTGCGGAGAAATATTCAATCCAAAATACTTCCAACGGAACAAAAGTTAGTTTTTACAATCTTCAGGATGTCGCCAAACCCGGTTCGCCGACTCTTCCGTCAAAAATAATTTATGTTGCTTTACCGCCTGAAAGCAAAGCGAGTGTTCAATTAAGTAATCAAGTTTACAAAACCTTTACGGATAATAATGTGCAGATTAATTCATCGGTTGTTAAGACAAGTGATTCGACTTTAAAATATGAAAGGCAAAGTTTAAGTCCCCAATATTTCCAAACTGATCAATATCCTTCAGCGGAAAGCAAAATATTAAACTATACATGGATTCGTAATTATTATTGTGCTGTTATTCAGATAAATGCCGGTATATATAATTGGAAATTAAAACAGGTAAAGCTGCTCCAAAGTGCAGACCTAAATATAAGCTACAATAACAACAAACCTTTCCCGGTAAATAATTCAACCGGGGCACCGTATGACAGCATTCTTAAGAAGGTTATAATAAATTATAATGAAGCAAACAATTTCAGATCTTTTAGAAAGTTATTCAGTGCTGCGGATACAACAGGCAGCTGGATTGACTATACGAAGCAGTATGTTAAGCTTGCAATTCCTGCCGACGGAATATATAAAATAGATTACAATGATTTGATCAATTACGAAGTAGATCCTTCAAGTATTGATCCATCAACAATTAAAATTTATTGCAAGGGTAAAGAACTACCGTTATATATTAAATCAGGGCAGTCAGGATATTTTACTCAGAATGACTTTATAGAATTCTGGGCGGAAAAGAATTACGGTTCACCAAATTACAGGCAAATAGTTCCCCAGGACACTGATTATTTAAATTATATGAACAGATATACCGATACAACCTTCGTTTGGTTAACATGGGGCGGCGATAACGGACATAGAATTAAAATTAATTCAACCCAAAATTCTTCGGTTAATGATACGTTGGATTCCTATTTAAATTTTCAGCATTTTGAAAAAGATGTAAGATTATGGTATTATGATTCTGTTGTTCCGCGGGTTCAGCTCCCCTTCTGGCAGGAAAATAAAGTTTGGACCTGGCAGATTTTAGGAACTAACGGAACAATTGCAGTACCTTTTCAGGCTTCAAATATATTACCTAATTCTAAATTAAAAACTTACGTAAGATTAATTAGTTACGCTTCGGATGTACAAACAAATGCACACAAAGTAGGAATAGGAGTAAATTCTAGAACCATTAGAGATTCAATCACATTTAATTTTAAACAAACGGCTAATCTATTTTCCACTCTTTCTTCGGATGTTCTTAAAGAAGGATCAAATATATTAAACATAATGGATATTCCCACAAGTGCAACATTTCAGCAAGTACTTTTGGATTGGGTTGATGTTGAGTATTACAGATACACTAATGCAATAAATGATTCATTATATTTTAAATTTCCCGATTCATTAACATCAAAGCCGAGAGTTATTAAAATTACAAATATCACGCTGCCGGATACTAGTTTGATTCTATATAAAATAAAGCCGGACACAATTAGATTTAATAATTTTACACTTTCCGGCGGGACTATTAAAACATTAACATTTACCGATACCGTAAAAGGAGGAGATGCGTATATTCTAATATCTAAAAATTACCTTAAGAAACCTATCTTCGAAACCAAAAAACAATTCGTAAATTTAAGAAACAATCCTAATGGTGCGGATGATATTATTATATCAAATAAAGTTTTATTAAAATCAGCAAATAATTATAATAATTTTATAAAAAGTAGTTACAACATTAGGACTAAATTAGCGTTTGTGAATGATATTTATGATGAGTTTTCTTACGGATATCCCGAACCTGAAGCAATAAAAAGTTTTCTTCTTTATGCTTATAATAATTGGACAAGTCCCCGGCCGTCATATTTAACATTAATCGGTGATGCAAATTATGACTATAAAAATCTATGGTCCCCGGTTCCGGCAGTAAGAAAACAAGATCTTGTGCCTTCATACGGTTATCCGGTAAGTGATGAATGGTATAGCATGTGGGATTCAAGCCAAGCAGACATTCCTCAAATGTTTACAGGCAGAATCCCGGCCGCAAATGATCAGCAAGTATATTTTTACCTTGATAAGTATAAAAAATATCTCGAAAGGCCATTCGATGAGTGGAACAAGACTTTTTTATTCTTCAGCGGCGGCGACCCGACTATTGCCGGACAGATTGATCAGCTTAAAAATGAAAACGATTATATTTTAAATTCAATGGTTGAACCAAAACCAATCGGCGGAGTAGGTTATCATTTTTATAAAACTATAAATCCATCGACAAATTTTGGCCCTTATTCTCTTTCGGCAATTCAAAACGCAATAGATAACGGAGGATTATTTATATCTTATATCGGTCACAGCGGAACTCAAACATGGGATAATGGAATTACGGATGTCGGGGATTTAAAAAATTCATATAACGACAGATTTCCTTTAATTTCGGACTTTGGCTGTTCAACCGGAAAATTTGCAGAACCGGATGTAAATTGTTTCGGACAGTTATTTATTTCCGAATCAAATGACGGGCAGGCTATTTGTTATTTAAGTAATTCAAGCTGGGGATACGTTTCAACTGCAGTTAATTTTCCCACTTACTTTTATCAGCAGTTTCTTAGAGATTCCGTAACCAATGTTGGAAAAGCCCATGTATTAGCCAAGATAGAACAGTTTCAACTAAACGGTTATAACGATGTTAATGAAGTTTTTGCGTTCTGCAATGTCCTTTTCGGGGACCCGTTATTAGATTTGAAATTACCTGCAAAACCGAACCTTGAAATCTCAGCCGGCGATATTAAACCGGAAAATGCAAATCCTTCTGATCAGGATAATAATTTAGCGGTCAAGATCTATTATCATAATTACGGTTTGGTCCCGAATGATTCCATTTTTATTACAATAAAAGATCAGTATAACAATAAACTGGCATCATATAAAAAAATCAAAGTACCCATCCCGTTATTAATTGATTCATTAAATATAAATATCCCGATAAAAAATATGGTCGGTTCGCACAATTTGACTGTTATTCTTGACAGCGCAGGCACGGTTGATGAAATTTATAAAAATGATAACCAGGCATCGATAAATTTTAATGTTTACTCAACCAATTTCAGGAGCTTATTTAATAATAAATATTATAATTCATTTAACGAAACCGTACCGTTTTTAAATCCTACTTATAATACTGTTACTTCAAATTCCGAATTCATATTTGAATTAGATACAACACAATATTTTAAATCACCTGTTCAATTCGAAAAAAATTACGGTCTTTTTTCTTCAATGATAAAATTAAATAACTTACTGCCGGATAAAAGGTATTGGTGGCGTGTTAAGTCTCTGAATTCACAGTTATGGTCTGAGCCGAATTCCTTCTTAAATGTTAAATCAAATTATAATTGGCTTATAACAAAACCAATAGATAGTGCGGCTGATATGAAATATTCCGATACTCATTTTAATTCTGCCGACAGCTCATGGGAACTTTCTTCGGTAAAAGATGAATTAAAAATTTCATCTGCCGGTTCTAGTGACGGTAAATTTGCTTCAATGCAGTATAACCTTTTAGAAGAACTGCCGTCTACTTATTTCTGGGGCGTAGGAACAGCACTTATAGATACATTGACTTTAAAGCCTTATAATTTTAAAACTTTTGTATATCCGAATCCACCGGCAGGAGATTCTTTATTAAATTATTTAAAAAGTTTACCTGAAGGTACTGTTATAGCAATGGCAATTTGTGATGACGGTGCTCAATCCGTTCTTGGTTATAACGCAGGCACTCCAGTAAGAAATGAGATAAAAGAATTCGGCAGCATTTACATCGACAGCGTAAGATACCGCGAGTCGTGGTGTATAATAGGTAAAAAAGGAGCCGCTCCCGGAACTGTTCCTGAAGTTTATAAAAAACAATTTCAAGGTATTGCAATAATTGATACCAGTATTATTGTAAAGAGCAATTCCGGTTCGGTATTATTCCCTTTAATTACCAATTCTGTTAGGTGGGATAGTCTCCATGTGGAAACCGAAATCCCGAACGGCGCTTCTTTACAAATAGTTCCGATCGGTATAAAATCTAATAACAGTGTAGATACTTTAACATCTTTAAATTTGGTAAATGGTTCATGTTCATTGAATAAGATTAGTGCTTCTGTTTATCCTGGAATAAAAATCTTAGCTAAGTTTCATTCCAATCATGCAAAGATTTCTCCAAAGATTAAGGAACTTGCTGTTAAATTGAACTCACTTCCGGAACTCGGTACAAATTATCAAGTAGTTTCAATTTCAGGCGATTCTGTAAAACAAGGAGAAATGGAAAATCTGCAATTTTATGTCTACAATGCAGGTGAATCGCCGGCAGACAGCTTTAATGTTATGGTTGAAGTTTTAAAATCCGATAATACGAGTGAAAAAATTTATGAATCTCTTGTTGATTCTTTAAATCCTGGCAGCAGAAAATTATTTAATGTTAGTTACAGTACAATAAACGGTAACGGTAATAGATCATTCAATATATCAATTGATCCGGGCAACAAAGTTTCCGAATTATATAAGGATAATAATATATTTTCGATACCATTTTATATAAAACCAGATTCTTCAAGACCTACATTAAATGTTACATTCGACGGTCAGGATATCCTGGACGGCGATTATGTTTCATCTCATCCTAAAATAAGGATTACTTTAAATGATTCATCATTAGTTCCATTAACGGATACTTCGTCAATCAGCATTACACTTAATGATCAGCCGGTTTATTATTTAAATAGTAGTGCATCCCTTACATATCAGTTTAATTCAAGCAACCCAAAGATGGTTGTGAATTATACTCCTTCCTTACAAGACGGTGAATATACTTTACAGGTGATCGGAAAAAATACTGCTGGTAATTCAACAGAACCTGTTATTCTTACTAAAAATTTCATCGTTCAAAATGAACCTCACATTCTTTATGTTTATAATTATCCTAATCCGTTTTCCGGTTATACATATTTTACATTTAAATTAACACAAATTCCCGATGAACTGAAGATTTATATTTATACGATTGCAGGCAGGTTAATAAAAATTATAACCAAAAATTCTTCTCAGTTAAAATATGATTTTAATACTATTTATTGGGATGGAAGAGATGAGGACGGCGATCTGCTTGCGAACGGAGTTTATTTGTATAAAATAATAATGAAAAAGGGAAATAAAACCGACAACGTTATACAAAAGCTGGCAATTGTTAGATAAGAATATATTTTTAAGCAAGAGTTTTTATTAGAAAAATGAAACGGGGCATAAAGTCAAACTTAGTTGAAAAATAAAAGACTCCCATAGCTTTATGCAACCATTTTATGTTTTAATTTAAGCTCTGATTTAAGAGCTTCTCTTAGTAAATAAAGCTTTTTATAATTATTTATTTTTCTTAGTCTAGGTTCTATTTCTATAAGTCCCATACAAATCCAACGCGCTAACATATCCGGTGTTCGCCAATGTTTTATTTTTCTTAAATATGCACCAAGTCTTGAGTTTATGTTTTCTATACAATTTGTTGTGGACAAGGATCTGCCTAATTGAACCGATAATCCTAGTCTGTGCAATGTCAATGTTTCCTCAAGGCCCTCTTTGAGTGAATTGGCAGCACTTCTGTTTATTTTATTTAGATCATTTAGTATTTCCACCAGCTTTACTTTCGCTTGTTCGTATGTTGTTTCCGAATAAGCCGATTGTAAGCGTGCTCGGTACTCTACAGCTTTTTCTTCATTCAAATAACTTACTACGTTTTCTCTTTTATGCCATTGACATCTTTGTATCAAAGAATATTTACCGAAGGTTTCTTTTACGGCCTTACTCAAGCCTTTTGAACCATCCAGTACACACAGTAATCCTTCGCTAAAACTAAAGTTCCTTTCCAGAAGATTTTTTAATAATCCTTTGACTGACTTACTGTTTTCTGTGGTCGTTTCTATAAATCCTAAGAGCAATTTATCACCGGTTATCGTTATTCCCATGCATATGACTATCTGCTCTTTTGATAAATATTTACCATCTATCAGAAGGGAAACAAAATCATAACGGCCTAAATCCCGACTCTCGTAGTCTTTTAATTCTTTTGAACTTTCTTCTATAAATTTTCGGCTTATTGTCGATTGGCTTAATCCAAAACTCTCTGCTACTGTTTTACTTATTTTTCCATAATCTTTCTGGCTCAGGCCTAAGAGTATACTTTTTATCATCTGCTCATTTGGGCTATTCTGATTTTTTATCTCTTCGTATACATCTGTATTTTTTACCGTATCTTCTTTCTCATCATGGTAACGTGGTACTTCTATTGGAACTTTCTCATCTCCAACTTTTATGCTGCCCGGGTTGTAACCCCAGCGATTATATCTGCCATCTTCTGGTTTTTCATGGCTGTAACGTTCTCCGCATTTCTCTGTCATTGATTCCTGCATCAGCGTATTCGCAACTATTTTCATTATTTCCGTATATTCTTGAAACATATTTAATTGTACTGAGAGTGGTTGATTTTTCATCCATTCAAGATTTTTCTCTCTATTATTTGTATTTTCCATATCGAGACTCCTTTATTTAGTTTTTTGTTTTTTTTTAAGCAATTATAAATTACTAAATTTTTAGGAGTCTCTTTTTTTTCAACTAATTATGAATATATACCCTGCCAATTCGGGAAATGGATAATAAAAGGAAGTATAAATGTTTATTCCGGTGAAGATGATACAAATAATGTTATTTTTAAATTAAAAGATAACGACACAATATATGCTAAAACCGGTAATCTGCATTTTATACAAATCGGAAAAGTAATAGTAACAAAGCCGATATATGATTTCGTAGTAGGTGATACGATTTCTGTTTATAATTGTATGGAGAGTGAATTTCTTGTAGAACACCATGGAATGAAAAAATATGTAAATGTATTTTGGCCTATTTTTGATAATGAAAAGGACATCACGGAAGGAAATTATCAAAAAGAAATAAAAAGAAGAAAATATTCCGGAAAAATGACTCAAAGGCCGAGAACAGTATGGTGGGTAAAAATAAAATCAAAAAGAGGACAGGGGTGGATTAGATTAGAGAATAAAACTGTTTATTGTTTTTCAATTAAAGAAAAAATATTAGGAATGGATGGTTGTGAATAGAAAGCCAAATAATAAAGTATTGTATGCCGGCAACTTCAGGCGGCTGATGACTCTAACCTGGCATTTTATAAATAAATGTATATCTCACCTATTGTAAAACAATTTTCTTCGAGACTACAACAATTAAATTGCAATTATGCTCTAATACCTGGCGGTCACGGTCCACACCGTGACCGGATAGCATTTTTCCCCCAATATATAGTGCAACTGTCATGAAATGGTTCATGACAGCCGAGAGAACTGAGCCTTCATGCCTGTCCAATTGGGAGTCCAAACCATGACTTTATAATGAGGCCTTTGTGTCACTGAATGGTCTGTGTCAGCCCAGGAAAAGTTTATAGCCTTCACATGTCATTCTGGTGGACCTGTCCGGCGAAGACGGAAACCAGAATCTTCAGAAGACACTGTTAAATGCAGATTCCGGCTCTAAGGCCGAAATGACAGACGAATGTTATGTAGAGTACAAGGAACTGCCGCCACTGAATGGGCCGAGACAGCCAAGTCCGTAACATTTTTGTCTCACACCTATTTTCTTTCCAATGATTGTGCATTTATTAAAATATCTTTACATTATGCAGCGTATAATTTGATACGATGTTAAAGGGCAGGGAAATTATAACTACACTAAGACACGCATGGGGACAAACCGATATTGATAAGTTTAATTTTTTAAGAGATGTTTATTGATTTAGTGAAAGATTGAATAGCATAATTTTATGTGGTTTGAAATCACAATAATATGAAATTAAAGGTAAGAAGTAATTCGGTATAAATATATGTTATACCTCTGAAATAATATGCTTGAAAACTTATTAAAATATTTATATCAACATTCCAGCTCTAGCCATTTAGATATTTATATCACTGTGGCTATTACAGCTTCGGTTTTATTTATTTCTATCAGCATTATCCCATTTCAGCAATACACATCTACCAATACAATAGGTGCGCTACATTATTTAAAAAACAATAAAAGTCTATTATTTTCATATATCTTCATTGCAATACTTGGTATAATCTTGTTGATATTACCATTCTGCGAAACGATCAATTTATGTGAGTATATCGGTTTAATGTGTACCATTATTATATTTGTAATTATTGGAAATTCTTGGCGAACTATTATTAACCTACTTGATCCTAATTATTATTTATTGCCAGCCATCAGAGACGATATTAAAAGTGAAATTAAAAAATGTTTTTCAGCAATTGAAAAAAGAGAATTAACAGACATTGAAAAAATATCAGTGTTAAAAGAAATGATGGTAGAAGCACTATATGTTGGAGAAGAAATACAACCTGATGAAAGACATTACAAAGTATATAGAAAAGATGTGCAGCCAATATTTGATAAATTATTATTACTAAAGGATTTATCATTCCAATACATCCGTACAAATCAAATAGAATTATTTAGAAAAACCGTTGAGCACCTTAGAGATTGTATTTATGAATATATTAAATATCGCAAGGACTTTGTTTCAAGCCACGATGATTTTTTGATTGATCTTTCATTAGAAATAAAAGATATTATTCTAATTGCTAACAAAGAAAATAATATTCATTACCATAGAATAATATGGCAACTTGTGAAACAAGTGTCATTACAAACTTGTAATCTAAAACCCACTCAAACCGATAGCTATAATTTATTCGCACAGCCTTATGTTGATATGCTAGTTGAAAATTACTTTGTACTATACCAAACTAACCGAGATAGTGCATTTGAAATATCGCGTACTTTAGGTGAAATATCACTTATCTTTGCTAATAAAGGACTTATTAATTCTACATCATTAATCGCACAAAAAGTCTATTCTATTTCACTCCACTCAAATTCTAAAAATATAATTGAAATAACATATATTACACGTTTATATTTATCTGAAATATTTAAAAGTATTATTATGAATGGCGGTCTTGATTCTGATTTTGAATTTGTTGCAGGTGAAATGCTTGAGATTTATAAGAATATATTAGAAAATTGTTCGCCTATTTATTCACCAGCTTTAAAAGACGGTATATTTTGGTATGATGCTGATGTAACAAAAGACACGAGCATAGCTACTTTAATTAGATATTTATTATTCCCATTGAAATACAAAAATGATAGAGATTATGATTATTTCCAAATTCGAGCTGAAAAAATTGTAAAAGAATTGCAGCATCAAATTACCTATGCAATTTGGAAGAAACCAAATACTCAGATAAGTTTTATAACTCAATGTTATCAAATAGGCATTTATTATCTTGCATATCTCCATCATCAAATTGCAACAGATATTTTGATATATGATCCTATGATTACGATTCCTTCTGGTATTCAAAAACAAAGAATAGAAGATAACTATAACACATTATTAGACTTTTACTTTTCAGCAATTATAAAGCTTTGGCTTGGGGAAGAAATAGATTTGCATAAGAGAAATGATTTCATCCATTCTTTTTTATCATTAATAATTTTGGACTTTCAATGGAGCAAGAGTTACGATTCCGAGCGTCTATCGAAGATAAAAAATAATTTAAATGTTTTTTTTGAAAAAATAGAGGGGAATTTAAAAAATATAAAAATCGAAAGAGATGTCTTATATGTTTTATTATTAATCGGTAAAATTTTTTCAAAGGAGCCCAATTATGAAAATCTTGGTAGAAAAATTCGATATTTATCACATTTAGGTATGAGATTAGATTCTTCACCATATTTTTCCATTAGAAATAGAATTAATCATATTAAACGTCCAGTGCAAACTTTTAATCAAAATATTTTTATTGAAATAGATAAGAAAGTTTTTAACGAGGTATAATAATCGGTTCAACCCGTTATATAATAATTCAACTTAGCTTTCATTCTTTATATCCTCAAGTTCCTGCCATCTTTCGTAAAGAGCTTTCACTTCTTTTTTAAGAAGCTCAATCTTATTATTAAGCTCGTTGGTTTGTTCGGCATATTTTTCATAAAAATCCGGTGAAGAAAAAATAGACTCTGTTTTGGCAATTTCATCTTCAGCGGCAAGAATTTTTTCTTCAATCGACTCCAGCTCTAATTTTTCTTTGTAGGTTAATTTGCGAGTCTTAATTTTTACGCGCGTATCCCCTTTCTTTTCTTTCTGCTTATTGTCCGGATCGAAATTATCTTTAAATCGGGTATTTCTTTTTTCAATATAATAATCGTAATCTCCCTCGCTTAAATAAACATTTCCGTTTCCTTCAAAAGCAAGAATGCTTCCGCAGACACGGTTTAAAAAATACCTGTCATGACTGACAACAATCAAGCATCCTTCAAAACCGATCAAAGCTTCTTCCAGAATTCTTAAGGTCGGCAGGTCGAGGTCGTTTGTAGGCTCATCGAGCAAAAGAAAATTTCCGCCGTTCCTTAAAATCTTTGCAAGGAGCAGCCTGTTCTTCTCACCGCCGGAAAGGCGTTCTATTTTGGAATTAATTCTGTCGTCGGTAAATAAAAACCAGCGCAGGTATTTCCACACTGTTAATTTTTCTTCTCCGAATTTAACCGTTTCGCTTCCTTCCCCGATTTCCTCAAGGACAGTCTTTTCTCCGTTTAATAACAAGCGCGACTGATCTACATAATTAAATACCGTGTTTTCACCGATATCAATTTTACCGGCGGTTTGGTTAACTTCTCCCAGAATAATTTTTAATAAAGTCGTTTTACCTAGCCCGTTCTTCCCTACTACCCCGAGCTTCCTTCCTTTTTCAAACAGGATATTCAATTCTTTAAATAAAATTTTCCCATTAATTTCTTTTTCAAGATTTATAAGATTTAAAACTTTTTTACCTAGTCTCGGCGCAGGCGGAATTATAAGTTCAACATCAAGCTCACGGGAAAAGTCTTCACTTTCTGCAAGTTCATTAAATTTATCCAGCCTGCTTTTGGCTTTTGTCCTTCTCGCTCTCGGACCCTTTCTAACCCATTCCAGTTCTCTTCTTAAAAAGCTCTGCTTTTTCCTTTCTTCAATTTCTTCGTTCTCCAGTCTTACGGCTTTATTAACCAGGTAGGCGGTATAATTTCCCGCATGCGAATAAAACTCGCCTTTTGAAAGCTCGACAATACGGTTGGCAATTCTATCAAGGAAGTAACGGTCGTGAGTAACGAATAAACATGTACCGGAATAGCCGGCAAGAAATTCTTCCGTCCATTCTATAGATTCAGTGTCGAGATGATTTGTAGGCTCATCGAGTATAAGTAAATCCGGCCTGGAAATTATTGCCTTGCATAATGCAACTCTTCTTTTTTCTCCGCCTGATAAAAAGCGGATATCTTTTTCCGCACCGGGAACATTTAATGACTGCATCGCTATTTTTATTCTTGTATCGAGGTTCCATCCGTCAAGGTGTAAAATCTGGTCTTCAAAGATTTGTCTGCGCTGTGAATCATGCGGAAGCTTTTCATATTCTTTTATTAACCCGATTACATCATGTGCGCCTTCAAGAATATTCTGATATACATTTTTATTTACATCAAGACTGAAATCCTGAGGCAGATACCCCACTATCAAACCTTTTCTTCTTACAACCTCGCCGTAATCGGGATTCATTTCACCCGAGATAATTTTTAGAAAAGTTGATTTACCCGATCCGTTCCTGCCGACAAGTCCGATCCGGTCTCCTTCATGTATCGACAAGGAAGCTTTGTTTAATATTATTTGTTCTCCGTAATGAACTTCCAGGTTGGATGCGGTTAAAATTACGGGTTTTATATTTTCTGCCATTAAAATATTCTGAAAAAATTAATTTTAATTACATCTGCTACTACAGATTGGATTTAGGGAAATAAATTCTATTTCACATCCATTCGTTTTCTTATGAATTATTAAATCATTAACACCGGGATTAAGAAGTCGTGTTAAAATTATATTTTGATTTATTTAACCCGTTGTATGAATTAAAAAATATAATTATGAAAAACTGTTAAACAGTTTCTAATCGTAATCTTAGGATTCCATTAACCCACGGATTAATCCGTGGGTTAATAAAAAAGAAAGTATTTTTTTAACCGTTTTAACGGTTTTACATTCTAATTCACACAACCGGTTTATTAATATTCATAAAACTGAATATGATAATTACTATTTTATATTGAACCAGCCTGACCGAGAGTGTTGCCAACCATGAAAATGTCATTTCGAAGGAGTCCTCGACTGAGAAATCTTATCTTTTTGTCTAAAAGATTTCTCCCTCCGGTCGAAATGACAGTTCTGCAACAGGCTCCAACCGGTAGGCAGGACCTACGGTGTTCTTAATTTTAGTGTTTAATTATTTTATAAATATATCGCTCCTACGGAGCGAAAACAAAAATCTAACTCCACTAGGTCGTAGACTTCGGCAGAGTCTACGGACTCTGACGAGAGTTCGATGAATACTTGAATATTTATATTTAACTGTTTTAATTTATCTACCAATAGATAGACAGTTTTATTTCCCAGACGGGCAGCTTAAGTAAATTAACTGAAGTTACGCAAAACAAGAAAAAATCAGCCATTGTCATTCCGAACTTGATTCGGAATCTGCATAATTAAGCTATTTTCAGATGCTGAATCGAGTTCAGCATGACAGTTGCGTAACTTCAGTAAATTAATCTACCGGCAGCCCTTCCATGCTCATTATTTTCAATGCATTGGTGGTTGGACACGGACCTTCATGTATTTTATAATCGAACAGCATTTTTCCGTCTTTTATATCTTCCCTAAAATGATAGTTATGTACTTGTGTTATTTTTCCGGAAAGATTTATTAATTCAAGATCGTGTGTAGCCACTGCGCCGATTACATTTTTACCTGCTATTTCTTTAATGAATGCGGAGCTTCCTTTTAAGCGCTCTATATTGTTTGTTCCCCGGAATATTTCATCAATTAAAAAGAAGACAGGCATTTTTTCATCTCGCTCGATTTCATTCAACAAAGATTTCAGTCTTTTAACTTCAGCATAAAAATAAGAAATGCCGTCCACAACAGAGTCGCTTACTTTTATGCATGTAAATAAACGCAGTAAAGAAACATTAAATACATCCGCATTTACAACACAGCCGGCGTAAGCTAAAGAGAGATTGATTCCTAAAGTTCTTAAGAACGTACTTTTACCGGACATATTCGACCCGGTTATAATTGTAATTTTATTATTTTCCTGAAAAGAAAAATCATTGCAAATTTTTTGTTCATAATTTATAAGCGGATGCCCTAAATTTTTTCCGGTGAATAGTATTTCACTTTCGTTATTTGATTCTTTTATTTCCGGGAAATTATAATCCGGGTTTAAAAAAGCAAAATTAGCCAAAGAACTTAATGCTTCAAGGTAGTTCCAAATATCAATCCACTCTTGAATATGTTTTAAAATTTGTCTTTTTCGGCTTGTAAATTTTATATCGAGATAAAAATCCATCGGGAAAGCTATAAATATTAAAAACCAAACAAAAGGATTGCCTTTTGCTATCCTAGCGAAGCCCGAAATACTTATTAATTTATTAATTAAGTATGACGGCCGTTCATCATAAAGATGAAAAGGTATGCATAGTTTATACAATTTTGATTTTTCATTAAACCGGGAATTTTCAAGAAACTCAACCACACTAATCATTTTTCCAAGCTCGTCGAACAGATATTCCGCTTCGTCAAACAAGCCTCCCTTATTTTTCCGGCCCCAATAATAAAGATTAATATAGATGAAATTTGTAATCAGCCATAAAGGGGATATTAGTCCTTGCATATTTAGTACAAACAATACAATATTAACCGGAGCCAGGATTGTAAGGATAGTATAAATAAGTCTGAAATATTTTTTGTAAATCTCGGTTTTTGATAAGATCTTAATTACCTGCTGCCCGTCGAATTCTTTTTTGCTTGATATGATTGAGTTAAGAATTAATTTATCCCGGAATTTTTTCAGCGGAATCAACTCTTTTACTAATTTTTGTCTTTCAAATATTTCACCGGTTGACGGATCTAAATTATTCAGCCATTGCCTAAGTAATGATTTTGATTGAAGAGTTGTTCCCGTATTTATGAGCTGATGCAGGGATTGTTCACCGGCTATATTAAGATCAACTTCGGCAGGCGTAAACTGATTATCACTCGCATATTTAATGCGCGGGATATTATCCCAATCCAAATTTATCCTGGCAATGTGTGTCTTTTTTATTTTCTTCCAGTGTCCTGATCTTTTAATTCCGTTATCTACCTTGTTTTGAATATTGGCAGCTATTCCGAACATTATAAAAAATATAACCGCCTCTATTAATGCAGTAATATTTGAAACAGAAAAGAAAAGGATAAAGAAGAGAATTACTCCTAAAAGAAAAATGACAAGCCGGAACCTGGAAATCTTATCGGAAATACTTTGTAATTTCTTTTCTCTTTCTTCAAGACGGTTGATTAAGCTTTTAAGATAATTGACCCTGTCGATTTTTGAGGTATCTTTAACAGTATTCATCTTATATAAATAAAATTAAAAAGTATAATTTAAAATTTTTTTTACCCGGGAAAAAATGAAGATTCCGAATCCAGCTTGCCTGCGGCACATAGGCGTCAACTTAATTTTAATTTATTAATCACTAAGTTATTAAATGACAATCAAATGACAGAATGATAATGTCAAAGTTAATTCTGTCTATAAGCCCTTCCATTTTTTCAGCCAAAGGCTGATGAGCCTTGGGCTCAAAGGGAAGGGTTGGGATGGGTTCTTTGTTTTTATGGATTCTTTGAACCCTATCCATACCTTTCCCTTGGGAAGGGAAAGGTTTATTAGTAGTGATATCTTTACATTTTTTGTCCTGTCACAATATTATTTACTTAAATATCTTTTTATTTTTAACTTTATTTGCTTATTAATATAAATTTTGTTTAGCCTTAAGTTGACGCCTATTTGCAGCAAGCAGGTTCTGATGACAAGAGATACTTTTTATTAATTATGCTAAACTTCAGTTATTCATTTATTCAAAACTTACTTTGCGAAAGAACTAGTCTACCGGCAGCCCTTCCATGCTCATTATTTTCAATGCATTGGTGGTTGGACACGGACCTTCATGTATTTTATAATCGAACAGCATTTTGCCGTCTTTAATATCTTCCTTAAAATGATAATTATGTACTTGTGTTATTTTTCCGGAAAGATTTATTAATTCAAGATCGTGCGTAGCCACTGCGCCGATTACATTTTTACCTGCTATTTCTTTAATGAACGCGGAGCTTCCTTTTAAACGCTCTATATTGTTTGTTCCCCGGAATATTTCATCAATTAAAAAGAAGACTGGTATTCTTTCGCTGCTTTCGATTTCATTAAGCAAAGATTTAAGTCTTTTAACTTCGGCATAAAAATATGAGATGCCGTCCACAACAGAATCGCTTACTTTTATACATGTAAACAAACGCAGTAAAGAAACATTAAATACATCGGCATTTACAACACAGCCGGCGTAAGCTAAAGAAAGATTTATTCCCAAAGTTCTTAAGAACGTGCTTTTACCGGACATATTAGAACCGGTAATAATTGTAATTTTATTATTTTCCTGAAAAGAAAAATCATTGCAAATTTTTTGTTCGTGTTTTAAGAGCGGGTGTCCTAAATTTTTCCCGTTAAAAAGAATTTCACTTTCGTTATTTGATTCTTTAATTTCCGGGAAGTTATAAACAGGATTTAAATAAGCAAAATTAGCCAATGAACATAATGCTTCAAGATAGTTCCAAATATCAATCCATTCCTGAATATGTTTTAAAATTAGTCTTTTGCGGCTAGTAAATTTTATATTGAAATAAAAATCCAGCGGAAAAGCCGCACATATTAAAAGCCAAACAAAAGGATTGCCTCCCCTCATTCTTAAAAAGTCTGAAGTACTTTTTAATTTATTAATTAAGTATGACGGCCGTTCATCATAAAGATGAAAAGGTTTGCATAGTTTATACAATTTTGATTTTTCATTAAACCGGGAATTTTCAAGAAACTCAACTACACTAATCATTTTTCCAAGTTCACCGACTAGATATTCCGCCTCATCAACCAGGCCTTTCTTATTTTTATTGCCGAAATAATAGAGAAAAATATAGATGAAAGTTGTAATCAGCCAAAAAGGGGATATTAGTCCTTGTATATTAAGTACAAACAATACAATATTAATCGGGGCCAGGATTGTTAGGATAGTATAAATAAGTCTGAAATATTTTTTGTAAATCTCGGTTTTTGATAAGATCTTAATTACTTGCTGCCCGTCAAATTCTTTTTTGCTTGATATGATTGAATTAAGAATTAATTTATCCCGGAATCTTTTCAGGGGAATCAACTCTTTTACTAATTTTTGTTTCTCAAATATTTCACCGGTTGACGGATCTAAATTATTCAGCCATTGCCTAAGTAATGATTTTGATCGAAGAGTTGTTCCCGTATTTATAAGCTGATGCAGAGATTGTTCACCGGCTATATTAAGATCAATTTCGGCCGGCGTAAATTTATTATCACTAGAATATTCAATCCGCGGTATATTATTCCAATCCAAATTTATCCTGGCAATGTGAGTCTCTTTTATTTTTTTCCAAAGTCTTAATCTTTTAATTCCGTTATCTACTTTGCTTTGTTTATTTGCAGCTATTCCGAACATTATAAAAAATATAACCGCCTCTATTAATGCAGTAATATTTGTTACTGAAAAGAATAAAATAAAGAAAAGAATTAAACCTATGAGGAAAATGAAAAGCCGGAGCCTGGAAATATTGTCGGAAATTCTTTGTAGTTTTTTTTCTTTTTCTTCAAGACGGTTGATTAAGCTTTTTAGATAATTAACCTCGTCGATTCTCAAGCTGTCTTTAACGCTATTCATCTTATATAAATAAAATTAAATAATGCAATTTAAATTTTTTTTAAGCAGGAAGAAATTAATTATTGAAGTTACACAAAATGAGAAAAGATCGACTATTGTCATTCCGAACTTGATTCGGAATCTGCATTTTTAAGCTATTTTAAGATGCTGAATCTAGTTCAGCATGACAAATGCGTAACTTCAGTTAATTACTCCTATTTACCCGGGATAGGTGTAACAAGATCATCCGGAGGATGAATACATTCCAGTTTATGTCCCAAAAATTTTTCAATTGCCGGTATTTGAAAAGAATCATCCTCGGAAGCAAAGCTAATCGATATCCCGCTTGCCCCCGCTCTCCCCGTTCTTCCGATGCGATGAACGTAATCTTCCGGATCTTCAGGTAAAGTATAATTTATTACATGGCTTACACTTTCCACATGTAATCCGCGACCCGCAACGTCGGTAGCGACAAGTACTTTAATCTCACCGGCCTTAAATTTATTTAGTGTTTTAATTCTTACCCGCTGATCGACATCTCCGGAAAGTATTTTGCAGCTAATGCCATTTCTTGTAAGTATTTCCTCTAATTTTTTAGTTTCATCCCGTCTGTTTGCAAATACAATAACACGCTCCAGCTTTTGCTTTGTTATAATATTGTAAAGTAGAGAAAACTTTTCATCGTTGCTTACTATGTAAACAATCTGTTCAACGCTTTCACTTTCGGTTTTCTCAGGGGTAATTTCAATATTTACTGCATCCTTAGTCCATTGAGAAGCTAAACGTCTGACAGTACTATTTAATGTAGCGCTGAAAAAGAGTGTCTGTCTTCTTACTTTCTGCGGGGTGCTGTGTACTATCTTTTTAACATCCGGTATAAAGCCCATATCCAGCATCCGGTCGGCTTCATCTATAACAAGAATTTCAACGCTTCCTAAAAATACATCGCGCTTACTTTGAAAATCCAATAATCTTCCGGGCGTAGCGACAAGTACATCAACCACACCTCTTCTTAACCTGTTTCTCTGTTTGTTATAATCCATTCCTCCGAAAACTTCTGCAATTTTAATATCAGTATATTTAGAAAGAGAACGTGCATCGCTTCTTATTTGCATAACAAGTTCTCTTGTTGGTGCTAATATCAGCGCTCTAGGCGCGCCGGGTCTTCTTACACCCTTTTTGGGATCTGATAAAATTTTATTAAAAATTGTAATTAAAAATACCGCTGTTTTACCTGTGCCTGTCTGCGCCTGTCCCGTGGCATCTTTCCCGGATAATGCCGCCTGCATAATTTCTTGTTGAATCGGCGTGCAGTATCGAAAATTTAAATCGGCAACGGCATGTAAAATTTCATCAGGAAGGTTAAAATCGTGGAAACGCATTTTGCCTTCTTCAACCGGTACTTGAAAACTTGAACGATCCCATTTTTCCTGTTCCGGAATCTTTTTTTGCGGAGGTCTCCTATTCGTTCTGTGCTGATGATGAACCTCTTTTTTAGGTTTTATATTTATTGACTCATGATTTTTTGTTTCATGTTTTGTTTTATCGTCGTTCCTATTACCTGTTTTAGCTTTAGGTTTCTGTGAATACGAAAGGTATCTTTTTTTGTCTCCCGAATGAGTTTTCGGCTTGTACGCCTGCACTGTTTTGAGACTTTCCTCAGTTTCAACTTTTGTTGAAACTTCTTTAGAGGATTTTTCAGCTTTTGAATTTTTCTTAAGTTTTTGACGAAATATGTTTATTAAATTTTTCAACTTTTCTCTATTAATTCTTTACTTTTCTTTTTACAACAATTAAGCCTAAATACTTGTAACCTAAATTTATTATAATATTGTAACTTGATTATTGCTTTTAAATGGAACTTATTGATTTAAGCAAATGGAAGGCTGTTTTTAGAACCTAACCATACATTTATTGTTTAAATATAAGAAAAATTAGAATGAGTATCTTTGGGGAGAATAACAATTATTTACCATATATAGGTAGTGTCCTAATTTCCAAATTTAATTTATGATTCGACTCCATTGAACATGTCAAACTTTCAAACTCCAATTGTCATCCCGAGCGGAGCCGAGGGATGAGCGGGGACTTGCCTACCGCAGGATAGAGGAATATTTTCATAATTGTCATAGTTCGACTTCGCTCACTATGACACTAAATTAGGACATTACTATATCTTTGGAAGAAATAACAATTATTCCCCATATTAAATTTTGTTTATACTATTAAATAAATTTTATTTTTTAGTACTGTCCTTTATCCTTTTTATCATTATTTCCGCATTTGTATTGTTCGGATTCAGTTTAAGAGATTTTTCATAACATTGCAATGCAAGATCTTTTTCACCTTCCAGCAAATATGCTTCACCAATACTGTCATATGCATTAAACGAATCCGGATAAGTTTCAATATTCAGTTTCAACATTGCAATTGCTTGTTTAAACATTCCGTTTCTCATGAACCTGTACGCAAGCATGTTTAGCTGTTCTTCATCAAAATCATAAATATTTCTTTGTGTTTTGTACAATCTATGGTATTGTGCAACAGCTGAATCAATTCCCTTTTCAAAAATTGTTAATAATAAAGTGTCGGCAATAGAAAGTTTTGGTGCACTTACACTCATCAATTGAGTGTCAAAGATTAATGTTGCATTGGGCGGAATTGTATTTCCTGCACCGTTTTCTCCGTATCCGAGCTGAGGCGGAATTATCAGTCTGAACTTATCCCCAACATGCATTAAAGCAATTCCCTCGTCCCATCCTTTAATTACTTTACCCTCACCTAATATGAACTTGAATGGTTTCCCTCGTTCATAAGAGTTATCAAATTCACTTCCATCTAAAAGATAGCCTATATAATTTACGGCAACTTCTTTTCCCGCAACTGCCTGCTCACCGCTGCCTTTTGCTAGGATAATATATTTTAAACCGTCCTTTGTTGTAATTGTATCCTTTCCCGCAGAAGTATTTTGTGCAAAAGAAAGAACGGGAATTATAATTAAGCATATTATCAGCAAATAAATCTTTTTCAATTTTATTCTCTTTCTATTTTGTATTATAATTTGGCTGTAAAAATAACCAAATGAAAAGAAATTAACACAGGAAGTTTTAATTAAATTTCGTATATATCCAATAAAAATGATTATAAGCTAATACAAAAACACAATAATTATTTATGTCATCCCTCCGGTGGGTGTCGCATAGAAAAGCGTAAAATTGTTAAAAGATTAATTGTTTTAATAAAAAATAATTAATAAAATGGCAT
>Ga0307441_1000012_pt1 | contig 90643 bp, 58 predicted proteins | sample SalMarWE160420MG_FD_202149 | JGI IMG/M metagenome (GOLD analysis project Ga0307441, IMG submission 202149) | Salt marsh sediment microbial communities from the Plum Island Ecosystem LTER, Massachusetts, United States - WE1604-20 | ecosystem: Environmental > Aquatic > Marine > Intertidal zone >... | reverse complement strand
GTAAACATAAGTAATTCTTCCAGTTTTACTGATACTGTTTATATTGCTTTCGGAATAAACTGTGCAGGTACATCCGGTACGGATACAACCACCTGGTTTGCAGATGATGTACAACTTGTTGCTAAGGCCAATAATCCTCCTCCACCTCCTCCTCCACCTTCAGATACGGGAAATGTAGTAACAAACGGCGGATTTGAAGACAGTTCTGTTGGAATTGATACTACGGGTGCCACTAAGGGCTGGTTATTTTTAGTTGCTTCAGGAGTAAATCCACCGCCTGAATTTGAAATTGTAAGTGATACAGTTGAAGAAGGAAACCGTGCCCTAAAAGTCACCGTTCACGGTTTAGGAACCAACCAATGGGATGTTCAAATTGTAGCGGATAGTCTTCATGTTACACCACAAGTACCATATGATTACTCCGTTTGGGCTAAAGCAGACAAACCAGGTGCTCAAGTTAATTTTACGGTTGGTGGTTATACTACGCAAGAATATGCTGCCATACGCCCGGCGAATCTAACTACATCATGGAAAAAATATACAATGTCTTTTACAGTAACCAATAATACCGATACAGTTATTCGAGGACCAATTCATTTTAACTATGCCGGAGACACTAATAATGCAGTTTACATAGATAATTTACGAATAGCTAGACATATAGAAGTAGTCGATTCGTCTTTAGTTTGGAAAGGTCCGGCATTAGCAGCCGGTTCACCGAAATTTTTAGGAAGCGCGGGTGATTCCCCTAGTAATAATTTTGTCAATTATTGGACACAGCTTACTCCGGAAAATGCTGGTAAATGGGGTTCTGTAGGAACTTCAACCGATACAACTCAATGGAATTGGAGCGGTCTGACTAACGATTACAATTATGCAAAAAATAACGGTTTAATTTTCAAAGATCATAACCTGATCTGGGGTCAGCAGCAGCCGAGTTGGATCTCAAGCTTGGATTCAGCTACTCAGTATAATTATATTAAATACTGGATTAAAATGGTCGGAGAGAAATATCCCGGTATAGACCTGATTGATGTTGTAAATGAACCTTTGGCAGGACACAATCCTCCCGATGGCCAACACGGCCGTGCTAATTATGAAAAAGCTCTCGGCGGTGCCGGTTCTACAGGATGGGATTGGGTAGTAAATGCTTTCAAATTAGCTAGGAAATATTTACCCAATGCTAAGCTATTGATAAATGATTATGGTATTCTTAACAGCACAACTAATACAGATGCCTATATAAAAGTTATAAATATATTAAAAGACAGCAGTCTTATAGATGGTATTGGTTGTCAAGCACATGGTTTAGAAAATACAAGCGCTGCAACAGTTAAATCGAATCTGGATAAATTAGCAGCAACAGGATTGCCAATATATATATCCGAGTTTGACCTTAATATTCAGGATGATAATCTTCAAAAGTCAAAGTTTCAGGAATTATTCCCTGTCTTCTGGCAGCACCCTGATGTAAAAGGAGTTACACTTTGGGGATATATTCAGGGTCAGACATGGTTAACTTATTCTTATCTGGTTAATTCTAACGGCACGGCAAGACCCGCACTTTTATGGATTGCTCAATATATTAAGAATAATCCCACTGGCGTTGAAAAGACTGTTTCCACACTACCTAAAAGTTTTAAACTGGATCAGAACTATCCAAATCCGTTTAATCCGACTACAACTATTAGGTATAGTATAGTTAAAACTGCAAAGGTAACATTAAAGGTATATGACATTTTGGGAAGAGAAGTTCAAACTTTAGTAAATAAAGAGCAGACTCCCGGTTATTATTCAGTTACATTTAACGCAGCAAATCTAGCAAGTGGAGTTTATTTCTATAGAATTAGTACAGGAGCATTTACAGCAACAAAGAAACTTATGTTGCTTAAATAAATAAATAAAATCTTCCGGTTAGTTAGTAGTACAAAAGTCGTTATATCGGGAAATGAAGTTGAAAGAAGTCGAATTAAAACTAACTAACCGGAGGTAATATACGCGAAGAGGTTTTTACAACTATGAGAACTTGATATGCATGGGGGTAATAAAACTCGCTTCATTAATTTGATATTACATAGATTAATATTAATCATATTCTGCGCATCGTTTCTGAACTTTAGATATTCCGGCAAGAATAACATACTTAATCATAATCGTTTATCAAAAAAGTATTTCGGGGCAGATAGTAATTGGTATCTTGCAAACATTCCGTTCTTTGAATGTTCCGATAAAAGAATACAGGAAGTTTATTATTACCGTTGGAAGCTATACAAAGCTCATATCCGGGATGTCGGTGAAGATGGTTATGTTATCACGGAATTCCTTGACAAAGTCAGCTGGGATAAAGAGCCGTATTCTTCTTTAAATGATGCAACAGGTTTTCACATATACGAAGGACGCTGGCTGAAGAATAGAAAATACCTTAATGGTTATATAAACTACATGTATAGAGGAGGCGGTAATGATCGTCATTTTAGCGAGGGAATTGCTTATGCTTCTTACGCCTATTATCTTGTAAATGCAGACTCGTCATTTATAGAAAAGCAACTATGCGTAATGGAACATATTTATAATCTATGGCTCGATCATTACGATTTAAAAAAGGATCTCTATTATATAGAACCGTTATTGGATGCTACCGAATACACTATCTCATCCATTGATGCATCCGGCGGGAAAGACGGCTTTCGAGGGGGTGATGCTTTTCGTCCGACAATTAATTGTTATATGTACGGCAATGCATTGGCAATCTCCCGAATATCTAAAATGAAAGGGGATACAACACTTTCCCGTATTTATCTTAAAAGAGCCGAACAAATAAAAACCAATGTGGAAAAAGATTTATGGAATGATTCTCTGCATCATTTTATAGATCGGTATAAAGTAAGCAATCAGTTTGTCCATTACTGGGATTTTATTCGAGGCAGGGAATTGGCCGGTTATGTCCCTTGGTGTTATGATCTTCCGGATGATAATGCTAAGTATAACTCTGCTTGGACAAATTTGATGGATACAACAAAATTTCTTGGAAAATATGGTCTGCGTACGGATGAACCGTCATATCAATATTATATGAAACAGTACAGGTATGCAGGTACTCATCCGGAATGTCAATGGAACGGTCCGAGCTGGCCGTTTCAAGAGACGCAAGTTTTAGAAGGTATGGCAAATTTACTTATTAATTATGATCAGAATATTATTAGCACATCAAACTATTTAAAAGTACTCAGACTTTATACGCAGCAGCATTATCTTTCTAACGGTAAATTAAACCTTCAGGAAGATTACAATCCCGATACCGGAAAACCGATTGTCGGTTTACACAGAAGCAGTCATTACAATCATTCATCATATAATGATTTGATTATTACCGGCCTTTGCGGAATTCGTCCTTCTAAGGGAAACACACTTATAATAAATCCTTTGATAGACAGTACTATCAAATATTTTTGTTTAGATGATGTTCTTTATCATGGACATACATTATCCGTAGTATATGACAGTAATGGCAAGAAGTATAAGTTAGGGAAAGGCCTGACTGTTTATGTCGACGGAAAAAAAGCATCATTAAAAAAGATTAGCGGAAAATATGAAGTCAATATAGGTTCTCCTATTGTTCTTAAACCTGTAGATAATATTGACATGGCCTTAAACATATGGAGACATGGATTTCCCAAACCTTCAGCTTCGGTCAATAATGAGCCGGACTCACTTTATGCCGCAATCGACGGACGTATATGGTATTTTCCTGAAATAAAAAATAGATGGTCTACTTACGGCTCAAAATCTAAATCGGATTGGTACGCGCTCGATTTCGGAAAAGCCAAGAAAATTTCCCGAGTAAAAATATATTTTTTTGATGATAATAAAATTTACGGTGTACCTGAGAACTACTTAATTGAATACCGCAGCGGCGGCTGCTGGAAAAAAGTAAACGAAAAATCTAGGGTTCCTGTTATGCCTGAAGGTAATTCCGTGAATGTAGTAAATTTCGATACGGTTACCGCTACCGGGATAAAATTCTTTTTCCAAAATAAATCAAAAAAAATGGCGATTGCTGTTGCCGAAATAAAAGTATATTAATTCTTGAAACTGTGGAGGCAGTATGAAAAAAATATTTGTAACTATAAGTTTTTGGTTCGTCTTTTATATAATGCTGATGGGTCAGTCAGTATCATTTAAAACTTATATGAATCCTGTAATTCCCGGTGATCATCCCGATTGCACATTAACAAAAGTAGGAAACGATTTTTATACTACCGGTTCTTCGTTCAATCCTACGCCGGTAATTTATCACTCAACCGATCTTGTCCATTGGGAAGCAGTTGCTCAGCCTGTAAGTGCTGCATGGTCAGGATATGGCGATGCGCCTGCCGGCGGCTGCTGGGGCGGACAAGTTGTTTATTATAATAACAAATGGTGGGATTTTTTTAAGAGTAATAGCGGAATGTGTTTTGTTACAGCCGACAGTGTTAAAGGGCCCTGGAGCATGCCCACTGTAATGAATACTCCGTCTCAAGTACCGGGCTTAGGTTATGACAACTCCATTTTTATTGATAACGATAGCACGTGGTATTTACTGGTAAAGAATGGGCAGGTAAATAACTGGATTGTGCAATTGGGAAACAACGGACAGCCGAGCGGCAAAATTTTGAATTTAACATGGCTTAATCCATCACCGTCTTATCCTTATAGCTGGGCCGAGGGTCCGGTGATGTGGAAACACGATGGCTATTACTATTATAGTTTTGCACGCGATGTTGCAGGAGGTCAGTATGTTATGAGAAGCAAAACATTAACGGACAGTGAATCGGCATGGACAAAACCTGTTAATTTTTTCAATCTTAATGACCCTCAGAAATCAACAGCGGTATTTAATAATCCGAATCATGCCTCGGCGGTTGTAACACTTAATGATAGTACTTATTGGGTATTACATCCGTTGTGGCGTAATGGAAACAACAATGAATGGTACGGCCAGGGCAGGCAGGGTTTGTTAAACCAAGTTCATTATGATACAAGCGGTATGCCTTTAGCTGATTATCCTGTTAATGTTCCAAAACCTGCACCGAAATTGCCAAGCAGTGGAATCCCGTGGATGGTACCGCATACCGATTTCTTTAATTCTACGACATTAAATCCCGAATGGTCGTTTTTGGGTTATACGCCTGCTAATACATATTCTCTAACAAATCGTCCGGGCTGGTTAATGTTATCTCCTAAAGGTAAACCGAATACCATAATAAAAAATGATGGAGAACACAACTATTCATTAATGACACGCGTAGATTTTAATCCTCAGATAACCGATGATCAGGCGGGCTTATGGGTATTTAATGGTTCGGAGACATTGTATCTTAAATTGTATAGTACTGTTGATAGCGCAGGAGAAAAAGCAGTGGAGTTATCTTTCAATGGTAGCCATTATGTAAGTTTGGATACTGCTGAAACTCCGGTATGGCTTAAGTTAGTCCGCGTGAATCATGTAATGACCGGTTACTGGAGTAATGATGGTTTTAATTGGGTGAAGGTGGGTAGTTTTAATGTAGCTGTAATGGACGGCCTCCAATCTAATTATAACTCGTGGACTGGAAACCGCCAGGGTTTGTTTGTTCAAAACAATACTGCTTATTTTGATTTTTATATTTACCGGGACGCTTATACTCCGATATTAGCCGATTGTCCTGCGAATCAATTGGGTACTACAAGACTTGTACAAAACGCCGATACAACCGTACTGAATCATATTTATTACAATGACTGGGCAATGTACGCCGGAGTTGAATTCGGGAATGATGACTATGATAAAAATGCAGATTCAATTAAAGTTGTTGCTTCCAGTGCAACAGCCGGAGGTACGGTTGAAGTGTATATCGATTCCATAGATGCAAGTACTAAAATTGCCGAATGTAATATAAAGAGTACGGGATCATGGACGAACTTTAAAACATTCTCCGCAAAATTAACTTCTAAAGTTTCAGGGCATCATGATGTTTATCTCCTTTTTACGGGATCGACTGCAAATCAGTTATTTAGGCTGCAATCATTTTATTTTACAACCAGCAATTTTCCTACAGGCATTTTAGGAAAAGATTTAAAAGGATATAATTTACCTAAGAAGTTTGAGCTTGAACAGAATTATCCGAATCCTTTTAATCCTACTACAACTATAAGCTATTCAATTCCGGCGGCAGCGGAGCAGAATTTTGCGCCTGTACAATTAAAGGTATACAATGTTCTCGGTAAAGTGGTAGCAACATTGGTTAATAATGAACAAAGACCCGGTTATTATAAAGTGGAGTTTAATGCAGACAATCTTGCAAGCGGAATTTATTATTACAGGATTGAAGCCGGTTCATTCGACCAGACAAAAAAGATGGTGCTTTTAAAATAGGCTGAAAGAGAATTGCAGAATGAAATTGTTTATATGTCTTTTATCTATTTTTTTTCTTCTTGACTGTTATGTCTTTGCATGTGAAATAAATGAATCTGTTCAAGATACTCTAACCGGTCCCGTGCAGTTAACTGCCAATCAAGACCATGCAAGATTAATGAAGATGCTTCATATAGATTCGCTTCGTCCCGGTCCATCCGGAAATCCGAAAGCGCCGAATGCAGCAAATTCTGATGAAGCAAAAGCGAACCCGTATCCGAACTTGCCTAATCCGTTAATTTTAAATAACGGGGAAAAAGTTACGACACCTGAAATGTGGTGGAAGATGCGACGTCCTCAAATTAAAGAATATTTTAATGAGGATATTTACGGCAAAGTTCCAAAAGATGTTCCAAAGGTTAAATGGGAAATTGTAAGTACAAAAAAAGATGTTATAAAAAATATTCCGGTAATAACAAAAAAGCTTTTAGGCCGTGTCGATAATTCGTCATATCCTCTTATTACCGTTAACATAAATTTATCTCTTACAATCCCGGCAAATGCTAAGGGGCCGGTACCTGTAATTATGGAATTTGGTTTTAAATTTCCTCCCGGATTCAAGATTACAAAGAGGATGAAAAAACTTATCGATTCTATGTCTGTCTGGCAGCCTGAGGTTTTATCAAAAGGCTGGGGCTATGCAATATTAATTCCTACAAGTTTTCAAGCGGATAACGGAGCCGGCTTGACCGAAGGAATTATCGGTTTGGTTAATAAAGGCCGGCCGCGCAAATTGGATGATTGGGGCACGTTAAGAGCCTGGGCGTGGGGAGCCGGCAGGGCATTGGATTATTTAAAAACTGATAAAACCGTTGACGGAAATAAAGTAGGCATTGAAGGTCTATCTCGATATGGAAAGGCTGCTTTAGTAACCATGGCCTATGACCGGAGATTTGCAATCGGTTTTATAGGTTCTTCCGGCAAGGGAGGTGCTACATTATTTCGACGGCATTTCGGTGAGCAGGTAGAAAACCTTGCTTCATCATTTGAGTACCATTGGTTTTGCGGCAACTTCTTAAAATATGCCGGTCCTCTTACTCCGAAAGATTTACCTGTAGATTCTCATGAACTTATTGCAATGTGCGCTCCACGGCCGGTGTTTATAAGCTGCGGTTCACCACGGGTTGAAGGCAACTGGATGGATGATAGAGGACAATTTATGGCTGCAGCTGCAGCCGGACCTGTTTACAAACTTCTTGGTAAAAAAGGATTAGGAACAAAAGTTATGCCTCCGATGGGAACTGCGCTTATCAAAGGCGACATCGGATTTAGGCAGCATTTCGGCGGACATACTACAATTCCTAACTGGCCGACTTTTATAAAGTTTGCCGAAAAATATTTTGAGAATACAAATGCGCATAAAAATTAATCTTAATATATTAAGAATAATTCTTTTAAAACTATTTTTTACTTCGTAAATTCTTTTTTAGGAGATTCTTGTTATGTCTGATAAATTAAATAAAGTGATCTTTATAATTGTCCTTTTTATTTCTACAACTATTTATAGTCAGGTTAGGCTGCCAAAACTTGTAAGCGACGGAATGGTATTGCAGCGTAATACACATGTAAAAATCTGGGGTTGGGCAGGTAAAGATGAAAAGGTCTATGTACATTTCAAAAATTCGACTTATAATACTGTTGCTGATGATGAAGGTGATTGGAGTATAGAACTTCCAAAACTAAAGGCCGGCGGTCCGTATGATATGCAGATCGATGCGAGTGATTCAATTACTATTCACAATATAATGATTGGAGATGTTTGGATATGTTCGGGTCAATCAAACATGGAACATACAATGGGTTCGTTCAGTTGGGTTTACCCCGATATAATAGCTAATTCTACAAATAAATATATTAGAGAATTTAACGTTCCCGAAACATATAATTTTATTTCTCCTCAAAAAGATTTTAAAGGCGGCAGTTGGGAAGAAGCAAATCCTGAAAATGTTCTTAACTGGTCGGCGGTAGCGTATTTCTTCGGTAAGTATATATATGATAAATATAAAATTCCGATCGGATTAATTAATTCAAGTCTCGGCGGCTCACCAATAGAATCCTGGTTAAGTGCGGATGCCTTAAAGGAATTTCCCAAAGATCTGCATGAAGCTGATATGTTTAAAGATACTACCTTGATTAAAAAAATAATTGAAGCCGATAATGCACGAATGAATGCATGGTATACCGAATTATGGAAAAAAGATTTGGGCAGTCAGGAACCGCAGCATAAGTGGTATGATCCTTCATTAAAAACAAGTGATTGGGACTCTATGAATGTTCCCGGCTATTGGGCGCAAGAAACAAAACTTGGATTGATAAATGGTGTAATCTGGTTCAGAAAAAAAATAGATATCCCTTCATCTTTAATCGGCAAGTCGGGTAAATTAATATTAGGTAGAATAGTAGATGCTGATTCGGCATATATCAATGGTAAATTCGTAGGCACTACAAGTTATCAATATCCCCGCCGAAGATATGATATTCCTACGGGTCTCTTAAAGGAAGGAGAAAACGTTGTAACTGTCCGAATTATAAGCAACATCGGTGAAGGCGGATTCGTGCCGGATAAAGTATATGCAATAGTTGCTGACGGAGATACGCTAAATTTAAAAGGTGAATGGAAATATCGTCTCGGTACCGTAATGCCCCCGCTGGAACCACAGACTTTTATAAGATGGAAACCTGAAGGATTGTATAATGCTATGCTGGCGCCTCTTTTAAATTATAAAATGAAAGGTGTTGTGTGGTATCAAGGAGAATCCAATGCCGACAGGCCGATCGAATACAGAAAACTTTTTCCTGCTTTAATCAGAGATTGGAGAATGCATTGGGATGAAGGTAATTTCCCATTCCTTTTTGTTCAATTACCTAATTTTATGGAACCTAAAAGTCAACCTTCGGAAAGTGATTGGGCGTTATTACGTGAATCTCAGCTCGATGCGCTGAATGTACCAAATACCGGGATGGCTGTAACCATAGACATTGGCGAATGGAATGATATCCATCCGGTAGATAAAAAAGATGTCGGCAAACGTCTTGCACTAGCTGCTGAAAAAATTGCTTACGGGGATAATTTAGTTTACTCCGGTCCTATTTATAAATCAATGAAGGTTGAGGGAAACAAGGTAGTAATATCATTTACTCATACCGGCAGCGGGTTAATGTTGAAAGGGAAAGGTAAAACGAGCTGTTTTGCTATAGCCGGAAAGGACAAACATTTTATTTGGGCAAAAGTAAAAATTGAAGATGATAAAATAGTTGTGTGGAATAATAAAATTTCACATCCGGTTGCAGTCCGTTATGCATGGGCTGATGACCCGGTCGGTGCAAAATTATATAATAAGGAAGGGCTTCCTGCATCACCATTTAGAACTGATGATTGGAATGCCTTGCAGTAATTTATCGACAATATCTTGATAATTGTAATTATTTGCGTTCAAATTTTATATGAATAAAATGCATTAATTATCCATGTAAAGATAACCAATGATGAAATTATCAGGATTATAAAAAATTCAATTATTGAAATCAAAGTGATTAAATATTTTGACATAAAATAATTTCTTAGGAAAATAAATTATTAAACAACTGCAATATTTTTGTTTACTAACTAAATACCCTTTTTTATTGGATGTATTTCGTATTATTTAAATTTTAACCATTACTATAAGAGCAGTAAGATTGATTTTCCTATAAGCAAATATTAGATTTAATAATTAAATTTATTTGAGGATTTAATATTTATACAAAATTAGTTACAAAGAAGATAAGGTGAAATATTAATGAAAAAGGTGACAATAGTTGATGTTGCCAAGCATGCAGGGGTATCAAAAGGGACTGTGTCAGCGGTTATAAATGCCAAGAATACTGTTAAACCGGGAACAAGGGACCGCATACTGGATGTAATGAAAGAACTAAATTTCCGTCCGAAAGGGGTAGCGAGGAATTTGAAAAACGGGAACCAATATAAAAGTATAGGTATAATAATAAAGGATCTCAATTATCCGTTTTATACATCAATAGCCACAGGGGCTAAGCAGTATGCAAACAGTAAGGGATATTCGGTTGTGGTTACAAGTTCGGAGAATGACCATGAATGTGAAAAAAAATTCTCAAATCTATTTTCAACAAAAGATATAAAAGGTACAATTATAGCTCCCATTGTAGAAGGCGCTTCAGAGATAGAACACTTGTTTAAACTTAAAAGGATAAATTATCCTTTCGTATTACTTGAAGATGTAAAAGGAATACAGGCAAATGTGGTGGCAATAGATAATTCTAAGGCAATAAAGAAAGCTGTAAAATACCTGATAGATAACGGTCATACCAGAATTGTACATTTTGCCGGACCGCCGCAATCATCTCATACTCAGGAAAGAATAGAAGGATTCCGTCATGCCTTTAGTGAAAGTCCGCTTATTTTTCATAAGAATATGATAATATCGGTTGGGTCGGTTTATGAGGAAAGTTTTGAAAAAACAATTGAATATTTTAGAAATAAAAGGCGTGAGGATTATCCGACGGCTATAGTCTGTTTTAATGATCAGCAGGCTTTGGGAGTAATGATGGCATTGAAAGAGTTGTGTATTCGTGTACCTGAAGATGTATCAATAATAGGAAATGATGATATCTATTATGCAAAAATATATCCGGTGCCGTTAACTACCATAAGGGCGCCGCAGCATGAAATCGGAAGAAAAGCAGCCGAGATATTAATCAGGAACATTGAATCAAACAAGATACTTCCGGTTGAAAAGGTCGTGCTGGATACGGAATTCATAATAAGGGAATCATCAAGGGTATTGAATAAAATAATTTGATGCTAATTGTTTCTCTCCTGTTTCCAAATAGTATGTAAAAAACTTGTACCGTAATTATTTTTGGCTTTTATCCGATAGATTAATATTACTATTTTCATCAGGTATAATTATCAATTTGTTGAGATTAAATTTTTCATCGAGCAACGTATATCTTAAGGTTATATACTACCCTGGAGGGCGAATCGCGTGAATCATAAATCTAAACTTAAACAAAAATTTTTTTCTTGCATGTTTGAAATGTTTTTCTTAATATTGAATCGTTTCAATTTATTATTCAATGAATAATAATTGCATTGTGCGTAAAACTAAAATTGCATATATATACTAAAGTAGAAAGTTTGTTGCTTCTTATATTTAAATTTATAAAATTAAGCAAGTCGATATCCTAAAATTAAAAGATTGGTGTCTGTATAATACTTTTTTAAAGAAAAGAATATATGAAAGATTAGTATAGAAGTTTGTAAAATAGAAATCATGTATTGCAATAGTATATAATTAACTATTGTTATGATCATGATTATTTTGATACTAAACAACGTAAAAAATTCTAAATTATTAAATCATTACTAGGAGGAGGCATAAAACATGACCCTAGATTACTATTTTAGAATAAAATTAACTTTCCTTCTAATTCCAATTATCTTATTATTTATTCCATCCCTTTCCTATTCACAAGCGAATGCAGGTAATGGTCAGATTAGGGGAGTTGTTACAGATACAACTACCGGGAAACCATTATTTGGCGCTAATGTTTGGCTGAAAGGGACAAGTCTTGGGGCTGCTACGGATATGAGCGGTAAATATGTCATCCCTGAAGTTCCATCGTCTTCATATACACTTATAGTGCGGTATATAGGTTACAAAGAAAAAACAATACCTGTAACAGTAACATCAAATAGAACTTTGGAACTTAATGTTGCATTAATAAGTGAAGCAATTGAAGGCCAGACTGTTACGGTTACTGCCCAGGCATCCGGTCAACGGTCTGCAATAAACCAGCAGCTGACATCAAATACAATAATAAACGTAGTATCGGCGGAAAGGATTCATCAATTACCGGATGATAACGCGGCTACGGCGCTCAGCCGTCTGCCCGGGGTTTCCCTTATGAACGGAGACCAGGTAGTTATCCGCGGGGTCCAGGCTAAATTGAATCAGATTCTGTTAAATGGTATCGAATTACCTTCTACCGATATGAACACGCGTGCAACCGACCTTGGTTTTATATCATCAAATTTGCTCTCCGGCATTGAAGTTATAAAAGCTCTTACACCGGATATGGATGCAAATGCACTTGGCGGAGTGGTTAATTTAAGATTAAGGGAAGCTCCATCAGGACTTCATTTTGACGCGCTAGCTCAAGGAAGTTACAATTCGCAAGACCACGTAGCCGATAATTATAAATTTTGGGCAAGCGTTAGTGATCGTTTCTTTAATGACAAATTGGGCATCTTCCTACAGGGAAATATGGACCGTACTGACGGAGGAAACCAGGTAGCTTCCATTACACCGTCATTTTATGGGACAGGTAATAATGATTACGGACAGGCTACATACGTAACTACCGCTGCGCAATTTGAATACGACGCAAATATAGTTAAAAACAGCGGCGGCAGTCTTATAATGGATTACCGCCTTCCGAATGGTAAAATAGTTTTTCAAAATACGTATGCCGGGGATGTTACAGATCAACTTCAGAATTATATTAACTTTAATTTTAATAATACTTCGGTTATATATACACCGAATCGCAGTTTGTATGGAAAGGACTTATGGATTAATGCACTTCAGTTAGAAAATAATTTCGGAAATATCAAATTAAATGTAAGCCTGTCTCATTCTGCCACAGAGCAATATACAATTTTCGGATATTCGGCTGGTCTTTACGGCGCTGCATGGAGCGAATTTTATAATCAAACGGGAACTACTGCTCCATTTGGTTACAATGCTGACGGTACTTCAGTAAGTTATAATACTTTGCCTGCGCAAGAGGGTATGTCGCTTACAAAGGCTCTTGGAGTCTTTAACAATCTTAACCCGCAAGATCCTGCTGCAGCAACTATAGGAGGCTGGACTCAAAGTATTGCCAACCAGTTTTATCAGCATTTATATAATGCATCGTTCGATGTATCGGCACCGGTTAACTTTGGTAAGGAAGTCTCTGCTACATTTAAAGCCGGCGGTAAGTATATAAGAACGACACGTGAAAATAATATTGATGAGGACTTCGCCCATGGCGCGGGGGATTTGTATGTAAATAAGGAAGCAAATGCTTACCTTGGCGGGGTTAGCGAATCCAATCCGGTGAAATTTTCCCAGGTTATGAATAATGACTTTAACAGAGGGAAATATTATATGAGTAGCTTTTATGATCTCACTAACGGGGGTTTTAAGTATACATTAGATCGGACTAAATATGATACATGGCTGAAACTGTCCGAAAAAGGATGGTCTACCCCCATACAGTATGCGGATAGCTATAAAAATGATTGGAACGGCGCAGAACAATTTTCAGCAGGTTATGTAATGGGTACTTTTAATATTGGTCCGCGGTTAACTTTGACCGGCGGTGTCCGCTACGAGAGTTATAATATGCAGTACCATGCCAATGTTACATATGTTACTCATACGGTTTTTGGCGACTGTGTCAGCACTGAAGGCGGGTCAATTTCTGTTAACGATTCCGCAAATGTTTTTTATACTCAACTTTATCACCCCAATAGCATCCCTTACAAAGTATTCAATGTGAACCGGACGGATAACAATCTGTTCCCCGATGTGCTGCTCGATTATAAAGTTAATGATTGGGCAAATGTAAGACTTGCATATACAAACGGTATTTCCCGCCCGGATTATACGGCAATTATTCCCAAAGTTGCCTTTTATAAAGGCACCTTTGAACTAGGAAATCCTCAGTTAAAGCCTGCTACTGCACAAAACTTTGATGTTGTCGGATCATTCCACAACAATTATATAGGCCTATTTACGATAGATGCATACTATAAGATAATAAAAGATCAAATGTATAATACATCGATCTACTATGTAGCTCGCAATCAATTTATACCTAATTCTAATATCCCCGATTCGACAACATTATGGCAAAGATTTGGTTTTATAGTACCGCCCAATCAAGTTATCAATCTTGCTTTAAACAATAAGAACCTCGGTTATATAAGAGGTGTTGAACTTGATTGGCAGACAAATTTCTGGTATTTGCCCGGTCCGCTTAGCGCTTTGGTTTTGGATGTAAACTATACAAAATCAGGGTCAAATACGGCTTACACTATTCTTCGTAATGTTGTTACTAATTATACCGACCCGATTACTCATCGTCCAAGACAAAGGTATTCTACGGTGGATACATCTTACGTGGGGAGATTAATTCAGCAGGCAAATGATGTGGTGAACGTTGCGCTTGGTATAGACTATAAAGGCTTCTCCGGCCGTATATCATTTAGTATGACCGGTAATGTATTGAACTCGGTAGGATCAAGACCTGAAGAGAATTCATTTACCGGCAATATATACAGATGGGATTTTTCTGTTAAACAAGAGCTGCCTTTTAAAGGATTGAGCGTAGCTTTGAATGGAACAAATATCTTTCACAATGGAATAAAGACGTATCGAAATTACAGAACGAGTCCGGATGCTCCGATAACCAAAAACCTTGTATCGGTATTATTTTTCCCGACGACATTCCAGATGAATTTAAGATATACTTTTTAATGGTTTATTTTTATATAATGATGTCTAAAAAAGGAGGTGTAAAAATTTATAATTACAAGAAAGTGAGTAATTCACAAAATAATCTAAACAACAACTAATTTAAGGAGGCTTAAATGAAAAGTGTAAGTTTACTTTTCACTATGATTTTTCTTCTTGTATCGACGCTGTTTGCTCAAGATATGCAGTATGTCTCAAAGCAAAGCGGCGATACTCTCTGGGTAAAAGATGATGCTGCATTTGGCGGTACGAATACTCTGACCCTATTAATGGCTTCGGATTCTTCGGCTCCCGCAGGGCGTGTGTATATGCTGGATAACTTCGGAATATACTCCTGCGATAATAACCCTGTAACTTCATCCAAATATAGGACCATTATTATGGGTCCGACGCAGACATCTTTGAAAACAAACAAAGGTATTGCTCCTCCGATTATTTCAGGTACAAATTCCACAAATACTCAGTCATATGGCGGTATGACAATCAATAAAGACCTGCTTATTAAAAATGTAGATCTTGAAATTGGTAATTCTGCCGGCAACAACGGAGGATGGGCTTTCTTTGGTTTTAACGGCGCCGGTATGAGACTTCAAGTAGATAACTGTATTATGGAACATACATGGTGGTGCTGGGTTGGTGGTCCGCCTGCTAACACAAGAGTATTTTTTACAAACGATTACATGGTAAATATGGACGGTCATAGTTGCCGTCGAAACGGCGGTATTACGGATTTCAATTCGGGCGGTGTTACTCAGATAGATACTCTTGTTGTTGAAAACTGTACACATGTGAATTTCCAGGGTACTGCTTACAAATTTAGATATGGTGTCAATGTTCATAAAGTGGTTTTCAATCATAATGACTTTATCGATTGTGCCGGTTATATTTTTATGAATAACGGCGACCAGACAAATATGAGTGAAACGAATAACATCTTTGTAAATGTGCAGTTGCAGGGTTATGCCCCGCCGCTTTTCAAAGCTGATGCAGGTGAAGTAGATATGTGGGGAGAGCCAATGGGTCTTGTTAATTTACGTGTCGATTCTACTTTCAACGCAAACGGCAAAAACTTTTATGCCGACAGAAACTTAGTTTATTGGGATCCGTCTCTTGCTGATATCCCCACAACATTGAATGCAAATCAGGTAGACAACAGTACACAGTGGGTTTCTCAGATGATTATAATGAATAATAGAACAGATAGCTTATTTATGGATAAAGCAAATTATCCTCTTCTTACAAACGGTAAATGGTTCGAAAATCAATTACCAACCTTTGCGAATACGAGTGATTTGTTTTCCACCCAGCTTGGAATATTAAAAGATTATGCAATTGCATGCGTTGACACTGCCTACGGTACACCACTGCCGTCCTGGCGTCAAGCTAGTAACCCGGAAGCATCAAATTTCATCTATGCCGATTGGCCGATTCCGATTGATCTTTCTTACACTGATTCCAATTTGATGACAGCCGGTATTCATGGTTACCCGCTTGGAGACTTAAACTGGTTCCCAAGTGCATATGCAACATGGAGCTCTCAATCAGATATGGGTTACATTGATTCAGTTTTGGACGGATCAAAGCCTGTTGCTGTTAAAAGTGTAAAAGAGCAGCCTCAGAAGTTCGAACTGCAGCAGAATTATCCGAATCCGTTTAACCCGACAACAAGCATTAGCTTCACACTTCCTCACAGCGGTAATGTTTCGCTGAAGGTTTACAATGTTATAGGTGAAGAAGTTGCTACTTTGGTTAACGGTTTTAAAACCGCTCAAACATACCATGTAACATTTAATGCAACAAATCTGTCAAGCGGTGTTTATATTTATCAGATCAAATTCGGAAACCAAGCTATTTCAAAGAAGATGGTTCTAATGAAATAGTATTTAATGTAATTTTGGGGTTTGCGAAATATCAAACCCCAAAGCTTAATAAAAAGCTTTTTGGTACTTTTTCAATGATCGCATAGTTACTATGTATCTACTAGCCTTCGAGGTTAATAACTCAATTTTTTGAAACCTCGAAGGTTACTTTTTATGGTCTGTTCCTTCAATTGTTTATTTGAAAAATTATTAGTGTCCTAATATGTAAAATTTATCAGGTATGGGTAAATCATCCCTCGACCCTGCCTGCCGGCAGGCATGTCCGTTCGGGATGACAGTTGAAGTTTGGAAATTTGTAATGGCGAACGAAGCCGAACCATCACTTAAGTCAACAAATTAGAACACTGCCGAAAAATTAATAACTTTCTTGAATTACCAAACTTTGGTTATATTATTTGACTTTATTTTCAGGAGCTGTTAATGGATCTAAAAAAATACCTACTTCTGTTTTCTATTATTTTATTTCTTGCATTCTCAGGCTGTACAAAAAACAAATCAAATATAAATGGAAATGATGAAGTAATTGCCAGGATTGGCAAAGATTACACGATAACTTTAAAGGAACTTGAGAGAAACGTATCAGATTGGCATTTTGACCGAAGATTTCGAAACAAATCCGTAGCATACAACAATGCATTAAATTTAATGATAATAAATCGGCTGAAATTAATTGATTTCTTTGACAGGCATCTAAATGAAAATAAAGATTTAATGAATGAAATAGGTCGTTATATTAACTATGAATTAATAAATATGTTCTTTGATAAAAGATTCATCGAAAAGTACGCTAATGAAAAAAATGCCGCCGAAGCATACAAGGAAATGGGCAAGGAAATAATTTATGATGAGGTTATATTACCGTTTCCGGTAAATTCAACTAAAAAGTCACTTGATTCGCTAAAAACAGTAGCATTAAATATAGAGGACGGTTTTAGCAAAGGTTACGATATTAGAGAACTTGTAAAATTGGATTCATTAAGAAATATTATTATTAATAATCATAAAAATATGACGTGGTCGCAAAGTTTAATGGACCCGGTTAGCAATGCTGTTTTTAATCTTAAAAAAGGATATACAAGGGTTTTAGATTTTGCGGACGGATTTCACATTGTAAAGGTATTGGATGTTAAAAAAATAAAATTGGAACCTTTTGAAAAGATAAAAGATAAAATAATATCACAACTTCAGAAGGGATACTATCAGACATCCGATACTGCGTTCGATAACTTTAGGAATGGACTTATAGATAAAAGCTCAATAAAGTGGAATCAAAAAGGACTTGATCAAATTATCAAATGGTCGTCCAAAGATGCTCACTTCTATGGAGGTGCTTATAAAGATATAATTCAAAAAGCTATTTCGAACGGCAATAATTTTGAAATACTTTCATACAATAATGACAACGTTGATTTAAAAGAATATCTCCGGTTGCTGGAAGAAATTATAATCCCGAATCGCAATACTATACTAAACCACGACAATGTGAAAGAATTTATTTTAAATGCGGTTTACAATTATAACGTAGCAAAAGCTGCAAAAAAACTCGGGTTAGAAAAGGAATTAATTAATGTGCATACGAAAGATCCCATTATAAAAAATAGACTTATTTATTTATATAATGAGGCTGTTATTGACGGAAGCATACCCAAAGCTACACCGGAGTTATTACATAAATTTTATATAGCTCAAAAAGATTCAATATTCCATCAGCTGAAAATGGTATACATTTACGCAAGGATTTATTCGGACAGCGCAAAGGCAGCTGCAGATATAAATAAAATTAAAAAAGGAACGCCGTTTGAAAAGGTCAAAGATTCCTGGTATGTTAAGGAGTATATTCGTGAGCGGGACGGTTCGCTTAAGGCATACAGAACTGCAGGCGGAAACTACTTAGCAAAGGCAGCATTTGCATTGAAATTAAACCAATGTGCCGGACCGATTGAATATAATGATTCTACAAAAGGAAAACAGTTTGCCGTTATTAAATGTTTTAAGATCCAACCTGAAAAACAGCTTTCTTATGACGATGTTAAAGGTAAAAGAATAGAAGAGGAATTCAAAAATTATTACCGCGAAAAAATTTCCAATGAGATTGAGGCAAAGTTAAAGAAAAAATACGGCGTAAAAATATTTCAAAACGCTTTATCCGAAGCAATTGCAGCTAAATAGAGATGAACAGCAATAGAATCTTAAATGTAAATATCCTTGTAATTTCAGCAGTTGTTATTTGTTTTGAAATAGTATCCACAAGAATTTCTTCCCTAATATTTGTTCAAAATTATGCTTTTATAATTTTGTCTTTAGCCATTTTGGGCCTGGGAAGCGGCGGAATTTATTCATATTACAAAATAAAACCGGATGACAGTTCAACCAAAGGTCCGAAAATATTCAGCAAGTTCATCTTCCTTTCGGGAACTTCACTTGTTTTTTTTATCGGATTGGAAATTCTCCTCTCTATAGCTAATCCGTATCTTTATTTCTTCTTTCTTTTTTTCCCATTCTTTTTTGCCGGAATTGTATACGCCGAGTTTTTTAGTAAATATGCTAGCGCCGGTTTTAAAATTTACGCTTCCGATCTAATAGGTGCGGCATTAGGGTCTATCCTGGCAATATATATTTTTGATTTATTCAACGCAGCAAATGCCGTTTTGTTTTTGGCTCTTGTCTTATTTATTTCATCGGTTAATTATTTCAGTTTTGAAAAGAGAAGAAAAACATTGTTGTATTTTTCTCTTTTATGTTTAGCCATAGTGCTGATAGTATTTGGTAAAAAGGACTTATTAGGAACAATTCCGATTGGTCATTTTCCTGAAAAGGACATTTATTATACCTATAATGATCCAAATATAATTCCCCATATAATCGAAAGCAGGTGGAGTATTGACGGTAGGTCGGACCTAGTGGAATATGACAATCGTAATTTTGTCAAAGATCTTTTCATCGATGGTGCTGCCGGGACTCAAATGTATAAATTTAACGGGAATGTTAAAAAACATAGTGATCTCCTAAATGATCTTTTACTCCACCATACAACAGCAATTCCTTTTCTATTCTTGAATAAAGAAGAAAAGAAAAGTATGCTGGATATAGGGCCGGGAGGCGGAAGAGAAATTCTTACCGGAATTTTTGGAGGTGTAAAAAATATCACCGGTGTGGAAATTAACCGGGATTTTGTTGACATAGTAAAACAGTACAGCAATTATAACGGCGGAATTTATACAAACTTCCCAAATGTAAAAATTGAAGTAGCGGAAGGCCGTCATTTTGTAAAAAGCACCCGGCAGCATTATAATATCATAGTTCTGGCTCTGCCTTCGACAAAACAATTGCAGAATATAGATGGACTTGCTTCCAATGAGAATTATCTATTAACGGTGGAAGCGATAAGGGACTATTTAAAAATTTTAACTCCGAACGGGGAACTGATTTTTACCTTACATAATAGATGGGAGCTTGTTAGGCTTATCATTACTGCTTTATCTGCTTTTAAAGAAAACGGGATTGACAATTCTAATGCTATAAATCACTTTATAATTCTTGGAAGGGATTATGGACCAACGATTGTAATCAGAAAATCTGCATTTACTCCAAATGAAGTAAAAGCTATGTTAAATGTTGAAAAGTCTTTGCCGGGTGATTTGCCGCATGTTACATATTTCCCGTATCTAAATAATCCTGTCAACAATGAAATTGAAAATGTTCTCTTAAATGATCTTAGAGATGGGCGTAGTTCACTTAAAGAGATTATAGCAAAGAACAGCTCTGATATTTCGCCTGTTCACGATGACAGCCCTTATTTTTATAAAGTAGATAAAGGCGTGCCTGATGATTTTAGAAACCTGCTAATAGCGGTATTGATTATTGCTGTTTTATCTGTATTAATTCCTTTTATGAAGATAAAATCAAAATCGAAAAAAAATAGAAAGGAAAAAGATAAGATCTTACTTCCCCTATTTATTTTCGTTAGTATCGGCATAGGATTTATGATCCTGGAAATATCATTGTTCCAGAAATTAATTCTTTATCTTGGCTCACCCACAATTGCTTTATCAATTTTGCTCGGCTCCTTGCTGGTGGGAATGGGAGCCGGCAGTTATTACGGTGGAAAAATATATTCCCATGACGCTGTAAAACGTTTAAAAAGAATTTCAAGCTTAATAGTTATTGCAGGGATTCTCCTATTTGTTATTTACCCGGTAATTCTAAATGAATTGCTGGCTTATGGATTGGCTCTCAGAGCAATTGTTTGTTTTGTTTTATTGTTGCCGTTCGGTTTTTTACTTGGTATTCCTTTTCCTACCGGGATACAAATCTTAAAGCAAAGCAATTTGGTAAAATATATTCCATGGATGTACGGTGTTAACGGAATAATGTCTGTCTTGGGTTCGGTTATTGCTGTTGTTCTTTCAATGATTTTGGGATTTACACCGAGTTTTTTTACAGGATTAGGTTTTTACTTAATCCTTTTCATATTTCTGACTTCGGGTTCAAGGAATCCCAAGTTAATCGTTAATAAATAACCTGTTCTCAGGTACATATTTTATATAACTTCGGAATTCGGCAAATGCCCTGCACATGAGATTATTTCCAAATCGGTAATCAAAAAGACTATGAAAGTATCTAAAGATATAAAGAAACTAATTCTGGCTGACAAAGGTCAACTTTCCTTAAATCAGATTTCACAGAAATACAATCTTCCGCGGAGCGAAATAAAGAGAATTATAAAAGCTTCCGAAAAAAAGTCGCCTAAATGGTTTTACGCAGTATTAATTCTACTTCCAATCGTATTTCTTATTCTTCTGGAGATATTTCTAAGAATCATAAATTACGGATATAATTTTGATCAATGGGTAGATGTGGGCGGAGGAAAATGTGTTATAAACCCGGACATCGGCAGGAAATATTTTACAACCGGAGCTTTCAATCCGACAACGAGTGAAGACAAGTTTGACATACATAAAAAGGCCGATTCCTTCAGGGTTTTTGTTCTAGGCGGAAGCAGTGCGGAAGGTTTTCCGTTTGCTCCGATGGGATCATTTGCACGTTATTTACGGAGAAGGTTGGAATTGGTATATCCCCATACTACAATCGAGGTTGTTAATTTGGGTATGACAGCAGTAAATTCTTATACTTTGTTAGACCTTTTACAGGGTGTATTAAATCAAAAGCCGGATTTAATTTTAATATATGCAGGGCATAATGAATATTACGGTGCTTTGGGTGTTGGTTCGGAAGAATCATTCGGCTCGTCCAGGGCTATAATTGAATTAATGTTATATCTAGATAATTTTAAAGTAACACAGCTTGTTCGTAATTCAATTCATTGGGTTTACTCATTATTTTCATCCAAAAATAATACGTCTTCCGGTACATTAATGTCAAGAATGGCAAGAGATAAGTACATAGTTTTAAATTCCAAAGAATACTATGCCGGCCTTCAACAATTTAAAGAAAACCTTACCGATATGCTGCATATGATTAAAGATAAAGGTGTGCCGGTAATATTAGGCAGGCTGGTCAGCAATTTAAAAGATCAGAAACCATTTATCTCGGTTAAGACGCCCGGCTATCAAACTGCAGATCAGGTTTATGAAGAAGCCGAAGATGAATTAAAAAATAAGAAATATGCGATTGCGGATTCTCTATTCAAGCTGGCAAAAGATCTTGATGCACTTAGATTCAGAGCACCTGAGAAAATGAATGTTATTATAGATAATTTGGGAAAAGAATTTCATGATGCAGTTGTTCCGATAGACTCAATATTCGCTTCCGCAAGCCCGGAGGGAATTGTAGGGAACAATTTAATTGTAGATCATCTGCATCCCAATATAAAGGGATATCAGCTTATGGGGAAAGCTTTTTATGATTGTATGGAAAAACTTGGATATCTCCCCAAAACAGAAAAGCCTGAAATTCAATTTGATGAGCAGGATAGTGTTGCGCGTGCTGATTTTGTTTTTACAAAACTCGATTCGGCTATTGGTAATGATTATATTACTTTATTGAAGAGTAATTGGCCGTATGTAAAAAAGAGTAAAGTAATGTCGGATTTTCAACAACAGGATTTCGTCAATTTACTTCACCCCGAAGATCTTATCGATTCGCTTGCCATGTTTAGAATAGAAAATAAAGTATCATGGGCTGATGCACATTTTATGGCAGCAACATTTTATTTAAGAAGAGACAATATAAAAAAGTATTTAAGATACATTAATGTTATTATCTACCAGTATCCCAGTCTAAGAGACATTGATGCTGTTCTTAAATACTATTATGAAAAAAATGAATTGGATCTGGCAGATTATACTCCCAAGAGGAAGGGATTGATGGCACTGTATATAGGTAATTTCAATAATGCAATTAAATATTTAACCGAAGCTTATAAATCAAATCCTAAGGATGCTGTAGTGTTATACAATCTCTCTTTTGCCTATTCAAATAAGAAAGATTTCAAAACAGCTCTTGCTTATATAAATAAATGTTTAATTTTAAATCCGAATTACTCTGAAGCCGGTAAACTAAAACAACTGATATTGAATCAATTAAAAAAATAATTACAATCTCACATTTGTTTATGAATAATTTTTTTACATCAAACATTTTTACATGAATCTTATTAGACTTTTATAATTATTTTATAAATTAACTCAAATTTATGTTTAGAAGCGTATTTTTAGTAACTAAAGTCTTTAATTAATAATAAAGGTGATAATATGAAAGAAAAAATCTCTCATAATATTAATATTCCAAATAAGAAATATATCTTCCCCATATTACTATTTCTTGTTTTATTTTTAGCAGCACTATCTTACAGCCAAGTTACAAAATTAAAAATAAATGATAAAGGCTACTTTGAAACGAGGGGCTTGGACGTATTGGTTTTCAGCAACCGGTACAACGGCTACTTTTTTGACGAAAAAACAGCCGGTATAGAACTTATACATTATGGCGTACGGACTGCTACAAACGGAGCCGTAAGGTTAAGATCGACTCCAGAACAGTGGGACCTGGTTCCGATGGTTATAAATAGAAAGGTAGACAAACAGAACAACCGTATCGAAGTAACGCTTCAATATAAAAAGTATAACTTCGATTCAAGAGTCGTAGTTACGGCAAAAGATCAGGGAGTATTGATTGATGTTTACCTGGATAAGCCTTTGCCCAAAAAGCTTGAAGGTCATGCGGGTTTTAACCTTGAGTTTTTACCCTCCGCATATTTCGGGAAAACATATTTAATGGACGGAAGACCCGGAATAATTCCCAAATATCCTGCCGGGCCAATGATAGCTAAGCCGCTAAAGGATAGAATTCCTCAATATTTTGGTCTTTCTACTTTTGATAGTAGAGGCAGAAATATATTTGTTGATCCTCTGCCGATAGCAACGGGTAAAACTATTGTGATGGCACCTGGAGATTCAATGCAGCGCGTGGAAATTCAATCCCTCGATGGAAAGTTAATGCTTTACGACGGACGCAATGTAGCACAAAACGGCTGGTTCGTTGTCCGCAGTCTTATACCTTCAAATAAAACCGGAAAAGTAGTTGAATGGTATTTAACAGCAAGCACAATGAAAAATTGGATACGTAAACCGGTAATCGGATTTTCGCAGGTCGGTTACTATCCGACGCAGGAAAAGATAGCGGTAATAGAACTTGATAAAAACGATACCCCGCAAAAGACCGCTTCTTTGCTTAAAGTTATGCCCGATGGAGGCTACAAGACTGAATATACAGGTGATGTGAAATTATGGGGACCTTTCCTTCGCTATAACTATGCGAGATTTAATTTCTCATCTGTTAAAGACAGCGGTTTATATGTTATTCAATACGGTAGTGAAAGAACCGACGTATTTCCTATAGATACCCGTGTTTATAATAATATATGGCATCAAACGTTGGATGTTTTTATGCCGGTTCAAATGGATCATGTATTTGTAAAGGACGGATACAGGGTTTGGCATGGTGTGCCGTTTCTGGATGACGCAAGGCAGGCGCCTCCGAATTTACAATTAATGGACAATAAAAGAATGGGGCCCTCAACCGATACGAAATATAAGCCCGGAGAACACATTCCGGGATTAAATGTAGGCGGCTGGTTCGATGCAGGCGACTTTGATGTGGAGGAGAATTCGCAGTGCCAGGCGATATCAGCTTTGGCTGATACATGGGAACAATTTAAACCCGAATTAGATGAAACATACGTTAATGAAAAGCATCGTTATGTCGGTATTCATGATCCTGACGGAAAACCGGATATACTGCAGCAGATGGAGCATGGAGTCCTTCTGCAGCTTGCAATGCAAAAAGCATTTGGAAGAGCTATCCCGTCAATTGAGATGCCGCATCTATATCAATATGTACATCTCGGCGACGCTTCAACCATAACGGACAACAAAATCTATGATCCGAAGCTAAAACCATTTGAGGTTAAAGGAAATTACAGCGGAAAAAATGACGATAGGTGGGCGTTTACAACTGATGAACCGTGGATGAATTATAATGCAATAGCTTGTCTTGCCAATGCGAGCCGTGCTTTTAGAGGATACAACGATTCGCTTGCAACAGCATGCTTAACGGCAGCAGAGAAATCATGGGACTGGCAGCAAAAGGACACTACAAACCCGAGAATTAATAGATTTGCACAATTATTTGGAGCCGGCATGTCGTCATCTGCCGCATTACAGCTTTACATTGCAACAAAAGATAAAAAGTATAAGGATTCTTTCCTTAAAGGAATATGGTCTATTCTTAAAAGATTTCCGGAAATGACTATTGGAAATGCACTGGTTGCAGTTCCGTACTTGGGTAAAGAATATAAAGAAAAACTTGAACCTTATGTAAAAAAACTTAAGATGCAGGATGATTCACTGCTTGTAAAAAACCCGTACGGTGTACCGATCGGAACCAGGCATTGGGGCGGAGATGAAGAAGTAGTAAGTTGGGCAACAACAAATTATTATGCACATAAGGCATTTCCTAATATCATCGGGCCGGAATATACTCTCAGAGGAATCGATTATCTTTTCGGATGTCATCCATATTCCAATATATCATTTGTTGCAGATGTAGGTACACATTCGAAGAATGTCGTTTACGGACGAACCAGGGCGGACTTTTATAATGTTGCAGGCGCCGTAGTACCTGGTCTTCTTATGCTTGAACCGGATTACTTAGAGAATAAAGACGACTGGCCTTTTTTCTGGGGTGAAAACGAAGCGGTTATAAACATAGCCGGAGAATATATATTTCTTTCAAATGCAGTAAAAGATTTAGTGAATGAATAAAAATATTAAATAAAATTTGTTAATACTTAATATTCGAAGTTTTCTATGTGAATTTAATGTTTGCATTAAAATGAAGTCATAATATGCTGTCGGATATGATAGAGAAGGTTCTAATTCGGCTTAACAGAAATTGAATTTAGATTCTTTGCAAAGAGGCTGGAAAGAACAGCAGCGCGGAACATTATAAGAACGTTAGTGTTGGTTTCTGTTCTTCCAGCCGTTATGCATTTAATTATTCAATTAAAGATTGAAAATTGGTTCGGCATAAAATATAATTCTGTATTTAAAATAAGGAAAGGTATTCCGACTTAGATTAAGAGCAGGTATCGGAATGCGAATTTATATTTAGTTTGGCAACATGCCTTTTATTAGAAATATTTTTTGTTATTTAATAATTATTTTATTGTCATCTGGTAATTATTAACAAGATAACATATTCAATTTTCATTCAATTCAGTATCATTATTTATGATAATAAATTTCTAAATCAAAGCCAATAAATTTTGGTTTAGTGGTCTGTTTATTAGTACTTAATTGTTGACATTTAAAACAAATATACGTATTATTGAAACGGTTCAATTAGTTTTGAACATTTAAAAAATTACGAATTTTTTATAATTCCAAAATTTAAAACACGGGTTTGATAAAGGAGATTAAGGTTTAAATTAATTCTATATAAGTAAATCGGAATAAATATCTTAAGTAGATAATTGGTTGAAAATTTTCGGGGGGCTGATAATGAAACCTTATTTAATTCGGATATTAGATTTCGAATTTATAATAGAATTTCCCATGATATAATATTTTAGTTCGAAGCAACTTACAAATTGCAGTCAAACAATGTGGTGAAAAATAAACTAATAACTGTTTCTAAAAGTTTTAAATAATTTATAATATTTCTCAAACAACTTCTTTCCGTAGCTATTATAAGGAACGATAAGCTAATAATTTGAGCATATTTATTTTTATGGAATAATTAACCGGAAATTGCGAATGAATGAAAAACAATTACAGTACAAAGAATCTGATATAAGTGAAGAGTTACCTGATTATAAAAATCCAAAATTATCTTCTGAAAAAAGGACCGCCGATCTTTTAAAAAGAATGACAATTGAAGAAAAAATTGCCCAGCTAATGGGAATTTGGAATGATGGGATTGTAGATTTTAGCGACGAAACTCTGAATGATCCTATACAGATGAAGGAAATTTTTGGAAACGGATGTAATTCTATCCACCCCTCTTCACTTGGAATAAAGGAAACCGTTGAATTAAGAAATAAAATTCAAAAATATCTTTTGGAAAAAACAAGGCTGGGAATACCAACTCTATTTGTTGATGAAGGCCAGCATGGAATGATGAGACCTAATTCAACTGTTTTCCCGCAGGCTATTGGTATGGCATGCTCATGGGATCCTATTCTATTTGAAAAGATATATAGTGTCGTTGCTTATGAAATGCGTTCAAGAGGTACTCACCATGCTTTATCACCGGTTATTGATGTTTGCCGTGAACCGAGATGGGGAAGAGTTGAAGAGACTTACGGAGAAGATCCTTATTTGAATGGTATTTTGGCTTGCGCTGCCGTAAAAGGTTTGCAAGGTTCGGATGACGGAACTATTAAAGATAATCACGTTGCTGCTACTTTAAAACATCTTGTAGGACATGGAGAACCCGAAGGAGGGCGAAATCAAGGTCCTGCTAATTATTCAACGCGTGTGTTACGGGATTATCATATGTCCCCTTTCAAAATGTGCATCGAAAAAGTTAATCCGGCAGCGGTAATGCCGTCATACAATGAAGTTGATGGAGTCCCTTCACATTCCAATAAATGGTTGATTAAAGATGTATTGCGGAAAGAATGGGGCTTTAAAGGGATGGTTGTTGCCGATTATTTTGCAATTGACCAGCTTCAAATAAAGGAATACGTTGCGAATGACAAAAAAGATGCTGCAATGATTGCTTTCAATTCCGGAGTGCAATTTGAATTTCCCAAAAGTAATTATTATAAAAATCTAATTGAGTTGTCGGATGAAGGCAAGGTTAAATTAGCTGATATTGATCAAGCAGTAACGCAGGTTTTAAAATTAAAATTTGAGCTCGGATTGTTTGAAAATCCTTATGTTGATGTTGAAGAAGCAATCTCCGTAAGTAAAAAAAGCGAGCATAATGAATTAGCTCTGAAAGCAGCTCAGGAATCAATCGTTTTGCTTAAGAACGAAGGAAATGCGAACACTAATGGGAATAAACTTTTACCGTTACCTAAAGACAAATATAAGAAAATAGCGGTAATAGGTCCTTGTGCTAAAGATTTATATTTCGGCGGATACTCCGGAGAACCTTACAATAAAGTAAGCTTGCTTGACGGTATTAAAAATAAAGTTTGCAACAATGCTGAAATATTATATGCACAGGGCTGCAAATTAACTACCAATACTACCACAAGCTATTTTAACTGGAAGAATAACGAGATAAAATTTGCTACTAAAGAGGAAAACCTTGAATTAATTAAAGAGGCAGTAGAAGTTGGCAAAAAGGCGGAAATAATTATTTTAGCATTAGGTGAGAACGAGCATCTTTGCCGTGAAGCATGGGCCAAAGATCATTTAGGCGATAACATGTCTTTGGATTTATTCGGTGAACAAAATGAACTTGTAGATGCTATTGCTGCCTTAAATAAACCTGTGGTTGTATATTTAATGAACGGACGTCCGCTTTCGGTAAATAATTTGATTGAAAAAGTTCCTGCTGTAATTGAGGGGTGGTATATGGGACAAGAGACAGGAAAGGCTGCTGCAGATATTATTTTTGGAGATGTGAATCCCTCTGGAAAGCTGACTATTACGGTTCCAAAGTCCGCAGGACAATTACCGATGTTCTATAATCATAAGCCCAGTGCTCAGTTTGCTGATTATATTTCACAGGATATACAACCGTTATTCCATTTTGGTTTCGGATTAAGTTATGCAACATTTAAGTATGATCAACTTCGACTGGAAAAAGAAAAAATTAAAGTTGGTGAATCGACTAATGTTGCCGTTGATGTAACTAATACGGGAAAAGATATCGGCGATGAAATTGTTCAAATGTATATTAGAGATAAAGTTAGTTCAGTAACACGCCCGGTAAAAGAATTAAAAGGATTTAAGCGAATCACTTTAAAACCCGGTGAAACAAAAACTGTTAAATTTGATATCACTCCCGAAAAGCTTGCTTTTCACAATATTAATTTTGAATATATTGTAGAACCGGGTGATTTTGAAATAATGGTTGGTAATTCATCTCGAGATGAAGACTTAATTAGATTAAAATTAAATGTAGTTGATTAATCATTAAGTAATTATATTCCTTCTTTTACAATATTAAGGAGTAACCGTGCAAACCATTTCAGAAAAATTGTCCATTAAAGAAAAAATAGGTTTTAGTTTAGGGGACTGTGCTTCAAACCTGTTTTTCCAAACCTTTATCTTGTTCTTAATGTTCTATTATACCGACGTTGCCGGTCTGCCGGCTGCTGCTGTTGGAACAATGCTTCTTGTAACACGTATTGCCGACGCATTCTTTGATCCGACGATTGGATTTTGGTCTGATCGAACAAATACTCGCTGGGGCAAGTTCAGGCCGTTCCTTTTATGGTTTGCACTGCCGTTTGCAGTAATTGGTGTTTTAACTTTTACTACTCCGGGTTTTAATACTACCGGGAAACTGATATATGCATATATCTCATATACTGCAATGATGTTTGTATATTCTGCCATCAATGTTCCATACTCCGCACTTATGGGAGTAATTACTCCTAATTCCGAGCAGCGTACAGTAGTTTCCTCATTTCGATTTGTTGCTGCATTTTCCGGAGGGTTCATTGTTCAGTTGTCTACATTGTTCCTTGTTCAGGCCTTGGGCGGAGGTAACAAGCAGTTAGGCTGGCAGCTTGCGATGAGCTGCATTGCAGGTCTTGCCTTTGTTTTGTTTATGATTACTTTCTTTACTACAAAAGAAAGAGTTGAAGCGCCGAAAGAACAAAAAACAAAATTCAAAGTTGATTTAAAAGATTTATTTAAGAATAAACCCTGGCTGCTGATTGCAGGTGCAACTGTATTCCAGCTGACTTACATCGTTATGCGAAGTTCGTCTGTAGTTTATTACTTTAAGTATTATGTAGGTGTTCAGGAGTTTAGCATGTTTGGACATGTTTATCATCTTACTATGGATGAACTTACTACTTTATTTTTAACATCCGGAACAATTGCAACAGTAGTCGGAGCCATTTTTACAAACTTTTTTGCCAAAATTTTTGATAAGAAAAACACGTATCTGGGATTCTTAATTGTCAGTGCGGTCTTATGCGGCTCGTTTTATTTCTTACCACCCAACGCTGTTATTTTAATGCTTGTTCTGAATCTTTTAGTCTCTTTCTTTTTTGGTCCGGTTTCTGTGCTTCAATGGGCAATGTATACAGATGTAGCAGATTATTCCGAATGGAAAAACAACAGGCGCGCAACAGGTCTTGTTATGGCGGCCTCTCTATTTTCCTTAAAAGTCGGTCTTTCATTAGGCGGTGCCCTAGTTGGCTGGATGCTGGCATTCCACGGGTTTATTGCAAACCAGGCTCAAACTCTATTTTCACTTGAAGGAATTAAAATGCTTATGAGCTGGTACCCGGCAGTAATCGGAGTTGTCGGCGGTTTGATAATGTTTTTCTATCCGCTTACCAATAAAATGATGATAAAAATTGAAGAAGACCTGACTCAACGTAGAATTGAAAACGGTAATGGTAATTTGGAAGCGTCGCCGGCTAATTAATTTGTATAATATTTATTATTATAACGCTTAGTATATTCTTACACCCGGATCAAACCGGGTGTATTTGCGATAGGCTGATTCAAAGTATTTAGTTATGAATATCTCAAAAAAAAATATAAGGATATTTGCTTTACTTATTTTTTCTTTTGTCGCTTATGTAAATTTATTTCCATTCTCTCCGTCAAGTTTCCAAGAATCTGAAAATACCGGACCTTTCCAAATATGGTTATCTTCAAATTTTATACCCTTCAGTATTAGCTCTATCCCGGCGATTTCATCTTTTGATTCTTCTTTACAGAAAGAACAAGCTAAAAGACAAGGTTCTTTTTTTACCGGGAAATATAAAAATCTTTTTATCAGCTTGTTAGGGAAAGATAACCGGCAGGTTGAGGCAAAAATTGACAGCACTTTCAACCAGTTATTTTTTGGAAATGATTCGACTCAAAGAGTTTATTATCCTGTTGGTAATGATATGGCTTATATTGAGGATATTAATAATGAGGATGTCCGAACTGAAGGAATGTCATATGGAATGATGATAGCGGTTCAACTTAATAAAAAAGAAGTATTCGACCGTCTATGGAAATGGGCAAAAACTTACATGCAGCATAAAAGCGGACAGGGAAAATACTTTTTTTCATGGCATTGCAGAACCGATGGTTCCGTCATCGATTCCAACTCGGCGTCCGATGGTGAAGAATGGTTTGCGATGTCGCTTTTCTTCGCATCTGCGAGATGGGGAAACGGAGAAGGTATTTTTAATTACCGTGCTGAAGCTCAAAAAATTCTTGATGCCATGTTAAATAAAAAAGAGTCTTCCGACAGCCGGAATGTTGTTACAAATATGTTTAATAAGAAAGAGAAGCAGGTTGTTTTTGTGCCTGTAGGAAATGCCGATGATTTTACCGACCCGTCATATCACCTTCCGCATTATTATGAACTGTGGGCCAGATGGTCGGATGATAATAATAATTTCTGGTGCGATGCTGCTTTAACAAGTAGAAAGTTTTTAAGAAATGCTGCGAATCCTAAAACAGGTTTAACACCGGATTATGCAAACTTCGACGGGACACCCATGACAAAATGGGGTGGCGGAAATAACAATTTTATGTATGATGCTTGGCGGGTTGCAATGAACGTTGCTGTTGACTATACATGGTTTGCAAAAGATAAATGGGAAGTGAAAGAATGTAATAATTTGCTGAACTTTTTTTATTCGCAAGGCGTTAATAATTACGGAAATTTATATACTCTTAGCGGTAAGGAACTTGGTAGTAATCACAGTCCCGGTCTTGTTGCCGCTAACGCAGTTGCTTGTCTTGCATCGACTAGTAAATATAGAAAGAATTTTGTTGAGGCATTTTGGAATACACCGATACCGAGCGGGCATTACAGATATTACGATGGAATGCTGTACATGCTTGGCTTATTGCAGGTAAGCGGCAATTTCAGAGTTTATCATATTAAAGGGGAAAGTGTTAAGGCTTGTGGTAATTAACATAAATTAAAAGCGGAATTATAATTTAAGTTAAACCGCAAAACTTTTTTACTAGATAATTTAAAAATCGGAAGTATGCAATGAGAACAATTAGTTTGCAAAATCTATTATTAAATTTTTTGGGAGAAAAGACTTCAATAAAAATAAAATATCCCGGCAAATCTTTAGGAAAGGTTATACTTACAATTTTCTTGCTTGTATTTGTAACTGCAAATAGCTCCTTTACACAACAAAAACCTTTGCTTACTCTTAAACAAGCATTCAAAGGCGATTTTCTTATGGGAGCAGCAATGAATATGTTCCAATTTTCCGGGAGAGATACGTTAGGCGCAGAAATAGTGAAGGAACAATTTAATTCCATTTCACCTGAGAACGTTCTAAAATGGGAAAGGGTTCATCCTGAACCCGGGAAATATAATTTCGGACCAAGTGATCAATATGTGGAGTTCGGAATGAACAACAATATGTTTATAATAGGTCATAATCTCGTATGGCACCATCAAACACCAAGATGGGTTTTTGAAGATAAAGACGGTAAGCCGCTTGATCGGGCAGAGTTATTAAAACGAATGCATGATCATATACAAACAGTAGTTGGTAGATATAAAGGAAAAATAAAAGGATGGGATGTAGTTAATGAAGCTCTTAATGACAACGGTACTTTAAGACATTCGGAGTGGTTCAAAATTATTGGACCCGACTTTATTGAGAAAGCTTTTCAATATGCGCATGAAGCCGATCCCAAAGCAGAATTATATTATAACGATTATTCTATGGGGAATAAATTGAAACGTGAAGGAGCAATAAAAATATATAAGGATTTAAGAGCAAAGGGAATTCCAATTACAGCTATAGGTGCTCAAATGCATCTTAAGCTGGGTTTATTCGATTCTTTAAATATCGATTCAATGTTTGCCGATTTTAAAAATAACGGTATTAAGGTTATGGTTACCGAACTTGATATTGATGTGCTGCCTATGCCGAGCAGAAATATGGGTGCAAATGTAGGATTAAATTTTCAACGAACCTCAAAGCTTAATCCTTATAAAAACGCTCTTCCGGATTCTGTAAACCAGAAGCTTGCGGATGCCTATCAAACGCTATTTAAAATATTTTTAAAGTATAAAGATGAAATAAAACGCGTTACTTTTTGGGGTGTTAGAAACGGTGATTCGTGGCTTAATAATTGGCCGGTGTTCGGAAGAACCAATTATCCGCTGCTTTTTAATCGAAACGGAAAACCCAATTTATCTTTTTACAAAGTAATAAAAGATGCTGCTGCAAATAAATAAAAACTTTAAAGACTATGTGATATTATGATTTATCCTATTGAAAATATTTTAAAGCTATTACAAAAATCGGTAGGTAACTTATTCTATCCTTTGATAATCTTTTTGATGTTATCGGTATTATATCCCCAGAAGCTTTTTCCTAAAAATAAAATTTTCAATACAAACAATAAAAATTCTTACATTACTTTTAAAGGAACGAACAGCGATTTTATACTTTCCGAATCAGGCAAGTCGGCACCGCTTTGTGTAAGCTCAAAGGATTATTCCGGGATTAGACTTATACTGGAAAAATATTTTCGCAATGACATTAGAAAAGTAACCGGTACAAAACCGGAAGTTTATATCGACAAGATTCCGCAAACTAAGGATATTGTCATTATAGGTACGATTGGTAAAAGTTCATTAATAGATGAACTCATTGCAAAGAAAAAAATAGATGTAGACGGAATCAAAGGTAAATGGGAAACATTTTTGATCCAACCTATTGTCAATCCATTACCAGGCGTTAATCATGCTTTAATTGTTGCGGGAAGTGACAAGCGCGGTACGATATACGGTATGTTTGATATTTCCGAAAAGATTGGCGTATCACCGTGGTATTGGTGGGCAGATGTTCCTGTAAAGCATCACAAAAATATTTATGTACTTCCGGGCAAATATTCGGATGGAACACCTTCGGTAAAATACAGAGGAATCTTCTTAAACGATGAATGGCCCGATTTAACTAACTGGGTTCAATATAAATACGGATTTGTGAAGCCAAGTAAGAATCCGCCAATACCGGAGGGTGTTGCAAATTACGGACATGAATTTTATGAGCACATATTCGAGCTGCTTCTCCGTTTAAAAGCCAACTACCTCTGGCCGGCAATGTGGAATAATGCGTTTAACGAAGACGACAGTCTCAATCCTAAGCTTGCAAATGAATACGGCATAGTTATGGGAACTTCACACCAGGAACCAATGCTTCGTGCGCAGAAAGAATGGGACAGGAGATACTTAAAAACACTCGGACACTGGAACTTTGCTAAGTATCCCGATACTCTAATTGATTTCTGGCGTAAAGGAATAAAGCGTAACAGAAATTATGAAAGTATTATCACAATCGGGTTACGAGGTGCTAACGATACACCTATGGGTAATGGAGGCTTAAGTTCAGATACGGCGCTCTTGGGAAAAATTATTCGGATTCAGGAAAATATATTGGCTCAGGAAATGAATCCGGATGTTGCAAAAATACCGCAGCTCTGGTGTCCTTACAAAGAGGTATTGGGATATTATAATGCAGGATTCCGAGTGCCGGATTATGTTACGGTGCTTTGGACAGATGATAACTGGGGAAACCTGCGCCGCCTGCCGGATGCAGTGGAAAGACAACGCAGCGGCGGTGCCGGTATTTATTATCATTTTGATTACCACGGAGGTCCTAGAAATTACCAATGGGTTAATACTAATCCGCTTCCTAAAATTTGGGATCAAATGTCTCTTGCGAAAAAGTACGGAGCAAATAGAATATGGATAGTTAACGTCGGCCATTTAAAAGGTTACGAGCTTCCGATTTCTTATTTCATGAATTTAGCTTGGAACACTCACCGCTGGACGAACGATAACATGGAAGAATTCACCCGCATGTGGGCTCGGCAACAATTCGGAGAAAAATATTCCAAACAGATTGCGGACATCCTTACAAAATATGCTGCATACAACGGCCGTATCAAGCCTGAACTTTTAAATCCGAAAACTTACAGTGTTGTCAATTATAATGAATGGGATCGTGTTGTATCGGATTTTAAAACCATTACTGATGAAGCAGAAAAAATTTATAAGACAATGCCGGAAAGCGATCGCGATGCCTTTTTTGAACTGGTTCTGCTTCCGACAAAAGCTTCTTACATATTAAACGATATGTATTATGCGGCAGCACAGAATAATTTGTATGCCAAACAAGGTCGTACAAGTACAAATGATATGTTCGAGAAGACGCATTCCTTATTTAAAAAAGACACAAGTCTGATGAATTATTTCAACAATAAATTCGCCGATGCAAAATGGAAACATTTTATGGATCAGCCTTTCATCGGATACACAAGCTGGAATCAGCCTTTTAAAAATAATCTGGATGCTATTCAGCTTTCGAAAATTAACATTCCGGATTCGGCGCTGATGGGAATTGCTGTTGACGGATCTGAAAATGCATGGCCGGGATCGAAAGGCGAGCCGTCTCTTCCTGGTTTTAATCCGTTCAACGGACAAAAACATTATATTGATGTATTCAATAAGGGAAAAATTTCTTTCAATTATACTGCAACTGCAAATAAACCCTGGATAAAAATTTCTTCTATCGAAGGAAAAGTAAATAAACAAACAAGACTTTGGATCAGCATAAACTGGAAGGATGTTCCGAAGGGAACTTCCGTCGGTTTAGTAACGGTTAAAGGGGCGAACGAAAAAGTAGCAGTTAAAGTGAATGTATCAAATCCTGAAGTTGTTACGACTAAGACGCTTAAAGGATTTATGGAAGATGACGGATATGTTTCGATAGAATCTAATAATTATAGCAATCGTTCGGAAGAAGGAAAATACCGCTGGATTAATATTCAGAATTACGGCAATACCTTTTCAGGAATGAGAGCATCTGCGCCGCCAGATGCGCCGTCTGCCGTACCGGGTAAGAATTCACCGTACCTGGAATATAAAATGTTTCTTTCCGATACCGGCAGAGTAGACGTTGAAGGGATCTTCAGCCCAACATTAAACTTTATGCCCGGACGCGGACTTAAGTATGCTGTTTCATTTGATGATATGGCCCCAAAGATTGTAACTCTGGTTCCGAAAGATTATGTTGCCGGTTCGGGGGCGGACTGGGCAAAGTCCGTTATAGAGAATTCCCGAAGGAGTTCTTCTTCTTTTACAATTGACAAGCCGGGTTATCATACACTTAAAATCTGGATGGTAAGTCCGGGAGTTATTCTTGAGAAGATTATTGTGAATTGCGGAGGGCTTAGGCAAAGTTACCTCGGTCCACCGGAGAGTTTTCATAAGCACGTTAAAAATTAAGAGAAAAATTTTTAAATGAAAATAATTTTAAAGGTCAAGTTTATATACGACATTCCTCTTCTTAATAACTGGAAACGGAGAGTTGCAAATGAGTAGATTGTTTACTCCTTTTTTATCTCTTATTTTTATACTCTCCGTTTCACTTGGCCATTCGTTTGGTAAAGATAGTATACAAAATAAAAATAATAAAACTCCTGAATTTTCAAATCCGATTTTGTCCGGCTTTTATCCGGACCCCAGTGTTTGCAGGGTAGGCGATAATTATTATTTGGTAAATTCTACATTTGCTTACTTTCCGGGAATTACAATATTTCAGAGTAAAGATCTTGTTAACTGGAAATTAATTGGCTATGCTCTGGATAGACCGGAACAGCTGGATTTAGACAGCGCCGGTGTCTCGAGAGGACTATTCGCACCTGCAATAAGGTACCATAAAGGAATTTTTTATATTACCTGCACATTGGTTGATAAAGGCGGCAACTTTGTCGTAACTGCGAAAAATCCTTCCGGTCCGTGGTCAAATCCGGTCTGGCTTCCTGTAGATGGAATTGATCCTTCTTTGTTTTTTGATGGAGATAATGCTTATTTAATTTATAACAGCATTCCTCCTAACAACAAACCGTTGTATGAGGGTCACCGGACAATTAGGATGCGTGAGTTTGATATCAACAATCTTAAAGTAAAAAATGATGAAAAAATCCTTGTAAACGGCGGAACAGACATCAGCAAAAAGCCGGTGTGGATTGAAGGACCACATATTTTTAAAAAAGATAATTTCTATTATTTGATAGACGCCGAAGGGGGAACTGCTGAAAATCATTCCGAAGTTGTTTTTAGAAGTAAGAATATTTGGGGTCCGTATGTTTCATATAAAAATAATCCGATTCTCACACAGAGAAATTTGAATCCGGAACGGAAGAATCCGATTACGTGTACAGGTCATGCGGATTTTGTAGAAACACCGGAGGGAAACTGGTGGGCTGTATTTTTAGGATGCAGACCATATCCTCCATATAAAGAAGATTATTTTAATACCGGCAGGGAAACTTTTTTAGCGCCCGTTAAATGGATAAACGGTTCCGACGGACTATGGCCGATAATTAATCCTGGTAATAAATTAGTTCAGTACCACTATCCTTATCCTCTTAAACCAAATAAAGAAAACGGAGGAATTACATACAGCGGCAATATCACTTATAAAGATGATTTTACCTCAAGCAAGTTAAATATCAATTGGATGTTTCTAAGAACACTTCGTAATAAGTGGTATAGCCTTTCGGATAGGAAAGGATTTCTTGCAATGAAGCTGAGACCGGAAACCTGCAGCGGAAATATGAACCCAAGTTTTATTGCACACCGTCAGGAGAATTTAAATTGCTCGGCAAGTACATCAATTAGTTTTTCACCTAAAGCGGCAAATGAAAAAGCCGGGTTATTGATTTTTCAGAATGAGACTCATTTTTATTTTTTGTGTAAATCACTTGAAGGGAACATTCCGGTAATTCAGCTTTACAAATCGGGAAAGAATGCCTTATCAAATCAGATGGAATTATTAGCATCGCAGAAATTGACTGACGATCAAAATAAAAAGGAATTAAATATTAAAATCGAAGCAGACGGCGGTACTTATTCATTTTTTTATTCATTTAAACCCGGACAATGGACATTGCTTAAAAATAAAGTTGACGGAAAATTCTTAAGTACTAAAGTTGCAGGAGGATTTGTAGGATGTATGTTTGCGTTATATTCCACTTCACTTGGAAAACCAAGTTCTAACATAGCTTATTTCGATTGGTTTAAATACAAAGGCGATGATAAAATTTATAAATAATGCCTTTTACGGAATATAATATGAAACATTTTAATAAAGTAAAAAATCTTTAATGTCACTATTGAACTCTATTATCTTGGTTTCACAATCATACTATTCTTATTATAAATGATTATTATATGGATAATATTGTTGAAAAAATAGGAATTTGCATTGAGCGCGGTAAGGTAAATAAATCATCACCTTATCCGGGAGATATGAAGGATCAGGAAGGTGCAGATGAATTAGCTAAAGCAGCTTTGGAATCTTCAGTAACTCCCGAAGAAATTTTAAAGGCATGTAACGACGGTATGCAGCGTATCGGAGAAAAGTTCAGCCGGAATGAAGTATTTGTGCCTGAGCTTTTAATGTCTGCCAAGGCGATGAATGCTGTTATGGCGCATCTGAAACCGTTTTTCCAAACAGGTAAAGTGAAGGCAAAAGGAAAATTTGTTATTGGAACGGTTGCAGGCGATTTGCATGACATTGGTAAAAATCTTGTTGCAATGGTTGTGGAAGGCAACGGCTGGGAAATTACAGATCTCGGTGCGGATGTAAAACCGGCAAAATTTATTTCGGCAGTTAAGGAGAATCCCGGCTGTATCGTTGGTTTAAGTGCCTTGCTTACTACAACTATGATTAATATGTCCAATACAGTTAAAGAAATTAAAGCTGCATGTCCGGAAACTGTAATTATTGTCGGCGGAGCTCCATTATCTGCCAAAGCCGCAAAAGAAATGGGTGTCGACGGTTATGCACCGGATCCGCAAGGTGCGGTTAATTTTCTTGATAATGTATTAAAAAAATAGATTGAACGTGAGTTGTATTTTGTTTATTAATTAAAGCATAATTTATGTTAGCATGATTGCATCTTTAAATTCTGATATGCCGCCATCATGCAATCATAAGGTTCATAAAGAGTTCATTCATAAAAAAAGATTATAATAAATGCTTTCTATTATTGAATCATTAAAAGCCGGAAAAGCCTTAGTCTCCGACGGTGCATGGGGAACTTTTCTTCATCAGAAAGGTTTGCAGCCCGGTGAATGCCCGGAACTTTGGAATGTTACTCGCAGACAAGATGTCTTTTCAATTGCAAAAAGCTATATAGATTCTGGTGCGGATATTATTCTAACTAACAGCTTCGGAGGAAGCCCTGCTAAGCTTGCACACTACGGTCTCGAAAAACGTACGGCCGAACTGAATAAAGCCGCAGCATCAATATCAAGAGAAGCCGCCGGAAACGGCCATCTCGTGCTCGGTTCTATCGGTCCGACAGGAATTATTTTAATGATGGGAGAAGTTTCAGAGGAATCTTTGTATGAAGGATTTTTCATTCAGGCAAAAGCCCTTAAAGAAGGAGGCGCAGACGCAATTTGCATAGAAACTATGTCTGCCGTTGATGAAGCTTGTTTAGCAATTCGTGCAGCCAGAGAGGCAGCAGGGCTGGAAATTGTTTGCACCTTTACATTTGAAAAGACTTTGTCGGGAGAATATAAAACCATGATGGGAACATCACCGCAGCAAATGGTAAATGCGGTAAAAGAAGCCGGAGCTGATATTATCGGAGCAAACTGCGGCAATGGTTTTGACCAGATGATTGATATCGTTTCTCAAATTAGAGCTGTTGATTCATCAACTCCGGTTCTAATTCACGCAAACGCCGGCAAACCTATCATTGAAAACGGGCAAACTATCTTTCCGGAGACGCCTGAATTGATGGCATCAAAAGTTGAACAATTAGTAAGCTGCGGTGCAAATATTATAGGAGGTTGCTGCGGAACAACGCCGGCTCATATAAGTGCTATTGCAAAAAAGATAAGAGAACTGTGATGGAAATTATTTCTTCAAATTTTGATCCTTTAAAAGAAATTTATGAAGTAAGAATAAATTTTAGCGATTTTATTGTCAGCAGGGAAGAAGTTGAACTAACTCTCGGTTATCAGAAAGGTAAAATACCGGATCATTTTTCCGGAATTATAGATAACGTTTTCTCCGAGCTTCATGAACGCTGTGAAATAAGAGGAGGTTATAGATTACTTGATGTGAAAAAATCATCGGGACAGGGTTTATTTATCGAAAATTATTATTTAAATCTTCATAAGATAGTTGCTTCTCAACTAAAAAAATCTGAAAAAGCCGCAGTATTCATTTGTACAATCGGATCTACAATGGAGAATTGGGCAAAAGAAATGTACAAACGAGGTGATTTTACAACATCATACATTATTGATACTATTGCATCGGTTACGGTAGAATGCGCAGTTGATCTTTTACATGATTTTATTGCAAACCAAATGCTGCTTAGGCAAATGAAAATTACAAATAGATATAGCCCGGGATATTGCAACTGGGATGTTTCCGAACAGCACAAACTTTTCTCACTTTTCCCGGAGAATATTTTCGGCGTTAGGCTTACTGAGTCCGCGCTAATGCTGCCGGTTAAATCGGTGAGCGGTATTATTGGCGTGGGAAAGGATGTTAAGTATACTAAATATGATTGCGACAGATGCGGAGTTAAAGACTGTACATATAGAGCAAAGCGTTTGACTGAAGTAATTTGATACAACATTGTAAAAATATTTTAAACTTTTTTTTGAGTATAAAAAATGACAGATAAAGAATGGGATGTGCTTCAAAAAGTAATTAAAGGGGAAGATATAAATCCGTTACCGGTCGGCTTTATAATAGACAGCCCATGGCTTCCCAACTGGTATGGTATTAAAATAATTGATTATTTTTCCAGCGAAGAACTATGGCTCAAATCAAATTTAAAAGCCATCAATGATTTTCCCGAAGTTATCTTTTTCCCGGGATTCTGGTCGGAATTCGGAATGTGTACGGAACCATCGGCTTTCGGTGCCAGGGGAACTTTCCCGCCTGATGAATTTCCTTTTGCACACAAAGTAATTCATTCGGCAGATGAAATAGATGAACTTGTTCAGCCTGATCCGAGAAATGACGGCTTACTGCCGTTTATGCTCAACCGCTTAAAGCTGGTTCAACCTAAGATTGAAGCTGCAGGACATAGGATCCGCTTTGCCGTTGCCCGCGGACCGTTGAACATTGCGAGCTACTTAATGGGTTCAACCGAGTTTCTTACCACAATAATGATGCAGCCTGAAAAAGCAGAATCTCTATTAAAGAAAATCACTGCTTTCCTAAAAGATTGGCTTCAACTGCAGATGGAAACTTTCCCTTCAATCGACGGAATATTTCTTCTCGACGACATAATCGGATTTATGGGTGAAGCCGAATTCAAGACTTTCGGTCTTCCGTATTTTAAAGAATTATTTGATGAAAATGTCTCGGTAAAGTTCCTGCATAACGATGCACCATGCAGAGTATCCGCTCCGTTTCTTCCCGAGATGGGGGTTAACTTATTTAATATGGGCTTTGATGTCTCCTTAAACGAATTAAAAAAAATGACACAGAACAAGGTTACACTTTTGGGAAACATTCCTCCGCGAGATGTGCTTGCAAACGGCAGTATGGAACAAGTAACAAAAACTACTAATGATTTGATAGAGTCTCTTGATGATAAATCCCGAATAATAATGTCATGCGGAGGCGGCATGCCTCCGGGAGTCAGCGCTGAAAATATTCAAGCTTTTATTAAAGCGGTAAAAAACAATTAATAAATAGTTCGGAGGTCCTATGAAATACTATAATACAATCTTTATTCTCTTTTTAATATTGATTTATGCAAATACTCTTCCGGCACAAAGCAAAGACAATTCAAAAAAGACTTTGCCTGAAGTCGGAATATTAGGAACTCAAATGCTGAAACTACATTCGGCAATTGTAGATCAGGATTATGATTTATATATTAATTTGCCGAGAGACTATAACGATACAACAAAAACATTTCCGGTCCTTTATGTACTTGACGGACAATGGGATTTCCCGCTGGCGTCGAGTCTTTATGGCGAACAATATTATGACGGCTTTGTCCCGTCTATGGTTATAGTGGGCATAACATGGGGCGGTGTTAATCCTAACTACGATACATTGAGAGCAAGAGATTTTACTCCTCCCATGACTAAGAAGACGCCTCAATTTGGTAATGCACCAAAGTTTATGCAATTTATAAAAGAGGAATTAATACCTTTCATAGAAACTAAATACCGTGTTAACAATGACAGGGCGTTGATGGGATCTTCTCTGGGTGGTTTATTCACTCTTTATACTCTTTTCAATGAGACTGATTTGTTTAACAAGTATATTCTTACAAGTCCGGCGCTTACATGGGACAACGGAATAATTTATAAATACGAAAAAAAATATTCAGAAAAGAATAATGATCTGCCGGTAAGACTTTTTATGGGAATCGGACAATATGAAAATGTTGAGACTTTAAAAAAGTTTGCAGATACATTGCGAAGCCGGAATTATAAAAATTTGAAAATGCAGGTTAAAGTAGTTGAAGGCGTAGGACATTCGGGAGCGAAAGCGGGAGGATTTACAAGTGGGATGCAATTTGCATATGAAAAGCCAAGCCTTAAAGTTGAACTATCAATCCTCCGGCAATATGCAGGTAATTATGAAGTGGCTCCGAATATAGTTGTGAAAATAGATGCAGAAGATAATCATCTTGTTGCTTACATACCTGATGGCACTAAAATAATTCTTTATATGCAGACCGATGAGGATTTTTACGCCAAAGGATTTTATTTATTAGGGCATTTTGTAAAAGATCAGAATGGAAAAGTAACGGGAATTAATTTAGAGCAATATAACGGGAAAATGTTTCTAAAAAAATTATGAATATAATTAATATTTAAGGAAATTGCATTTGGGAATGATATAAATGGAATTAATATTATTTCTAATTAAAATAAGGATATAATAGTGAATGAAAATAATCCCGTTCCGGATGGAATGCAAACAAGTCCTCCGTTAAAAGTAAAAATAGGCAACTTTAGATGGACTATTTGTGCTTTGTTGTTTTTTGCAACAACAATTAACTATATAGACAGGCAGGTCATCGGAATACTTGCAGACACATTGGAGAAAAAAATCGGCTTTGATACTATTGACTACGGATATATTGTTACTGCATTCCAGGGTGCTTATGCTATTGGCCTGCTTCTTTTCGGAAGGTTTATAGACAAAGTCGGAACGAAGATCGGCTATTTAATTTCAATTATAGTATGGAGTATAGCTTCAATCGGCCATGCCTTTGCGGCAACCGCATTTGAATTCGGTGTAGCCAGGTTTACTCTGGGTTTAGGCGAATCAGGTAATTTTCCTGCTGCAATTAAATCAACTGCTGAATGGTTTCCCAAAAAAGAAAGAGCTTTTGCGACCGGCTTGTTCAACTCAGGTGCAAATATTGGAGCGGTAGTAGCACCTTTGGTAGTACCATGGATAACATTAACATGGAGTTGGAGGGAAGCATTTATTTTTACCGGTTTGCTTGGAGTTATTTGGATTGTATTCTGGATATGGCTGTATGAGATTCCTGAAAAACATAAAAGACTAAAAAAGAAAGAATTTGATTATATAAACAGTGACCGCGAAGATAAAGAAGAAAAAATAAAAGTACCGTGGATAAGCCTTCTTAAATACAGGCAAACATGGGCATTCGTAACCGGAAAATTTTTAACAGACCCTGTATGGTGGTTTTATCTTTACTTCTTACCTCCGTTTTTAGGTAAGCAGTATCATCTGGACCTGGCACATATAGGTCCGCCTCTAATTGTAATATACACCATGACAAGTATAGGAAGTATCGGCGGCGGGTGGTTATCGGGTGCGTTTCTAAAAAGAGGCTGGTCTGTTAATAAATCCAGGAAAATTGTTATGCTGATTTGTGCCTTGCTGGTTTTACCGATTATGTTTGCATCCGTTGTACCGGAGTGGTGGGCGGTAATATTAATAGGAACCGCTGCAGCTGCACATCAAGGGTGGTCGGCAAATATTTTTACAACAACATCGGATATGTTTCCAAAAAAAGCAGTTGCTTCAGTAACAGGCTTGGGCGGTACCGCAGGTTCTATAGGCGGTATGCTAATTTCTACAGCAGCGGGATTTATTATTCAATTGACAGGAAGTTATTTCGCATTATTTATCGTCTGCGGGTCTGCATACCTGGTAGCATTGTTAATTTTCCACTTGCTTGTTCCTAATATGGAGAAGGTTGAATTGGCATAAACTAGGAAGTTTAACAGCGGGTATGAATAAAGCAACATTACGTTTGCATGGATCGCTTTTATTGCGTACTGTCTATTACTAACTGTTATTAATTATATTATTACTGAATTGAAAAAGTGCATGTTTGCATGAATTTACTTTCAGCTTTGCTTACTGCCTGCTTAACAAATTGCATACTAAACCTTAAGTTCAAGAGACCGAATTATTCCCAATTCCAATCCGCGGAGTTCTGCTAGACCTTTCATTCTTCCGAATAATGAATAACCGGGATAAATTCCTGTCCTATTTAATTCCGGAATCATAAGGTGACCATGATCCGGCCGCATAGGCATCCCAACATTTTTTCTTCCTTCGTCTTTTCTTTTTTTCTGTTCCAATAAAAGAATTTTCATCACGCTGTAAATATCAATGTCGCCTTCAAGATGATTATCTTCCATAAAGTCTCCATTGTATTTTCTTACAACATTTCTAAGATGAACAAAATTCACTTTGGCAGCGAAGCTTTCGGTAATATCTACAAGATTATTATTGTAACCTGCACCTAATGAACCGGTGCATAATGTTAATCCGTTGAAAGGGGAGTCGATTACATTTAATATTTGTTCAATATCTTTTTTAGTTCCGACAATCCTTGGCAGCCCAAGCAAAGAAAAAGGCGGATCATCAGGATGAATAGCCATGAAAACTCCGGCTTTCTCTGCTGCAGGAATTATTTCTTTTAAGAAAAGCTGCAAATTTTCTCTTAATTCGTTCTCACCAATTTCGTCATATTCACTTATCGCTTTTCCGAATTCTTCTAATGAATATGTTTCAAGAGAACCGGGTAATCCCAGAAGAATTGTGCTTTTTAATTTATTAATTTGATCTGTGTCTAATTTATCAAAATAATTTTTTACTTCATTTATTTGATCATTAGAATAATTTTTTTCCGCTCCTTTTCTCTTTAATATAAAAAGATCAAAAGCAGCAAACACTTTTGATTCGAATTTTGTAGTTATTGAGCCGTCTTTAAATTGAACATTAAGATCAGTCCGCGACCAATCAAGAACAGGCATAAAATTGTAGCACACCGTCTTTATACCGCATTTACTTAAATTTTTTATTGTCTGTTTATAATTTTCAATTAACTGTTTAAAATCATTTTTACGCTTCTTAATATTTTCATGAACCGGAACACTTTCAACTACCGACCAGGTTAAATCTTCCGATTGTATTAAATCTTTTCTTTTTACTATTTCTTCAATCGGCCAAACTTCACCAACCGGTATTTGATGTAATGCCGTTACTATTCCGGTTGCACCTGTCTGTTTAATTTCTTTTAAAGTGACCGTATCTTTAGGTCCGAACCACCGCCATGTTTGTTCAAATGCCATACGTTTATTAATTAAGAATTATTTTTTTTGTTTAATAGTTAAGTTTAATTTAAAATTTATTTAATTAAACGCCGCTGAATGCGCTGAAACCGCCGTCAATAGGGATTACGGTTCCGGTAATAAATTTTGAAGCTTCACTTGCAAGAAAAAGAACCGGGCCGATCAGCTCTTCCGATTCTCCGAAGCGTTTAAATGGTGTTAAATTGATTATCGTTTTGCCTCTTTCAGTTAACGAACCGTCTTCGTTTGTTAAAAGAGTTCTGTTCTGTTCGGTTAATAGAAAGCCGGGTGCAATGGCATTAACTCTTATACCGCTGCCGAATTTAGAAGATAATTCCACGGCCATCCACCTGGTAAAATTATCTATTGCGGCTTTGGCTGCCGAATAACCGACGACGCGTGTTATTGCTCTTGAGACAGCCATTGAGGAAATATTTATTATGGATCCGGTTTTTTGTTCCGCCATTGCCTTGCCGAAAATTAAAGTGGGGAGTACTGTTCCGTTTAAATTCAAATCCGTTACTTTTTTAAATTGATCGAATTCCAGGTCGAAAATATTTTGATTTAATCCAATAGTTGCACCGGGCATATTTCCGCCTGCCGCATTTATTAGTACATCGATCCGGCCGTATTTATTTAATATAGTCTTTCGAACGTTTTCTATATTTTCTTTGTCTAGAACATTGCACTTTAATCCTGTAACATTTTTATTTATTTTTCGAAGTGCATCAACTTTTATATACAAGTTTTCTTCATTAATATCGAGAAGCACGACTGTACTCCCCGATCCTAAAAATCCATTGGCCATTTCTCCTGCAAGAACACCGGCACCGCCTGTTAAAACTACTATCTTGCCTTTAAGATTGAAAAGATTACCCGAATAATCCATAAACTGCCTATAAAGTTTGTTAAATTAATTTCACGGAGAGTATTAGCAATAAAATCTTTCCGACATAAAAAAGTGAAAGTTCAATACATTATTGAAACGTTTTAATAATATAAATAAATAGTTAAAATGTCAACATAAGTGAATTTGAAGTCGGGTAGATTTTATCCGTTTAAATGTTTTTTGCAGAAGTTAAATTAAATGATATAAAAATAACATATGAATAAAAAGGAGGCCTATCGTTAATGATATAGTCTATTTACAGTTAAAAATTATGAGTGTGAAAATTGGAAATTACTTTACACCGGATTATGCTTTTGATTTGGTTAATTTCCTTGCCGACTTAAGCGCATGATTTATCAGCCATTCTTGCGAGTTAATATTTTTATTTCCGTTATTAGGGGTAACAAATGTATATTTCATTTCAGGATGAAGTTCTCTTGCTTTGCAATTATCCTTTAATGAAAACTTTAGAACTGTTTTTAACAGTTCATTTTTTAATACCGAGTTTTCAAGAGGAAATGCAATTTCGACTCTTCTGTCTAAGTTACGCTGCATCATATCGGCGCTGCTTAAATATAATTCTTCGTTCCCGTTATTATAAAAATAAAATATCCGGCTGTGTTCAAGAAACCTGCCGACTATACTGATAACGTTTATGTTTTTACTAAGGCCTTCAATGCCTGGGACAAGACAGCAGATTCCTCTTACTATCAAATCGATTTTCACACCTTCGTTGCTTGCCTCGTATAATGCACTTATTATTACCGGATCGACAAGAGCGTTTAATTTGAAAATTAATTTCCCCTCGCCGCCTGCTTTAACATTATCGATCTCCCTCAATATTAATGCGAGAAATTTTTCGCGCATGTTGATTGGTGCAACGATTAATTTTTTAAAATCAGTCTGCTTTGAATAACCTGTTAAATAATTAAATATATCCGATACATCAGCACAAATATCTTCTTTGCAAGTAAAAAAGCCTAAATCGGTATACAATTTTGCGGTTGCAACGTTGTAATTGCCGGTAGACAGATGTACATATTTTTTAACACCTTCAGCTTCTCGTCTTACAACAAGTGTCATTTTTGCGTGGGTTTTTAAACCGACAAGACCGTATACTACATGTACCCCGACTTTTTCCAGCTCACGTGCCCAGAAGATATTATTCTGCTCATCGAACCTTGCTTTTAACTCGACCAATACGGCTACCTGCTTTCCTCTCTCGGCAGCTTCCATAAGATATCTTATTATCGGGGAATCCGTACCTACACGGTATAAAGTTTGTTTTATTGCCAATACATCGGGATCCCGCGCAGCCTGTTTAATAAAATCAATTACAGGATTAAATGAATGATAAGGATGATGAAGAATTATATCATTCATTTTAACAGTTGAAAAAACATCTTCTTCGTTATCGAATATTTTCGGAATTACCGGATAAAACGGTTTTGATTTCAAATTGTGTATGGGCAGGTCGTATAAAGTTATAACATCACTTAAACCTAAAGGACCTGAAAATACATGAACATCGTCTCTTTTAATTTGGAGATTGACGATCAAGGTTTCCAGCATATAATCCGGCATTTGTTCTTCAACTTCAAGCCTTACAACGGTTCCGAATCTCCTTTGACGTATATTTTCTTCAATAACTCTTAACAGATCATCGGCCTCATCTTCCTGAAGTTCAATATCGGTATCGCGGGTAATTCTGAACCTGTGAGCTTCAAGTACTTCCATTCCCGGAAAGAGTAAGGGGAGATTGGCTTTAATTAAATCGCCCAGCCAGATATATTTTGCACTGAAGGAACCGTTAACCTGGATTTTTTTATTCGGTGTAATAATATTATCAATTTGCATCAAGCGGGGTAAAATGTTAGGTACCTTTACCCTGGCGAAATGATTTTCTCCGTTGGGCTTTTTTACAAGTATGGCAAGACTTAAACTTAAATTTGAAATATAAGGAAATGGCCGTCCCGGATCGAAAGCAAGGGGTGTAAGCACCGGATAAATTTCTTTTTTAAAATATTCGGTAAGAATTTCCTTTTCCTTTTCCGAAAGCTCATTATAATCGGCAACTTCAACATTATATTCTTTTAACTCCGGTACAACATTGTTAATCCATAAATCCATTACCTGCTTTAACATAGGCTTAAGAGTTTTTTCAATCCTTTGAAGTTGTTCCAAAGGTGTAAGCCCGTCGATAGTCGGTTCAGCAACATTTGCGGCAATTTGTTCTTTCAAACCGGAAATTCTTATCATGTAAAATTCATCCAGGTTGGTATGGAAGATTGAAATGAACTTTACTTTTTCCAGGAGCGGCAAATCCGGATCAAGTGCTTCTTCCAGCACACGTCTATTAAACTCAACCCAGCTTAAATCGCGGTTAAAAAAGTTATTCGGATCGTTATATTTTTTTAATAATTCTTTACCTGTCATAGCTTTATTAAATTTGAGTATGTGAATATAAGATAATTAATTTATTATTTCCTTGTAAATTGGCAATTTCATAAAATTGAAAAATTGTTTTATTGTTTAATGAGTAAATTGTTAAAATGATTAAAGTAAACGGCAATGAAACAATTAAACAGTTTAACAATAATTTATAAAAATGTTTAACATTGAAAAAAATTATTTTGAAATTTCATTAAAATAAGTATGAATATGTTACACATAACGAAAAATATTCGTTGTTATTTTTTTTGTTAATTTAAAATATTGGGTAAAAATAAAAGTCTATTTCTGGCGTAATAATTGGGACTTTTTAGTAAATTACAAATATTTAAGTTGCCATATAACAATAGTTTGCGGCCGATAATTTTTAAATCGGTTTAGCAAAATGCTTGGGGGACTAGATGAAAAGAGTGATACTTTTTTTAACCTTACTTTTTACTTCGTTAATTTTTTCTCAGAGTAAATACTATACCTTTTCCGAATTAAACGGAATGGATGACCAATCGGGACATACTCATCTTTTTTACAGGTTATATTATGATAATGAAATACCAAATTATACTGATATGTCCGATAATATATATCATTTGGACATTATTAATAAAGTAGATACCTTATTCTTGGCGGATGGTTACTATTTTAATCCTGCATGGCAATCGGGTTCCGGGGCCAGCAACCTTGAATTTTGGAATAATGACCCTGCAAGATATATTTATATAGAAATTAGTTGCGGTATTGATTGCAATGGCAGTCTTGTAAGATATGATGGTTTAAAACTTAATTTGGGATTTGATTTACCTACTACATTTAGCATTTCTAAACAGAACGATAGCTTAATTTATATTGGGTCATTGCCCAGCGAAAGTTTTAAGAGTATCGATGGGGGGAAAAGCGCAGTTAAGTTAAATGATACCGTAAGTTTTTATTCTCTTTTCCCCTTTAATGATAAAATTGTTTTTGGAGATTATGAAGGGAATCTGGCCAAATCTACGGATAGCGGTGTTACATTTATTCCTACAAATCTTTCTATAAATACCCAGTTAAATAATGCGATACAGTACGATAAAGATAAGCTTCATATATATCTATTAAATTATAAAGGACTAATAATCTCAAGTGATACGGGAAATACATGGGAAATTAAGTATTCAATGCCGCAGCTTCCTTACAATTTTCATCCTTACATCAGCGTTGATAAATCGATATCCGGATCAATTTATTTAGCAGAAGGTAAAAATATTTTACATTCAACTAACTACGGGGATAGTTTTAAAGTCTTTAAAAAGTTAGATCATGATATCGAAGGAATTTATAAGAAGCCGAATTCCGATAAACTTTATGCAGCTACAAAATACAAACTTTTTGAAATAACCGGTGATTCAATTAAAACTGTCAAGAGTCTTCCGATTGATCCTAATATATTCAGCTATTATCCTTTGGCGGTAGGGGACAAATGGATTTATAATTATCATAATGTTGATGAAGGCGGTTACATTCCGATTTATACTAACGGGATTACTACAAGAGAAGTAATAGGCGATTCATTAATGGATAACGGTGAAAAATATTTTATTGTTAAAGATTTCCATGATAAGATAAATTACGAAAGGATTGATTCTTCTTCGGGTAAAATTTTAAGGTATACGGCGGATAGTTCGGTTTCCAATAATGAATTTATTATTGATGATTTGTTAGCAGAGGTTGGAGATACTATATATTCAAATTATTATACGAGGTATATGGGTAATTTTGCAATCTTTTTAAGTGAAAAAAATGTTAATATTTTTAATAAAACTGTTTCAAACAGAATATACATGTCTGAAAATGTTTTAGAATATCCTGCTTATATTTTAACGCAGGGATTTGGACTGACAAGTTATAGCTTTGGATATGACTTCGGTTATGCAACCGATACACTAAAAGGTGCGATAATAAACGGTGTGGTATATGGTGATACAACAGTTACCGGTATTAAAGAACAAAAGAAGATTCCTCAGCAGTTTAAGTTATTTCAAAATTATCCAAACCCGTTCAACCCAACTACAGCAATCAGCTATCGGCTTTCAGCATACAGCCATGTTAGTTTGAAAATATATGATGTGCTTGGTAGGGAAGTAAAGACTTTGGTAAATGAAAATCAATCAGCAGGTGAACATAAAACTGAATGGAATGCTGAAAACGTTGCAAGCGGAGTTTATTTTTATAGGATAAGGGCAGGGGAGTTTGTTTCAACAAAGAAGATGTTATTAATAAAATAGGAGCTAATTGAACATTTAAGAAAGGTAAGAATGAAAACTATTATACTTCTTTTATTATCTATTAATTCTATTTTTCCTCAACTACCTAATCTAAAAGTTAGACAGATCACCAATATAGAAGGTGATGCCAGGAATCCTTTTATCGCTCAGGATCCATATCTTAATTTTCAGCCGGATATATTTTTTGAAATTCATAAAGGAAATTCAAGTAATATTGCTTTTACTAACTATTATAACTCGCAAAGCAGAAGATTCTCTGCTCCTGTTTACGTTACTAATAATTCTTCTTTAAATATTAATCCAAAGTGTATTCAGTTTCCGTCTTATTCCGGACTTAATGATTTTTTATTTTTTCAAACTAACGAGACTGGAAATTGGCTTATAGCATATAAAACAAGAAAAGACAGTGTCTGGTCGAATACTAGGTTTGTAGATAGTACTTCCATTGGTGAAACAAATCCGTCTTTATTATTTGTTAGGCCCTATAATAATTTTGATTCTGTTAGAGTACTTTATCAGAAAGGACATTCGATATTTCTAGCAACATATAAAGATAGTTCCTTTTATACCGAGGAGGTATTTAAAGGCAATGATTCGGTAATTTATTCTCAGCCTACCGGATTTCCTTATAATGTTTATTCGGCACCATATGTATACAATTTATTTATTGATGTTGCAGTTGCGAAAATAATTAACGGAGATTCAATAATCGTTTATAAAACTAAAAATGATAGTTCCGGAACATGGAGTGAAGAAAAAATAGTAGATGACACCAATGAGTGTAGCAATCCTAAATTTTTGGCTATCAACTCATCTTTTTGCTTAACCTATGAAATCAGATCAGGCAAATATAGAAACATCAATTTTATTAATGATTGGGGCTCGAATAATTACACGCAAAGTATAATAGATTCTGTTCAGGGGAGTGTGTCCGATCTGCAAACATGCAGTTTTTATATAATTGTAGATAAATTAAAAATTGCAAAGCGAAATTACGATATAAATAATATCCATGCATATCGTTATTTTAAAAACGACAGTATGTACATCTCTACAAATAAATTTCCTAACTTATTTATTAGTTACACTGGAATTCCTGATACTTTGATTTATACGAAAGTAGTACATACAGGTCTGGCTGTCGGTTTTATTAATACCGATTCGGGAACTGTAAATGTGGTTTGGGAAGATAGCACCGATGGACATATAGAATTATTCGGCTTGGATCAAGCAATAATAGAAAATGTGGAAAGTAGCCTGAAACCTTTAGCTTATAAATTATATCAAAATTATCCAAATCCATTCAACCCATCAACAACAATCAAATATGAAATTCCAAAAGAAACGAAAGTGACAATTAAATTATATGATGTACTCGGAAGAGAGATTGCAACTTTGTTAAACACAACTCAAAATGCCGGACAACATGAAGTTGAATGGAATGCAAAGAACTATTCAAGCGGAATATATTTTTACCGGATAAGGGCAGGGGAGTTTGTTTCAACCAAGAAGATGTTACTAATAAAATAGGAGCAGCCCCTAAATCTCCTAAATAAGGACTTAGGTCTACTGAAATAATTTGTTATTAGTAATGAGGGAGTTATGAAAAGTTTTATATTAATACTTATAGCTTTTTCGACTTTGAATTATGCACAAAATAACAAAGTAAAATTATTATTCAATATGGAAGGCGATTTAAAAAATCCCTCCTTTCTTATTGACCGACCATATTATTTATCCAACTCTATTATTTTTGAAGTCCATAAAGACACTGTTTCAAATATTTACATAAGCGACTACTCAGCAGAACGAGATAGTTTTATTACTCCATTCCCAATTACTGAAGATAATTCAATTAATATTAATCCTAAAGGACATTTCATTGCCGGCGGAAAAATGATCTTCTTTCAGACAAATTTATATGGCAAATGGGATATCGGTTATAGAGAATACTTAAATGGGAAATGGAAAGATGAAAAAATAATAAGAGATCCAAGTAATGATGATACTAATCCGTCTTTTGTCTGTGGTTACAGCGATTCATTAAATGTAGTATATCAAAAAAATAATTCCATTTATTTGTATACTATAAAAGATTCTTTGGAATTTAACCGGTTGTTAATAAGTTCATCAGATTCTTTAAAGTATTATCAACCGGTAGGTTTATTTAGCCAATATTATATAAATAACAGATGGTTTCAGGTTCTTGAAATAGCTGCATTAGAAGAAGATAAAAATAAAAACAAAAGAATTATAGAATGGATTAAAGATTTTTCTTCAGATTACAATGCAACTCTTATAGTTGATAGCGGCAAAGTCAGCAATCCAAGATTTTTACTAAATGATTATCAATTTAGTTTAGTATATGAAAAGATTGACAGCGGAAAATCACAAATATATAATTATGATCCCAATATTCATCAACGAAATAATATTGAATTAAGTTATATATTGGATGGAAACTTTAGTAAACTGCAAACCGAAAGCTATATTAGACCTGTGGTTAAATCTCTCTCTAAATTAAATCAATTTTTAATTTTCCCATATTTATATGATTATAATGAAAATGATAGTAATTTTATTGGGATATCGGAAGGTCAATATTTTTATAAAGACACTTTGATATCTACAAAAATAAAAAATGTTAATTCCACTATTGCTTACCTTCAATTCGACGCTATTAGTAATAAAGAAATGCATTGTGCTATTTGGGCAGACAGTAATAATGGAAATATCAAATTATTTATACTAAAGTTTAATATACCCGGATTTAATGCAGTAAGTCAAATAAATAATCTTGCTAACTTTAATCTCTATCAAAATTATCCTAACCCGTTCAATCCAACGACAACAATTAGATATGAAATTCCTAAAGAAACGAATGTGACAATAAAGTTATATGATGTAACTGGAAGAGAGATAATGACATTGTTAAATACAACTCAAAAAGCCGGTCAGTATGAAGTTGAATGGAATGCAAAAGATTATGCAAGCGGAATTTATTTTTATCAGATAAGAGCAGGGAAGTATGCAGCAACTAGAAAAATGTTATTACTAAAATAACTCTAAAGGGCGAAAATATTTAATTAATTGTTAAGTTGTTATCCTAATTCAACAATATAAAAATTATGCAATTTACCAATTAAAAATTGTCTAGATAAACAAATCGAGCATGTGTATTTCTGCATTGTATTCCAATTAAATGCCTACTTTTTCAACGTTGAATATTTTCTGAAGTTCTCTTGATTTTCTATCTTTCCATGAACCTTTATGATAAGCGTAACCTGTAATTAAAGGCATTGCAATAGTTGCTTCGGAGTAAACCATTTGCTCAAAAGTAGTTTCAACTTTTCCCCACGAACTTGCTTCTTTTAATGTAGAACTTGAAAGAGCACCGTCTCTTACATCTGCAACTGTAATTTGTACTGCGTATTTATGCATCGGCGCATCTTCCTGAAGAATATCTGCAGCAACAACAATATCTTGAGTAAAGTTTTTAGGTACTCCTCCGCCTATCATAAAAATGCCGGTCTCCTTTGAATTAAGCTTGATTTTGGTTAATTCTAAAAAGTCTTTTGCGGAATCTATCGATGCATGCTTGTCGGGATTTTTAGTTTGATGCATCACAAATCCGAAACCTGCAGAACAATCCGAAAAAGCGGGAACAAAAATCGGAACATTCTTTTTATAAGCAGCATAAATAATAGAATCTTCAACTTTGGGTCCGCCGTTTTTATCCAGGTATTTTCCAAATTCCCAGAGTAGTTCGCGTGAAGAATAAGGTTTCGGCTCAAGACTGTCGAAAATCTTAGCAGTTGTTTCATCACAAACCCTAAGTTCGTCTTCATCTATGTAAGTGTCGTAAATTCTATCTATATGCAATTCTCTTAACAGATTGTCATCGCTGAATGGAGTACCGATATAATGTTTAAATCCGAGCGATTCGAAAAAATCCTGATCAACCATTAACGCACCGGTAGACACAATAGCATCAACCATGTTATTTGATACGAGGTCGTAAACAATTTTTTTCAGGCCTGCGCTAAAAATACTTCCGGCAAGAGTAAGAATTATACTGCAGTCAACATCGCTAAGCATCCTGTCGTAAATTCTTGAAGCTCTATTCAAATCTCTTGCGGAAAAAGCCATCTTTTCCATCGCATCAACCAGCGGAATAACATTGTGCTGCTTAATATCGATATGCTTAATTACATCTTTCAAGAAATCTTTTTTACTTGCCATCTTAATACTCCAAACGATAAATAAAATTTTCAGCTAAGATAAAAAAATAATTATCAAACCAAAATTGCTTTTTATAAAATTAAGTCAGTAAAATGGTACTTTGAAATAAGGGCTAATTGTTAAATCGTTGTATTACTAAATTGGTATTAACAATTAAACATTTTTCAATAAAACAATATTTTAATATTAAAAGAACATCTTTGCTGCTCTTAATATACCCTGTTTCCAGGGAACTCGATGTGAAACTCCGCTTTGATTCTTAAATTCATTTTTGTGTTCAACATACCATTTATAATTTCGGATCAGCGCATCTTTATTTGAATATTTGGGTTTATAACCTAAGACTTTTTCTGCTTTTTCAACCGATACAAACGAATCTTTTGATGCTGTTTCATAAACCCATTTATAAAGCGGTGAAAGCTTAAATGCTTCAAGAATTCTTAAAGTAAAAATTATCGGCTTCTCCGGGAGACCAACTATCTTTTTGCCGTAACCTGCATAATCAAGTACAGATTGGTAATCCTCTTTCATAGTGGTGTATTCTTTTGCACCTATGTTGAATGTATCGTTCGCTTTATCTTTATCCAAAGTGGCGCATAGATAAATTGCATCACAAAGATCTTCAACATCAAGAAGCTGATAACGATTATTGCCGCTGCCAATCATCGGAAAGCCTTTGCCGTCGTATGCCCAGTCGTACAGCAGATCAAACACTCCTAATCTTTCCGGTCCGACAAATGATTTCGGTCTAATTATGGAAACGCACATACCTTCATTTCTATATTTTATGCATTCCTGTTCTGCTTGAATTTTAGATTTTCCGTAAGGTCCTACGCCGTCGAGCTTGTCATTTTCAAATATCGGGTGATGATCCGGGATGCCGTAAACTGCTGTGGACGAAATGTGAATGAACCTTTCAACATTATTTTCTTTTGCCGTCTCAAGGAGAGTTTTTGTTCCTCCGATGTCTGTTGAAAAAATTTCTTCGGGTTTATAAAGAGGTAAAGCTGCAGCAGTATGAATGACAACGTCAACACCTTTTATTGCTTTTTCAGCATCTGCCTTATTTCTTATATCGCCGGTAATAATGATAATTTTGTCATTCATGTCCTTGTAATCAAATTTCACAATATCGAGTGATGAAACATCATGTCCTTTTGAATGAAAATATCTTACTAAATTAATACCAAGAAAACCTGCACCGCCAGTAACTAGTACTTTCATTTTATATAATAATCCGTTAATTTTTGTAAAATAAAACTAAAATTAACACTTTTGACTAATACCTACAACCTTGAAGAATAGTGATTATGTAAGAAAAAAGATTGGAAAAAGTTTGATTGTTTTTTTACACATTTAAATCTGTTATAAGAGAATTTGTTAGGATAAAATTTATGCCGACAATTAAGGGAAAAATATTTATTCCAACCTTAATCGAATAACAATTGTGAACATAATTTATAGTAATGTTATTCCTTTTAATAAGATTAAAATTCTTAAAAAGTATTAACAGGATTGCGATTTGATTAAAATATTATTCAAAAAATAGACCGGCAGTTTAGAAAGGCATTCCCTTAAAGAGGTATTTTAGAACTGCCCTTAATTTAGCATTAACCTCCAAAGTTTTTAGGAACTTTTATCCCCTAAATTATTAGTTAACTTTAAAAGCCGTAGAAACTTCCTGATCAACTTTTTTATAAGATAATATATTTTGAAGAAGATCCAGCAGGTTATCTTTTGTAAAAGGTTTTGATAGGTAATGAGTCAAACCTTGTGAAAGGAATCTTTCTCTATCGCCTTTCATAGCATAAGCAGTCATTGCAACAATAGGAGTTTCTTCATAACCATTAATTTTTCTAATTTCATTTGCGGCCTGTATACCGTTCATACCATAACCTAAACCAATATCCATTAATATTGCGGAGAATTTATTTTGGGAAGCTAATTTTATAGCTGATGGTCCATCCACTGCTGTTTCCAAAATAAAATATTTTCGCAGGATGAAACTGGTGAAGTCTCTTGTCATTTTATCATTATCAACAATAAGTATTTTGTGCATTTTTCCTCCGTATATTTTTCCCCTTTCGTTATTAAAATAATTTTCTTCGGTTGCGTTATTCATTTCTGTTCTTGAAACTGAAGGGAATTTTAACGTAAATGTAGAGCCTGCTCCCACGGTACTATTTACGGAAATTTTTCCGTGCATTAGTTCAACGGATTTTTTTATAATAGTAAGTCCTAATCCAACGCCTTCGTAAGAGCGTCCGTAACCCTCACTTACTTGCCGGAATTCTTCAAATATTAAATTCAAGCTGTTTTGCGGAATTCCTATTCCTGTATCAATCACACGTATTACGGTCCAGGTAGTGTTTTCTTCTTTTTCGGAATCAACTTCAATTATTACTCCTCCCCTGTCGGTAAATTTTATTGAATTACTTATCAAGTTATTTAATATTTGGATAAATAATTTTTCATCTAAATACGAAATCACCTCTTCATTCTTTATCTCGGCTTTTAAATAAAGATTTTTGTTCTTTGCAATGTTCCTAAAATTTTCAATTTCATTTTCTACAACCGACTTAATATTTATATTTTTATATACCACATCCATTTGATTGGATTCTATTTTAGATAAATCCAAAATCAGATTAAGTGTTTGCATTAATCTGTTTGAGCTTGAGTTAATAACATTAGCCATTTCCTGCAATGCGGAATCCTTTATTTCATTTATTAATATATCCGAATAACCCAGTATGCCAATCATTGGGGTTCTAAGTTCATGACTCATGTTAGCCAGAAAGTTTGATTTTAATTTATTCATCTCTTCAGCTTTTTCTTTGGCTAAGATAAGTTCGTTTTCAAATCTCTTTCTTTCTGTTATATCTTCTATAACCCCAAGGAAATGAGTTATAACTCCCTCAGAATTCTTAACTGCTGAAATAGTCGTAACCTGCCAAAAATATTCACCGTTTTTCTTTATACTTTGAAATTCACCTCGCCAGTCTTTGCCGTTTTTTATTGTTTGCCACAATTTTCTGTATCCGTCTTTTTTAACAGTGCCGTACCTTAGAATTCTTGGATTTTTCCCTTTAACTTCATCAAGTGAGAAGCCTGTTAAAGTTGTAAACGCCGGATTAACGTATTCAATTTTACCGTCTATCGATGCAATTATTATACAAACCGGACTTTGCTCCACAGCACGGGATAGTTGTAATATTTTTTCTTCCGCAAATATTTTATAGGTTACATCTTGGAAAACCGAAATCACAATATTTTGATCAATCAGTGGAATTATAGATAGAGAAACATACTTTTCTTCCTTATTTTGAGTTGTTATTTTGATATTATCCCATCTTATAAGGGAAAAATCTCCGGATTTAACATTAGTTTTTATTTTGGATATTATCCTTCTAATTAATTCCGGTTCCGTGATATTAAAAGAAAATAAATCTTTTAAGGTTTTCAGATCGTTCTTTGTGTACCCGAAAATGTCACAAAACTTTTTATTCGAATAAATGAATTTGATTGTATTTAAATCATTAACACAAACTCCTACCTGAATATTTTCCAACGTGGTTTCTATAAACTTATTCCTTGTATTTAACTCTAATTCCGCAAGCTTTTTATCGGTTATATCGCGTGCAATTATTCTAAATCCGGTCACAGTTCCGGCTTCATATATCATAGTGCTGTTCTGTTCAAGCCACTTAATTTCCCCGGATTTAATTACGATCGGACATTCAATTCTTGTTGTCTTATCCTTATTAAGAAACTTTGTTAAGACATCGTTGTTTACACCTTTCCTATAGGCAGGCAGCAATAAGCCGGTATAACCAATCCTTATAAATTCAGCTTCCGAATATCCGGTTAATTTAATTGCGGTTTTATTAACGTATTTAAATTCTCCGTTTATATCCATAATGAATATTATTTCATTAGCATTTTCAACGACTTCTCTATATTTTTTTTCGGATTCTATCAGATCGATTTCTGCTTTAAACTTTTCAGTAATATCACTGAAAGTTAAAACCATTCCGTTGAGACGACCATCGTCATCCCTTATCAGGTTGAAATTAACCTCGACTATTTTTTGTAAATTATTATTGCATTTGATAGTTACTTGGGATGGGAAATTTAATGTAGAATATTTTTTATTTTGATCTTTAATAATTTGTCGAGCTCTATTCCGCAGCGCTTGATCTTCTATTTGAAAGATATCTAAAATATATTTGCCGGTCGATTCCTCTCTTGAAAACATTGTTAGTTTTTCGGCCGCATTGTTCATATAATTTAATATTCCGTCGTTATCGGCAGCAATTACAGCATCTCCAATGCTTTTCAATATTATTGACTGCTTTTTCTCGCTAGCCTTTAACTTTTTTTCCATTTCATGTTTATAAAGGCCTATTTCAATAGTGGTGTGTAATTCTCTTTCTTCAAAAGGTTTAATAATATATCCGTATGGTTCAATTACTTTAGCGCGATCGATCGTTTTGGAGTCATTGAATGCAGTTAAAAAGATTATAGGAATATCAAGATGTTCTTTTAATTTTTTAGCAGTTTCTATACCGTCAATTTGGCCTCTAATGTTGATATCCATCAATATCAAATCCGGAACATGTTCGATAGTTAGATTTATAGCTTCTTCACCTGAAACCGCCTGGGCACAAACAGTATATCCAAGGTTTGTCAGCCTGCTTTCTAATTCCATTGAAACTATTCGTTCATCTTCAACTATAAGAATTTTTGTCATTTCTTATCTATGAAACTCCTGTATATAAATAGTTAATTTTTAGGCAGTGAAAAACTAAATACCGAACCTTCTCCGGCTTTTGAGTTTACAGTCAGCTTTCCGCCGTTCAATTCTATAAATTCTTTGCAAAGAATTAATCCTAATCCCGAACCTCCTTCATTTTGTGTTCCCAATGTCGAAATGCTTTCATCAATTTTAAATAATTTATTTAAGACATCGGGACGTATTCCAACTCCGTTGTCGATAATATTAATTTCGATATATTTTTCCGATACTTTAGACGCAATTATTATTTTACCTGAAGACCGTGTAAATTTAATAGCGTTTGAAATTAAATTTCTAAAGATTATTTCCACCATATTTGAATCTGCAAAAGCAATAAGACTTTCATTGATTTCTAATGATAATGAAATATTCTTTTTCTTAAGATTACCTGAATAAATTGGTAATATTTGCTTTATGATTTCGTATATGTCAATTTTTTCGGGATTATAATCAATCCTTCCTGTTTGCACTCTCGACCATTGCAGGAGATTTTCCAATAGGTTGAATATTACTCTTGCAGAATTGGAGATAGACTTTGTAGCGGATTTTATTTCTTCGACTGTTAAGTCATCATTTTCATTTGCTATAAAATCGGTTAAACCGAGAAGTGATGAAAAAGGGCTTCGTAAATCATGAGCTATAATTGAGAAGAATTTATCTTTGCTTTCATTTAGAGTTTTTAATTCCAGCTGGGATCTTTTCAAAATAGTAATATTGCGTATTATTATTAAATATTCATCGCCGGAGTTATTTACTATTCGAATATCATAATAGACTGCATCTTTTTTATGCCCATATTCGAACGATTGAATTTGGTTAGTTGAAAATGCCTTTTCTGAAAACCTGGTTATCTTTTCTGCCAGCTCATTCTCAAGAATTTCAAAAATATTTTTCCCGATTATATCGTCGATCTCTTTTAATAAAGAATTTTGTTTCTGTGCATGATAATCCAGCAAAATGCTGTTTTTATCAAATCTTAATACAATATCGGGTATTACTTTTAACAGTGTCTTTATTCTTCCTTCGCTTTCTCTCAGCGCTTTTTCAATATTTTTCAACTCGGTTATATCCGTACCGACCGATAGAACCAGTTTCTCGTTTTCTTTTTGACTGTCTATTGCCCTTTTAAATGTTTGAATAAGATGTATTTTACCTTTTGAATCGATTAATTTTTCTTCGGGGATAAAAATTTCCTGAAGTGCTTCCAATGCCTGTCTGTCGGTCCTTCTTAAATTTTTAATTTCATTCTCTTCAAAATAGTCTAAATCTAATTTTCCCAGCATTTTATCCGGCGTTGTTCCGAAAGCCTCTGCAGTAGCTTTATTTGTCAATTCAAATTTTCCTTCGGCATTTTTAACCGAGATATAATTTGGATCCGTATCTATAATGTTTCTTAAAAATTTTTGCTGCTGTTCTATTATTTGATTAGCTTTTATTCTTTCCGATATATCTCTAAATACCAAAACAGCACCCGCTGTTTTCTCATTCCCGAAATTAATAGGAGCTGCACTGAAATCGATAGGAGTTTCAATACCGTCTTTCGATATAACTACTTTATTAGTTTCTCCTATAATTGTACCGTTGCTTAAGGTTATATTAACCGGATTCTCCAATAATTCGCCGTTGCTTTTATTTTTAACTATAAATATTTCCTCTATATTCTTCTCCAGGGCATCTTTATGTTGATAACCGGTAATTTCTTCGGCTACATGATTAATCAATTTTATTGTCCCATGGGAATCGGTTGCAATGAGAGCATCTCCGATACTTTTTAAAGTGGAAGAAAGCCAATGTTCGCTTTCCTTTAATTTCTTTTCCATTGAATATTTATAAAGAGCCATCTCAACAGTTGTGCGTATTTCTCTTTCCTCGAATGGCTTAATAATATATCCGTATGGCTCGGTTATTTTAGCTCGTTCTACTGTGTTATCATCAGTGTGTGCCGTTAGATATACAATTGGAGTATCTAATTCTTTTCTAATTATTGCGGCGGCATCAATTCCATCCATATCACCTTTTAATCTTATATCCATCATTATAAGGTCAGGGCGGTGCAAATTTGCTTTTTCAATTGCTTCGTAGCCAGATGAAGCTGTAGCAACAACATTATAATCCATCTCGAGCAGCCTGTCCTTTAATTCCAGCATAACAATATTGTTATCCTCAACTATAAGTATAGACGCCTTTTCCATTAAAGTAATTCCTTTATTTATTTAAATCCTTAAAAGTAAATTTGAAAGTAGTTCCGTAATTCTGATTTATTTCCATTTTCCCTTCCAATTGAGCTATTAAAGTGTCTACCAATTGTAAACCGAGGGATTCCTTTTTCTTATCCGTAAATCCTTTTGGAAGCCCAATACCGTTATCCGATATTTCCAGAACTAATTCACTGTTTCCGTTTTTATTGAAGTTAATCTTTATTTCATTTTCTTTATCTAAGTCTCTATCCATTGGGAAAGCATATTTAAATGAATTAGAGACGACTTCATTTATTATTAATCCGCATGGTACCGCGGTATCAATGCTGATAAATATGTTATTTATATTAAGGGAAAGTTTAACCAATGTCTGATTCACTGCGTAGGATCGGAATAAATCGTTGGCTAATCTGGAAACATATTCCTTAAAATCTATTTTGCCCAAGTCTTTTGATTGATAAAGCCTTTCATGTACGAGAGCTATGGACTTTACCCTGTTTTGGCTGTCTTTAAATAAATCCTGTGTCTCTTTATCTTTTATCTTCTTTGAATTAAGGTAAAGAAGGCTGGAAATAACCTGTAAATTATTTTTTACCCGGTGATGAATTTCTTTAAGGAGTACTTCCTTTTCAGAAAGCGAGTTCTGAAGATTTCTTGAATGCTCGGCTATTTGTTCCTGTAATTGCGCCTGGTATACGGCAACCGCAAGCTGATTTGATACAACTTTTAAAACTTCAATATTCTCTTCATTAAATGAATTGGGCATGTCTGAAGAAAAGTTCATAAAGCCGATAACCTGCTCATCAATAACTAATAAGATTGAAACTAAAGATCTTATTCCTATTTTGTACAGCTCATTCTCAAAATTATTTCTTTCTGCTACACTTGATAAATCAGCAACGGAATAAAACTCTTTTATAGAGTTAAGGTTAAAAATATTATGTTTAAGCTCTTCGGTTATTTGATATAAGGTATCGTCTTTAAATTGAGGATTATTGATGTTTGAACAAAATATTCTAGCGTTATCAATATTTTTATCGACAAGAGCAACTATCGATCTGCTGATAACAGGGAACGATTTGTGAAAATTCAAAATGGTTTCGTTAATTATCTCATCAACCGATTTTGCAGAAATTATTCCCTTATAAATTTTATCTAAAGCTTCCAGCCTTGAATTATATTGTCTTAATCTGTTTTCAGCCTGTAGTTTTTCATTTATTTCTACTTTTAATACTTTATTTATTTGTTCAAGTTCAGCCGTCCTTTCTTCAACTTTTTTCTCAAGTGTATCCTGTGAAGTTTTTAAAGATTGTGTCATTTTATTAAATGAATTTGCCAGCCTGCCGAACTCATTTTTAGAAGAAATGATCACTCTCGGATTTAAATCTCCCTGTGCAACTTTATTCGAAACACTATCAAGCTGTCGAATTGGTCTTGTCAGTCTTCCGGCAAAAAATATCGAAGCAAAAAGTCCGATAAGAATTGAAATTAATGCAAGAATGAGAGTTCGATAATTTAAATCATTTGCATTTTGATCAAACTTCTTTAAAGACATACCTACGTTTATTCTTCCCCAATTTATTTGAGAATAGCTGAACGGATACGAATAATGAAATACGTTCTGTTTTACAAGCCTGCTGTAAACAAACCGGCTGACTCCTGCCTTGGATTGCGGAAGGTCTAAATCATCTTTTAAAGTATCTATTTTCCATTTATCGGAGTAAAAAATTAATGAAAAGCCGTCATTTCGTACGATCTTTATATAAAGAATTGAATTACTTTGTTGTAAAATTTTCAAACAATGATCAACTGTAAAACCATAATCGTTATTAATAATTGCAGTAGCGGTAACCTGTCCTATTGATCCGGCAATATCGTTTGCTTCCGATCTCATCCTATCTTCAAGTACTTTACGCTGATGCGGTAAAGTTCCTATTATAAAAATAAATAGGGTAAGAGTTACAAGCCCCCAGGCCCAAACGGTAGTACTGAAGAAAATATTCCGGTACCACCGGGTTTTTAATTTTTTATCCAGCTTGATAAAATATTTGGTGAATATATTCATATTCTAATTCTTATTTCTTATTACTAAACGGTCATAATTTTTTAATAAGGTTTTAAAATTATCAAGATATTCTTGCTTGAATGGTATAAGCTTATCTATTTTTAATAAAGAAAATAATTGTTTGCCGGAAGGCAGGTTCTGAAACTTTAGCGCACTTTCGTAAAAAAGATTTTTCGCTTTATTATCGAATAACATTGTATAACAAACGATTCCCCATAAATATTTTGGTGAAATCAGAATAGTTTTTAATTGGCTGCCTATTTGCGGATTCAATTCTTTCATTAATTGAAAATCATGATTGGAAACAATGCAGGCGTCAGTTTGATCAAAAAATAAATTTAATATCAGATCCGATTCTTTTTCCGAATAAATTATCTTTTTAAAATATTTTTCTTTTTGAGGCAGTTGATCTTTAGCCAAGAGTTCGTCAAGCCATAAAACAGATGCTTGATGGCTTCCTTGTGAAGTAAGTCCGATAGTTATATTTTTTAAATCCTTAAGACTATTATAATTTTTATCTTTCTTAACTAGTAGATAATAATAGGCGCCGGCATCATTATTTATGGAAGGCACTAAAGCCGGTTCCAGACCTATTTTCGAACCATAGTTAAGATAATCTTGCGTGGTTAACGACAACATTGATAAATTGTCTTGTTGCATTTGAGAAATAACCTGGTTTACACTGGTATAAATTTTAACTTTTACATTATACTTATTAAATAAATTATTGATTTTTACAATTTTTGAGACCCAGATTTTTACTCCGGCCTGTGCATCGTTAATATCCACACCGCTAAAAAGGTCATACATAAACCCTATGGTATTAACTTTTTTGTTACTGTTATTATTCTGAGCATATTTTATCGAATTGAAAAGAATTATTATTAGAATAATTGTAATATGAAAATATTTTTTAAACTTTTTGTTTCTCATTTATAAATATATTGTGCTTAATTTTTTATTTTGGAATAGTCATGAATTAATTTCTTAATATTATACATGTATTCTTCTTTATAAGGAATTATTTTAGCAGTTTTAGATAGTGCAAACAATTGTTTTCCTGCCGAGTAATCATCTAATTTTAATAAAGTATTGAATAGGTCCGTGCTGAATTTTGACTCATTGAATTTTTTAGTGAAGCTTGATACTTCCGTAAGATATCCTGGAGAAGTACATAAAATTCTTGTTTGATTTTTAATTTGAGGATTTAACTCAATCATAGTTTCAAATGATGTCTTCGATACAAGGCATGCATCAATCTGATTAAAAAATAGTGATAAGATTAATTTAGATTCGGATTTCCCCAATATTACTCTCTTAAAAAAATTTTTCTTATAAGAATGTTTATTGTTAAGTTCAACATTAAGCCACATTAAAGGGACGGAATTTTCTCCAGTTTGTATCATACCGAATTTTTTGTCGGCTAAGTCTTTAATATTTTTTATATCACTGTCTTTTCTAATAAGAATTAAATAATTTTCAAACGGACTGTTGTATCCTGAAGCTACTAAGACGGGATAAAGAGAGAGCCTTGATTTATACTTTAAAAAATCAAGAGGTGTAAGAGTTATATCAGCTAAATTTTCCTTTGAATAATTCTTTAATAGATCTTCTACATTGTCATACATTACAGGTTTCATTTTATAACCATTTAAAAGTTTTTTCTGAAGTTCATCTATGTAAACTTTTAATGCTGCTTTTGCGTCATTATAATTCACATCATTATACATCGAACGTAAAAAAGCTACACCATAAACTTGTACTTTCACCGGAGCATTTTTATTCTGTGCAATTAGTACCGATGAGATTATTAAGACCAAAAGAATTGATCTCGCAAGTAATATACTTTTCAGTAATAAATATTTTTTAGATACGGTAGTAATAATTTTCATGTACAATTTCCTAGTTATATTACTTTTTTATTGATTTATACTCATTGTAAAGTGTTTCGGTGCTTTTTAGATACTCCGGTCTAAAGGGAACAATTTTAACAGTTTTCATTAAAGTTAGTAGTTCTCTTCCGGCAGGATATTGACTAATATTAATAGCATCCTCTATAATATCTTTGCTGTAAGAATAATTTCTGGAGGCCTTGGTTAAACTTGATATATCGAAAATAAATCCAGGTGAAACTTTAAGTATTTTTATCTTTTTACCGATTTGCGGGTTAAGTTCATCCATTGTTTTAAAAGATGTTTCCGTTATAATCCCTACATCTGTCTGTCCAAAAAAAACCGACAGAATTAATTGTGATTCAGACTGGAATTCTTCTGTTTGAGAAAAGAATTTTTTTAAATGCGGATGTTTATTTTTAGCAAGTAAAACTTCTATCCAATATTCAGGTATAGGATTATTCCTTTTTAAGCAAAAGCCTAGCTTTTCCCCTTTAAGTTCAGAAATATTTTTAACACCCGGATTTTTAGTTATAATATAAAGCTTATTGTAAATATTTTTATTATCATTGGAAGTATAGATAGGATAGAGAGACATTTTAGAACGAAGCTTTAGGAAATCAATTGAATTTAATATAACCATCCCTAAATTCTTATTTGCGTTATATTTTACCATGTCGTCTGTGTTGTCGAAAAGAATAAGTTTGAACTTTGCATCAACTTTAAGCTTGTTACGCAGCTGATTTGCCCAAGTATTGATAGCTACAGTTGCATCATTAATGTTTACATTTATAAAAGTGCTTCGCAAAACACCGAGTTCAAAAACTTTTTCATCTTCAGATGATTTCTTTGCTTGCGCGTTTAGGTTGCCGACAAGGATTAACGTCACTAGAAAAGTAATTAATACTAGTAGGCAGTTATCTTTTAATGTTTGTACATATTTATTAATAATCAAATATTTTATTTTTACTATCATTCCCATGACCTAGTCTTCATTATTTTCGAGCCGATTAATAGTTCAAGGTTGGCTTCTGCCATAGCATGGTCATATAATGCCTTTTGATATTGAACATCCATAAAAGATTCAAAAATTTGAGCTTGAATTAAGTCTTTAGCATCAGCCATATCCTGCTGAAATGCTCTTTCTGTAAGTGAGCAGCTTTCAGCAGCAGATTGTTTTGCCTCGAATGTGTCTCTTACCTTTTTTGTGGATGATTCAATTTTATTCAGCGATTCTTCTGTTTGAAGTATTATTGCATCATGAAGCAAATGCTTCTGCTCATCTATTTTTCTTAGTTGAGCATCTGCTTCGTTAATTTCATTTTTTGTCCTAAATCCGTTAAAAATGGGAATTTGAGCTCCAAGTCCAATCATCCAAATTGAGCTGTTAATTTTATTTGTAATTCCATATTTGTATGAGTTAAAATTCTGATTAAAGCTTCCTATAATTGCCAGACTCGGTAAAAAGCCGCTTTTAGCTTCTTCTATTTTTGCTTTATATACAGATACAGCGGCAATTAATTTATTCCAATCGGGATTACTCTTAAATGCTTTTATCAATAAATCGGCTTTACTCCAATTAGAAGTATCAAAAGGAATTTCTTCGTCGGGAAGATTAAAATCTTTATCGGTTCCCATTGAAAACATGAGAGCCTGTTTAGCAGATCTTATATTAGTTTTCAAACCGCTCACGAGTGTTTTAACTTCATCTACAAGAACTTTATTTTTTAGATAGTCAAGTTTTGTAGTTTTGCCTGAACCGTTTTTATACAAACTTTCTGTTAGCTCAAGCGTAATATTTAACCTGTCCAAAGCATCAATTCCTATTTTATATATTCTTTTTGCAAGTATCACTGCGTAATAAAATCTTTTAATGTCGTAATCAATCTCCATGTTACTTTTTTTATACTCCTGATCTGCTATTTCAATTCCGCTTTGTGCTTCTTTGTTTAGTGCTTGAATTTTCCCGCCGGTATATAAAGGATATGTAATATCAATCGAAGCATGGATATTTTGTTTATCCATTAATTTTATATCTTCTTGGGGAACCTGTATATCTCTCATGTTTATTGTGGAACCGAAAGCAGAAATCGGAGGAATGCTCATTTTAAAACTTGGTAGAATAAATAAAGGATCTTGATTAGTTAAACTATATGCAGCATTTGCTGAAACTTGAGGCCAATAACCTGACTCGGCCTGTTTCTTTTGTGCTGTTGCTATACGTATATCTTCCCTCGCTGCTTTTATTTTATGGTTATTTTCTAATGCAATTCTTATGCATTCGTTTAATGAAAGTGCTTTTATTTTTAGAGTATCGTTGGAGCTTTTAATATTTGCTTTTTGCGGGTATATATTCTTTGTATTGGTAAAAAAAAGTATTGAAAAAAATAAAAAGATATAAAATAAATTTTTACCATATTTAAACTCACTAATATTTTTCTGCATTTTTATCCGCCTGACTATATAATCTTAAAGTTTATTTAAATTTTAATGTTAAACCGTTTTATTTTTCAATTAAATTAATACTCTTGTTTACAGTTCATTCTATTATTACTACCATGGTTCAGTTTGTATTTATACCAAATCGATATAAATAATTATTTGGCAACGTATATTATTATCGTTAAATAATGGTTTTTTTATAGTCTGTTTATAAATAATTTTTGTGATGTGTATTTTTATCAAATAAATCTGTGAGAAGCTTGGGGGATTGTTATTTTTACAAATAATGCAAAAATTAAACATTTTCAAGTATATAACGATGAATGCATTTCAGTTTTTATTACCGAATTATGTCAGAATTTTAATATTTCCAACTTTTTTATAATTAAAACGGATAAACCAATTTAATTTCTTATTTTGGATAAAATTGCTTTAATGATAAAAAGATATTAAGATTTCTTGACTTTTCTATACTATAAAATTAAATTTAAATTCTTTTTTTGAATAGATTTTGAGTCTTGGAGGAAAAACAGTGAAACAGGAAAAATTAACTAAATTTATTAGTACGCTTGATGCTGATAGGAAATGGTATGTTGTAGATGCCAAGGATCAAGTTCTAGGACGTCTTGCTACCAGAGTTGCAAGTATTATTAGAGGAAAAAACAAACCGGTTTTTTCTCCGAATTCGGATACGGGTGATTTCGTAGTTGTTATTAATGCATCGTATGTTAAGGTAACCGGTAAAAGAGAATTAATGAAAAATTATCTCCATCATTCCGGTTATCCCGGAGGTTTAAAGTCTAAAAGCTTTGAAGAAGCTATTGCAAAAAAGCCTGAGTTTGTAATTGAGAACGCAGTAAAAGGAATGCTTCCTAAAAACAGACTCGGTAGAAAATTAATTAAAAAATTAAAAGTATACGCCGGCGATACGCATCCTCATCAAGCACAGAAACCGGAATTAATTAGTTTAACGGAGAAATAATGGCTGATCAAATTTACGTAGGAAGAAGAAAAACGTCTGTTGCAAGAGTTATTTTAAGAAACGGTAACGGTAAAATTACTGTTAACGGTAAAGGATTTGAAGACGCTTTTCCCCAATTGTTAAACAGAGAAGATATTTTAAACCCCCTAAAAGTTACCGAAACTTCCGGAAGTTATGATGTAATTGTAAACGTTCAAGGTGGAGGTACTACAGGTCAGGCCCAAGCTGTTCGTCTGGGAATAGCCAGAGCTTTAATAGCAATTAATCCTGAATTCAGGCCGGCATTAAAAATAGAAGGTTTCTTAACCAGAGATCCTAGAATGGTTGAACGGAAGAAATACGGTCATCCAAAAGCAAGAAAAAGATTTCAATTTTCTAAAAGATAATTTATTAAACTATCATTCATACTTTCCGATTTACCGCCTGTGTCCCGCTTTTTAATAGGGATCGTAGGTAAAGCTGAAGAAAGTAGAAGAAAAAACAGGAGCAGAAATGAATAAAGTTGAATTAACTCAGCTTATTGAGGGTGGTGCGCACTTCGGTCATTTAACACGCCGTTGGAATCCTAAAATGAAGCCATATATATTTATGGAGAAAAACGGGATTCATATTATCGACCTTAAAAAAACTCAAACACTATTACAAGAATCTGCAGAGAACCTAGCGCAAATGGTTTCTGGTGGAAAAAAAGTGTTGTTTGTCGGTACAAAAAAACAGGCTAAAGGAGTAATTGAAGCTGAAGCTAGAAGATGCGATTCCAATTGGGTCAGCGAGCGATGGCTCGGCGGAATGTTAACTAACTTTTCAACTATTAGGAAAAGTATTAAAAGGCTCAACAATATTGAAAAACAGGAAACAGACGGCACCTTTGATAAAATAACAAAAAAAGAAAGACTTTTCTTAACAAGAGAAAAAGATAAACTGAAAAAAGTACTTGAAGGTGTTGAGAGCATGACGCGGCTGCCTGGTGCTATGTTTGTCGTGGATATTAAAAAAGAATCAATAGCTATTAAAGAAGCTCGTAGATTAAATATCCCGGTTTTTGCAATTGTTGATACAAATTGCGATCCGGACCCGGTAAACTATATTATTCCGGCTAATGACGATGCAGTAAAAACAATTGAGCTTATTGTAAAGACTATGGCCGACGCTGTAATTGAAGGTGAAAATAAAGCCAAAGAACTTAAGGCAGAAGAAGCTGCGGAAGCAGAAAGAGTTAAAAAGGAAAAAGAATTGGAAAAGAAAGCGGAAGAGCAAAAGGCTGTTGAGAATACAGAGGAAGCTAAAATAACGGATTCGGATAAAAATAGTTAAAGAAAAATACTTCTTCAGATTAATAAATTTAAAGGGATAGATAATTATGACTATTACTGCTGCACAAGTAAATGAATTAAGACAAAAGACCGGCGCCGGTATGATGGATTGTAAAAGGGCTCTTACGGAAGCTAATGGCGATTTTGAAAAGGCAATCGAAATCTTACGCAAAAAAGGCGCTGCTGTAGCTTCAAAAAGAGCAGAAAAAAGTGCAAACGAAGGATTGATCGTTACAAAAGTTTCAGACGATAAGAAATCAGGCGTTATTGTTGAAGTTAATTGTGAGACCGATTTTGTTGCAAAAAGCGATGACTTTGTGAATTTTGCAAATGATGTTATTCAAACACTTGATTCGATAAGACCAGCAAGTGTAAAGGACTTGCTCGAAAAAAATGAGAACATAAAAAATGAATTAACCGATATAATGGGAAAAGTCGGTGAAAAAATTGAAATTTCCCGATTTGCAATTGAAGAAGCTCCAAATGGTATTCTTGTAGATTATGTCCATCTCGGATCTAAGCTGGGTGTACTTGTAAAATTTGATAATGCCGACAAAGATGAGTTTAGTGAACTTGGAAAAGATATCGCAATGCAAGTTGCTGCAATGAAGCCCATTTGTGTTTATCGTGATGAAGTTCCCAAAGAAGTCATAGAAAAAGAAATGGACATTTATAAAGAACTGGCCAGGAAGGAAGGAAAGCCTGAACATATATTAGATAAGATAGCTCAAGGCCGGTTAAATAAATTTTATGAAGAAAATTGCCTGACGGAACAGGCTTTTATAAAAGATAATTCAAAGTCCGTAGGAAGCCTTCTTAAAGAATTTAATACTAAACACAATTCTCAAATAAAAATAGTACTTTTCCGGCGTTTCCATTTAGGCGACGAGAAAAAATAATTTTTATGTAAAGGTCTTAAATTTTTAAGACCTTTTTTATTTTATTTTCGTAATTTCATAAATAAATTTTATTTATTTTGTTAGTAGTGCATTAATAGGAGTTTTTAAAAGCATTAAAACGATAAAATTCCTTTGGAAGGAATTGTTATAATAAATTGTAATAAAACAGATTAATATATGAATGATTTAAAATATAAAAGAGTACTTCTCAAATTGAGCGGTGAATCGTTGATGGGAAAAAAAGGTTTCGGTATAGATCATAGCGTACTAGAGTTTTTTTCTAATGAAGTAAAAAAAGTACATGATATTGGTGTTCAGATCGGAATAGTTATAGGAGGTGGAAATATTTATAGAGGCTTAAGTGCAAATGATCAAGGAATAGACAGGGTAACCGGGGATCAAATGGGAATGCTGGCTACTGTTATTAATTCTTTAGCGCTTCAAAATGCAATTGAGCATAAAGGAATTCATACCAGGCTTTTAAGTGCTATTCACATGGAAGAAATTGCCGAACCGTATATTAGAAGACGCGCTATCAGGCATTTGGAAAAAGGCAGAGTTGTTATTTTTGGTGCCGGAACCGGCCATCCTTATTTTAGTACCGATACAGCCGCCTCATTAAGAGCCGTTGAAATTGAAGCTGATGTAATTATAAAAGGTACAAGAGTTGATGGCGTATTTGACTCCGATCCTGAAAAGAATCCTGAGGCATTTAAATTCGATTCAATTACTTATCTGGATATATTAAAGAAAAATTTAAGAGTAATGGATCTTACGGCTGTGAGTTTGTGTCAGGAAAATAGTCTTCCTATGGTTGTATTTAATATGGGTACTAAAGATAATTTGTTAAAGCTTGTTAATGGAGAAAATGTAGGAACAATTGTTAAAAATTGAACCCTGCTATTGATTTGAATTTTCAAAACCACTATACTCAATAATAGTTTTTTAACAAACTATGAGGAAAATATGGAAGAAATAATAAAAGATGCTGATTTGAGAATGAACAAATCTTTAGAAGCATTACGAAATGAATTGTCCAAAATACGTTCCGGTAAAGCAACTACCGCACTGCTTGACGGTATAAAAGTGGAATATTACGGAACTATGTCTCCTATAAATCAGGTTGCAAATATAACTGTTCTTGATGCTCATACTCTTTCAATTACACCATGGGACAAGTCGGTTGTAACGGCAGTAGAGAAAGCAATTTTAGAGGCAAATATTGGCTTTAATCCCATGAACGATGGGACAAATTTAAAAATTCCGGTACCTCCGTTAAATGAAGAAAGAAGGAAGGAACTGGTTAAGCTTGTTAAAAAATTCGGGGAAGATTCTAAAATAGCGGTTAGAAACATCAGACGAGATGCGAATGAACATCTTAAACGGGAGGAAAAAAACAAAAAAATATCCGAAGATCAGTTAAAAGAAGCCGAAGATAGAATTCAAAAATTAACCGATGAACATGTGCAAAAGGTAGATGATTTATTAAAGCATAAAGAAAAAGAGATAATGGAAGTTTGATAAAATTGTAAAAATCTTTTTATTTAACCCAATTTCTTGCTGAAATTGGGTTATTTTTTAAATTGTAGTTTTAGCTGTGTAATTTTATCAACATGGTATGGTATGGTAAAATTTAATTAATTTAACAATTAAGATATTTTTTAATTAAATTTTGGTCTTAGAAGGATGGTTTCTGCCGTATTCTTTTCTATAAATTAAACTTTAATGGACAATAACTCAGCCGAAAATAACAATAAGAGAATTTCGTTTTCTTCTTATTTGAATATGAATTTAATTCGAAACGTAATTTTATTTAGCGGCGGAATTATCTTGTTTATTTTCGGCGTTATTGCATACGGAGTTGTACTTAACCTGAGAGAAGTGCCTCTGAAAGTAGCAATGGCTGAAAAAGGATTTACAAAATTAAATGATCCTAATATAGTGATAGATCGGAGTTCATATACACTTGAATTGTTTGAAGATACCGTATTAATTAAAACTTATAGAGCAAATTTCGGAAGAAATGTTAATGTTCCTAAAACAAGAGCGGGAGATCTTGCAACACCGGTTGGAGTATATAAGATATGTTCAATCGATTCTTCTCGTAAATACTATATGTTTTTTAGATTAAATTACCCTAATTTGAATGATGCCGCAAACGCACTTAAAATTGGATTAATTAATCAGGAGGAATTCGATAAACTTAAGTTTGAATATTATTACAGCGATTGCACCGATGCAGATACTCCGCTAGGCGGAAATATTGGAATTCAAGGGATTGGCAAACTTGATTTTCTTTTCAGATATCTTCCTTTTAATTATAACTGGACAGACGGATCAATTGCCGTTAGTAATGAAAGCATGGATGAATTATCTTCGGTTGTTAAGAAAGGGACTAAGGTTGTTATTAAATAATAGAAATTTGTTTTTTACTGTAATATTATTCTCGGTTATTTTTTATTCCTGCGGCGGGAAAAAAGGAGGAGAAAATGAAGGAAATAAAAAAATTGATTTCGAAAATCCTCAAGTTGTGCTGCAACAAGCTAAAAATGTTTCCGGAAATAATGTCGAATATGCATACAAAGGCAAGTTTGATGATGATTCAAATATAGAAATTGCTGCCGGTTTGGAAGTACAAAATTCCAAAGAGTGGGGAATTAAGTTTGAATTATTGAAAATGAAAGACGGTACTTTAAAAAAAACTTTTGAATCTCCGTTATTAAACGGTTCGTTTAGAAAATGCCTGTTTCAAAAGATAAAATTCCCGATGTTTAATTATGAATTGGTTTATTATAATTCTCAAGATTATTATTTAGGCAGCCAAGGTGGAGAAATTTATTCATATATTGTTAACTTCAAGGAAGGGAGAATATATTATGCTCATCTGATTTCCGGACCTGGAAGACCGATTAGTGTTTTTCTTTCAAAAAATATCGATGTCCCGGGAATTAAAAACTTTTTTATGAGCATCTTTAAGAAAGATTTTCCTTCGTTTACTGTCGTCGATAAAGACTTCGAATTGAAAAATTAAATATAGTTTTATTGTATTCTTCACTTTTTAGAACAAAATAGAAATTCCGAAAATGCCCAAAAAGCAGTTAGTAATTCTTGTTTTTTTATTTTCAGCTATCCCTTTGTTTGCACAGCAAAGTAAACGTTACCAGTTGAACTCTATAGACTTTGTTGGAAACAATTCGTTCTCTTCATCTGTCCTAAAAGAAATAATATTTTCTCAAACTACACCCTGGTGGTTTTGGAAATTTCTTCACTCCTTTACAAGTTTCGGCAAAGAACCTGTTTATTTTGATTCTTCAAACATCCCTATTGATCTAAATGCATTAAAAAGCTACTATAATGCAAATGGCTTTTTTGAAGCAAAATTTAATTACAAATACATGGTAGATACTGCAGATAAAACCGTTGATCTTACCTACTATATAAATGAAAGAAATTCTGCGAATTTTGGCAAATTAAATATATTCGGTCTGGACAGCTTACCAATAAACTTATACAATAGCATTTATTCAAAAATAGCACTTGATTCCAACATGCGATTTTCGCAGGCAATTATCCAGGATAATTCCGGCAAGGTTGTTAACGATTTATTGAACAACGGATATATGTTTGCTAGGTACGATAGTACAATTATCTATCAAGATACTATGCATTTAAAGGCAAATGTGGATGTCTTTTTTACCACAGGGAAAAGGTATTCAATTGATACCATACTTATTCAAAAAACCGGTGAAGGCGCACCTTTAGTTAAAGATGGTTTGCTTAGAGACATCACGGGAATAAAAGTCGGAGAATTTTATAATTTGGAGGAATTAAGAAGGAGCCAGGTAAGGCTGTACAGAACGGGTTTGTTTAATTCTGTTTTGCTTAGCGGTGTGGAAAAGGATACGACAGACAGCAAGGTTCCCATAAGACTTGATGGTAATGTAGGTCTTATGAATGAACTTTCACCGGAGATAATTTTGAATAACCAGCAGCATGCCTTTAATGTTGGTCTTGCCTATTCTTATATCAGGAAAAATTTTCTGGGCGATGCACGTAAGCTGACTGTAAGTGCATCATTTGGTATTCAGAATATTAATAGAACAGACCTCGGAAATTTAATCAAAAGATTTTCTTTCAGAGACACTACATTAAACGGCTATGTTGATTCCAGGATAATAATTGATCAGCCGTACTTATTTGAGCGGCCGATTTTCGGTACATGGGAAACTTATGCTACAATAAATAAACAGCCGGATTATAACATTACGCTTTACGGCTCAAAAATTACTTTTGAGTTTGAACTACCTACTTATACATTTATTAATCATTTAAGCACATCTTTTACTTTAGAGCAGTCAAAGGAGCTATATACTGTTTTTAATGATAGTACTTCTTCGAAATTGACTTCGGATATTTCCGCTGATGCCGCTTCTACTACTGCCGATAATATTTTATTTCCCACAAAGGGATATAATTTGACTTTTCATATTGAGTTGGCTGATGCTATCCCGTCCCGGAATACAGGGGCAGTAAATCAGGATTATCCAAGTACTTTATTTTATAAAACTATTTTAGGCGGCTCTATTTATAAACAAGTGGACAGAAGAGGTTATTCTATTGCAGCCTTCAAAATGAAAGTCGGTTATCTTCAAACATTTTCGGGAAACTTTGCAGGTGTTCCTATTAACAGAACTTTTTATGCCGGCGGCAGTAACTCTATTAGGGGGTGGAGTAGTAACCAGCTTGTACCTGTAGGAAGCAGACAGATTAGAACAGTTGCCGGATTAAATTCTTATGTAAGTAACTTTGTTGGCGGTACATTCCTTCTGGAAGGATCTTCCGAGTTCCGGAGAAAATTTTCCGATAATTTGGGTTATGCTGTCTTTTTCGATTACGGCAACACCTGGCTCGGCTACCATCAATTTAGATGGGACGGCGTAGCTGTGGCAGCGGGATTTGGTCTTAGATATTATACAGCAATTGCTCCTTTTAGAGTTGATTTTGGATTCAAATTTTATAATCCTTCAAACCATGAATTTCTATGGCAATCATGGAATAAGCATGTATTTAATAATATAGTCATTCATTTTGGTATCGGCGAAGCATTTTAAGAACATAAATTTTAATTCAAAAATTCGTTTTTCAGTCTTTTCAAGTACACGTTTCTAAAAAACAAGATAAAGATTGCTATGCTTTATATTCTAATTATGTTAGCGTAGTCAATCACAATTTTGTTTACCAAGCTAAAAATTATTATTTTTAATATCTTTTATTACGGGAGTTTTATGATCTACAGTATGACCGGCTACGGCAAAGGATCGGCCGAAAATAAAAATTTAATAGTTGAAACAGAAGTTAAAAGTGTAAACAGCCGGTATTTGGATATTTTATTAAAGCTTTCATCTTCTTTAATGAATAAAGAATATGAGCTTCGTGAGTTTATTAAATCTAAAATTAAAAGGGGGAAAATTACGGTTTTAATCACCGTGAAAAGAAACGGAAATGCTTTTGACGGGATTGCAATTAATAAAGAGAATCTTAAAAGTTATCTATACGTATTAAAGAATATAAAAAAAACAGCAAAGTTAAATGATAAAATAAAGCTGGATCATCTTCTAATTAATAAAGATCTTTTTGAGTCAAGTGATTTGGATATTTATGAAGAGGGATTTAATCTTATAAAAAAAGCCTTGGATGTCGCTCTTAATAACTTGATTAAGATGAAAAAAAATGAAGGAAAGGAACTTGAAAAAGACTTAAATAAGCGGATACAAATAATTGAACAAAAATTAGATGAAATCGAAAAAGAATCTGCCGGCAGTGTGAATGAATATTTTAATAAGCTTAAAGAAAAAGTAAAATTATTATTGGAAGATGTAAATATTGATAATGACAGACTTCAAATGGAATTGGCAATTATTGCTGATAAAGCAGAAATAACCGAAGAATGTGTCCGCCTAAAAAGTCATATAAAATTTTTTAAAGACAGTCTTGAAAAAGGTGAAGAACCGGGAAGAAAGTTAAATTTTCTTTGTCAGGAAATGAACCGGGAAACCAATACGATTTCGTCGAAAACAATTTCGACTTCGATAACTCATAATACCGTGCTTATTAAGGAAGAAATAGAAAAAATCCGGGAACAAATTCAAAATATTGAGTAAGAATTGAATAAACGGCATGGAGTAATAATAGCAGTTTCCGCTCCGAGCGGAACCGGGAAAACTACCATTGTAAAAAAAATTCTAAATGAATTTCCCGAGCTGGTTTTTTCCGTTTCAGCTACTACAAGAAAAAAAAGAGATTATGAAATCGAAGGTGTTGATTATTTCTTTATTACTGAAGATGAGTTTAAATCGAAGATAGAAAAACACGAGTTTATTGAATGGGAAAAGTTTTACGATTATTATTACGGAACTTTTAAAAGTTACATCGAAGAGAATATTGGACAAGGCAAATCGGTAATTGTTGAAATTGATGTTAAGGGTGCCTTGGCACTTAAGAAAATTTATCCGGATTCCGTTTTGATTTTTATTTATCCGCCAAGCATTGATGAATTGGTAAGAAGATTAACAAACAGACAAACGGAAAATGAAACGGATTTAAAGAAACGTATAGAGAGAGCAAAAATGGAATTGAGTCTTAAGGATAATTTTGATTATTTTATAATAAATGATGATTTGGAAAAAGCAATTACCGAAACTGAAAGTTTAATAAAAAAAATAATATCTAAGGAGAAATAATTAAATGCAGATTGAACCAGTAGATCTAAGAGTAATAGATCAAAATACGGCGAACATTTATGAAGGCATAATTGTTACAGCTAAAAGAGCCCGCCAAATTAATGACGAAAATAAGATAGAATATAATGCACTTGTTAGTACAATTCCCACTACGGGAACTGAAGATGATAGTGAAGATATCGAGAATCCGGCCCAATTAAAAATTGCCCTTGATTTTGAGAAAAAGGAGAAACCGCATATTCAATCTCTGAATGAACTTCTTGAAGGGAAAATAGAATATAAATACAAATCAAAATAATTTTTAAATTTATTGCCGGGAAATTTTTCAATTCTACCCCGGCATTTTTTCAATTGAAATAAAATATTTACTATGCACGATGATATTTTTACCGGCAAAAAAATTGTTTTAGGTATAACCGGATGTATCGCTGCATACAAATCTGCTTTTTTAGCCCGGGAATTAAATAAAAGAGGGGCTGAAGTAAAAGTTGTAATGACGCCTTCCGCAACCGAATTTATTTCTCCGCTTACATTTTCCTCTCTTACTCAAAATGAAGTTATTGTAAACATTTTTCCCGCATCGCAAAAAAACGGTACGGCAATTTCAACTTGGCATATTGATTATGCAGTTTGGGCTGATTTAATGGTAATTGCACCGGCTACCGTTAATACTGTTGCTAAAATTACTCACGGATTTGCAGATAATGCGTTAACTACGCTCGTATTGGCTTTAAGATGCCCTCTTATAATTGCCCCGGCTGCTGATGTTGATATGTACCAGAATAAAATTACTCAGGAAAACCTCAAAAAACTGGAGGAATTGAATTATTTTATTGTACATGCCGAAAACGGTGAATTAGCGAGCGGTCTTACAGGAAATGGAAGGCTTGCCGAACTAAATAAGATAATTGATGCATCCGAATTAGTTTTATCAGGTTATAAAAAAGATTTAACAGGCAAAAGAATTTTGGTTACTGCCGGTCCCACTTACGAAGATATTGATCCGGTTAGGTTTATAGGCAATAGATCCTCCGGGAAAATGGGATATGCTTTGGCTAGTGCCGCTTATTTAAGAGGTGCTGAAGTAACTTTGATTTCCGGTCCTTCAAATGAAAACTTATATCAAGAAATAAACTACATTAAAGTAAGATCTGCATCGGAAATGAAAAAAGCAGTTGAAAAAGAAATAAAAAAGACTGAAATTCTGATCATGTCTGCTGCTGTTGCAGATTATAAACCCTCAACAGTTTCAAATAAAAAAATAAAAAAAGAAGATAAATTATCCTCTATAAAAATAATTGAAACGGAAGATATTTTATTCTCTATCAACAAAAAAGATAAAATAATAGTCGGATTTGCTTTGGAAACCGATAACGAAATTCAAAACGCTTCAAAGAAATTAAAGGGAAAAAATTTAGATATGATTGTTTTAAATTCCCTGAAGGACAAAAAAAGCGGTTTTGAGTATGATACCAACAAAATTACTTTAATTCATAAAACCGGGAAGCAGGTTAAATTACCGCTTCAAACAAAGTTTCAAGCTGCAAATAAAATTCTTACCGAGATTTTGAGAATTAAATAAATTCGTATACTTAAATCTTCAATAAAAATTCATTTAAATTTTTACAACTTTTAAATTTATTTTAAGATATTATAGATTATCTTTTATTAAATACATATTTTTGTTTATAAATAAACAAACCTCGAAAAATCATTATTAAATGGAAGATTCATTTAAGAAACAATTGATTGAAGCACTTAAAGATCAAAAAGAAATTTTTGGCGATGATTTATACGAACAGCAAAAATTGATGCGCAAAACTAAAATTAAAATGAACCGGGGGCAAAGCGAAGAATTTAAAATTCAACCCGGAATTTATAAGGATAATACAGAACCAAATTTAAAAGTTAAGGAAAAAATACCTGAAGTGATTTATAAAATTGATTCTCAAAAAAAAGAAGAAGATCAACTTTTCGAAGAACCAAAAGAAAAGTGGGAAGTATCAAAAAATTTAAATGAATTAAATGATTTAATTTGTAATTGTAAGAAGTGTCAGCTTGGTTCAGCTAGAAATAAATTCGTATTTGGTTCGGGCAATCCTAATGCCGATGCAATATTTATAGGAGAAGGACCGGGAGCTGATGAAGATGCGCAAGGGCTTCCTTTTGTAGGTCGTGCCGGTAAACTTTTAACTGATATCCTTAAAGCTATTAAATTTTCAAGAGATGAAGTATATATTGCAAATATAGTTAAATGCAGACCGCCTGGAAACCGGACTCCTTATCCCCAGGAAATGGATACATGTATTCCGTATTTAAAAAAGCAAATTGAATTGATTCAACCCAAAGTGATCTTGTGTTTAGGTTTAACGGCAGCTCAAGGATTGTTGAAAAAGAAAGAGTCTCTTACTAAAATGCGTGGTAAAATTTTTGAATTTGAAAATAAAAAGGTAATGGTTACATATCATCCGGCTGCTTTACTCAGGAATCCTAACTGGAAGCGAGGCTGCTGGGAAGATGTAAAGAAATTTAGAAAACTTTATGACGAATTGGTGACAGGCAATGGCAAAGACTAAAAAACAAAATATTACTTTGGAAAGTATAATTCCGGCCGACGTAAAACCACCGGCAGCTCCCGAAATAGAAGCATCTGTTTTAGGTGCAATGATGATTGAAAAAGAGGCTGTGCCGAAAGCAATTGAGCTGCTTTCTTCCGAAAGCTTTTATCTTAAGGAACACCGTTTGATCTTTGAAGCAATGGCCTCTCTTTTTGATGCAAGCGAGCCCATTGATACGGTTACGCTTTATGAAGAATTGAAAAAAAGAGAACAGCTTGAGGAAGTCGGCGGGGCAGTTTATATAAGTAAACTTTCTCAGAATATTTCTTCAGCGGCTAATATCGAATACCATGCAAAAATTATTTTAGAAAAACAAATTTTAAGAGGCTTAATCTCAAGTTCTCACGAAATCGCCAAAGCAGCTTATGAAGGAACCGAAGATGCATTCGATATTTTGGATGAAGCAGAAAGGAAGATTTTTGAGATTACAGAAACTCATCTAAAAAAATCTTTCCAGGGCATGGATAGGGCAGTAAGAGATGCGCTTGAATATATTGAAGCTATTCACTCAAATACAAAACAAAAGTTTTCAGTTCCTACAGGATTTTATGAGCTTGATGAATTACTCGGCGGATTTCAAAAATCGGATTTGATTATTGTTGCCGCCAGGCCATCCATGGGAAAAACCGCATTCGCGCTTACTCTTGCTCGAAACGCAGCTATTGAACATAAAGTACCTGTTGGAATCTTCAGCCTTGAAATGTCTACAATGCAGCTTATCATAAGATTGTTGTGTGCAGAAGGAAGATTGAATGCTCATTTAGTAAGGACAGGTAAATTACCAAACGAAGAAGGAGTTAAACTAAGCAGGAATGCTCACAAATTAATAGAGTCTCCTATTTATGTTGATGACATGCCTGCACAAACGGTTCTTGAAATTCGTGCTAAAGCCAGAAGGTTAAAAGCGGAAAAAAATATCGGTATGATAATAATAGATTATCTTCAGTTGATGCAAGGACCTTCAAATATTGAAAGCCGCGAAAGAGAAATATCTCATATTTCAAGGTCATTAAAATCTTTAGCTAAAGAGCTTAACATACCTGTAATTGCATTAGCACAATTGAATAGAGCAGTTGAAACAAGAACAGACAAGCGTCCTCAGCTATCGGATTTGAGAGAAAGCGGCTCGATAGAACAGGACGCAGATGTTGTGCTTTTTCTTAATCGTCCTGAGTATTACGGCATTAAAACTTTTCCTGATGACGCAACTCCGACGGATGGAGTGGCCGAGATAATCATCGGGAAGCAGCGTAATGGTCCCACCGGCGATGTCCGGCTAGCATTTATCAAAGAGTATGCTCGGTTTGAAAATCTTGCGCATGCAAGACAAATTGAAGAATACTCAAATATTTCCACAAGTGAAGATATTATTTAAACGAATTTCCAAAAGATATAATTGCTCTGAAAGTTATTAGACATGAAATTAAAATGCCTTCTAATATTTATATTAGCCGCCGGATTGATCAAAGCACAAATTTATTCTCAAAAGGACAAAGAGATTTGTAAATCCAAATTCAAATTGGCAGTTGAAAAGAATTTAGGGAAAGAACCGATTGGTGATGTTATAGTAGCAATCGGTAAAAGCTTTATCGGTACCGAATATGCGGCTAATACATTGGAAAAAGGTAATACTGAAAAATTAGTTGTCGATTTAACCGGACTTGATTGTACAACATTTTTGGAAAATGCTTTAACATTTGCCAGATGTATTAAAGAAGGTAAAACTACTTTTAAGGATTATGAAAAAGAATTGATTAAAATTAGATATAGGAACGGAATAATAAATAAATATCCGTCGCGGCTGAATTATTTTTCAGACTGGATTTATAATAACGAAAAGAAAGGGATTGTAAAAAATATTTCTAAAGAAATTGGGGGAGAATCGATCAAATTTCATGTTGATTACATGTCTACTCACCCGGATAGTTATATCCGTTTAAAAGAAAACCCGAAATTTATCCCTATCATAAAGAAACAGGAAGAAGCAATAAATCAACGAAACTATTATTATATCCCTAAAGATTTGGTTTCGAAAGTCGAAGGTAAAATTAATAATGGCGATTTGATTGCAATTACTTCTAATATTAAGGGACTGGATATCAATCATGTTGGTATAGCAGTAAGAACGGATGACGGAAAGATTCATTTTATGCACGCACCGGATGTAGGTTATAAAGTTCAAATAACGCCGGAATCCCTTGCCGGTTATTTGACCAAATTTAACAAAGACACCGGCATTATCGTATTGCGTGCGCTCGAACCGGAAGTTTCGGATAAACAAAAATAAATTTCAAATTGAAATGCTAAAATAATCAGATGATATTATTTATATAACTACTGCATCTTAATAATAAAACAATTTAACAATTCAACTATAAGCATTTATTTCCTAATCAAACTTTTTAATACTTTTATATTTTTCAAATCTTCTTTGCATTCTTTTCCTTTAGGCGTTTCAAGAATTTTAGGAACTTTTTCCAATCTTTTATCGTTCATAATATTTTTAAATCCTTCTTTACCGATAAAACCTTTGCCGATATGTTCATGTCTGTCAACACGGCTGCCGAGTTCTTTTTTACTGTCGTTCATATGAAAACATTTAAGATATTCAAGCCCGATTATATCATCAAATTCTGAAATTACTTTGTCATAGTTTTTTCCATTTTTAATATCGTAACCTGCAGCAAAAATATGAGCGGTATCTATACATACTGTCATTCTTTCTTTCTCATCAACCATATCAATAATTTTTCTCAATTGTTCAAACTTATATCCTATTGCAGTACCTTGTCCGGCAGTAGCTTCAAGCATGCTCGAAACTTTGTAACCTTTTGTGTTTTGGTGTGTAATGTTTAAAGATTCAGCTATTATTTTAATTCCATTTTCTTCTCCTTTTCCGCCATGAGTTCCCGGATGAAAATTTAGATATGGAATTCCTAAAAGCTCGCATCTTTCAAGCTCATCTAAAAAGGCAGTTCTTGATTTATTTAGTATTCCTTTATCTTTTGAACATAGATTAATCAAATAACAGTCATGTGCAACGACAAATTTTATGTTTGAATTTTTAAGCCGTGATTTAAAGAGAGTAATCTCGTTTTCACTTAAAGGTTTGGCAAACCACCTGTTATTATTTTTTGTGAAGATTTGCATTGCAGTGAATTTCAATTTTTCAGCTAACGGAATTGATTCGGCCACGCCGCCTTGAATTGAAGTATGAGCACCGATTAAAAGATTCAAATTATCCCTTTCATAATTTTTTTAAAGTTCATGGATATTAAATTACCTTCTATAAATTCAAATGAATTTGTTTTGCAGACAGCACACATCCGAAAAATTCTTTATAAAAAGAAATTTAGGAAAAGAATAAACAGACAGTTGTAAAATACAAATAGAATATAATGTGTATCATGAGCAGCACAACATTCATTTTATAGTCGTTTTGCTTTACGAATTAGCATCCTTAATTTATAAAATATTCTCTTCCCAAAGATCGATTTACATAGTTTTTACAAATCGAAATAAGTAACTATAAAAAGAAATAATATGAAATATAACAAATCATCATGAAATTGAAATTAAGGTAACTTCAACGATTACAGAGGGATTTTCCCTTAAAAAATTTGGTATTATTCAATATTCGGATGATCTGCATTTGAAATATTTTTATATTTATATAATAGATTTTTACCGGCTTATCTTAAATGATGATTACGGGCAATTGTTATTTCCTTCAAAAATCTATCCGAGTAGAGAAACAAACTGCTTCCGGCATGGTGAAATAGAATGGAAGTGCTGAAATATTTACTTTGAAAAGTGGATTTATCATATATACATACAATATTTAAAGTTTGAGAAAAAATGATCTTATAAATATATATTTGGTTTTATAACTTTTTATTCACTTAATTTAATAAAGATTTTTTAGTTAAGGTGAGTTCAAATAGCTTTGTTTTTATAAGGGAGCTTTGGTAAATTTATTTAATATTTACAAGATTTTATGAAGACAATATATCGCTTTTTTTTACTGCTGATTTTCTTTTCTTCAGCAGTTTTTGCACAGGAGTCTACCTTTTATGATGCCCCTTTCGGCGGCGGCGGCGGTTATGTAGGGGGCTGGATAATTCCTAAAGTTGACGGTATAAATACTCAATTAAAAAATTTTTCTGAACTACATTTATCTACGGGTGGATTTTATACATCCGGAGGTGCGGGTTTTATTTATTTGGGAATCGTTCCCGGTATTAGAATTGGTGGAATGGGTTTTGGTGGTTCAAGATCAAGTTCATCAAGTACATTAATTTCAAATGGATCTAACAGTTACCGTATCAATAATGAAGCAATATATAGAATAAGCGGAGGTGCTTTGACTATTGAATATACTCTTCCTTTTATTAAAAATTTTGGAGTGTCGGCAGGAATATCAATTGGAAGAGGTAGTTTGGAATTAGATCTATATTCGAATACTGGCGGAGCAGAATGGAGTAACCTATGGTCGCAATCGTCCGGACAGAGCGTTTCGTTAATAAATAGTTACTGGCTGCTTTCTCCAATTATAAATATCGATATTCCAGCTTACCGTCTCTTGGATTTTCGTGTTGGTATCGGTTATCAATTAACCTTTGGAAGCCATTGGACGTACGATAACAATAAAGATATTTATAATGCACCTTCTGACATAAACGGTAACAGCTTTTTTATTCAGGCAGGAATTTTTGTAGGCCTATTTTCATTTTAGGAGGTAAGTGAAGAATATATTAGTGACAGGCGGAGCTGGATTTATCGGAAGTAATTTTATTAATCATATTTTAATCAAAAGAGATGATTATAATATTATTAACCTTGATAAATTAACTTATGCGGGAAATCTTGAAAATTTGAAACAGTCTGAAAATAAAAAGAACTATCATTTTATTAAAGGCGATATTATTAATGCAGAATTAGTGAACTTTATTTTTGAAAAATATAATATTCGGTACGTCATTAATTTTGCAGCAGAATCCCATGTCGATAGAAGTATTTTAGGATCGGAAATATTTTACCGTACAAATGTGCTGGGTACAAATGTACTTTTGGAGACTGCAAGAAAATTTGATGTTGAAAAATTTTTACAAGTTTCAACAGATGAAGTGTACGGAAGTTTAGGCAAGGATGGGTATTTTACGGAAAAAACTCCATTATCTCCTAATAGCCCTTATTCTTCCAGTAAAGCGGCAGCAGATTTGATGGCTCTTTCATTTTTCCATACTTTCGGAATGCCGGTTGTTGTTACACGCTGCTCAAATAATTACGGACCATACCAATTTCCCGAGAAGTTAATACCGCTGATGATTATAAATACATTGAATGATAAAAAACTACCCGTATACGGAGATGGATTAAACGTTAGAGATTGGATTTACGTGATAGACCATAATAAGGCAATAAATTTGGTTCTTGAAAAAGGAAGAATAGGTGAAGTTTATAATATAGGTGCAAGCAATGAGATGCCAAATATTCAGATTGTAAAATTAATTCTTCAACATTTAAATAAATCCGAAGAGCTTATACAATACGTTAAAGATCGTCCGGGGCATGACAGACGTTATGCAATTGATTCTTCCAAAATAAAAAACGAGCTGGGCTGGCAGCCTGAATTTTTGTTTGAAGAAGCAATTGGTAAAACAATTGATTGGTATTTAAAGAATAAAAGTTGGTGGGAATCAATAATATCCGGCGATTATGTAAAATATTATAATAAACAATATAAATTATAGGATTTCTAAAATTACTTTTAAGGCTGTTAAATGAAAAAATATTTATCCTTTTTATTACTTTTAATCTTTATTGGTTCTCTTAAAGCACAAACCGATATTAAATCAAATACAAACAGCAACTCATTGCTGAATGCAGCCAGCACTATTAGTGTTACTATAGGCGGGGATTTTATATTAACCGGTTCTTTCCCTGCTTTGATAAATGAAAGGGTAGATGATTTTGTTACAAGAATTTACAATGAAGGTCGAACTAAATTGATAGGAAATATAAACGATCCGAAAGTAATTGAACAAATCACAAAAAAATTTAATGATTTTTCGCTGAGAAATATAACTTTAAAACGTGCAGATGGCGAAGTACTTCATCTTGATCTTTTAAAGTTTAGGCTTACCGGTGATTTTTCAAATAATCCTTATTTAAAGAATGATGATGTTTTAATTTTTGCACCCGCTGATTTGGAGACAAATTTTTTCACAATTTCCGGAGCAGTAAATAATCCTGGAAAATTTCCTTTTGTGCAGGGGGACAAATTATCTGATGCAATTGAATTAGCTCAGGGTATAAATAAATCCTATGAAAATGTTACTCATGCAAATATATACCGACTCAGTTATGATGGTGAAAAAATGCAGAAGTTACAAGTTAAATTAGACAGTAATTTTTATTTGGAAAGAGGTGACAGAATTTTAGTTGCTGCTAATGAATCTCAAAAAAAAGCCTATAGCGTATTAGTTTTAGGCGAAGTAAATCGACCGGGGCAAATACCTATTACAAAGTCTAATACTACTTTAAGAGAAGCTTTAAAAGAAGCCGGAGGTTTTACAAACGATGCATCATTAACTAGAGCTAAGTTGATCAGAGGTAATACATTGCAATTTATTTTAGAAAAAGAGTTTGGATTAAACTTAGAACAGGAGTCACAGTATTTAAATCAATATCCCAATCCAATAGTTTTTCAATATGAAAGAGACAAGATGTTTAGTATGAGTACTTTGACAGAAATAGATACGGTATTTTTTAGTATAGATGAAATGCTTAGACAAACGCTAGACGAATCATCAATTAATTTTGTAAATGTGATGGATGATAGCTCAACTATTGGAAGTGAAAAACTTAAAGACGGTGATATTATTATTATTCCTCAAAAAGCTAACACGGTATATGTTTATGGCCAAGTTGCAAGTCCTGGTAACATAAAATTTACCGAAGGAAAAGATTATTCGTATTATATTGATAAAGCAGGGGGATTAGGCCCGTTGGCGGCATCCGGGGATATAGCAGTAATTAAAGGAGTTTCTAGAGAATGGATTCCGGTTGGAAACAAAAATTTAAAAATAGAACCTGGTGATTATATTTACATACCCAAAAATCCAGCTCATACTTTTGATTATTATATAGGGAAAGTAGCAACTTACTTGAGCGTTGTAGCAAGCGTAGCAACAGTTATTCTATTGTTGACTCAATTGAAAAAGCTATAACGAATTAAATATTTGCGTTGATCAAATTTGCTATATAAAATGGGATAACCTTTGTCGGCTGAATAGATAAATACTATTGGTTAATATAATCTCAAAAAGATTTTCCTAATTATTAAAAGTGTTTATAATTATCAGAGAAATGAGTTAACAATTTCTCCGGCAATCTAATTTTTATAATTACTGTTTTAATGCTTCAGCCAATATTATGTTACTAAGAATTCAAATTTCAAAAAACTAGGGGAAAATAATTAAGGAAATATAGAAAAAAACTTGACTTTCTAAGAATATCTTATATTTTAGAAAGGCTTGATATGATTTTGTTTGTAAAAACAAAAAAGTAAAATATCAAACAAAAAGATTGAAAATATGAAAACTTCTCTTGACATTAATTTCCAGAGGTCTTAAATTTCAGACCTTTCTTTAATGAAAGAAGTTTTAAAGTTCTTTGATAGAGTGAGTGCATTTAACCAGTCAGTTAAATGGTTTCAACTTAGCGTCTAACGCCAAGATTACACAAGTATAAAAACTCTACTACGGAGAGTTTGATCCTGGCTCAGGACGAACGCTGGCGGCGTGCTTAACACATGCAAGTCTACGAGAAAGAAGTAGCAATATTTTTAGTAAAGTGGCGCACGGGTGAGTAACACGTAAGCAATCTGCCTTTAGGTTCGGAATAACTTCGAGAAATCGAGGCTAATACCGGATGATGCAGCGGCACCGCATGGTGATGTTGTTAAAGTTCTTGTAACGCCTATTGATGAGCTTGCGTCTGATTAGTTAGTTGGTGAGGTAACGGCTCACCAAGGCAACGATCAGTAGCTGGTCTGAGAGGATGATCAGCCACACTGGAACTGAGACACGGTCCAGACTCCTACGGGAGGCAGCAGTGAGGAATATTGGGCAATGCCCGAAAGGGTGACCCAGCAACGCCGCGTGGAGGATGAATGTCGTAAGATTGTAAACTCCTGTTAGAGGGGACGAATAATTCCGATCGCATCGGAACTTGACGGTACCCTCAGAGAAAGCCCCGGCTAACTACGTGCCAGCAGCCGCGGTAATACGTAGGGGGCAAGCGTTGTCCGGATTTACTGGGTGTAAAGGGCGCGCAGGCGGGTTGGTAAGTCAGTGGTGAAATCCTGCGGCTTAACTGCAGAACTGCCATTGATACTGCCGATCTTGAGTACGGAAGAGAGAGACGGAATTCCAGGTGTAGTGGTGAAATACGTAGATATCTGGAAGAACACCAGTTGCGAAGGCGGTCTCTTGGTCCGTTACTGACGCTCAGGCGCGAAAGCGTGGGTAGCAAACAGGATTAGATACCCTGGTAGTCCACGCTGTAAACGATGAATACTAGGTGTTGGGCCGCAAGGTTCAGTGCCGCAGCTAACGCATTAAGTATTCCACCTGGGGAGTACGATCGCAAGGTTGAAACTCAAAGGAATTGACGGGGGCCCGCACAAGCAGTGGAGCATGTGGTTTAATTCGATGCAACGCGAA
>Ga0307441_1000011_pt1 | contig 98097 bp, 72 predicted proteins | sample SalMarWE160420MG_FD_202149 | JGI IMG/M metagenome (GOLD analysis project Ga0307441, IMG submission 202149) | Salt marsh sediment microbial communities from the Plum Island Ecosystem LTER, Massachusetts, United States - WE1604-20 | ecosystem: Environmental > Aquatic > Marine > Intertidal zone >... | reverse complement strand
GATTACATGAAGCTGAAATAATTGAGGTTGTTGGTTACTCCCAGAAAGCGAGCCCAAAAACCATAGAGCAAAAAAAATTGCTAAGGGTGTAGTATGTCTATTGATTTTTTTCTTAATAGACATCTTTAGTATTTGAAAGATGTCATCTCTAAAAAGATTAACATCTGTTATCAAAACGAAATTGAAATTCAGGTAGGAGGAAATAGTGTTCAATAAATCCAAACTAAAAAAGAATTATAAAGAAACGCTGAGACCAATGGGTGTTTACCAGGTAAAAAATTTGGTTAGCGGCAAAATTTTTATCGGCAGTAATTTAAACCTTCAGGCAAGAATAAATAGGCATAAGTTCGCGCTAAAACTAAACAGCGATGATATTAAAGCGCTTCAGGAAGATTATAACAAGTACGGCGAGGAGAATTTTTCTTTTGAAATTCTGGATGAACTGAAACCGAAAGACGATCCGGACTATAATTATAAGGAGGATATTAAAGTTCTTGAGCAATTGTGGATTGAAAAGCTTCAGCCGTTTGATGAGAAAGGTTATAATAAAAGGATATAATATTAAAATCTAAAATTTTGTGAATGCTTTAAAACACCTTAACAACAAGTTCAATTAATTAATTTCCTTGAAATCATTTTATAATTAAAAGTTCTACCGGATGAAACACTTTTCCGTTATTATCTGTTGTATAATAGTCACACTGATTTTTATTTCAAATAAAAATTTGTCCGCTTTTCAAGCAGACACCACAACTTCCGGAAATGCCAATTTAAATAACAACTTCTTACTTAAAGGAGTGTACGATGTTCAAACAGCGGAGTATGATTGGTATGACAGCACTAGAAACCGTGAGGTACCTGTTAAAATTTATATGCCGAAAGATTCTGCAGGACCATTTCCTGTTATAATATTTTCACACGGTCTCGGCGGTTCAAGAGAAGGTTACAAATATCTGGGTGAATATTGGGCGAGTCACGGCTTTATAAGTATTCACCCCACACATATCGGCAGCGATACAGGAGTTTATCGGCACTCGCTTCATCCTGTTAGAGCGCTTGCACGTGCCGCCGAAGATCCGGCAAATTCCATAAATAGATTTAAAGACATAAGCTTTATAATAGATAAGTTGAGTGAATTAAATACTGCTGACACACTGTTAAAAGATAAAATTAATCTAAATGAGATTGGTGTTGGAGGACATTCTTTCGGTGCATATACTGCTTTAGGTTCTGCCGGAATGAAAATAATTTTGTCTGACGGCAGTCAAATGTATTTTACCGATATAAGAATAAAAGCCGCCATAGCAATGAGTCCGCCTGCTGGAGAGTTGCCGGATTCGGCGCTTAATGTAATTTACGGAGGGATAAAAATTCCGTTCTTCGTAATGACCGGAACAAAAGACAACAGTCCTTTTATGGTATTTAGTAAATTTACAAAACATAAAGGGCCATTGGGTTTGACCACTGCCGAGGACCGCCGCATTCCGTTCGATCATATGAACGGAACCGACGATTATTTATTAATTCTTAACGGGGGAGATCATATGGTTTTCTCCGGCAGATTTATTAATACACCGAGCACAAGAAAAAACGACCCCGTATTTCATAAGTTAATCTTATACAGTTCAACAGCATTCTGGGATGCATATCTTAAGCACAACAGCTTTGCAAAAGAATGGCTTGTTAATGGCGGCTTTAAATCAATTTTGGGACCCGAAGGTATATTCGAATACAAATAAAGTTTTGTACTTATTTTCTTCTTTTAAAATTTTCACTTTTATAAAAGTCGCATGAAAGACATGTCCTTAATTTTGTTGCGAAAGTACCTTGAACTTTCCCTCCACAAAATGTTCCGGCCAAGTATGCACAGTTTTGACAATTATCAGGATATGCAGGACATATACCTAATTCTTTTTCTTTACTTCCCCCTTTTTCTCTTCCGCATTTTTTAAATTCCCAACAATTCATTAGTTCTTTCCTATTTTATTTTTGTTCTAATATTATCGGAAAAATATTTTTATTCTTTAAATTTTATAAGAAGATTGATCCAGGCAATTATTCATAGCATTCATAAAAGATTAAATATTTGTTAAGCCTTTTTACTTACTTGCTTTATTCATTTATAAAATATAATTTAAAATCAACATCAAAGCGGATATTTATCTTTTTATAAAAACTTTAATTAATAAAATTCTTTCGTACTAAATTTATTTTAAATGAGGAGGACTGTATGCTAAATAGATTACTTTTATCATTTCTATTTGTTCTGTGTTTGGTACCGGGAGTCTTTGCCCAAGTTCCAAACAGCGGGTTCGAACAATGGACTAATGGTGAACCTGATGGGTGGTTTACAAACAATCTTTCCATTATAAGTTTAATACCTGTAACACAATCATCTGATGCACACAGCGGGTCTTTTTCACTAAAAGGAGAAGCAATAAGTAATAATAATGGGACCTATCCTCCACTTATTATAGCAGGCAAATTAGGAAGTAGCGGCTTTCCCATATCACAAAATTATTCTACTTTTAGCGGGTATTATAAATTAAGTTCGGTACAGGGAGATAAATTAGTTGTAACGGTTACCGTAACAAGTAACGGAAAAGGAATTGGCGGCTGGGCAAAAGAATTCACAGCAGCATCAAGTTATACTATTTTCAGCCTTCCAATAACTTATTCCCAGACAGGAACTGCCGATACATGTTTAATAACTTTTACTTTGGGAAATGACACCGCGGGTACCGCACACGCCGGATCCGTTTTTTATATTGATGATCTTTCGTTAAGCGGTAACGCTACTGCCGTAAATGATAATGTGCAATCTTTGTCATTTAATCTATTGCAGAATTATCCCAATCCTTTCAATCCTACCACTACAATTAATTTTGAAATACCTGTAAGGGAAAATGTTTCACTTATAATTTATAATACATTAGGACAGAAGTTGAGAACATTGATCGATGGATCGAGAAGTGCAGGGCATTATCAAGTATCATGGGACGGGAAAGATTCGAATGGAGAAAATGTTTCTTCGGGAATATATTTATATAGAATTAAGGCAGGATATTTTGTCGAAAGCAAAAAGATGATTCTTTTAAAGTAAAATTTATAAACAGCGTATATCTGTGTTGTCCATATCTTCTGCATTCGATCTACTTGAAGTGCATTGAACACGGACAGCACGGATTACACTGATCTTCACGGATAAAATTTTATAATCATTAAACGGCGGAACATTCTACAGTGATGTACGGAATGGTTAGTTTGATTTCACCTTTATTTTCAGCAATTATGTTCAATTTATTTTCAATTGAATCGAATATCTCTTCTTGTTGTTTTCCATTTATAATTATTTTCCACCCGGGCAGAAACCAATTTCTTATCAACGGATGATTGAACATAGATGTGCCGTCCGAATATCTTAAACAAAATTTATCTTCATAAATATCATTAATATTAAACCTGCTTTTATTTAATATCGATTTAATTTCCGGCACCGGTTTTCTTTTATCATAAATTTGATTCTTCATTTTCTGCAGTGCTTCCGTGTCATTTTGTTTTATTAATTCTTCTTTTAGAAGATCATAAAACTCAATCATTGAATTTTCAAGGTTCATAGTGAAGACGAACTGTGCACCAAGTTTGCTTACGCGTCTGCATTCATTTAAAGATTTAGATAAATCATTAACATTATTTATTCCGTTATTGGAGACAATAAGTTCAAAAAATGAATTATCAAAAGGAAGATTTTCAGCATATCCTGGCATTATTTTTATATTCTTCAATTGATTCTGATTAATTTTAAACTCAGCTCTTTCTACCGCTTCTTTCCATGGATCGATGCCGTAAACAAAAGATGATTCCCCGAGTCTTTGAGCAATTTCTATAGCAGGAAAGCCTAAGCCGCTGCCTATATCAAGAACATTCATATTTTTATTCATCTTTATTTTATCCAGCAATTTTAGTCCGAACGGAGCGGCCCAAAGCGACAATTCGTCAATCGAAGAAACCAAATTTTTATCAGTTGAATCAACTTTATGCTGTAAATATTTTTTCATAACACCTCATTTATTTTAGACTAAATTAAGTGAAAAATTAATTGTCTTCAAAATTGTCTTTATTTTATGTAGGGGGGAAAATAAAATGACGGATCGTATTTGATTAAATATATTATATAGATCATGGATTATAATCTATGTAATTAATCATATAACAGTAATTTTCATAGATGGAAGTTAGAATATAGTAGTTAGTAGCGTCGTGGGAAAAAATGAAGGTGAAATGTCAAATGTGAAAAGAGAAGAAAGTAAACGATAATCTGTAATTAGTGATCAGCAATCTTTAATGATAAAAAGTCGTCCAGGTCTAAACCTCATCCAAAGAAGCCTGCTAACATAAATTGGTTTGTATAAATATATTAAAGCAAATAAATGTAGAGTCGTTTAGATGAACCAATTTATTCTCTTTAAATTCTGCTGAAAATTATTTGCAGATTTTTTGTTTAATTAATAATAAAACCAGATTGTTCTATAGTCCCGTATATTTTCTCCTCTCGATGCCAGCTCTTCAAGGTAGTCATAAATCGGTACATCAACGTAATTATAAGGAGGAATAGGTGAGATGTTCTTTTCCCAGGGATGAAATTCATAAACTCTAGAGCCGTCCGGCAATATCATTACAAGTCTGTGATCCTGTCCAGCCTGAAGCTGGTTTTTACCGAGTTTAGGTACATTAAATACAGGTTCGTCGGTTCTGTCCAAACCCGGGAGGAGTCTCGCTTCTTCTTTTCTTTCCTGTAATATCCTTGCAATTGGTACCATGTACCTTTTGGTTTCTTCTTTCCCTTTCATATTAAAAGTATAATAAGGATCGACACCAATCGATTTTAAATCCCTCCTAAGTTTGGCTGTTTCAAATCTTCTTGAATTTTCTATTGTGTAAACCTGCTGATTATAGACTCCGATTCCTATCTTTTTAAACTTCTGAACTGCATTCATCGCATCCGGTGTAATTTCATAGGGATGTTCGAAATGTGTAACGAGTGTAATTTCTAATTTAGGCGGCTTGTGGTATTTTGAAACAATTTTTATGAAATTTTCTGTAATCCTCATTGGCAATACAACAGGCGTCCTGCTTCCGATTCTTATTCTGTAAATCTGCTTCTTAGATGCTAGCGTATCGAGTATTCTTTCTATCTGGTAATCTTTCATAATTAAGGGATCACCGCCGGTGATTAAAATATCTCCAATGCTCTTATGTTCATCAAACCAGGACAAAGCTTCTTCAAGTCTTTTGCTGCCTGCGAGAGCTTTCGGTTCGAGGACGCTTTCAATTCACCAGTTACGCTGGCAGTAAACGCAGATCTGTGCACAGGTATTAAACGGTTTAATAATGGAAATAAGCGGGTACCGTCTTGTAATTAATTCAATGGGCGAAGTGTCATGCTCTCCCATAAAATCGAATGTTACGCTTCGATCCCCTTTATGTTCAATCATTTTATCAACATATTCTTTAGGAGGAATTACCTGCGCTCTTACAGCATGATCATAACCAATTGACAGTTTCCGATCCATTAAACTTAAATAATACGGAGTTATTCCAAAGGCAATTTTGTTTTTGACGGCATTATCAACCGCATCTTTCTGTTCTGTAGTAAGTTCAATCAACTCTACAAGAGGCTTTGCATCTCTTATAACATTTCTCAAATGCCACTGATAATCGTTCCAGTTATTTTCGTCGGCTTTAAAATACCGGAGAATTCTAGCCTTGTTTTCCTTTCTCCAGGCGATTACCTCATCTTCCAAACCCGAAGGATATTTCTTAAAATATTTATGAACACTTGATCCAAGATCGTCAAGAATTTCCATTCGTACAATTGCAGCTTCTCTTCCTTTCAATTTCAAAAAATCGGGAATCCCTTTTTTAACCTGCGCATTTTCCAGATAAATATTTGATTTTCCGGTTACACCTCTGAACAGGTTAATAAATTCAAGAATAAAACCGACTGAGATTTTATCTTTTAGCTCATCGCGTTTATTTTGGGCCAGCTTCCATAGACTATCAAGTGCAGAGAATTCCGTCCTGAACTCGTTAATCGGACCAATGATGCTTCGCAGGACACGAATACATTCTCTCACTGTTGATTTTTCAAGTATATGAAGATCATTTTCCAGTGAGAATACTTTCCTTTCGGCTTTCTCAAGATAGTTGTACAAGGCATCGCGGGCAGATTCGAGATCATTTGAGCTTTTTAATATTTCGTAAATATCGGGATTCGAATCCCAAAGTCTCTGGATATAAGCATCGTAATCAACTTCAAAATGAGGTTTGAATAAACTGACTTCGTCGGTAAATACATCATCGAGCAGTTTCGTACTTAGCCATTTTACTTTTGGTGCTTCGGGAGGAGATTTTTTAAGTGAAGCTTTTTTCTTTTCGGAATCAGTCATAGTTGCCATAACTGTCTCCTAAAGTTATTTTTAGCTTAAAATATTATATAACTAATTTTTCAAATAATCAACATTCGGAGAATTCAGTATTGAAATTAATATTAAAGGATAAAATTTTACTTAGGAGTAGCGAAATGAGTAAATAAAAACAGAATAATTTTCGTACAAAAAATTTTTTCTAAATAAATTTTGATTTTAATTTACTTTCAAAAGTCTTCCTATCATGATGCTCTTTTTACTTATGAGCCGCAAAGTTTAATTTCTTATTTTTCTTAAAATAGTTTTTTGCTAAATTTGTTTTGATTTTCCGATATAATGAGGAAATTTCTCCAGATTATTGTTGCCTTTTATTCCTAATATTTATTGGGGGTCTTTTATGATAAAAACTTCGCTTATTTTTATTACACTTCTTATTTTACCTTGGTTATTTTTCTCCTGTAATAGTCCAACAAGTGTAGGTGAAATAAATCTTCAAACAGAAGAACCTCCGCTTATTACTGGTATTATAAGAACATCACCGGATTCGCCGAATCCGATAGCTATTTATGGAGTTCCAAATGAACAACCGGAAATAATTGAAGAAATTTCTCAAAATGTAAAATCGAAATTTTTTATGGCATCACCTTTCCCAAATCCAGCAGATGTTTCTACAGATATTACGTTTGGCTTGCCTGTTGGAAGAAATGTTACTATCTGGGTTGTGAAAGGAAGGCTGCCGGGTGAAAATGTTAGCGATAATACAATTATTGCTAACGGAAATTTTGCTTCTCCTAAATTTCATTATTCTAAAGTTATTGAGAAAAAGTATTTACAAGCCGGTTATTACAGAATTATCTGGAATGCCAAATACGATAATGGCGATTCTTTACCTGATGGGGTTTATAGAATTTACATTGAAATTGACGGTCAATTAATGTGGAGAAATGTAATGATTTATCACCAGGTTTTTACTGAAAATCCTGGCGTAATTAATTTATTTAAATAATCAATTTGAAAAAATGGATTTAATATGAAAAAATATGTTGTTCCTGCTTTTATATTTTTTACAATATTATTTATGAGTATAAATAATAATTATGCTCAAGAAATAAATCACGGTTCGTGGGGAATATCAGCAGCAGTAAACGGTACTGAAACAGATATTGTATTTCCTATTTGGACAGACAACTCAAACTACATTGCTCCTGCTATCGGCCTAACATCAATCGGTAGTGTTAATACAGATTTAAGTGCTGCAGTTGTCTTTCATCACTACATAGAATTTAATTCACATTTTTCTCCGTTTTACGGTTTCAGAGGCGGAGCAATATTTGGCATGCCTAAAACAGGTACAGGCACAACAGACGGAATTGCCGGGCTGTTAGCAGGCGGTGAATATTTTTTTAATGAACATTTTAGCATGGGAGTAGAGGCACAATTGAATTTTACTTTTTCTGATAAAAATTCGGGAAGATTTGGTAATCCCGGAGGAACCAATATTAACACCGGTACACTTGTTTATGCAAGTGTGTATTTTTAATAATATATGCCGAAATAGATATTCGAAATGATTAAAAAAAAGGGGAAAATTCACTAATAATATCCTCCTTAAAAAGGGAAAAGGGATGGATAAAGCTTTTTGTTATTGATTTTATAGCCGATACTCTTATATTAATCAAAAAAATATTAAGTCTTATCATTAAAAATATCCATTCATAAGATTTTAATTTCCTGAAGAAGAACTCTTGATTATGTTGCTTATGTAAAAATATCAGAGGTATATTATGAAAAAGGCTTTAATAATCGTTCAGAATAAAAACAATATTGCAAAGAAATTCGGAGAAGCAATTGCAGAATTTCTCGGTTATAGAGGACTTTCCTATGAACTTATTCCAATTGATAGTTTCGAACCCAAATATCTAAACGGTGCGGATTATCTGCTTCTAAGCGGCTGGAAAAATGAATCTTTATTTTCAGTAAAACATCCTGATAGCGAGTGGGAGACATTTGTACAAAAACTTCCGGCACTTAATGGTATAAAGACTGCATTATTTGCTGCGAATAAATTCTTTTCGGGCGGAATGTTAAAAAGTATGAAAAAATATCTAAGTAAAAAGACAGAGAATCTTGACTTTACATTTAAATCAAACGATGGTTTTCTTACTGTTTCCGATAAATTAACTTTAAATGAATTTATAAAATAAAAATTTAAATTTTATTTCTTACAGTGAAAATCCGTGTTCTATACACTTTGTTGTATAGAACACGGACAACACTAATTCCTATCTCTTGTTTAGCTTTTCTTTAAAAGAATCTGCGTAAAGTCGCTGCTTATTACCTTATTTATAAAATCCTTATACGATTTATAATCTTCGGGATTAACTATGTCGCTTAAATTTTTCATTATTCTTGTAGCAGTTATAGAACCGTATTCGAATTTATATTCGACTGAATATTTTGCTTCTTTACAATCAAGATTTATATTTTTCGGCATTTCTAAAGGCGCATATCCCGCCGGCAGTTTAATATTTATAGTTTCTTTAAAAAGATCAACATTATCATTACGGTCGTAAGCATATTTCCGCTGATCGTACGAAATAGCTGTATTTGAATTCATCCTGTCTTCCCACGGCAGCTTTAGAAGTTTATAATTGCCGACGTTCCCGATAAATTGGTTTAATGTAAAGGAATAGTTATAGTTTAATGTTTTTGTCAGAGTATCCAGATTATCGCTGGAAAAAGAAATTACTTTGAAATTGTTGAAAATATTGGATAACGACTCATTCAAATTTTTTAACTGTTCATTTTTACCTATATCATTATATTCATACCTGAGAGCGGCCGTAGTTGCTCCTGTCCTTTCAGTCTTAATGTTTACCAATACGGAGTTATCTTCTTTAATAACTGCTTCCGTGTTTCTTATAATTTTGCGGGTAAACAAATTTTTCGCATTGATGTAAAAAGGTTTGCTTTCGCTATTTGTAACGTCAAGAGCAAAGGCCCCTATGTCCATCGAAGGTAAAGTTCCGGCTGGATAATTACGTGCGGTAAGATCAAAAAACATAGGCTTGCCGTCAATTACTACTTTCGCAATTGCATGGTTAAAATAATTGCCGGGAAGTGCGTTTGTATTAAGTCCGTTGTCCCTGGAATTCACAAGGACGTAATCTGCACTAACATTTAACACTTTTAGCATTGTAATAAAAAGTGTCGCCATATCTTTACAATCCCCGATTTTTGTAACCATCACGTCTCTTGCCTTTTGCGGTATAAACGCAGACTGTCTGAATGAGACGCTGCTGTAAGTTATATTTTGAACAATGTAATCATAAATAATTTTTATCTTATCGTAGAGAGGTAAAGAATTTTTCCCTTGTAATAATTCATTTACTTTTTCTTTTATTTCAAAATTCGGAATAGTTTTGGAACGCGTAAGATGAAGATACCATCTTGCTATATAATTCCAATTCTTTATAGTTGATACATAAAGAACTTTCCCGACATCATTTAAAGGCGGCATGCCCGTTTCATATTTAATGGCAGGAATATTTTTCATCTGCCAGATATATAAAGTTTTATTTCCCAAATCCTTTTTAACAACAGGTTTCGAATTCATGTTTTGGCCTTTATAGTAAACATTTTTATCTGAAGGCAATATAAGGGAATACCGAATGTTTTCTATAGGATAAAACTGATTGAAATTAAATTCATCCCAAAAGTGATTTACAAGCTCTCCTGTGTAATAATTTCTTATTTTGTATTTTAAATAAATACAATCATATACATCGAGCGATTTAAAAACGACTTCACCGTCATTTTTATCCGCATCGATTTCCGAACCGTCTTTTTTAATAACAACAGCTTTATCAAAAATCAGATCCTGCACATTGGAGTTATAATCAATATAATAATCAGTAAAATGTTCGATACCGTCTTTTGTTAAAATTTTAATTAGAAAATCGACGTCATATTCGGAAGCACCGCCTTCGTAAAAAGTCCTTTTTACATCATTACAAAGAATTAATGCATCGTCTCCGGGATATTTATCGGCGGAAGGAGAGTTTTTTATCAGATTCTTTATGTCGAATGGTTTGATATTATCATTATCGGTTTTTGAGGTCTGTAAATTTTTTAGTTTTTCCCTCGCTATAGTTGGTAGATGAAAACTCTATTGAGCTGCGATATGCTTCTTGTGCAGAATCAGGCTCATTTAAGGCAGCATATATGTCTCCTAAGGTTTCATAATAAGATGAACTGAAAGGGCAAATATGAATAGCTTCTTTAATTGCTTTCTCGGCATTTGTGTATTGCCGTAAAGAATAATAAACTTTAGCCATCTGATTATGATACTCGGGCGCTGCCGGATCGTGTTTAATTATTTGATTGTATGTGCTGTCCCATTTATCAACTTTAGATTGTAATAGGTAAAGATTTGCAAGCTCTTTAAATGCTACAAATGAATAATTATTCTTGCAGAATTATCTCTACTCCATAAGTATCAATATCGTTATTTCTTTCTTCATAACATTCCGAAATTAAATGATCATTAAGAAAAGCTCTATATGAACCTGATGTCCCGATTCTTATTTCCGCTTTTTGTTTAACAGGCGAGTAGATAAAAGTATTTCCGTAAAAGATAGAATTGTCTGTAGGAAAATACGATGTAAAATCAATCCAGTTATCATTACGTATTTTGTCTATCTTAAACCAATGGACAGGTTTGTTATTCTTTCCCGTATATATTGTATCGGGATTGAATTCTATTTCAGGTCCGTATTTCTGATAATAACCTGATGCAGAAATATTTTCAAAAGGACCTATTACACTCCATTTTTTAATTGCTCCTATCTTATCAAAATATTCCGCGGATTTTTCAAAATTATTATGATTTAAATAAAATTGTCCCAGGTCTTCACATGCTACAGCATTTATAAATCCGTCTTCCTTATTTTTCGATTCTTTAATTAGAATATCTAAAAGCTTGGAATTATTTTCATTAACAATCCTATTGTAAAAATTTCCGTTTAATATTATAAAAGTATACGGCGCCGGTTTTTCTACAGATGAAATTACTTTATAGTAATATTCCCAAGCTTTATTCATGTCTTCCTTCATATTGTACAAAAAGAACAGCCCGAGGTCAGCCCTATATGCTTCCGGAGAATCCTGTTCCTTTAAAAATAACTGTTCAGCTTCCGAAAATTTCCCGGAATCCAGTTCAGTATATGCTTGTTGAATTTTATCCTGGGATATAATTTTTGTTGCACTTAATAATAAAAGAATTATCATAAAGCATATAATTCCAAAGGCTCTGATTTTCATATTAAATACTCATTAAAATATTTTTTAGAACATAATTGATATTAAAACAGAACTTGTTATGGAGGCTCCCCATAAAAAGAGCTGACTATTTATATTTAAAATTAAATTGAAACTTGATAAATGCAAAATGAAATTTCCGCAGAAAGGTTTGTTAAGCCGATATAACTCCGGAAGATTATTGTACCACTCTATCTTATTTAATCCGGTAATTTGTATATTTTATCAAATATACCTCCGGGATATCCTTTTTATTATTTCCTGTTTTAATCGGCCTCCAGAAGTTTTAGTTTTCTCCGTGCACTGTAGTTAGCAATTGAATATTTTATTGAGCTTTTATAAGCTTTTACTGCAGCGGAAGGGCTGAATAGATCCTGATATATATCTCCAAGTGTTTCATAGTAAGTTGAGTTGAAAGGGCAAATATGAATTGCTTCTTTCATTGCCTGTTTAGCTTTTTCATACTTCTTAAGAGACATATAAACTTTTGCCATCTGATAATGATACTCCGGCTCCGCGGGATTATGATCTATAATTTGGTAATAAGTACTTTCCCATTTGTTAAAATCCGATAATGTAAGGTATAGGTCGGCAAGTTCCTTATATGCATCAAATGAATAATTGTTTTTACAATACTTTGATATTAATCTCAATACTTTTGTATTGTCTCTGCTTAAGTAAGTTTCAAGCCATTCTTTTAAAGAAACAATATTCCAAACATCCGGGTATTTTTTATAACCTTCATTTATGGTTTCTATTAACTTGTGAGTCTTTTCTTTGAGTAAGTAATAAGCAGATTTTAGTTCGTATAACTCAGGAGATTCCGGCACGGAGGACATCATTCTTTCGTAAATACTTATAAATTTTTCCCGTTCATGATTTTTTTCGGCATGCATAAGTCTTAGAAACAGTGCTTCCGGAATATCATTTTTTATATCACATATTTTTTCGCTGATATTATACAGCTGGGTTATATTTCTTTCTTTACTGTAGAAAGAAAGTAATGCGTACATCACCATTAAATTATCCGGATTTTTCTTTAATATATTTTGTAACAGTTCTTCAGCCTTATCCAAATTTTCATTGGAGAGATAGAATTGCGAGAGAAGTATATAGTTTTCAATATTATTAGGATGCTTTTTTATCTTTTCTTCAAAATATTTTTCATAAGAAGAACTTATTAGGGTTGCTTTAACATCGGAATTATGATTATAATTTTTTGATGCTGCGGAATATTTTAAATCATTTAAAGGAAATCCTTTGTCGTTTGTAATTCTTACAAGTAAATTACAATAATTAATATCCGAATATCCGACTTTTATAAGCAGCCTGTTCCAGCCTTTTGGGAGAGTTGTTTTAATAACATATGCATCCAGTTCGGTATTACGTTCTTCAAATTTTTCGGAAATTAAATGATCGTTAAGAAATGCCCTGTATGATCCCGAGACGCCGATTCTTATCTCTGCCGTTTGCTCCTTCGGCGAATAGACAAATGTATTGCCATAGAATACCGAATTATTGGTTTGAAAATAATTTTTAAAATTTATCCAGTAATCTTTTCGCATTCTGTCAATATTAAACCAGTGTACTCGCATGCTGTCCTTACCGGTATAAATATTATTAGGATTAAATTCCTCTTCAGGTCCGTATTTATGGTAATATCCTAATGCGGAAATATTCCCAAAAGGACCTATTACACTCCAGTCTTTTAATGCACCGATTTGATTAAAATAATACTCCGCTTTTTTAAATTCGTTATTATTTAAATATAAATTTCCGAGCCTTTCGCATGCCACAGCTTTAATGAGTCCGTCTTTATTGTTTTTCGATGCATTTTTAAGCCAATACAATAGTCCGGATTCTTTTTTGGTTACTCTAGTTAAATAAATTTCGTCTCCTGTTAGAGCATATATATATGGTTCCGGTTTATCAGCCGACTCAATTGTTTTATTACAATATTCCACTATTTTATCGACTTCCAGTTTTACATTGTATAAATAATAAAGCCCCACATTTGCTCTAAAAGCATTCGAGGTTTTAGACTCTGAAAGAAACAATTGTTCCGCTTTGGAAAAATTTCCGGAATAAAAATTATTATAGGCTTGATTAATTTTATCCTGTGAATGGATTTTTACCGAAGCCGATAAACAGATTATTATAAATAATAAAAAACCAAGTGCATTACTTTTTATCATGATTGCTCCCTTTAAACTTTTTGGGGAAAATTGATTTTGGGCCGGAACATTTTTGAGACTCCCCATAAAATTAGTTTTCATTTGGAAACTAAAATAAATTTGAAATTCATTAAATATATAGCAAAATTGTGCCAAAAATTACCGAGAATTAATGACGAAAATTCGTTTATTTCCTCCCGGATAGTTATATAAATCGGTTATTTTTACATGTACTTACAAGATTTTATATAACTAATTAACATGTCGATTTAATTTCCGAGATATTTTAACTTTCTCTTAGCACTGTAATTTGTAGATGAATATTTAATTGAACTGCAGTAAGACTTCTCTGCAGAACTTATATTAGACTGCGCATCATAAATATCACCGAGAGTTTCATAATAATTCGAATTAAAAGACAAATGTCGATTGCTTTTAACATAGCCCGTACGGTTTTATCATATTTCTTTCTGGCAAAGTAAAATCTATCCATTTGTCGTTTCGTATTTTATCGATGTTAAACCAATGTATTTTCATGGTGTCTTTACCGGTATAGATGGCATCTTTACTAAATTTTGTCTCCAGTCCATATTTATGAGAATAACCCGGCTCAGAGATATTATCGAACGGAACGATCAAACTCCAATTTTTTATTGCACCAATTCGATCAAAATAATCCCTTGATTTTTCCCCTTCCATTTTAAACACTCTCTTCATCTAAACTAAATAGATGATATTTAAATGGAGTTTTTAATTGAAGCTATTCCAAAAGGGTTAATACTATATTTTAAAATAAAATTGATTGAAGTTAATTGTAAAATAAAACTTCAATAAAGAGTAATATCTAAGTTATTACCGTGAATAACTTACATTATAAAAACTTAGGGGGAAATAAAATCCGACAAACCCGGTTTTAATCTTTCTTTAATTTTCCGTGATAATTCCGTGATATTTGAATTATAAATTTTCGAAGTAAAAAAATAATTAAACGAAAATGGTAACGGAGAATAAAATGAAAATATTTATTATAAGTGCATTACTTGCATTTACATTAACGTCATGTTCCAAAACGGAAACACATGATAAAATAAAAAGCTCTAAAAATAACAATGAATATATGAGCGCAGTTTTTGCAGGCGGCTGTTACTGGTGTATGGATGCTTCGTTCGAAAAGCTTTCCGGTCTTAAAGATGTTATTTCAGGTTATGCCGAAGGAATATCGAACAAATCAATTTCAACAGGGCAGGTAGAAGCAATTAAAGTATTTTATGATCCCAGAATTACAAGCTACGAGGAACTTGTCGATTATTATTGGAAACAATTCGATCCGACGGATCCGGGAGGTTCGTTTTATGATAGAGGTCCCCAGTATGAATCGTATATTTTTTATCAAAACAGCATGCAAAAATCATATGCGGAAAAATCAAAAAAGAAACTAGAGAATTTAAATATTTTTAAGAAACCAATAGTAACCGGAATTGTAAGGTTTGTAAAATTTACTCCTGTAAGAGAATCTGAGCAGCATTTTTATAAAAAAGATCCTGAAAGATATTATGCATACAGAAAAGCTTCGGGAAGAGATGCATTCATTAGAAGTGTTTGGGAAAATATAAGTGCAGCTAAATATACTAAGCCAGCAGAGAAAGTGTTAAAAGCAGAATTAACTCCTCTTCAATTTAACGTTACCCAGCATGGAGCAACAGAAATGCCGTTTACAAACAAGTATGTTAATAACCATAAACAGGGTATCTATGTCGATATTGTCTCCGGCGAACCGTTATTCAGTTCAACGGATAAATTTAATTCCGGTACAGGCTGGCCGAGCTTTACAAAACCTATTAATGATTACTTTATAGTAAAGAAAATCGATACTTCGGATGGAATGGTTAGAGTTGAAGTCAGCGGAAAAGAATCCGGTTCTCATCTGGGACATGTTTTTGATGACGGGCCGGCGCCAACGCATTTAAGATTTTGTATTGATTCGGCTGCATTAAGATTTATTCCCAGGGATAGTCTAATGCAGGAAGGTTACGGTAAGTATTCATATTTATTTAAATAAAATTTAATTCAATAAAATAAGGAGTAAGAAATGAAAGCTAAATTTAAAATGTTGTCTGTATTATTTGTAATGCTTTTTACTGTTGCGGGATTTTCACAATCAATGAATAAAATGCACAGTATGAAAAAAGATTCGGCAAAAACAATGCATCATATGAAAATGAAAAAGAATAATATGATGAAAGCTGAAAAAAGCATGACAAAAAAAGGAGAAATGGTTCATAATAAAATAATGGGGCATTCAAATAAAAAGGTAAATAATAAAAAGATGATGATGGAAAAAGAAAGCAAAATGAAATCCGGAAAGAATATGATGCAAAATAAAATGATGAAGAGTTCCCGCACTAAGGGTAAGATGAATAGGCATGACTCAACTAAATCTATGCATAAGATGAAAAAATGAATTGCATTTAATTTTTATATGACCAATTCTTATTTAAGGCTTTTCAAATACGGCAATTGTTAGGAATAATAGATCGCAGATTATTATGATAATTATGGTTTTTTATGAAATAGATAAATATTCAGCTATTTCTAATTTCATAATTAAAATCTATTAAAAGTAATAGTGTCTTAATAAAAAAATCATAATTAATCTTAACAATCATGAAAATCAGCGTTCTATTTCCCTATGAAATATGAAGTTCCAAATACAATCAATAATCCATCAATTTCCAAATACTAATATTACCGCTTATCCCCTAAATCCCTCTGATTAAAATATTTTTAGATTTTTAAGATATATTTTCTGTTAGGTTTTTCATTATTTTTGTAAATAAATCTCAAATCTCTAAAGGACATCAATAAGTTGTTATGTAATATTGAGTTACATTCATATAAAAGAGGCATGATATGAAAAAATTTTCTTACCTGATATTGTTTTCGCTTTTCTTATTATTTCACCCCATCCTTAAGGCCCAGGTAGATGCCAGGATAATGCAGTATCCGGATGTTTCAAAAACTCAAATTGTTTTTGCTTATGCGGGCGACCTTTGGGTAGTTTCTAAAGATGGAGGACTTGCCAATCGCTTAACCACACCGCCCGGACCGGAATTATTTCCTAAGTTTTCACCAGATGGCTCACATATTGCATTCAGCGGAAATTACGAAGGAAATATTGATGTTTATGTAATACCTTCGGAAGGCGGACTTCCTGTAAGAGTAACACATCAGGGAATGCCGGACAGAATGGTCTGCTGGTATCCTGACGGAAAACATTTGCTGTATGCATCATCGATGGAAAGCGGCAAACAAAGGTTCGATCAATTTTACAAAGTCTCTCCTGAAGGAGGAATGCCGGAGAAATTGATTATTCCTTACGGTGAGTTTGCATCGTTATCACCCGATGGAAAATCAATTGCGTATACGCCTAAATCAAGAGCATTCCGTACATGGAAAAGATATCGCGGCGGCTGGGCGGCAGATATCTGGATTTTTAATTTTACAACGGGTACGGCACAAAACATTACTGACAACCCGGCAAACGATGAATTCCCGATGTGGCATGGAAGAACAATTTATTTTCTTTCCGATAGAGGAAAGGATGAAAGAGCAAATATTTGGTCATATAATCTAGATACTAAACAAACTAAACAGATAACTAATTTCACCGATTTTGATATTCATTTTCCTTCACTTGGCCCGGATGATATTGTATTTGAAGCCGGTGGAGAACTCTATCTACTTGATCTTGCTACTGAAAAATATCATGAAGTTAAAGTTGAAGTAGTAACCGATGAATTAACTTTAATGCCGAAGACCGAAAATGTAGAAAAGAAAATAAAAAGCTTTAATTTATCACCGGATGGTAAGCGCGGAATTTTTGAAGCGAGAGGGGACTTGTTTTCTGTTCCGGCAGAAAAAGGAAATGTTGTTGATCTGACTAATACATCCGGATATGCAGAAAGATATCCTTCATGGTCGTCTAACGGAAAATATATATCATATTGGAGCGACAGATCGGGTGAATATGAACTGACATTAAAGGATATGGAAAACCCGCTAAGCAAGGAAAAGAAACTAACATCGTACGGACCCGGATTCAGGTATCAGATTTACTGGTCTCCCGATAGTAAGAAGATGGCTTTTATTGATAAAGCTATGAACATCTATATTTATAATATGGACAATGATAAGACGACAAAAGTAGATAAAGAAAAATATTTTTACGAAGGAAATCTTGAAAACTTTACACCTTCATGGTCGTCCGACAGCAGGTACCTTGCTTATCAAAAAGATATGGACAACCAGCATAGTGCAATTTACATATATGATACAAAAGAAGAGAAATCTCACGCAGTTACTGAAGGATATTATAATGATTACCGGCCATATTTTGACCCTGAGGGTAAATACTTGTACTATTTAACAAATCAAACAATGAAGCCTCTTTACAGCAGTATGCAAAATACATTTATATATGCAAATCCGACAAGGATTGCTGCAGTTACTCTTACTTCCACTGAGGCCTCTCCGGTGGCGCCGCAGAACGATACTGTTGCCGTTGCAAAAGATACAGGCAAGGTAAAAGCGAAATCTGAAGTTAAGAAAGAAAAAGAAAAGAAAGAAGAAAAGACTAAAGAAGTTAAGATAGATTTCAGCGGAATAGAAAACAGATCCGTTTTACTTCCGCCTGAAGCAGGGAATTACGGAAACTTAGAAGCTGTTTCAGGGAAAGTAATTTATATGCAGTATCCGAATACCGGATCGGCAGATAAAAAGAAAGCAGTTAAATATTATGATCTTTCTAAAAGAGAAGAAAAAACAATTGCCGATGGAGTCAGCGGCTATACTTTATCTGCGGACGGGAAGAAAATTTTAATTGTTAAAGACGGCGGATATTATGTAACAAGCATTGCACCTGATCAAAAGCTTGAAAAGAAGATGCCGACCGATCAAATGGAAATGACAATTAATCCAAGACAGGAATGGCATCAAATTTTTAATGATGTATGGAGATTCGAACGTGACTTTTTCTATGATCCGCATATGCATGGTGTTAATTGGAATGAAATGCGAGAACGTTACGGCAAATTGATTGATTATGCAGTAACACGATGGGATGTCAATTATATAATAGGAGAATTGATCGGGGAAATCAGTTCTTCACATACTTATGTTGGCGGCGGGGATGTACAAAAATCAGATAAAAGGGCAGTTGGATATTTAGGAGTTGATTGGGAACTTTCCAACGGAGCATACAGGATAAAGAAAATAATTAAAGGAGCTCCTTGGGACATTAATGATAGATCACCTTTAGATCAACCCGGTGTTAATGTGAAAGAAGGAGATTATATACTTGCCGTTAATGGCATTCCAATGGATATAACAAAAGATCCCTGGGCGGCTTTTCAAGGATTGGCCGGTAAAACAGTTGAATTAACTGTAAATAGTAAACCAACCTTTGATGGCGCACGGGAAGTATATGTGGAAACTATGAAAGATGAAACCAGACTAAGAAATCTGGCCTGGATTGAAGCAAACCGGGAGTTAGTTGAAAAACAAACTAATGGTAAAATAGGTTATTTATATATACCTGATACAGGCATACTCGGGCAGGATGACTTAGTAAAACAATTCCTTGCTCAAATTGATAAGCAGGGTTTGATTATAGATGAAAGGTTTAACAACGGCGGTCAGATACCCGATAGATTTATAGAAATGTTAAACAGAAAACCTTTAGCCTTCTGGGCGGTACGTGATGGTAAGGACTGGAAGTGGCCGCCATTTGCAGTCTTTGGTCCCAAGGTAATGTTAATAAACGGTTGGAGTGGTTCGGGCGGAGATGCTTTCCCGGATTTCTTCCGTCAAGAAAAAATCGGTAAACTAATCGGTGAACGAACGTGGGGTGGCCTAATCGGCATAACCGGTTCGCCATCTCTTATTGACGGAGGTTATGTTACTGTGCCTACATTTAGAATGTTTAAGCCCGACGGGACATGGTTTGCGGAAGGACATGGCGTAGATCCCGATATTAAAGTTGTTGACAACCCTGCACAGCTTGCAAAAGGAATTGATCCACAATTGGAAGAAGCAATTAAAGTTGTAATGCAGGAGTTGAAAACTAATCCGCCGGTTAATCCAAAACAGCCGCCGTATCAGAAAAGATAATTTGTAAAATTAATTTGGGGTGAGGTTTTACTTCACCCTATATTTATGGTTATAAAAATATATCTTAATTGAAGATGATTGAAATAAAAAATATCACGAAAAAATTTCATTCGGTAACGGCACTCGATAATGTTTCTCTTGAAATAAAGGATCAAGAATTTTTCGGACTGCTTGGACCGAACGGTGCAGGCAAATCTACCCTTATGAATCTTCTCATCGGTTATCTTAATGCAGATGAAGGTGAAATTAATATCGATAACGAGCGAGTTAAAAAAGATAATTTATCGGTACGAACTAAAATCGGAATGGTCCCGCAGACTATTGCTTTATATGATGACTTATCTGCTTTTGAAAATCTTGAAATATTCGGTTCGTTTTACGGAATAAAGAAAAATCTGCTGCGTGCAGTTATAGCGGAGAATTTAAACAAGGTCCAATTATTCGATAGACGGAAAGATAAAGTAAAAAATTTTTCCGGCGGAATGAAAAGAAGATTGAATATAGCTGCAAGTCTTTTACATGATCCTCAAATACTACTTTGTGACGAACCGACTGTCGGAGTTGATCCTCAATCACGTAATGCTATTTTCGATTATCTTATTCAATTAAATGAAGAAGGTAAAACAATAGTTTATACAACTCATTATATGGAAGAAGCGGAAAGACTTTGCAGCCGGATAGCTATAATTGATTTCGGGAAAATAATTGCAGAAGGAACTCTGGAAAAGCTTATAGAAAAACTTCCTTATGAACAGACTATACTCATAAATAAAAATCATTCAACAGAAGACAAAATCGAGTTATTTAAATCTTTCGGCAGCCTGTTAAATGAGCAGGAAAAATACGAATTAAAACCGTTTGACCATTTAAAACTTTCGGACTTTTTTAAATCTATGGAAGAAAACGGTATAAGTTATCAATCAATTGATTTGCATAAACCCACACTTGAAGCATTGTTTCTTCAATTAACAGGCAGGAGGTTAAGAGATTGAAAGCTATATTAAGTCTTATTAAAAAAGATTACAGAATATTTTTCCACGACAGGCCTGCAATGAGCATGACATTTATAGTTCCGGCAGTTTTAATATTTTTATTCGGCTCAATATTCGGAGGATCGAGCAGCACGCCTACCGGAATTAACATAGCTTTTATAAATAATAGTAAGTCTAAAATTGCAAATAAGCTGGAATCTGTTCTTGATACGACTCAAGCATTCAAGTTGATTAAAGAATACACGAACGATGAAGGAAAGGTGGTTAAGTTTGATACCAATTCTGTTAAAGATTATGTTCGAAAAGGAAATGCCTCCGCTGCATTAGTTATTCCTGAAGATGCTTTTACCGATACATCAACCGGGCTCAGATTAAAATTTTATTATGATCCTAAAAATGAAATTGAGATGCAGACAATACAAGGATTAATGCAGCAGACAATAATGTCGCAGATGCCGAATATTTTTATGGCAAGCATGCAGCATAGGGAGGAAACTATGCTCGGTAAAAATAAAGGAATGAAATTCAACCGTAAAATTGCTTCGGTGGTTAGCGAGTATTATGGGATCGATACTTCTAAAATATTAAACTGGACCAAATTCAGTTTTTCAGATTCACTTGTAGCCGATTCAGCTTCGAACAAAAATAATTTCTTCAAAGATCTTTTAGACCTGGAAAAAGTCCAACTGGTTGGCAAGAATATAAATAATCCGAATGCAACAAGAAGCGTAGGCGGGTGGGCCGTTATGTTTTTACTCTTTACAATTACTGCTGCTTCTACATCTTTATTCGACGAGAATAAAAGCGGGGTAGTTGTAAGAATACTTTCGGCCCCCGTATCCAGAGTCCAAATTTTATGGGGAAAATATTTATACAATATTTCATTAGGGTGTATTCAGCTTTCAGTATTATTTCTGACGGGATATATATTTTTTAATATTGACATCTTTTCCAATTTACTAAATTTAATTATAATTATAATTTCTTCAGCTGCCGCATGTACGGCATTCGGAATGCTGCTCGCTGCTTTCTGTAAGACTTCAGCTCAAGCAAACGGACTCGGAACATTTTTGATTTTAACTATGAGCGCAATAGGCGGTGCGTGGTTTCCAACATTTATTTTACCGCAATTTATTCAGGTCTTAAGTAAAGGCACAATTGTTTACTGGTCAGTTGAAGGGTTTTTACAAGTGCTGTGGAGAAATGCAAATACGGTAGAAATACTTCCATATGCAGGCGTCTTGCTGGGAATAACTGCAGTTGTAAATCTTATAAGCATTCTTCAGTTCAAAAAGGGAAACATATTCTAAGCTGAAATTATTAAATGCAAAAAAGATAAATTAACTGTGGATTTATATGAATTTTTTTTAAACTTAATGTTTGTATAGAATTATAGAGTTGTGAGGTTTTAAATTGCTCGGTTTTTCAATTAATATTATTTTAATTCAACCTAAATAAAATTTTTGTATGCACAAATATTTTCTGTTCATACTGCTTCTTCTTTATTTTGCTCCGAACATTTATTCTCAAAAAAACGGCGAGATATTTCTTTCATATAATAAAATTAGCAACGTAAAAGGAAATGAGAACGGAACATTAAAAATTTCGGAAAACTGGAAGTTTCACTGGGGAGATAATTTAGAATGGAGACTGCCTTCATATAATGACAGCAGCTGGCAAATCAGAAATACCGGGATAAATCAAGACAGTATACCTGATGCAAATTATATTGGAATGTGCTGGTTTCGATTAAGAATAAAAACAGATTCTACGTTGTTCGGCAAAAATTTGGGTCTGCTTATTAGTCAAAGAGGAGCTTCTGAAATCTATCTTGATGGAAGGCTTATACATAAATTCGGTATTGTTGGAAAAACCCCCGAACAGGAAGATGCCTTTAATCCGTCAAATACTCCTATAGGAATTTATTTCGATTCGTCAAGAGTTCACCTTCTTGCAATCAGGTATTCTTATCAAAATATCTTACATCTCTATAAAAAATTCGGAAAGATTGCCGGCAATGCCGGAATACAAATTTCAATCGGCGGACTAAATCAATCGATTAAAGCTCAAGATAAAATTGTACGGTTAAATACGGCAATAAATCTATCATTATTTGGAATAATAGTATCTCTGGCATTACTGCATCTGCTGATATATTTCTTTAATAGAATCAGAACCGATAATCTTTATTTCAGCATATTTTCATTTGCCTTAGCGTTCAATTTTATTCTTGGTTTTTTAATTATGAATTCCAGTAATCCTGTCTCAATAGTTATTTTCAGAAATCTGGCGATGATTTCATTAGTCTTGATATTTTTGTTCTTTCTGGCATTTATCTATAAGATTTATTACCCCAAGCTGCCGAGAATTTATTGGGGATTTTTAATTTATGGCCTGGTCGTTTTTGTATCACCTGTATATGAAGATTTTGTAAGTGATATTATCTTAAAAATATTAGTATATGGTTTTGCAATATTATCCTTGCTTGAGGGATTCAGAGTAATCATTAAAGCTTTGATTAAGAGAATTAAAGGTATATGGATAATAGGTATTGGAGGAGTTACATTCATTGTAGTGCTGTTGTTTATCTTTATTATAGCTATTTTCAGATTAACAAATTTCATATCTGATGAATTGATGACTATTATAATCTATTCCGGTATAGTAAGTCTTCCAATATTTATGTCTATTTATCTTGCAAGAGATTTTGCTAACACAAATAAAAATCTTTCGGAAAAATTGAAAGAGGTTGAAGAGCTTTCTAAGAAGTCGATCGAACATGAGAAAAAAGAAGCTGAATTAAAAATAGAAAGAGAGAAAGAGAAAGCACAGTTAAGAGAAGCCGAGCTTCTTGCAGGGGCACTCGAAGCTGAGAATGCAAGAAAAGCCGAAGAACTTGAGGAAGCTAGGAATATTCAGTTATCCATGCTGCCTAAAAATTTACCAATATTAAATCATCTCGATATTGCGGTGTATATGCAGACAGCAACTGAAGTAGGCGGCGATTATTACGATTTTGATTTAAATGATGACGGGACTCTTACAACAGTTTTGGGCGATGCTACCGGGCACGGTGTAAAAGCGGGAGTAATGGTTACTGCCATTAAGAGTATGTTTATCTCTACTTCAGACCATAAAAAAATCCCCTTGATGTTTCAACATTTCTCTAAATCAATACGGGAATTGAATATGGAATACATGTATATGTGCCTGGCCGTATTAAAAATAAACGGGTATAATTTGAAAATAGCAAGTGCCGGAATACCCCCGGTGCTGCATTACAGAAAAAATGAGGATTCTTTAGAATATATTATATTAAAAGGACTTCCTCTCGGAACAAATACAGACTATCCTTATGAAGAAAGGGAAATTAAATTATCTCCGGGAGATACAATTTTAATGATGAGCGACGGATATCCCGAATTATTTAATGAGCATGAAGAAATGTTCGGTTATGATAATATCCGCCGTTTTGCAAGAAAAATAATAAATGATAAACCGGAAGAAATAATAACATCACTTAAAAAATCGATTGATGAGTGGCGAAATAATGTTCCTGTCCGGGATGATATTACGTTTATAGTAATGAAGGTTAAATAGAAAAAATTAATTTTAGTCAATCAGCTATTTTAAAGCTCAAGTATATTTATTTCCGGTTTAAAATCAATTAGGAATAATTTTACCAGCCGTAATTTATATCAAACTTTTCTTTTTGTTCAGGGTGATGAAGCTTTGAAATTAATGACAGTTTGTCCGTATTTACCGGGTAAATTTTTTCATCGGAACAATTGCCCATTGCGGGCTCGCCGGTATTTTCACAAAGTTCAATATAACTTATGGAAGAAGGTTTATTAAAATCGATATGACTAAACCTCTTAATGTTTTTTGAAATTTCCGACATCATTTTTCCCCATATAGGTGCGCATGCTGTTCCCCCATATTGAAATCCGCCATGCAATTTTCTTTTAGGATTATCGAATCCGATCCAGATTGCAGTTGAAAGTTCGGGATTATAGCCTACGAACCATGCATCTGTATAATTTTGAGTAGTTCCGGTTTTACCGGCTGCAGCTCCATAATAATATCTTCTAATTGAAGACGCTGTTCCGCTGTCGACTACGGTCTTGAGAGCAGTGGTTACAAGAAAGGAGGTTGCCGAATCCAGCACGCTTTTTCTTTCCGGGGATCTGCTGTAAATTATCTTCCCGTTTTTATCTTCAATTTTAAGAATTGAAAATGGTTCTGCATACACACCTTCATCTGCAAATACCGAATATGAAGAAGCCATTTCCAGCGGAGTAACTTCTGCTGTGCCTAAGGCAATTGACGGATAATCCGGAATGTTTGATTGTATACCTAGTCTATGAGCAAAAGCCGCAACAGAATCCGGAGCAGTTAAATGAGAAACAGCGTATGCTGCAGAAAGATTTATAGAATGTTGAATTGCGGATTCCATAGAAATGGGAGATGCTGTAATATCATTATCATCGTTCTGTGGTTTCCATTCGTCGGTGCTTCCCGAATCAACAACTATTGGTTTGTTTAGTAATGGTTCCGCTAGAGTGTAGCCTTTTTCTAAAAGACTCCCATATAAAAATGGTTTAAATGAAGAGCCCGGCTGCCGGTGAATTTGTACTGATCTGTTTAATCCCCCAGGATTAGATTCGGGATTGCCTCCTACCATTGCTTTTATCATTCCGGTACCAGGCTGTACGGATATTAAACCGATTTGTGCAGACTTCATAGATTTGGAAAATTGATTCCACTGCGAATTAATCGCCTCTTCTGCCGCTTTTTGCATTACAAAATTTAAGGTTGTAGTAATTTTCAACTCATCTTTATCTAAATAAATCCCTTTTTTATTTAAGATATTAACTGCCTCTTTCCTTACATACTCCAGAAAAAATTTTCCGAATGCATCATCTATCTTTAATCCCAGCGAAGTTTTTTTAAGTCTGTCGTATTCAGATTTTTTTAACTTGTCTATTTCAACCAAATTATGTAAAACTATATTTCTTCTGGCAAGCATTTTACCCGGATGTTTAATAGGATCATAACCGTTAGGAGATTGTAAAAGTCCAATTAGTGCGGCGCTTTCGGTAATTGACAAATCATTCGGAGTTTTATTAAAATATTCTTCGGATGCTGCCCAAATACCGTATGCACTTCGGCCAAAATAGACCGTATTGAGATACATTAAAAGAATTTGATCTTTAGTAAACTTTTTTTCCAGCTTCCGGGCTAGGTCAATTTCTTCAATTTTTCTAGTAATCGTGCGTTCGTTGGTTAGAAATAAATTACGCGCCAGCTGCATTGTAATTGTGCTTCCGCCTTCAACTCGTCCGGTAATAGTTTTAAATATACCTCGAATAATTCCTTTTACCGAAACACCGTCATGATTGTAAAAATCTCTGTCTTCCGTGGCAATTAAGGACCATATAACATATTTTGAAACATTTCTTGTACTTTTTATATCGACCCTATCCTTTTCTCCGTAATAACCTATTAGACGGCCATCCGATGTAACAGCGTAAGAAGCAAAAGGAATATTTATTGGAGGAAGGTCCTGTGAAAGTATATCATAGCTTACTGTAAAAAAAAGTAAGAATAGAATTATGAATTTATATTTTAATCTCAAATCGGGCTCTTGAACATATTAACGAATTATAAATGAAAATTTAAAAACAAAAATAAATAATTTAAATTACTATTTAAGTGAGAAATTTAATTGATCTTTGTTCAATAATATAAAAGTTATGTTGAATATTTATTATAAGAATTTAAATGCACTTTGTGTAAATATATTTATTAGAGAATTATTTAATTAATTCGTTATATTATCACTAAATTTGATTAACTATATATATTTCACCTATTCGTAAAAAAAATTAAATAATTGTTTAACATTTTCGAAAAAAAGATTATCTTAATAAATAAATTCGAAAGAGTTACGTTACTTTTAAGATAATTAACAGGGTAACCAAAATGAAAGAATTTTTTAGCGTGATTGAGGTTGCCAAATTATTGAAATTAAGCCGCTCTTCAGTTTTATATTATATTAAAGCGGGAAAATTAAAAGCAATCCGGGTTGGTAAAATATATATTATCTCTCAGGAAGATTTCGGCGAATTCTTAAAAAATCATAAATCAAAAAAGAAGAGTAAAAAACAAAATCAAACTTCTTTAGAATTTTAGAAGGGGGAAAAATCGACCGCATTTACTATTTAACAGATTTTTCAATATAAAATTGTTGGTTATGTGAAAATTTTATGAATTTCCAGGGCTATTCTATCTTAAAAAATCAACAATATTTAATCCCTTGATAAGAATAATAATATTTAATTTAATTATTCTAAATATTATGGAACTTTTATCTCCAGGAATAATCTAATAATTATAGATGTTGATTTATTCTAGGAAATAGACTAAGTATGATATAAAACACATAAATTAAAGAAAGATGAAATAAATTATAGCGAAATATAAAAATTCATATATTATTATAATTTATAAGTTTAGCAAGTTTCTTTTAAGGATTTTTTAAATTGATACGTAAGTATGGCTTTAATAATGGCTTAAAATTAAATATTTAGTAATAAGAAAAGATAAAAAATTTGATTGTAGTCCTATTTTTGCCTTACATTTCTTTAAAATAATTGTTTATATTTACAATTTGGAATATTTTCAAAATAAATGGACATTCTTTTTAATAATAAAATAACATTAGGGAGCTAGGTAAATTGAAAATAACAAAGCAATTCACCAACCGTGAAAGTAAGTCTTTAGATCAGTATTTATTAGAGATTGGAAAAGTTGATTTAATAACTCCGGAACAGGAAATAGAATTAGCGAAAAGAATAAAGAAGGGAGATAGACTAGCCCTTGAAGCCTTGACGAAGGCAAATTTACGTTTCGTAGTTAGTGTTGCAAAACAATTTCAAAATCAGGGTTTATCTCTCGGAGATCTAATAAATGAAGGTAATCTTGGTTTAATAAAAGCTGCTGAAAGATTTGATGAAACAAGAGGATTTAAATTTATTTCTTATGCAGTTTGGTGGATTAGGCAATCAATTATGCAGGCCATTGCCGAGCAATCAAGAATGGTAAGATTACCGTTAAACAGGGTCGGTACCTTAAATAAGTTGGGTAAAGCTTACTCCAAATTAGAGCAGGAGTACGAAAGAAAACCAAGCGCCGCAGAACTTGCGGAAGAACTTGATATGAAAACCGATGAAGTAAGCGATACACTTCAATTATACGGAAGACACGTTTCAATGGATGCGCCTTTCTCAGGCGATGACGATAAAAATAGTTTAATCGATGTGCTTCCAAACGATCAGCAGCCTGCGCCGGATGTAAAGCTTATGCAGGAATCTTTAAAGGCTGAAGTTGAAAGTGTCCTTTCAACTTTAAGCGAAAGGGAAGCAAGTGTTTTAAGATTATATTTTGGTATTAATAGCGAACATTCTGCAACCCTGGAAGAAATTGGCGAAAGATTTAACTTAACAAGGGAAAGAGTAAGACAGATAAAAGAAAAAGCTCTTCGATCACTAAGACACCCTTCAAGAAGTCAAAATCTAAAAGCTTACTTAGGTTAATTTTATGGTATTCCGTTTCTCTTCAAATGAAGACGAAACGGAATTCCTCTTTATCGCTTCTTAAAATTTTAATCTGAAAACTTTTCAATCCACTCTGAATCAAGCCCGTGTTTTTTAAATAAATCGGAATATTTAACTATAAAACTTTTTTTGACATTATCCAGCTCCTGAACAAAATCTTTTAACGCCACATCTCCGCCGTATGTAAAGAAATAATCAACTAATTTTTCCAGGTATATTATTGTTAGATGCGATAAAATTGCGAAAGCTTTATCGGTTGTATCATCCAGTTCACTGAGATTTTTTTCTTCATCCGTACGCAATACTTCTTCCTCATCTAATACGGAATAATTATCAATTTTATCTTCAATTTCTTTTAAAACAGCCCAATTTGTTGCCAGCTGAAATAATAAATCCAGTATTTCCGAAAGCTTTTTTTCTCGTTCGGAAATGTACGATGACCTAGCTCCCTCCTTTAATGCAATATCTTTAGTTTCAATTTCAAGCTTATTTAACAGACTAATAAGGTTCATTTGTTCCTTGGAATTATCTGCTATAGCACGGAATTTAAAAATGATCTTGTCGTCAAATGTTATTTCAGAGTCGGTAAATATTCCGTTCTCTTCAAGCAAATTTAAAATAGCCTGACTCATATCCGGGTAACGTCTTTCCAGGTATTCTTTTGTATAATTTAAGTTATTATACTTTTCTGCTCGTTCGTCAATCATACTTGCTAAGTAGGATTTTAATTTAAGAAGAGTAAGAAACAAACTTTTGTTATCCGCTCCCATTTTATACCCCGTTTGAACTTAGTAAATATTTACGTATTAAATTTATTAAAAAACATTATAATAGTCATTAATTTTTGTGTTTATTCCTTGTATAAGGGATTTAACTTTTGCCGTTTATTTTTATAATGTTTTAATAACTTATGATGTAGGATAATTTATTTATATTTAAGAGTATAAAAGAAAAGGTTTTAATCAATGGAAAACGGACAAGTAAAGAAAAAATTTCTGGATTCAAATTATGCATATTTTTTAATCGGATTTACCATCGGAATGCTTATCTTGATTATTTACGGCACATATAAAACCAATAAGGATAGTAAATCTAAAAATAACAATGACTCAGCTGCTATACGTAAAGTAGTATTACCTGAAATCCCTGACAGTCTGAATTTTGCCGGAGAACCGGTTCCTATGTATAATTTTGAAGTAAAGGAAAGAATAGAGAGAGAATTTTTAGTAAATACTTACTGGTATGCTTCTACTATATTGGCGCTAAAGAGGGCTAACAGATGGTTTCCCGTGATTGAACCTATTTTAAGGAAGTATAATATTCCAGATGATTTTAAATATGTGCCTGTTGTTGAGAGTAATTTGACAAATGCTGCATCATCAGCCGGTGCAATCGGATATTGGCAGTTTACAAAAGATGTAGCCAGAAAATTCGGACTTGAAGTGAACAATCAAGTCGATGAAAGATACAATGTAAAAAAATCCACGGAAGCTGCATGCAAATATTTTATTGCTGCTGATAGTGAATTTAATAACTGGACATTGGCTGCAGCAGCTTTTAATATGGGTTCGAACGGTCTTAAAGATCAGCTTGAGAAGCAGAAAGCAAAAAACTATTATAATCATGTCCTTAGTGATGAAACTTCAAGATACATCCCCAGAATAATAGCAATGAAAGAAATTCTAACACATCCTGAGGAGTATGGCTATTATTTGAAACATGATGAACTTTATATGCCTCTTAAAACGTTTGATGTAGAAGTAAATTCATCTGTAAAAAACTGGGCTGATTTTGCTTTTAGCCAGGGAATAAATTACAAAATATTGAAGTTTTATAATCCATGGCTTAGAGATACCTTCTTAAAAAATAAAAGAAATAAAACCTACACTATTGAAATACCGGAAAAGGGAAGCATTAAAATTGTGAAAGAGGAATAATATTACAGATTTAAATTATGCTTTGCAAAAATTTATCCTACAATCTACGAATTTGGTTTTCTTTAGATCATTTATAAATTATTCTTCCTAATAAATTACTCAATCCGGATTAAATTAATTAATTTCTGAAGTTACACAATTCTTATATTTAGCTCCTTCAGAGTATTATAGGAACTTTCTTCATCAATAAACCGGAATGGTGTCCCGGCTTTGAATATGTGACGCTTTTGGCAAAGCCATTCCTTTGGAAGAGCATCATTTTGAAGATTAATGTCCCTGAAAGGGACAAATAATTTAGCCGAGAGCAAGCCCTCGGTAAAAAATCCAACAGTATTTGAGAACCCTGAAAGGATTCAATAAGGTATGTTGCGTAACTTCAGTTAATTTCAGAAAACTGATAAGATATCAGAAATCTGATGATTATTTTAAGTGATATACCTGAATTATCACCACTTTTAAATCATTCACCGCAAATTAAATAAGCATTTTAACAGAAAAACCTTCCATCAATAATTCCAAGTAAACGGTATAATAATTGTTTACATAGAAATTATTCGACAATTAAGAATTTTCTCAGGAATATTTTATAAGACTGCTAGTTTGATTAAATATAAATTTTTCGACTGCCTTTATGATAAAACAGGAGGTTAAATGAAAAAATATTTATTCTTTATAATTACATCTCTGCTTGCCTTTGTTTATTGGCAATGTTCAAATCCTATTTCTTCACCCTTTCAAATCACAAAAAATATATCTTCGGCCGATAAACAATTGGTTAAATCAGCGGAGTTATTCGGTCTAAATCTTTTTAAACAGGTTAACCAATCTGCGGGTGATACAAACATTTTCATTTCTCCTCTAAGCGTATCGACTGCATTAGGAATGGTCCTTAACGGGGCAAATGGAAAAACTTACGATGAAATAAAATCCACTCTTGAACTTCCGGGGAATACACAGGATGAAATAAATCAGTCTTACCAAAATTTGAATAACCTCTTAACTCTAATAGATCCTAAAGCGATATTTGAATCTGCCAATTCCATTTGGTACCGTCAAGGTGTTTCATTCGAGCAAAGCTTTCTTGACATTAACAAAACATATTTTGATGCGGAGGTCCAAGCATTGAATTTTTCCGAACCTTCTTCTGTGAATACAATAAACAACTGGGTAAGTGAAAAAACGAAGCAAAAAATAACCGGTATAATCGATAGGATACCACAAGATGCGGTTATGTATTTGATTAATGCAATTTATTCTAAGGGAACATGGTTTTACAAATTCGACAGTACAGCAACAGAAGATGATAATTTTTATATCACGCCGGGCAATTCTGTAATCTGTAAAATGATGGATCAAAAAAACAAATTTGATTATTACCAGGCCGATAATTATCAAGCAATAAAGCTACCGTACGGTAATGGTGATTTTGAAATGCTTGTTATTTTACCTTCGAGCGGTACTGATATAAATTCACTCATTAACCAAATGGATGATAGTTACTGGAACAATCTTCTAGCAAAAATGGACTCGGCAGAAGTAAATCTTTGGCTGCCTAAATTTAAAATTGAGTATTCCATTACACTCAATGATGCATTAAAGGTGATGGGAATGGTATCGGCTTTCGATGATGCTGATTTTTCGAAAATGCGACCTGAAAAAGATTTATTTATATCAAGAGTCCTGCACAAAACTTACGTTAAGGTCGATGAAGAAGGAACGGAAGCTGCAGGTGTAACTGCAGTGGAATTTACAAGAAGTTCAGTTTCACCCGGGAACAATGAAGTTTATATGAAAATCAATCGCCCGTTTATTTTTGCAATAAGGGAAAACACATCAGGAGCTATATTGTTTATTGGGAAAGTAGTAAATCCAAATCAATAAAAAGAAATAGTAATGAAAAAAATATTAATAATTTTAATTTTAAGTCAAATTGCAATCTTTGCACAGTATAATAATGAAGCTACAACCGAAGAAAGCTTTGAAGAATCGAATATATATTTTCAGAGCCATTACTTAAATCCTTATGCTATACAAAACTTCGATAAAGTGACTCCCGGGCTGATTAATAATCCGTTTTTAAATCTTTACATAAATCCGGCCAACCTCCCTAAACTTGATACAAGCAATGCATTGGTTTATCTGGATTTTAGAGGCGATAGAACCGAACCGAAGGTAGTTCAGACTTATGTAGTTCCGCTTTATTATTCGAATATTTACTATCCGCCGCAGCCGGATCCTCGACTAATTTCCCAGGCGAGAACAGAGCCTGAACCGATCTTTTCTTTTGGAATTTTATCTTATCCTTTAAAAAATATTACCGATAAATTTATGCTGGGAGGTACTTATCAATTAATTCAAAAAAGTGAAAAGTATTACACTATGCCATATTGGATTTACCAGCCTAATTATTACCTGGATGCTTTTAATGTTAGAGCTAACGTTTCTTCAAGTGTTCCTGTTCAGCCGCGTTATGCAGGTAAAGATGAGATGACAAATGAAATACATTTATTTTCCCTTTTTGCAGGCTACCGATTTACGGATGATTTAAGTGCTGGAATCTCGGTCGAGGGAGTTTTTCAAAACCGCAGCGGGGGTTATTTGAATTTGAATAACAGCGAATACGGAAGTACCAGCAACTATACTTATTCAAATTTACAATCTTCTGATAAATCGGAAAAGTATCATCATATTGATTTAAGTGCCGGTGTTGAATACAACTTCATGCAAAAAATATTGTTAGGATTGAGAGGAGGAATTCTGCACGGCAATGCGGATCAAAATTATTCAACGGGGAGCGGCTACTTTTATCAATATAATGATCCTAATACCGGCAGCAACTGGAGTATAAATAATTCAAATTCATCAACTGTTCAGTCTTGGAATCATAACGGCGATACAAAATATATAGGATTCAATTTTTCGGGAAATAGAAATAATTCAAAAGTATTTTCCGGCTATTATAAATATACGTGGAGCGATATTTCGCTTTCATCTACTTCTACAATTTTCGATACTTCAAATTATTCATCTTTCTATACATATAATTCCGATACCTCGCGGTATTCCTACAATTCATATACTTATGACAATAGAACAGGCCGGGGACTAAGAACAGTTAAGATACATGAGCTATTGTTAAATTATAAAAGCAAAGTAACATCACATGTAACGGTTCAGGTGGGAGTTTATTTTAATTCTACCGTAACAAAAATAAATGATACGGAACCTGTTACAGCTGCAAGATATTCTGCAAATAGTTCCATTTATACCAATCAATCTCAAAATTACAGCTACATGAATTATTTATTTGAGAACAAACAATTAAGCTGGGATTACAATTCAACTTACTGGACATTACAAATACCTGTCGTTATTAATTTCGATATCTCCCGGTACTGGAGTATTATGCTTGGCTTAAACCGGATATTGGATAATTGGGATATTACCGATCAAACTCTCGCTTACTTTAACGAAAGACAAAGAATTGAAAACGGCACTTCAAAAACCGAGAAAAATTTTATTGAAAGCTATACGCAGCCGGAGAAAAAGATTACCGAAGATCGTGTGAAAATTTTTACAAGCTTTCAGGTTAATCTTTCTCATGCGTACAGAGTCAGACTTCTTATTGATCCCGAATTCGGCGGTGAATTTCTTAGCATCCAACAATGGTGGCTGAGCTTTGAAGCAGAGATATAATCTTTCTGCAGAAAATTTTAATTTTAAAAGGGAATCAAATATGAAAATACTAATTATGCTTGTTTTTATTATTTCTGTTCAAGCATTTTCTCAAAGCAGGTTTGGAATAGAGGCAGACGGAGGCATTGATCTCATCTCGAACTCGAATCTTTCCTCTAAAAATCTTGATAATGGTTATTCACTTACAGTATCACCGATTTATTATTTTAACGAAACAATCTCGGTATTCGGCGTTTTTACTTTTCATAGGGCCGAAGGTGCGATCAATAACGGAGGCATAGTATGGGCAGATGCAACTGGTTATAGTATTGATAATCCTAATAAGCCCAATGATTATGCTTATGAGATTGCTTTAGGTTTTAGAGCAAATTTCTCGGATAAAATGGTTAAGCCGTATTTTGTAGTTAGAACAGGATTTTTACTTACCAACTCTGCAATTTTTTCAGGATACTATTCCGGTCCTTATGAGATAAATACAAATGGCTGGGATAGAAAACACAATCTTGCTTTATATATATCGCCGGGATTGGGTTTAAACTTCAGCCTTATTAGAAATTTGAACTTTTTATTTGAAGCAAGATTTTACATGACAACCGGTACGGATTATTCTTTCGTTCCGGTTACAACAGGAATTCAATACATGTTCTAAATTCAATTAAAGATTAAAAAGTAATATCTGAAAGAAATTAATTTATAAATAATGCCAAGTATTATAAAAAGATACAAAAATAATTAAATATGTAATATGAGCAACCTTAAAAAAAATATTTCTATTATATTTTTATTCTTCTTATTTATTAACGGATGTGCGGATAATCCTGTATCGATAGATAACGTATCCTTGAATTCGGATTTTAAAATAAAGTACGGGCGATCAGTTTACCTCCCTGATGAAAACCTTTTTATTTCTTTTCAGGATGTTGTTGAAGAATCGCGCTGCCCTGAAGGTCTGGAATGTTTCTGGCAGGGGACAGCCAAAATTAAGTTGTTTATTAGACTGGGAAATGATACTCTGACTGATACGGTAGAAACTTACCTTCCGCACTCAATTATCTCAATCGGGCAAATTAATAATTCTTATCTCTTTAATGTTAAAGATGTTGAGCCTTACCCAAAACAAAACGTAAAGATAGATATTCATAATTATGTTTTAACTCTAAATGTCTCTCATTTTACGTACGGTTTTTCCGATTCGGAAATTCAAAATAAAACAGGAATTTACGGACAGGTTTTCGTTAGTCCTATTGCGCCATTTGAAATAGTTGGTCATATTAATTATAAACCGTTCCGTACATCTTTTAGGTTTGTGGATAACAAAAACGATTCGACATTTGTTCAAACCGATTCTACCGGGAAATTCATTTCTTATTTAAATGCAGGAGAATATCACCTTGCTCAGGTTAAAGGTTTGCCGAGCCTTAATGACACAAGAACATTTAAAATATTAGAAGGCAAAATGACCTATATAAATTTAATTTTTAACAGCGGAATAAAGTAGAAAAAGTATTAATTAGGGTAGGCAATAATTGGTTATGGAAAGAAAGAAAACGATATTAATAGTGCTCCTTTTACTTTTGGTATCCTGTTCGGAAAATTCTATGGGGCCTAATGATTATGGAAAGAGTGAAGATTATTTAATTTATGAAACAATATTAAAAGACAAGTTAAATTGCTTAGTAATACAAGAAAATTATTTTGGTAATAATTTTATTGAATAATTTTAAATGTAATACAAGCATTCTTCAAATAAAAGGGAGAGAGTTATGAGAAAAATATTTTATTTAATAATTATATCAATTTTATTTGTCGGCTGTGAAAATTCAGTTGAGAATAATATTAATTCATATGACTATTCAATTGACCAACGAATAGATTGTTTTTGTCCGCAAGCTGGTATTTGGGTAAAATTATTTATCAAATCCGATACAATAGCTAATGCTATTTATATTGCAGATAATTCTCCTTTAACTTATGAGCAAATAAGACCTTATAGAACAATCAAAGGTTTATATGAAGAAATATCAAAAAAAGACACATCAACATATTATATAAAAGTGATTATGGATTCCGTAAGTAATTATCCTTCTTACATATATATTAATCCCAAACCGAAAATTCATGGTGATACAGTGTTTGTTATTAAAGATGCTCAATTATCATATATGACAAAGAATTATTCCAAATTAAATTAATAAATCATTTATGAATTGGATATCATAAAAACTTTATATAATAATTTAGCGATGAAACTGATTATTAAAATAATTATTCCAGTAGCTTGTACAATTACATTTGCTTCTTGTTTAAAAAGCAGCAAAGTAAATGATTCAAAATTTGTTTTGATTGATTATAAGTATGGTCTTAATAATGAGCTTAATACTTTTAACGATACATTTATTAAAAATATTACAGGCCGCGGCAGAATAAAAATTAAACTGCACTTCAGCAATTCGGAACAGGATGAAATTATAAACAAAGCGTTAAGGATCGGTTTTTTTGAGATGCCTGATACTCTTAATATTATTGATCAATATTTTAACGGTTCTGGTAATTTAACAGTTGAAAAAGAAAACATTCAATCGCTTAGGATTAAATATAAAAATTTAGATAAAAATATTATTTGGAAAGGGATTCTTTCTTATAACAACCCGGAAACTCGAGGATTGACGGAATTAACGGTTTTAATAAGAAAGATAATTGAATCGAAACCTGTATATAAATCTCTGCCTGCAATGAACAGCGGCAGTATTCAATATTATTTCCGGGTACTGAAATATTTATTCAGGTGATTATATAATTATTTAAATTGATAATAGTCTTAATGAAAAAGTTTTAGTTTATAAGTAATTTAAATACAAGCTTTTTTAGTAATAGTAATATGAACGTTAGTAGAAACATATTCGAAAGATCTTATTACAAAGTGAGAATTATAATCACATTTAGTGCGATGACTATTATTATTGTCGTTATAATTTCGTGGGTAAGCTTTAATTACACAAAAATTCTTTATCTAAATCAGCTTAATGAACAGGTAAATGTAGTCGTCAAGATGCTTTCCAGGCAAATAGATGAAAAATATTTAGCCTTGCTGTCTTTCGGTTCACCAACCAAAGCAGCTGAAGATTATTTCCGGGAAATATTTGCCAGGAATAAAAATCCAAAACTGCATTCCGAGATTTTTATATTTGATAAAAATTTTGATATAGTAGTTCATTCGGATTCTAATATAGCCCCTGGAACTTTTGAACCGAGACTTTTGATAAATCAAAAAGATATTTTAGACCTAAATTTAAAGTCTGCAGATGTATCAATCCCTTTTAAAGGAAACGATAATAAATGGTATATGTGGGGGTTTTACAGACTTGAACCGAACTATTGGTTGGCAGTTAGAGAAAGCGCTGCAAGGCTGGAAAAAGTGGAAGAACTTTCAAGTTTGTTTTTGTATTTCGGCTTAAGCGGCATAGCACTTAGTATTTTGCTAGCATTATTAATTTCCCGATCGATTACAAAGCCTCTTGATAAGTTAGTTAGATTCAGTGCTGAAATCGGGAAGGGAAATTTTGATTCCGATTTACCGAAAGCAATGCATGGGGAAATAGGAACTCTCGCATATTCAATGGATAAAATGAAAAAAGATCTGGCGGCGAATCAAAAAGAGAAAGAAAAACTTCTCGCCCAAATTGCTCATGAAATACGCAATCCTCTCGGCGGAATAGAATTATTAGCTAATCTTACAAAAGAAGATCTGATTAATGAAAATAAGAACACAGATTATCTTGATAAAATATTAAAAGAATTAAGTCATCTTAAATCTCTTATTTCGTCTTATCTTAATTTCAGCAGACCGATGCCTGCAGATCCCTCATGGGTTAATGTTTCTAAAATAATTAGTGAAGTTGAAGAAATAGTTAGAACTCAATGTGAAAGAAAGAATGTTAAATTTAAAGTAAATTCGGGAATAGAAAAGGTCTGGTTTGATGAAAATCATCTTCGGCAAATTCTAATTAATTTGGTCTCGAACAGTCTGGAATCGACCTCTGAAGGAGGAGAAATTTATATTAAATCTTTTAAAAACAGTAAACATTGGGAAATTGAAGTTAAAGACAACGGAACCGGGATACCGGAGTCTGAAATGAACTTCATATTCAATCCTTTCTTTACAACTAAAAAAGACGGAACCGGTCTGGGCCTTTCAATTATTAAAAAATTATGTAAAGAAAACAAAGCGGAAATAAGTGTAAATAATAATCCGGAAAAAGGTTCAACATTTACAATTAAGAAAGAAATCATTAATGAATTTTGATGAAATAATAATCGTCGAAGATAATGATACAATGAGGCTTGGAATTATTGAAAGCCTGAAGAGGGAGAAATATAAAGTTTCTGCTTATGACAACGGTTTAGCCGCTGTAAATGAATTTAAGTCAAAGCTGCCTTTCCTTGCAATTGTTGATCTAAAAATGGAACCAATGAACGGGATAGATGTCCTGGCAAAAATAAAAGAAATAAATTCTTCTACGGAAGTTTTAATGATTTCGGCTTACGGAACAATTGAAGATGCCGTAAAGGCAATGCAGCTTGGTGCAGCCGATTTTTTAACAAAACCATTCTCGCCCGATGAACTGAGAATCAGGGTAAAAAATATTAAACAAAAAATTCAGAATGAAAAGAAAATAGAAGATTTAATAGAGCAAAACAGACTGCTAAGTGACGAACTTTTTGCAAGCTCGGAAAAGATTATCGGGAATTCAAATTCAATTAAAGAAATTTTTTCTATTGTGAATCAAGTTGCGGAAAAAGACAGCACTGTTCTAATCCAGGGTGAAAGCGGAACAGGAAAGGAATTAATTGCTAAAGCAATACATCGTAAAAGCAAGAGGTCCGAACAGCCGTTTATAAAAATTAATTGCGGTGCATTAAATGACAACCTTCTGGAAAGCGAATTATTCGGTCATGAGAAAGGTGCTTTTACGGGTGCTGTTAAATTAAAGAAGGGAAGATTTGAACTTGCTGATCAAGGTACGCTTTTTCTTGATGAGATCGGAGATGTTTCTGCGGCAATGCAGGTAAAGCTTCTAAGAGTATTGCAGGAAGGAGAATTTGAGAGAGTAGGAGGAGAAACAACTTTAAAAACCGATGTGAGGATAATTTCCGCGACTAATCAAGATTTACAAAAACTAATTCTTCATAGCAAATTTAGAGAAGATTTGTTTTACCGTTTAAGTGTTATTCCGATTAATCTTCCTCCTTTGAGAGAAAGAAAAGATGACATACCGCTGCTTATAAATTATTTTCTGGAAAAAATAGCGGATAGAATCCGGCAGGGGAAAAAAGTTATTGATCTCGAAGGAATAAAATTACTGATCGAGTATCCCTGGCCCGGAAATATTCGAGAACTTGAAAATCTTGTCGAAAGATTGGTGGTAATATCGGAAGGAAGTAATATTGAGTCTTCCTTAATTGCAAGACATTTAACCGGCGGAAATGCGATAAGTAACGGATTTGAAAATCTGCCGCTTGAAAAGGCTTTATTTTCATTTGAAAAAAATCTAATTGTTCAGGCAATGAAAAAAGCAAACGGAGTAAAAAACCGGGCTGCAAAAATTTTAGGTATAAGGACGAGCGTTTTATATTATAAATTGGAAAAGTATGGGTTAATGTAATGAAAAAACTATTTGAAATATTGTCTCTGTCTGTTTTTCTTTTTTTATTTGCAGTACCGGCTCATGCGCAGAATTTAACTAAAATAGAAAATAAATATTTAAATGCACAAAATGATCTTAAGCAGGAAAGTTTTGTCCTCGATTCGCTCAAAAATATTCTTGAATTAAGAGTTAATAAAATTGATTATGAAAAAAATAAGACTAATCCCGATAAAGATCTAATTGTAAAACTTATGTCGGGTTCTGCCAGTATATCAAATGAAATTGAAAATCAGCAGAATAAAATTGATCTTACTCAAAAGAAGATTGAAGAATTTCGAAAGGTTTTAAATCAATTGTATTCGGAGAAGATAGATTCGCTTCAAGAGCTTGAAAGATCTGGTGACTTTAAGGGAAATAGAAATTCTTTGAAAGCAAGTATTTTATCTTTTACCGAAAAGAAATTATCGGTGGCTCCGAAAATTTCTATTCTATCATTTCATCCGGGTAAAATTCTTGAAATTGATTTGAATAAAATTAAAGATCCGGCGGAAAGAAAAATGTACGGGGATTATCTACAAAGTGCATTAACCGAAGTGGATACACGCTTAAAGGGCATAAATGAATCTATTAATGAAGCCGATAAAATTATAACGCTTCAAAAGAAAACAAATAAATTTATAGAGGAGTCCGACTTTGAATACGGTGTAACGCCCCAGAACAATATTTCTCCGTCAACCCCGGATGCTGTCGTAAATACAAGCCCTGCTTATTTTTCAAATACTAAAGCAGCTTATGCTCAAAATATTAATGAATACAGTCTTCTGCTTAATCAGTTAAATTTTAAGCCGATAACTTCAAAAATTAATTTGGATGTATCAATTAAGGGAAAAAGTTCTGTGCACAACCTTTCAGATTATAATGAACTTCAGAAAGAGGTAAAGAAAAGACTTCTTGAATATAAATTAATACTTACTCATAAACTAAATGCCGATAAATGATTAACCGCATTTCCATTTTCATTCCTGCCTTTTTGATCTTATCGTCCTTTATTTATGCGCAAATAAAAATCGGGGGAAGTGTAGAATCGGGTTATTATAGAGCCGAGGGTACTCAATCTGTTGAACAAAGTGATCTGTTTACCGGCTTGGATGGTCAATTAGGCTACAATTATAAAAATGATAGAAGAAGAGCTTCAATAAAACTTAGAATACGGCCGGAATTTTACGGTCTTAATAATCAACTTAATACTCTAAAGCTTAGGGGAGATGTTTCATACTTTCAGGATGAAAGATCTTTTACCTGGGGAATCGGCTTATCCGATCAAAAGTATAATATTAAAAGCAGTACCTTTAATTTAACTTATAATACTTTCATTCTTTCAGGCAATGTTGAAAGTTATTTAAATGAAAACCTTCCCATAAGTTTTACCTTGGGGTATGGTTATCAGGATATAGGATATTCGGGACAACAAAATTTGGATTTGTTTTTCGGTGATATAAGATTATTTCAAATGTTGAGTGAAAATTTAAAATTCGGATATGGTATGTATTTGGAAAAATTTTCAATTACGGGAAGATCTTTTGACTTTACTGTAGTACCCGGAGAAGAGAATAGCGGTTGGCGTTTTGGTCCGGAAATTAGTCTTAATTATTTAGGGGATGAGGTAATTAATCTTGAATACCGTTTTTTGTTTCATAATTCAAAATACACCGATTCTCCCTCGATTGAGCATTGGATTAGATTAGTAGCAGGTAAATTAATTACATCACATTTTTCAACATTTATATTAATTGATTATTATATACGAAATTTTAAGTATGTACCTGATGCCGACAAATATTCTTACCTACTTTATACAACTATGAATTTTGATAATCGCATTTTTCTAAAATTAAGCTATGAAATTAATAATAATGTGGAATTATATTTTCGTTCGGGATATTTTAAAGAAAATCTATACAGCAACAAATATAATTTTGACGGATGGAATGCTCTATTCGGAATAGACTTAAGCAATTAACAAAATTCAAATCATAATTTTTACCTCATTGAAAAGTATTTTAAATCAGATTAGCAGTTATTTGAAGGTATGACTGCACGGAGGCATGCCCCATGCAGTCATGCAAGAAATTATATCATCAATTAATTTTGGGCTGATTACAGTCTCCTTTCAAATATCTATTTAAATAGTGATCGTAAACTTTCAGCATTAGTAAATAACTTGTAAAACTGTAGGCTGCACCGTGAGCTCCCGGGGGATAAATACGTAAATCCGCATCTTTTCCGGCATTTGTCAGTGCTGTTAATAACTGCATTGTATTTCTAACATGAACGTTATCATCCATGGTTGAATGAACTATTAAAAGTCTTCCCTGCAGGCTGTCTGCATAAGTCATTACAGCACTGTTTGTATAGCCTTCCTCATTGTCTTTCGGTAAATCCATATAACGTTCCGTATAAATATCGTCATATAAACGCCAATCGGTAACTGGAGAATTTGCAATACCAAGTTTAAATATGCCGGGATGAGTAACCATAGTGTAAGTTGTACTGTACCCGCCGTAGCTTGTACCCATAATTGCCATATTTGTTGAATCTACATATGGAAGTTTTGCCAGATAATGAGCTGTTTCCGCAAAGTCGTGACTTTCCCATTTGCCTAATTGCCTGTATACAATTTTTTCAAATGCGCTTCCGTAGTTTGCATTTCCACGGTTGTTAACATCTACAATTATATAGCCCTGCTGCGCTAAATACTGATCCCATCCTGATTTATTGAATGAATTATAAACCGATTCGGATTCTGGTCCGCCGTAAATTGAAAGAATAACGGGATATTTTTCGGACGGATTAAAGTTAAACGGTTTTATCATTGAGCAGTCGAGTTTAACTCCATCGGAAGTTGTAAAACTGAATAATTCTGTAGGTGAGTATTCGTGTATTTTTAAAAACTCACTTACGGATTTATTATCTTCAAGCTTTTTAATCATCTTACCGTCGGTATTCCATATTTCAACTTGTCTCGGCTGGTTTGTACTTGAATATGTATCTATAAAGTATTTAGTATTCGGCGACATATTAAAATGGTGAAATCCCGGCGCCTTCGAAAGCCGTTCTTCATGGGAACCGTCAAATTTGATTGAATAGAGCTGCACTTCTAATGGTGATGCCTCTGCCGATGTGTAATAGACCGTTTTTGTATCCGGATTAATACCAAGAACTTTTATTACATCCCAGTTACCGTTTGTTACCCTGTTTAATAATTTTCCGTCATAATTATAGCGGTAAATTTGGTAGTAACCGCTTCTATCCGAGATCCAGAAAAATTCATGAACTTTTTCGGGGAAAAACATCATGTCGTTTACATCAGTATAGAAATTGAATATTGCAACCCAGGTATTGTTTTTTTCTTCCATTACTAAATGATGGTCACCTGTTACAACATTGAAGAAAAATATTTTCATATCATCTTGTTTACGATTAAGTACCATCATAGCTAGCGTATTGGGCTCGCTTGTCCAATATAATCGAGGAATGTAATTGTCCCCGGTTTCTCCTGTGTTTAACCAAATATGTTTATGAGTTTTTACATCAATAACTCCGATTCTGACTTTGGGATTTTGGTCTCCCGGCTGGGGAATAGCGATCTTTTCATATTTAGGATGTGTACCTTCGTAATTTGTTAATTGAACGAGAGGTACTCCGGTTTCATCAAACTGCCAGTAGGCAATATACTTGCTGTCTGGAGACCAGTTCCAGGCCTGCGCCTGACCGAATTCTTCTTCATAAACCCAGTCATAATGTCCGTTAAAAATATTTCCGCCTGCATCGTTTGTTAATTGAGTTTCACTCTTTGTTGCAAATTTATATACATACATATTCCCGTTTCTTTCATAACCAACCATAGAACCATCCGGAGATAGTTCTGCAGTTCTGGCATTTTTAGCCGCTGCTTTTAACTTTTTATCTTCTAAAGAATAAACGTAATAATCAGATATACCCGAACGCCTGTAAATTTTTCTAAAGTTTGATTCGAATAAAATATGTTTTGAATCGTGTGCCCATTTGAAAGACTTATATTTAAAAGCTCTATTTGTATCCGGGAAAGACAAACCGACAGCATCGAAAATAAGGTTATCTTTTCCCGTTGACGGGTCATAAGAACGAATTTCATCTCTTTTGGTATCGGGATTATGAATTGTATAAGAATACAGATTTCCGTTATCTATCCAATTAAGACTTTGGGGGCCGGACTTACCGGCTAATGTTTTTGAGGCTCGAATTGCTTCTTGAAGGTTTTTATAAACTGCTTTCTCTTGAGCTTTTAAAGAATGGGGTAAAAAAACAAAAAGTGTCAGTACAACAAAGGACCGGCTGATGGTAAGGTAATTCTTCATAATTTATCACTCTGCTAAATTCGTAAAAAGAAAGATTTTTATTCTATAAAGATAATAAAGTGATTAATTTTATTAATGTAATTTTTTAATTGTGTGCATTTAGATACACGTATCTTTAATCTCGAACTTTATATGAAATAGTGTAAACTATAATATGCTTTTTCTCAAAGGAACATATTTCTCTTAATTTTGTTATAATAAAAAAAATTGGGTATAAGTGAGAAACAACTTTTAATAAAGCCTGGAAGTAATTTTTTGCCGGATTAGTCTGTACTGGAGAATAGTCAAATAAAATATTTGGAATCAGTAATGCCACGTATTATTTTATATGATTATTTTAAGAAATTTCTTTAAAAAATCGGTTTTGAAATAGATAGATTTTAATTAAATAATAATTACAAATTAGAGAGGAAAAATCGTGAAAAAAAACTTAGTTGCTGTTTTAGTTTTAATTTTATTTGGCTGCGGATCTCTTTTTGCTCAGAAAGTAACCAAAATCGGTTATATCGATTCGCAGACGATTTTAAATCAAATGCCTGAAGCAATTAAAGCTCAGGGAGAAATTCAATCTGCAATTGATAATGTTAAATCACAAATAGACAGTTTGCAGCAATTATATCAGCAGACTTTGGCGACATATCAGAAACAAGCAAGTATGATGACTGACGCAAAGAAAAAAGAAGCACAGCAGAAAATAATGGGTATGGAAAATGATTACAATACCCTGAGAGGAAAATTAGATGCTAATGGCGATATTGCCCAATTGAACAAAAAATTAATGGATCCGGTTATTGCGAAAATTAAAAAAGTTGTGGAAGAGATAGCAAAAAAGGAAGGTATACAACTGGTTTTAGAAAAAAATGAACAGCTTCAAACCATATGGTATGCAGAACCGTCTATGGATATTACATATAAAGTTTTAGATAAGTTAAAAACCGGAAAATAGAATATTAAATTCTTTTTATTTAAATAAAATGCCGTTCCAAATTGAACGGCATTTTTAGTAAGGATTGACTTCAATCAAACTTTTTGAGGAATTCTAACTTCAGTGGGAATAAAAATTATTAAAAAAAAAGTAGTTGGAGGTGGTTGAGAATTTAGCAAAAAGAACAAGATACAAATCGCCCGCCGACGGATTTAGTATCGCCACCCTATTGTCCTAGCGCGTAAATTCTCTTATTTCCACTCTGCCAACTGCTTTTATAGTTTTCCTATGTTATTTATTCGTTTTTAATTTTGTTTAATAACGAATTATCCCTTTACCTTACGCCCGATTACAATGAACTTATAAATTTTAAAAAATAAAGTTATTCTATATGAAGCATTAATCAATAGCCTAAATAGGTGATTTTAATAACCTCGGTAAAATATTTACTAAATTTATTTATTTGTGGTAAGATATTGTAAAATATAAGTTTTTATAAGAATTTAAGGTATTCTTATTGATTTATATGGCTTTTAAAAATTTGAAGAATGTTTTCAATTAAAATACTTGAACCGGATATTGACTAATTGGTGCCTAATGGCAAGATAATTTTAAATATGCTTCCGTTTCCGTTTTTACTTTCAACTAAAATATCGCCGCCTAAATTTCTTATAATTCCGTAGCTGACCCATAAACCTAACCCAATTTTTCTATTTATTTTCATTGTTGAAAAGAAGGGTTCAAAAATTTTATCAAAATTATCTATTGGAATCCCTACTCCCGAATCTTTTATAATTATTTCCATGTGCTCATTAAACTTTAAGGTTTTTATTAAAACCTGGCCGGGATTATTTCCAATTGCATCCGCTGCATTTTGAAGAAGATTTATGAGGACAATCATCATTTGATCAATTGATAAGGGCATCTTGGGAATATCGGGATCTAAATCCATCAAATATTCAATCTCATTTTCTCCTTTTCCCATACTCACTACATTAATTGCATTGTTTATAATTCTATTTATATCAAATTGATGATTTCCCTTTATAGCCGGTCGGGAAAAATCTACCAGCTGACGAATGAGATTAGAAATTCTGTTTATTTGAGTTTTAATTAGATTTAATTTTTCAATTGAAGCTTCATCATTTGTTTCCCTTTGTATAAGCTGAACTATTGATGAAATTGATGTCAAGGGATTTCCGATTTCATGAGCAATACCGGCAGCAAGTGTTCCAATGCTGCCTAATCTTTGGATACATGCCAAATCATGTTCCGAAAGCTTATTATCTGAAATATCATTATGAACACTTAAGAAACCCTCGATAAAACCTTCAGAGTTAAGGATGGGGGAAATTATGGAATTGGAGTATACCAGAGTTCCGTTTTTTCTTTTATTTTCGATTTTTCCGGACCATACTTTACCTGATAAAATTTTACTCCATACATTTTCCCAATATTCTTTAGGGAATTTATTACTACTTAAAATTTTAGGATTTTTACCCAGCAATTCCTCTTTTTTGTATCCGCTCGATTTTTCAAATGCAGGATTCACATAAACCATTTTACCTTCTACATCTGTAATTTGTATCGGATTTACAGCATAATGAATAGCCTTTGAAAATCTCAAGAGTTCTAATTTTTTCTTTTTTTCTTCTGTTATATCTTTTAGAACTAAAATTATCCAGCATGCTTCTCCTGAAATGATTTTTACGGCGTGTAATTCGCAGTCAATTTGTTCTCCGGAAGGTATTGTAAATGAAACATCATAATTTTCAATTTCACCATTTAAATCCAAATTTACTTTAAATGTTTCCCAGAACTTTCCTTTCAATAAATTTTTTATGTTTTTTAATGAATTAAAATCAGTTCCGATTTTTAACCTGTCTGATGAAGCTTTATTATTTTCCGTGATATTTAAATCCTTATCAAGGATGAAGATTAATTCATTCATTAAATCAAAAATTATTCTGTAATCAAATATGGATGTGTACATTATTTACTCTTATTATTAATTCCTTAACAGCATTTTATTGTAAAAAGTCTCTTTAATTTCTCTTTATCAATAAAGGCTGCCTTTCGGCAACCCTTATTAAATTTGATAACAATTATAATCTCAAGGTGCGAATTATTTTTATGTCGTTTTAGAAAGCAACTGAAAATTGAGTTGTAAATCCGTGAAACCTTGCGTTATTTCCATAACCGGAACTGACGGGAAAATTTTTGTATTGCTGATTTACATATTCGAGTTTTAACAACATTGTTTTTGTTACCCAGACACCTGCACCAATTTGAATTCTATTCGCATTAACTGGATTTGCACTTACATTAATTCCTTTGTACATACTTGAACTTGCTGCGCTGTATCTTCCTGCAACATACAATGCAGGAGTTAGATAATATGTAATATCCCCGCCGTAATACGACCAGCTTTCTTGCGGTGTGCCAGGTGCGCTGCCGTTAATATCTGCATCTTTTGTATAACCATACATTCCGAAGACCTTAAAAGGTAATGCGTTATAATAACCGTCAAACTGATAAGCAGTTACATTTTGACCAGCTTCCGGTGCAATATCACCCGCTTCGGGATTATCTCCGAATATTCCTGAATACTGGCTGCCGCTTCTGTTGCCGGCATATTAATCCGTTGTGGAACCGCCGGTCGGATATCCGGTTCCATTGTTTGCCTGATTTGATCTGTAAATAGAAGCAGCCAAATCAAATTTTTTATTCATATCAAGCCAAACTTTAGCATTAACTTCATTACCTCTGCCGGGAGTAAAGTCGCCGGTAGTTGTACCATCACCAAATGCAACAAGCGCATTAAAAAAAGCCGGTTTTGTTTTTAATTCAACAGATGGTTCTACATCATTTGCATCTACAATGTAGTTGCCGATTAATGGATTCCGCTGAACATCGGCATTATCCGATCTAATTTCCCACCATAAACCATAGTCCACCGGGATAAAACCGGCTTTTAATGTTACGTATTTAAAAATGGAATTGTTTAATCCCAACACATCAGCTGATTCGGGCAGTTTTGATATTGTAATATATCCTTCATCATCATACCATTGCCCCACATGGTGATTGCTGCTTAAAAAAGCGTTGAAAAAAATATTGATTCCGTCAGCTACATGAGCAGAGAAATTCAAATTTCCTCTTGCACTCTGAAATCCCCAGGGGACAGTTGGAAGATTATGCAAATCGTTATCTTCTTTTAAATATTGAATTGCGCCGGATGTAACACCGGAAATTTTTAATATTGGTTTTGAACCGGATGTATCATTGTTACCTTGTGCCAAAATATTAGCGGATAAAAATAGAAAGGCTAATATCGTAATAAATATAATACTAATACGTTTCATGATTCAGTCTCCTTAACATATTTTAATTTGAGAAACATCTTCGGTTACTTCAGCATTCCGACTGATCGTAACGTTTGCCTGACTTTCTCCAATAAGAATGCCAAATGATTGTTCGATTTTTAAAATATTATTACAGGATATTGATTCAGTTTATTTAAGAATTAAAGAATTAAGGACATGAAAAAGTTTCAGCAGAAGTTATATGGTTAGTTGAAATCCGGGTCATGCAAGCATGCACTTTAATTTGATTATTTACCATGCATTCATGCATTCCTTCGAATTAAAAGTGGAGATAAACACAAGCAAAATCCTAAAAAAATTTTTAATTAAGGATATAAAAATTTCAGATTACCCGGCACACTTATTGAAAAATCAAAGTTGAAGTTATTTAGTCCTTAAATGGAAAGGTTATTGAGAATGAATATTATTAAGAATTTTATATTGATCATATTTTTAATCGGAGGATTTTTTGCAAGTTCTTTTGCTCAAGCAAACTCTGATGTTAAATATACTATATTACCCCAAAGTAAATTATATATCGACGGGACATCTACTTTTCATAATTTTACAATCAATGCTAAAGAGATAAGAGGTTATATGCTAATAAGTAAAACCGGAGAAAGCTCAGATTTAAAAACTATCAATGATAATTTATCCGGAATGAAAGTAGTAATTCCGGTAAAAAAATTAGATACTGATAAAAGTTCAATGAATAATAATATGGACAAAGCTCTGAAAGCAGATAAAGCGCCGGATATTACTTATGTGTTAGATTCAATTGAAAGCGGAAATTTATCCAACAGTCCCGATGATACCAGTAAATTTATAACTAAAGGGACATTAAGTATTGCGGGTGTTAATAAAGTAATAGAAATGCCTGTTGACGGAAGTTTTTCAAAAGACGGCAGATTGCACTTTAAAGGCGAGGAAACTATTAAAATGACTGATTTTGGAGTGGAACCTCCTACAATGCTGTTTGGCACAATTAGGACGGGTGACCAGGTTGTAGTTCACTTTAATTTTGTTCTGGCTAAAACAGATAACTAAAAATGTGAAATGAATCATTATGAGTAATCCAAATCATAAATTGTTAATTAAAAAAATAGTATTGTTTAGGCGAGTCGATAAAATTTATTTTGAAAGTATATTCAAATTGATAAAAGGGAATGGGAAAAAGATGCAGCAGAAGTTGAGACTTATACTATTCATTATCGGCCTAATATTTATTTCTGCGGTTAATCCTAAAGTATTTGGTCAACAGACGAATGATGTTCGGTATATTACTCTGCCCGGAAGCAAGCTTTGGATTGACGGAACTTCCAATATTGATAGTTTTACCTGTAAGTCTCATTATGTAGCCGGTTATGCTGATCTGGATCATGAAGCTAAAGCAAATACAAAATCTACCGGAAAAGATACCGTTATCGTATCCGTTTTAGTACATAGTTTGGACTGCGGTAAAGACCTAATGAATGATGATATGTATAATGCTATGAAGGCCGCTAAATTTCCCGTAATAAAATATGAGCTGTTAGACGCACATCTTTCTTCCCATCCCGATTCTCTAAAAGGCTGGTTTACTTTAGATACAAAAGGTTATTTGTTTATTGCCGGCAAGAAGAATGCTGTAAAAATAAAAATGCAGGTTGAAAAATTACCCGACGGTAATTATAGATTAGTCGGAAGTAAACCGCTTTTAATGAAAAATTACGGAATTATTCCGCCGTCTCATTTTTTTGGACTTATACATGCACATAATAAACTGGTTGTTCACTTTGATTTACTTGCGGCACGTGAGCCAAAATTTCAAAGTATTTCTCATTTAGATGAGGTATTGGAAAAGTAATTTGGATTTCGGAGTATACTTTTAGGATATTTTATCCACTTCGTTTTGCGAACAGTATGGTTAAATGGTACAATATTGTAAAGTGCTGTCGCATATTATATCCCCGTTCAGAAATGAACGGGGCGATTTTTTTTACTACTAATCACTTCTAAAATTTTCACAGTATCAAAAATAATTTAAGATGAAATATTTTTTCCATCTTATAAGAGTGAAGGAAAGTTTATTCAGGTTTTATAGAAAGTTTAATCATTTTGCGGTAGAGAGTGGAAGTATCGATACCCATTTTTTGCGCAGCCTCGTTGCGGTTCCAATTAAATTCTTTTAAGATTCTTGTTATATGCTGTTTTTCTACTGCCTCAAGGGCCTCACTTAAATTATAAGGTAAATTATTAACAATATCCTGCTTCTGATTATTTTGCTGCATAAAAGCAGGTAATGCTTTTACCGTAATATAATCTGATTCGCAAAGCAGAACAGCTCTTTCAATCATATTTTCGAGTTCTCTCAAATTTCCTTTCCATTCATATTGAAGAAAGATTCTCATTACTTCATTATCAACACCTTTAATACTTTTATTTAATTCTTCATTAAATCTACGAATAAAGTGATCTGCTAAAAGCGGAATGTCTTCTTTTCTTTCGGATAAAGCCGGTAGTTTTAATTCAACAACATTTAAGCGGTAATATAAGTCTTCTCTAAATTTTTTTTCTTGTACTTCTTCATAAAGATTTTTATTTGTCGCCGCTAAAATTCTGACATCTATTTTTATGACGGTATTAGAACCAACAGGTCTGATTTCTTTTTCTTGCAGAACTCTAAGTAATTTTACTTGAACACTTTCAGGTAGTTCTCCTACTTCATCAAGAAAAATAGTACCGGTGTTAGCAGCTTTAAATAATCCATCCTTATCGGAATTTGCGCCGGTGAAAGAGCCTTTTTTGTAGCCAAAAAGTTCCGATTCATAAAGGTTTTGGGGTATTGCACCGCAATTAACTGGTATAAAAGGATGTTCGGCTCTATTACTGTTTTTATGAATTGCACGTGCAATTAATTCTTTCCCGGTACCGGAAGCTCCGGAAATAAGCACATTTGTAGGTGCTGTACTAATTTGTTTAATCATTGCATAAATTTCCTGCATAGGTTCGCTTTTACCTATTATATTGTCGAAGTCAAAGCGTTTATCAATCTGCTGTTTTAATAATTTATTCTCCAGTATCAATTGCCTTTGTTTTAGCATTTGTTTTATACGCATAATTACTTCGTCAAACTCAATTGGTTTTAGAAGATAATCTGCAGCACCTTTCCGGAGGGCACTTACTGCTGTTTCGATTGAAGCATATGCAGTCATTAAGACGACAAGTGTATTTGGGGAAATTTGGAGTGCTTTGTCGAGCAGTTTCATACCATCTAAATTCGGCATTACAATGTCAGTGATGATAATATCGAAATTAGATCTTTCAAGTTTTTCTATTGCTGTTTCGCCGTTTTCCGCTATAGCGCATAAATAGCCTTCTGACTGAAGGACAGCAGAAAGCGATTCACGAATATCTTTTTCGTCATCAACTATCAGAATATTTTCATTCATAGTTCAAAAAGGTTTTATGATTTAATTTAGAGCAACTACCCCTTCTTGAACTCCTTAATAACTTTTTGTATTTCTTCTTCGGAAATTCCGCTTCCGAATGTTTTTGGCTTTTTAGATTTAGACGTTTCCTTAATAAAAACGTTTTCTTTTTGATGTTGGTATGATTCTTTTAACGGTAAATTACCTGCTCTGGCTTTTAATCTCTCTTCTATTTCCTGCATAAAACTACCTTGAGGAGAATATATAGTTGAACTAGTATTATTCTTAAATGAAGTTAGAGTCTGTCCCTTATTTATAGGGTTTGTCTCGAATGCAAGACTTTTTATATTCATTAAATGTTTTGCACTTACGTTATCTGAAATTATTGATCCTCCCAGAGTGCCCGGACCTAATGTCATTGAAGGCAATAATGATGTAGTATAACCAACCGCGCCTACAGAAGCAACCGTATTGACAAGTATTCTAAATGCAGGTTTTTCGATTGCAAATTTCATTATAACATCCTGATCATTTGAATGAATAGCCATTGTATGCCCTATCCCGCCGAATTGTAAAAGTTCAATGCATTTATGGCATCCGTCCAGCCATCCGTCTACGGTATAAAATGCTAATATAGGTGAAAGTTTCTCCATTGACAGAGGATCTTTTTTTCCTACTGCCGAGCATTCGGCTATGAGAACTCTTGTATCTTCCGGTACAGAGAAACCGGCGTAATTAGCTATAAATGCTGCCGGTTGACCAACTATTGCCGGATTTATTCTAAAATCTGTTTGAATTGCCTTAGCCAGTTTCTTTTTTTCATCTTCGTTAACAAAATAAGCACCTAAAGTTTTTGCTTCTTCAATTACCTTTTCACGTAAAGAACGATCGACAATCATTGATTGTTCAGATGAACAAAGGGTACCGTTATCGAATGTTGTTCCGTAAATAATATCCGCAACAGCTTTTTTATAATCGGCGGTTTTTTCAATAAAAGCCGGTACATTACCGGAACCGACTCCATATGCAGGCTTGCCCGCACTGTAAGCTGCCTTTACCATCGGATTACTTCCTGTTGCTAAAATGACTGCGATGTTTTTATCCCTCATTAATTCTTCTGTACCTTCAAGTGTCGGTGTCGTCATACACTGAATTATTCCTTTCGGAGCGCCTGCTTTTTCTGCTGCTTGTGATAAAACATTTAAAGCTTCGGCAGTACATTTTGCTGTCCTTGGATGCGGGCTGGCAACAATTCCATTGCGGCATTTAAGAGATATCAATGCTTTAAACATTGCAGTAGATGTAGGGTTAGTTGAAGGAATTAATGCACAGACAACACCCATCGGGACTGCAATTTTAATTACTTTGCCGTTAGCTTCACTGGCAATTACTCCTACTGTTTTTAAATCTTTAATAGAATCATAAACATTTTTGGTGGAGAATTGATTCTTTATAGTTTTGTCCTGCCATTTCCCGAAACCGCTTTCTTCACAAGCTAACTTTGCCAGTCTTTCGGATTCATTAAAACCTGCCTCCGCCATAGCTTTTATAATTTTATCAACCTGTTCCTGATTGAAATGCTGAAATTCCAGCTGTGCTTCTTTGGCGGCTTTCGCTAAATCTCTGGCTTCTTGAATTGACTGAAGGTCTTTATCTAACTGCATTGTCTTTCCTTCATTTTGAATTTAATATCAAATATATCCTTTGAATTAAAAAGATTCAAACTTTAATAATAATTCTTTGTTATTATCAACTGAGTATTTCTTTTAATTTATTATAGCCGGTTTTACTTACCGGAAGTATTGTTTTGTCTTCAAGCAGAACCTGGTAACTTTCTTTTGCCATTAATTCTATTTTTTTTATCCTTTTTACGGAAGCAATATAAGATCTGTGCAGCCTGACAAAATTATTCGGATTCAGATGTTCTTCAAAATATTTCATTGTTTTTTGTTTAAGAAATTTTCCTTCGTCGGAATATATTAGAACGTAATCATCTTGAGCTTCAAGGAATTTAATATTTTCTGCATGGATTATAGAAATTTTTGATCCGTCCTTTGTGATTATTCTATCTAAATATTCTTTTCTTTTTTCATTATGATCGATTAAGTGCTTTATCATATCCGAATTTTTCCCTTTATCTTTTAGATAAAGGAAAGCTTTTTCAAGAGCTTCGTTAAATCTATCCTTAGAAAATGGTTTTAATAGATAATCTGCAGCATTTACCTCAAAAGCTTTTAATGCATATTGATCAAATGCCGTTGTAAAAATAATAACAGGGGTATCTTCAAGAAGCTCGAGCATTTCGAATCCGTTGATCCTCGGCATCTGAATATCCAGGAAAATAATATCCGGGTGAATTTTATTTATCTGCTTTATACCGTCAAAACCGTTTGAGCATTCTGCTGCTAAAAAGATATCTTCATGCTCGGCAAGATATTTTTTTATTATTTCGCGGGCAAGATTTTCATCATCAATTATTATTGCTTTAATTTGTTCCATCGGCTTAAAAATTTAATTGCAAGCTATTAAAATAAATATGCTGCATCCGGTTTTCGACTTCATAAATAACTTTTTTGTTTACGGATACTGTTCTGCAAAAATAAGAAATAATTATAACGGGATATACAAAAAAATCGAGAAAATATTCTTCTCTTTCTTTACCTGTAAAAGCCCCGGCTGATTGTATATTAAATCGAGCCTGTTTTTTATATTTTGAATACCAATTCCGGCTCCCTTCGTATTAGTAGTTTCATCATCAAAATTATTTTGAAGAGTAATTTTAAAATAATTTTCTTCTCTTTTACAAGTTAGTTTTAAAATTACTTTTTCCAATGCTTCGTAAACCGCATGTTTAATCGCATTTTCAAATAAAGGCTGAAGAATCATATTCGGAATTAGAATATCCTTACAAGCTTCATCTACATCCTCAATGTAATCAAATTTATCGGTAAACCTGATTTTTTCTATATCGAGGTATAGTTTAATATTTTTTAATTCCTCGCTTAATGTGTTTTTTTGAACATCGTTATTAGCAAGAGTAAAGCGAAGAAAATCTGCAAGCTTTAGAATCATTCCTCGGGCTTTATCCGGGTCAATAGTGGTTAACGCGCTCATTGAGTTTAAGCTGTTAAAAATAAAATGGGGATTTATCTGGAATTTCAGAGTTTTTAGTTCGGCTTCGGTAACCAGATTTTTTAACTCCGCTTCCTGATTAATTTTTTGCTGTAAATTGTTATAATAAATATATAGATAATAAAATGATGTTATTGAAAAATAAAACAGAACGCCTATGGCAAAGCGCCAGACAATTGTATGCTGAAAATATTCTTGAAATCCCGATGTATAATGCAGTACCCCGGTAATAAAATAATAACCCGTTGCAAGCCAAAGAATGGAAGCGAAAATCCCGCCTGTTAGATGGCTGAGGATAAACTTTGTTAAGCTTTTTTCCAGCGATATAAATCTTGCGGGATACCAAAAGCTGATGCCTAAAGCAGCCAGAATTATATCAAATACAAATGCATCAATAAGCGCCGTTTCAGGTTTCAGCCCCGCCCCGAAATGCAGCAAACAATAATCAACAGCGGCAAGCAGCAGCCATCCTAAAGTATAAAATACCAGGCTTTTGGTTTTTTCGAGAATAGGACTTTTAAACATTTTTAAATTTATAATTTATCTATAGACCGGTTTTATTTCGCCCCCTCCGAATACAGCCACACCCTTAATAATAAGGGTGCGTGTATTATCAAAAGCAGTTCCTGGCTCTTTTTTAAGCTTATTTGAAAATCCTCCGAAAACAGGGGTAACATTTACTCTTATATTCCAATCCTTTGGAATATAAAATGTTACTCCCCCAAACATTAAGAATACATCGAGGACATTTTCTCCTTCGGCAAGCTTACATTGTGTTAAATCAATTTCAAAGCCTCCGAATACGGCAGTAACATTTCCTCCCTTAAAATTTTCCGTATGAAAAACTTTATTACCGCCTCCGAATATGGCGATTTCGTCTATATTATCATCAGTAACTTTTTTTTTAAATTTATTTTGATAGAAGGCCCAATTCAAAGGACGTTTTAATAATATATAAATTCCGATAGTTATAATAATAACAGGGAAAATAATATCGCTGCTGTAATGTATGGAAGGAAAGATCCTGGGTATAAGGAATATTGACCCGATAAATACTAATAGCAGACCGAATGCTTTATTGTGTGAATTTATTACGATAATCGCTCCCAACAATAAAATGAAAAACGGGAAAGAAAAAATTATATCCGAGGTGTTTATATTTATTACATCCAATGTGCTCAGTAAGTAAATACCTCCGATAAAAATCAATAATAATCCGAATAATGTTCTTGTGTTAATTGAATTTTTCGCGTTTCCCATTTCTTTAGCCTCTTAAATAATCATCTTTTTATTTACGGTCAAAATTTAATATTTAATTTTCAACCTGAATATAGCAAATCGGTGAATTAAGGATATTTACCGGTAAGAAAATAAATATAGTTATGTATCGATTTGAAACGTATCAGTAAAGTATTATAAAAATGATACGATAATAAATTGTGCCGGTTGCAGTTTTTAAGGAAAGGACATGTTGAATCACAAAGAATTATTCGGCACTTAATTTGTTGGTAATAATATCGATATTAGGGCTGTTGTTTGAATTATCACTTGCAGCCTCTTTATTGAGGACGAAATTTTTGAATTTCCAAGTAATTCCAGGTTTCAAACAACAGCCCACCAATTTTTAAAGAAATACTTTCAAAGATTTATTTACCTACCGGGAAAATTGTTCAATTATTAATTGTCGCATTTAATTTACTTTCCAAAAATCCGTATATTTAGTATCATTTTTTTAATAAATACGGAATAATTTTGTCTCAGGAAAAAATTTTAGTAACTTCGGCACTTCCTTATGCAAACGGACCAATACATCTAGGACACCTTAGTGGAGCTTACCTTCCTGCGGATATTTATGTTCGCTATAAAAGGTTAAAAGGCAGCGATATTGTTTTTATTAGTGGTTCCGATGAACACGGGGTTCCAATTACTATTAGTGCGGACAAAGAAGGAGTGAAGCCTCAAAAAATAATTGATAGATACCATGAGTTGAATAAAGAATCATTTGAAAAATTTGAAATGAGCTTCGATAATTATTCAAGGACAAGTTTACCGGTACATCATGAAACAGGCAGGGAATTTTTTCTTGAATTCTATAAAAGAAAAATTCTAACTGAAAAAAAATCATTACAATTTTTTGATGAAAAAGCTAAAATGTTTTTACCGGACAGGTACGTGGAAGGTACATGTCCGAATTGCGGATATGAAGAAGCCAGAAGTGATGAATGTGAAAATTGCGGTACACTTTATCAGCCCACGGATTTAAAAAATCCTAAAAGTAAAATTACAGGTCAAACTCCGGTCCTAAAAGAAACTTCGCATTGGTACTTCCCTCTCGGCAAATATCAGCGCAGGCTTGAAGAATATATAATAGAAATGAATGAGAAATACGGTTGGAAAGAGAACGTTCTTCAATACTGCCGGGGATGGTTTAAAGACGGATTGGAAGATCGTGCGGTAACTAGAGACCTCGACTGGGGAATTAAGGTCCCAATAGATTCTGCCGAAGGGAAGGTCTTATATGTTTGGTTTGAAGCCGTACTTGGCTACATTTCTTCTACAAAAGAATGGGCTTTGCAAAAAGGTGATGAAAATTTATGGAAAAAATATTGGCTGGATACTAAAACAAAATATATAGCTTTCATAGGCAAAGATAATGTAGTATTCCATTGTATTGTCTTTCCCGCAATGCTTATGGCCTGGAACGACGGAGAGAAAGAAAAATATGTATTGCCGCAGAACGTACCTGCAAATGAATTCCTAAATTTTGAAGGTAAAAAGTTTTCTAAAAGTCGAAATTGGGGTATTGATGTTATCAACTTCTTAAATATTTTTCCGGCTGATCCTTTAAGATATACTCTTGCTGCCAATCTTCCGGAAAACAGAGATACCGATTTTTATTGGAGAGAATTTCAGTTAAGAAATAACAGCGAACTTGCGGATATTCTGGGTAATTTTATAAATAGAACTTTTACATTTGTACATAAAAATTTTGAAGGTAAAGTTCCTGCAAAGGGAAAACTGGAAGTTATTGATACCGAAATGCTTGAACTCATTTCTAAGTACCCGGAAAAAATTTCAAACCTTTTCGAAGCCTATAAAATTAGAGACGGTGTGCTGGAAATAATGAATCTGGCGCGTGCAGGAAATAAATATTTCAATGATTCGGAGCCCTGGAAATCAGTAAAAACAAATAAAGAACACTGCGGAACAACACTCAATATTTGCCTGCAGGCTATATATACTTTAGCGGAATTGATGCTGCCGGTTATCCCAAATTCTTCGGAAAGGATATTGAGAATGCTGAACTCTGAAAAGACTAATTGGGATAATTGCGGAAATAAAAACCTAAAAGATGGTCATCAATTGAACAAAGCGGAAATTATTTTTCCCAAGATAGAAGACGAAATAATACAAAAACAGATGGATAAACTTAATATGGTTGAAGATAAAAAACCCGAAAAAGATAGTGAATTAATATCATATGAAGATTTTATGAAAACCCAGTTAAAAGTCGCTGAGGTAATTGAAGCCGAAAAATTAGAAAAAAGTGAAAAACTTATGAAACTTAAAGTCAGACTGGGAAACGAAGAAAGACAAGTAATTGCAGGAATTGCGAAAAATTATAAAGCTGAAGATTTAATAAATAAAAAAGTTGTAATGGTTGCTAACCTTAAACCTGCAAAATTAATGGGATTGGAATCTCAAGGAATGATATTGGCCGCTGAGGATGAAGAGGGGAAGCTTAAAGTAATATCCGTAGACGATTCTGTTTTAAACGGATCAAGAGTAAAATAAACTGTTTAATTATGAATTTAAAGCCTCTAAATTAGTAATCAATGTTTTAATATATCCATTTACCTTGATTTTCAGAGGTTCAATAGCTAAAATAATCGGCTAAATTTATAAAACTTAAATATAGGAGAAATTACAAATGCTTCTAAGGGTTGCAATTCTTTTTACCTTTGCTTTAGCATTAATTTTAAGTTCATGCGCTCCCGAACATTCTCAAATTGTACTTGCAGAGTTTGGAAATCAGAAAATTAAAATGGGCGAGTTTGAAAAAGCATATGAAAATAATATTGATAATGTAGAACAGGCAAAAAAAGACAGTTTGGCTAAATTGAAGAACTTTCTGAATCTCTATGTCGATTTTAGAATGAAATTAAGAGATGCATTTGTAAGAGGATTCGATCAGGATACATCACTTCAAAATGAACTTAATAATTATAAAAAGGAAATTGGAGTTACATATCTGCTCGATAAGAAACTCGTAGAACCGGCGATTCATAAATTATATGAAAGAAGAAAGTGGGAATTACGAGTAAGCCATATTATGATTAGACCTAATTCATTAGGCGACAAAGTAGCTGAAGAAAAAGCTAATGCAATCCTTGATAGTATAAAAAATGGTGCAAGCTTTGCTGAAATGGCAAAAAAATATTCTCAAGATAAGTATTCCGCACCTGAAGGCGGCGATATTTTCTATATAACAGCAGGCGAATTACCTCCGAGTTTTGAAGATGCCTGTTATGCTACGGAACCCGGTCATGTTTATCCCCATGTTGTTAAAACAAGATTCGGTTATCACATAATTAAAGTAACCGATAAAAGGCTCAGGGTCCCGGAAATTAGAGCAAGCCATATTCTAGCAAGTTTTTATAAAGACGGAAAACCTGATACTGCTGCGGCTAGAGAAAAGATTGATACCGTAATGGCAAAATTAAAAGCCGGGGGCAATTTTGCAGAATTGGCAAGAGAATATTCTGATGATACAGGAAGTAAAATGAGAGGCGGTGATCTCGGATATTTTCAGATTAGAAGGATGGTTAAGCCGTTTGCCGAAGCCGCATTTAATTTAAAAAATATCGGCGATATTTCCGGTATTGTTAAAACCCGGTTCGGATATCATATTATTAAACTCACAGGCAAAAAACCTTATCCGTCTTTTGATGATGAAAAAGAGGCACTTAAAAGAATGTATAAGCAAACACGGTATCAAGAACAGTACGATAGTTTAATTGCTTCTTTACGAAAAAAATATAACTATAAATTAAACAAAGATACATTTGAGAAATTAGTTACCGTTAGCGATACTCTAAAGGTAGGACAGGAAAATGCACGGCTTGTTAAAATTAAAAATGATACTTTGTTTACGTACGATGGAAAGTCGATGAGCGTTGGAGAATTTTTAGCTCAACTCTCTAAACTTTCGGATTTTGAACATAAAAAAATGACTTCAAGTGTTATTGATGAGGGAATTTCAAAAATTAGCGGTAATTCATTATTAGATGTAGATGCAATGAATCTTGATAAAACAGATGCAAGGTTTGCGGATTTAATGAAGCATTATAAAGAAGGTATATACATTTTTAAACTTCAGCAGGATGAAGTTTGGAATAAATTAAAATTAGATTCAACAAAATTATATGACTATTATTTGAAAAATAAAGATAAATATGTTTGGCCGGACAGAGTAAACTTTGCCGAAATACATGCTGTGTCAGATTCGGCAATTAGATTTTATTACAGCCTTTTGCAAAAAGGAGAAAACTTTGATTCTGTTGCTGCAAAACATACGACTAGACCGGGATTTAAAGAAAAAGCCGGTGTATGGGGATTAAGTGATGTAAATTCTTCACCTCTTTCAATCAGAGCATTTAAACTGAAAGAGCCTGGGGATTATACCAAGCCCTTTCCTTACGAAGGCGGTTATTCCATAGTTATGCTGATTGAAAAAGATCCTTCGCATATTAAAACATTTGAAGAGGCCAAAGCCGAAGTTTCCGGTGCTTACCAGGAAATCGAAAGTAAGAAACTTGAAAACCAATATATAGAGAGTTTAGATAAATTATATAAACCTAAAATATTTTATAACGAACTTGATAAAGCTTTTAAATCGAATTAGCGAAGCTTTTTTAATTATCTTTGCCTCAATTAGTTTAATTAGCTGCGGCAAAGAACCGTCACAAAAAAATTTTGTAGCACGGGTAAATGATTCATATCTAACCAGTAAGGAATTAGCATCCATGATAGATACCGGAAATGCAAATAATTTTTATAAAAACGAAGTTATTAGGAACTGGATTAATAAGGAAATACTTTATCAAACCGCAGTTAAAGAAGGAATTTTAAAAGATGATAAACTTAAATCCGTAATTGAAGATTCTAAAAAAGAACTTGCGGCTTCGTTTTTAATTAAAAAGTTGTATGAAGGTGAAAAAGTTACTTACTCTTTGAACGATTTGGAAAATTTTTATAATCAGCATCAAAATGAATTTGTAAGATTTTATGATTCGTATCTTATTAATGTGATTTCTTTTAACGATGAAGATAAAGCGGTGCAGTTCAGATCTTTAGTCCTTGAAAGTAATTGGGACAATGCACTGAATGTATTTAAAGGAGATTCCTCGGTTAAAAAAGTTCGTACTAATCAATTATTCTACGATTATGAAATTCATCCCGTAACTTTATTAAGGGTGGTTACTGATTTAAATCCTAATGAGGTTAGCATTGTACTAAAAGATGGAAGTGGAAACTTTACTGTTGTCCAGGAGGTGAAACAGTTTAATAAAGGTGCCATACCTCCTTTTGAAGTTGTAAAACAGGAAGTTGAAAGCCGTTTTGTAGCTGAGAAGAAAGATAGTTTAATTAAAAATTATATTAAAGAGCTTTATTCAAATAACGATATAGAAGTTAGGAATTAGGTGCAAAATGAGGTTCAAATTATTTTTAATATTGGCTGTTATCGGCGTAAATATTTATGCTCAGCAGGTAGTTGATAAAATTGTAGCCGTTGTTGATAATGAAATTATTTTAAAAAGCGAGCTTGATTATCAGTTGCGTATATTTGCAGCCCAGAAAAAAGAAGACCCTGATACTCCGGGCTTGGAAAAGCAGGTATTAAATCAAATGATAGATGAAAAACTTGCATATGCACAGGCATTACTTGATTCAATTCAGGTATCCGACGATGAAGTTAATAGCAGGATAAATTATCAAATTCAATACTTTGAACAGCAATACGGTTCGGAGGAAAAAGTAGAAAAAATTTACGGTATGAGTATTGAAAAAATTAAACACGCGCTTGAAGATCCTGTTAGGAAACAAATTATGGTTCAGAAATTGGAAGAAAAAAAATTCGGTAATATAAATGTTCCGCGTTTGGAAGTTGAAAAATTCTTCAACGAATACAGAGACTCGATCGGCGTTATTCCCGAAAAGGTAAAGATTGCACATATTTTTCTTATTCCCAAAGTAACTGAGAAAGAAAAAGAAAAATATAAAGCAAAAGCAGAAGCTATTTTGGATTCATTGAAACACGGAGCCGACTTTGCCGAAATGGCAAAAAAATATTCGGAAGATCCGGGCAGTGCAGCTGAAGGAGGTGATTTGGGGTGGGTGAGTAAAGGTGTTTTTTATCCCCAGTTTGAAGCTGCTGCCTTTGCATTAAAACCGGGTCAAATTTCAGGGGTCGTTGAATCTCCTGTCGGATATCATATCATACAAATGATTGAAAAAAGAGGCGATAAAATTCATGTTAGACATATTTTAATAAAAATTAAAAAGGGTAATGAAGCGGACCTGAGAGTGATTACGGAGTTAAACAATTTAAGAGACAGTATTGTAACATATCATAAATCTTTTGCTGAACTTGCAAAGAAATACAGCGAAGATAAAGAATCTGCTCCTTATGGAGGCGATCTTGGAACATTTTATATGGATCAGCTTGATCCTGCACTTAAAGAGATTGTAAGTAACCTGAAAGTCGGAGAGATTAGCTACCCGAAACGCCTTGATTACGGGAAAGGAAATTACGGGTATCATATAGTTTGGCTTGAAAAAAGGATTCCGCAGCATCAAGCTAGTTTAAAAACCGATTATCCTGAAATTCAAAAGCTGGCTGAACAATATCAGAAACAAAAATTATACAATGCATGGATAGAAAAATTGAAAAAAACTATCTATTGGAAAATTATGCTTTAATTCCGTGTATGAAATTTCAGTTATATTTAATAATAATTTAGGGATGAAATTTTGAAAAGTTCCGAAACGGCAATAAACGATGTTCAGTTGGTTGAAAAACTTAATGAGACTGTAAAGAAAATAAAAGAAGAGATTGCTAAAGTAATTATAGGACAGAACGAAATTATAGATCAGCTTTTAATTTCTCTTCTGTCTCGAGGACATTGTCTGTTAGTAGGAGTTCCCGGTTTAGCAAAAACACTGCTTATAAAAACTCTTGCCGAGGTAATGGATTTAAAATTCAGCAGGATTCAATTTACTCCGGATTTAATGCCCAGCGATATTACCGGTACGGAATTAATTGAAGAAGATCCTGTAACAAAGAAACGAAATTTTCGTTTTGTATCGGGACCTGTTTTTGCTAATGTTGTTTTAGCTGATGAAATTAATAGGACGCCGCCTAAAACACAAGCAGCATTATTGGAAGCTATGCAGGAGCATAAGGTAACAGTAGCCGGTGTTACATATCCTCTTACCGAACCGTTCTTCGTGCTTGCAACTCAGAATCCTATCGAGCAGGAGGGAACTTACCCCTTGCCTGAAGCTCAACTTGATAGATTTATGTTTAATTTATGGCTGGATTATCCATCCTTTAAAGAAGAAATACAAATTGTACAATCAACAACCAGTGAATATAATCCCAGTTTGAAAAAAATAGTTACCGGTGGAGAAATTATCGGATTTCAAGATCTGGTACGAAAAGTCCCTGTTGCTGAAAATGTAATAGAGTTTGCTGTTACAGCTGCTAATAAAACCAGGCCGGAAAACGACAGTTCGCCTCAGTTTATTAAAAATTGGATTAGCTGGGGAGCCGGTCCCCGTGCTTCGCAGTATTTAATCCTGGCGGCAAAAACCAGAGCGGTCATCCAAGGCAGATATTCCCCCAATATTGATGATGTTAAATTTGCAATGATTCCAACTTTGCGCCATCGAATAATAACCAATTTCAGTGCGGAAGCCGACGGTATAAATTCGGTAGAAGTGATAAAAAAATTGTTGATTGAATTAGAATAAAAATATTTCTTTATAATTTGGCAATTTTATAATTCTTAAAAGCATAGTAAATTTCTTTTGCTGCAGTTCTAACAACGGTTGCAAAGGGAATGATTAATAACATTCCGATGATACCGAAAAGCTGGCTCCCTATTAATATCAAAAGAATAATAGCGATTGGATGCATATCCACACTTTTTGCAAAAACAAACGGCTGAACAAATCCGTTATCTAATGCATATACAATTAAAATTAAAAGTACTATAAAAGGTACTTGGGAAAAATTTCCATACTGAATCACGGAAATTATAATTGCCGGAACACCTCCGATAATGGGTCCGAAATACGGAACAAGATGTCCTAAACCGGAAATCAAACCAAGAGGTAAAGCATTTTTAATTCCTAAAAAGTAATATCCGAGGCCGCAAGCAATACCGACAAAAGCCGCGTCAAAAACCCATCCTCTTACAAACCTGCCTAATTGAATGGTGATTTTTTTGAAAATCCAGTATGACATTTCAAAATATTTATTCGGCATCATTTGTAATAAACTATGTAATATTACCTTTCTGTCCTTAAGCAAAAAGAAAGTAATAAAGGGAACAATTACTACAAGAGTAATAATAGAAATAATGCTTGTTAAAACCGAAGTAAGTTTATCGAAGGAGTTGACTATTCCCGACGAAATAAACTCTTCAATTCTTTTAGATAATTGACCTAGAGGGAAAAAAGGTAAATACTTATAAATTTCATTTTCTAATGTAATAATTTGCTTATGCAAATTTTCTACATGCAAAGAAGCAACAACCTGGTTCATTTGAATAACTAAGTTGGGTACCAAGTAAGATACTCCGAAATATGCCAGCAAACCGATTCCTGCAAAGATTAATAACGTAGATGTAAGCCGATTCAATCCCTCTTTTTCAAGAGTTTTTACAAGGGGTTCAAAAATAAAAGCCAATAAAACAGATATAGATAAGAGAATTATAATATCTGCAAGGATATAAATAAGATATACTAATAAAGCTATAGCAACTACCCAAAGAAATATTTTTGATCCTTTTTTAAGTGATATCTCAGACATATTTCTCTTTCATAAAAGTCATTATCTAGTAATTTTAGATCGATGATAAAAAAGTATAACTAAATATATCTAATAACAATAGAGAATACTATTAAAGTGATTGTAAAAACACAAACTTATAATAACGTGCCTTGGAATCAATTTATGGCTTCGACCCTTTTTATGCTCGGCACCTGTCTCAATAAAGATCTTTCAACGCCGGCACGGAGAGTCATTTGGAACATGGGACAAATACTGCAGGCACCTGTTAATTTGACAATTACTATGCAATCGGAAGTTATGTCAATCAGCTCGATGTCCCCATCATCGGCCTGCAAAAAAGGACGAATTGTGTCTAATGCTTTTAGTACTTCTTCTTTCAATTTATTATCCGTCATTAAGAATCCCCGTTTCTATTTTATATTATGATTCTTAATTTAATTAAACACGGTCATTAATCATTATTATCAAGAAGAATTTCAATTTTAGAATCGGAGCCTGCCTGCTGATTCCTAAGATTAACCTGTTCGACCAAATGTCTTGATATTTCAGTAATAATTCTTGCATGTTCCGATTCAGGATTATCATAAACCATAGGTTTCCCGTTATCTCCGCCGATTCTTATCCTTGGGTCGATTGGTATCCCTCCTAAAAACGGCGTGGTTAATTCTTTTGATATCTTTTCTCCTCCGCCTGTTCCAAAAATATCATAACTTTTACCGGTATCAGGCGCAATAAAATAACTCATATTTTCAACTATGCCGAGAACCGGTACATTTACACGGGAAAACATTTTTAGTGCTTTTCTCGCATCAATTAATGAAACTTCCTGAGGAGTTGTAACAATTACAGCACCCGTCAATGGTATTGTTTGAACTAGAGTAAGCTGTATGTCCCCTGTACCGGGAGGCATATCAAAAATTAAATAATCTAATTCTCCCCATTCAACATCGGACATAAATTGTTTAACTGCGCCGCTTGCCATCGGTCCTCGCCAAATTACCGGCGCATTATCATCAATAAGCAGACCTATGGAGATAACCTTTACGCCGTAATTTTCCAAAGGTATTATTTTCATAGATTGCTGATTTTGATATACCTTCGGCTTTTCATTTATACCAAGCATCAAGGGAATGCTCGGTCCGTAAATATCCGCATCAATAAGTCCTACGGAAGCGCCGTCTTTTGCAAGAGCAACGGCTATGTTAACAGCTATAGTACTTTTACCAACGCCGCCTTTACCGCTTGCAACAGCAATTGTGTTTTTAACATCAGGTAATAATGCTTCTTTCTTTTTATCCTGGTGAGTTGTAACCTTAGTTTCAATGTTTAATTGAATCTTTTTAAGTTCAGGGAATTCATTTTTTAGAACCTGGTTGAATTTATTCTTTAAATCATCATTTAATGCGGAAGAAGGCATTGCTATAGAAACATCCAAAATCAGATTGTTATTCTTTAACTCGAACTTTTTAATTGAATTTAAGATTAAAAGATCTTTATTAAAATTAGAATCATTTACTTTTTTAAGTGTATTTAATATTCCACTTTTAGTTATATCGGCCATTTAAAACATCCTATTTTTCTAAATTGAATTCAAAATTAACAAAATTATAAACCAATGTGAATGAAAATAGTTCACCCTGTAATTTAAACTTGTTTATATCATCCTAAAATAACTATGTTATTTTACTTTTATAGCAAGGCAATCAAACACAACTCTTCCAGCTTGATAAAGTGATGAATTTCTTTTAAGGATTCTCCAGCCATTATAGTCAAAAAATTTATCATTTGAATTTAGAGACTCAATCAGATTTTGAGAACTTTCCAGTGCATCAACCAACTCCTTATTCTGTGCAAGCGTAAAAGGTTTTATGTTGCCTGATGTTATAATCATAACCGGTTCAATTAATAAATTGGCAATGTTTTTTAACTCAAATTCCGGTATGCTTTCCCTTGCTTCTAATTGAATCATTCTCGCACGTGCTTCGGGACCTACAATACTTTTAGCTGAAGTTACTAAGTCGAGCAGATAATTTCTTACCGTATTTAAATCTTCAGCTGTTTTTAATGACTCTTCATCATGAAGTTCATGTAAGGCTTTGGCAATATTTGAAATTTCTTTAAGATAATAGTTCCTCTGATTTTCAGGTACTAAAAACATAATAACAATATGAATTGGATTGCTGTCGGAAGAACTGTAAGCAATACCTGTCGGACTCCAGCCCACCGCGCAGTATAAATCGCCATCGAATGAAGCTCTTGCATGAGGTACGGCAAAGCCCTTACCGAGTACGGTATTATATGTTTCTTCTCTTTTAAGGACGAGGCCCGCTACATCCGTACCGGAAGGGACAGATGGAATTGCTTCTATAATATGTGCAAGCAATTGAAGAGAATCTTGTTTATCATTATCAGGTAATTCAATTAACCGGCCTTCTTGTAAGGCATCTAATAATGTATCCATAATTAATTTTCTCCATAACGTTTGAAGAACCATGTTTTAACTAAATGAGCCAGTATTCCGTATGAAATAAGGAATCCTGCTATCCACAGCCAGTAAATAGGTGCAAGAGGTACAAATCCGAAAATAGAAGCAAACGGTGAATACGGCAGCCAAACTGCAATTGCCATTATAAATAAAGTTGTAAAAGTCATAGGAACTGATGCCATGCTTCCGAAAAAAGGTATCTTTTTAGTCCTTATTATATGAACTATCAAAGTTTGGGTTAATAAAGATTCGACAAACCATCCTGTCTGAAATAAATTTTGGCTGTGCAATTTATCTGCAGAGGAGATTACGGGATTTAAAAATTCATTTGATTTAAAAAAGAACCACATTAATCCGAATGTAGCGTAATCAAAAATTGAACTAATAGGGCCGATAAAAATCATGAATTTCTTAATGTTGTCAATATTCCATTTTAAGGGTTTATCTATAAGTTCGGGATCAACGTTATCAGTTGGTATGCCTGTCTGAGAAAAATCGTAAAGTAAATTATTTAATAGAATCTGAATAGGTTTCATCGGCAAAAAAGGAATTAAATAACTGGCTCCGACCACACTAAACATATTACCGAAATTAGAACTGGCACCCATTCTAATATATTTAATAATATTGGCAAAGACTTTTCTTCCTTCTTTTATTCCGTCTTCAAGAACCAAAAGGCTTTTTTCCAGCAAGACGATGTCAGCAGCTTCTTTTGCAACATCTACAGCACTATCTACTGAAATTCCTACATCGGCGGCCCGTAATGAAGGTGAGTCATTTATGCCGTCACCCATATATCCGACAACATGACCCGATTGTCTTAACGTGTGAATAACTTTTTCTTTTTGTACCGGAGATAATTTTGCAAAAACATTTTTATCTTCAATAATTTTTGCAAACTCATTATCAGGCAAATTAATCAACTCATTCCCGGTGATTACTTTATCAATTGAAAGCCCGACATCTTTACAGACTTTTTTAGTAACAAGAGCATTATCACCGGTTAAAATTTTTACTTCTACACCGACTTTTTGAAGACTGGCAATAGCTTGAGCAGCAGAATCTTTTGGCGGATCAAAAAAGGCGATGTAACCTAATAAGATCATTTCGGATTCGTCGGCAACAGTAAAAGTAGATTTGGATTGGGGAAATTCTCTATACGCAATAGCAAGTACCCTGTAACCTTCATTATTTAAATCCTCAACATCTTCATACAAATCATCGTGAATCATTTGTATTAACGGGTAAACTTCATCATCTACCTGATAATAGCTGCAGATAGAATAAATTTCTTCTACAGCACCCTTACAAATCAGAACATGATCGCCTTCATATTCAACTGCAACAGACATTCTACGGCGCTGAAAATCGAATGGTAACTCATCGACCAATTGACATTTTGTTTCAACCTTTAAATCAATATGTGAGATCACGGTTCTGTCGAGCAGATTTCTTAATCCTGTTTGATAAAAGCTATTTAAATATGCGTATAAAAGAACATCCTGACTTTCTTTGCCGGTAATATCGACATGTTTTTCCAGCACAACTCTGTCCTGTGTTAGTGTTCCGGTTTTATCCGTGCATAAAATATCAATCGCTCCAAAATTTTGTATCGACGTAATCTGTTTAACAATTACTTTTTTCTTGGACATTGTTAGTGCGCCTTTAGCAAGATTCACAGTAACAATCATAGGCAGCATTTCGGGAGTTAATCCTACTGCAATAGATACACCGAAAAGCAATGCTTCGAGCCAATTACCTTTAGTTATTCCGATAATCATGAATACGGCAAAAACCATAACAAGCATGAACCGGATCATCAGCCAGGTAAATGATTTTACTCCTATATCGAAGCTGGTTTTTGGACGGCTCTCTACCAGTCTTTCCGATATCGAACCAAAATAAGTATGAATGCCGGTATTAACTGCTATTCCGCGGGCCGACCCGCTAAGAACATTGCTTCCTTGAAAGCATGCATTAGTTAATTCAAAAACAAAGCCGTTTGGTAATTCCTGCGGTTCCGCCTTTTTTTCAATTGGTAAAGACTCGCCTGTTAATACCGATTGGCTTACAAAGAAATCTTTAGCAGTAAGCAGGCGGATATCTGCCGGAATAATTGAACCGGCATGAAGGAGAACAATGTCTCCGGGTACTATTTCGGAAATAGGAATATCTTGCTCTTTACCGTCACGTAAAACAACTACATGGGATTGAATTCTTTTTCCCAGAGTTTCAACAGCTCTGCCGGAGCGTCTATCCAAAACGAAAGATAATCCTATACTAAGTATTATCATACAAACAACTACAATAGTTGATTTTGAATCACCCATTAAACTGGAAATTAATGCAATCAAAATTAGCTGTACAACAAGCGGGCTCTTGCATCTGTTGTATAAGTCCTGAATAATCCCGATTTCTTTGGTATGTGCTAATTCATTCCTTCCGTACTTTTCAAGTCTTTCCTCGGCTTCGTCGTTTGTTATGCCGTTTTCCGAGCTATTTAAATTAAGGAGGGTTTCTTGTTGTGTAAGTTTACAAATTTCTATCAATCTCTTTTCATCAAGAGTTGCACTGTGAGGAGTTTTTGCTTCTTTTGTAAACAGTGAAGGCGAAATTTTAGAGAAAATGGATTTTGCCATAATAATCCCTCTAGCTGCAAATTATTAAATTATACCAAAGTTATATAACACAGAGTATATCAAAAAGGATAGATAACTATTTTTAATTGAATGTAAGTTGAGGTATAGTTCCATTGTCACCTCCTAAAATATTATATCCTCGGAGATGAACCAATAAAACCGTTAGGTGGTTTATCCCAAGGAGATCTAAATTATTTTTGAACTGTTTTTGTAAGCGCCAGGCTCGTCAGAGTCTTGCATTTCGTCCCTTCTAACTTGTTTAAAATTCATGTACAAAAGTAAAAAATTCCATTTAAAATAGAAATTAATTATTTGTAAATTTTCATGTAAGAAAGGCAGTTTATAAAAATGAAATGGGTCCCCGGCCATTTAAATGAATGGAGATCAGAGTCATCAAGGCAGACATATGGATTTACCGGGAAATACATTCAGCATACAAAAATTATTGTTATATAAGTATAAGTAACGTTTATCTTAATAGGATACCGGGTCATTAAAAGTCCGCAAATATAAATAGGATATTTTATATTCAAATATCAGCATTAATTGGTTGTTTATACTGTATGTTAATGCGTGTATAGAAGCCATTTTTTATTGACATTATAATTTTAATTTCGCATATTAAAACGTTTCAATATTATTTGAACTGATAATACAGTTTTAAGTACGCGGGAAAGTTCGCGAGTAATGAAGTTAAGTTCATTACCCGGAGTAATATTAAAATTACAGGTATTCACTTTGAGGAAATTTGTAGTGAAAAATAAAATGATATTTTTCTTGCTTTTTTTTCTGCCGTTGATCGGCTTAAAAGCTCAAAGCAATACCTTGCTGAAACTATGGTATACACATCCCGCAAAGCAATGGATAGAAGCATTACCGGTAGGCAACGGCAGACTGGGAGCAATGATTTTTGGCAATCCTTCCGAAGAACGAATCCAACTTAATGAAAGTACCGTTTGGGCCGGAAGCCCGTACAATAATGCTAATCCCAAAGCATTAAAAGCGCTGCCGGTAATTAGGAAATTAATTTTTGATGGGAATTATGCAAAAGCTCAGGATATGGCAAATAAAGATATTATATCGCAAACTGCACAAGGTATGCCGTATCAACTGGTTGGTAATTTGTATTTAAATTTTCCCGGAAGTGAAAACTATACGGATTACTATCGTGATTTGAATTTAAATAATGCTACTGCAACAGTAAAATATAGTGTCGACGGAGTTAAGTATAAGAGAGTAGTTTTTACATCGTTTCCTGATCAAGTTATAATCGTTAGACTTACTGCGAATAAACCGGGGAAAATAAATTTTACAGCATCAATGAATAGCCCGGAAAAATCTGTTGTATCCACCCAAGGAAAAAATCAACTGCAATTGGATGGTCGGACTACAAGCCATGAAGGGATTAAGGGAAAAGTAAAATTTTCTTCACTTGTTAGGATTCTTAACAGCGGCGGTGATATAACTTCAAATGATACTTCATTATCGGTAGCCAATGCCGATACGGCTACAATTTATATTTCTATTGCCACCAACTTTATAAATTATCATGAACTCGGTGCCGATCAACTTAATCGCGCGGAAAATTATTTATCCGGTGCATTAAAGAAAAATTATGTGGAAGCTTTGAGAGATCATATATCGTATTACCAAAAATATTTCAACCGCGTTAAGCTTGATCTTGGTGTAACGGATTCGGTTAAAAATCCGACTGATATTAGAATAAATGAGTTTGATAAGGGTAACGATCCGCAGCTAGTCTCTTTATATTTCCAGTTCGGAAGGTATCTTTTAATTTCAAGTTCCGAACCGGGAGGACAACCTGCTAATCTTCAAGGAATCTGGAACAGTCAACTTTACCCTCCATGGGATAGTAAATACACAATTAATATTAATACTGAAATGAATTATTGGCCCTCCGAAGAAACAAACCTTTCGGAAATGAGTGATCCGCTGATAAAAATGCTTAAAGAACTATCCGTTGCCGGTAGAAAGACTGCCAAAGAAATGTACGGTGCAGGCGGATGGGTGGCGCATCATAATACCGATCTATGGAGAATGACCGGTGCGATTGACGGAGCCTACTGGGGAATGTGGCCTTGCGGAGGTGCATGGCTTAGTCAGCAGCTCTGGTATAATTATGTCTATGACGGAAGTAAAAAATTTTTAAGTTCGGTTTATCCTGTATTAAAGGGTGCTTCCGAATTCTTTTACGACTTCTTAATTCCGGAACCGTCGCATAATTGGCTTGTTGTATCTCCTTCGGTTTCACCGGAAAATTCTCCTTCAATTCATCCGGAATATTCGATTACCGCAGGCGCAACTCTTGATAATCAACTCGTATTTGATTTATTCACGGAAACAATTCGAGCTGCAAATATTTTAGATATTGATAAAAATTTCGCAGATACTTTGGAATCCAAATTAAAAAGACTTCCTCCTATGCAGATAGGACACTGGGGACAGCTTCAGGAATGGCTTCATGATTGGGATAGCCCGAACGATCATAATAGGCATGTATCTCATTTATACGGATTGTATCCAAGCAACCAAATTTCTCCTTTCCGAACTCCAAAACTTTTTGAGGCAGCTAAAACTTCTTTGTTAGCCAGAGGAGACGAATCAACCGGATGGTCTATGGGATGGAAAGTAAATCTTTGGGCAAGACTGCTTGACGGAAATCATGCATATAAATTAATTAAAGACCAGCTTAAAGCTGTTGAAATGCCTAAAAAAGGAAAAAGCATTTTCTCCGAAGGAGGAGGAACATATCCTAATATGTTTGACGCACATCCGCCGTTCCAGATAGACGGCAACTTCGGATGTACAGCCGGTATTGCGGAGATGCTTCTGCAAAGTCAGGACGGATTTATTTTTATACTTCCGGCATTACCCGATGCATGGCCGAACGGAAACGTAAGCGGACTAAAAGCAAGAGGCGGATTTATCATTAATATCGAATGGAAGAATGGTATAGCTTCAAAGATAAAAATCAGATCTCTGCTCGGCGGTAACTGCAGGGTAAGATCTTACAATAAACTTACAGCTGGCGGCAACTTTAAACTTGAAAAAGCAAAAGGAAAAAATCCGAATCAGTTTTTTGTTGTTCCGAATATTAAGAAACCTCTAATATCCTCAGAAGCGAAAATAAAACCTGTCGAGTTGAAGAAAAGTTATCTTTATGATTTTCAAACGCTAGCAGGTAAAACATATATATTAAAAGAACAGGAGTAGACGAACTCACAATTAAAACCCTTTATAATTCCTATTAACGAGGAAGGAGATACAAATGTTAATTTCTAAGTACTTTTTTGCAATTTTAATGATTGTTGCATTTCTATTTATACCGGCTGCCCGGTTAAATGCTCAACCGGTACCGGACAGCGCAGGCATTACTGTAAAAGAGCTGGGTAGTGTGCCGCTAGACTGCGTTAGAATAAAAAGTGATCCTGTTTCCGGGAATATGTATATACTTGAATACAACGGCGACATAAGAAGAGTGGATTTCGGACCGAACAACAGCGTTACATTTCCTCTGGTTTATCAGACATCCGACCACGGATTAAGCGCTCCCCTGGGTATGGCTTTCGGAAAAGATGGTACTATGTATCTGGCAGGTAACGAAGTCAGTGATACCAATAGTTCTTATGCAACCTGTGATGTAGTAAAAGGAGTGCCTGACAGTTCAGGCAGCGAGAAGCGTACTTGGAGTTATATAGCAACATCTGTTGAATATACATTCGGGCATGTTTACAACCATAGGACAAATGCGGTTATTGTAGATACAAGCGGAAAATATATTTATGTGAATGACGGCGCCTGTACGGATCACGGTGAAATGCGTGAAGGGCATAGGGAAGTAGGCTTAACTTCCGTTATTTTAAAATTGCCGGTGGACGGTCATAATATACTATTGCAAAACGACAGGGCATGGCTTAAATCTCACGGTTATGTATTTGCTGAAGGTGTTAGGAATACTTTTGATTTTGCTTATAACGCAAATGATGATTTAATAGGAGTTGAGAATTCAGGCGACCGCGATGATCCCGATGAAATGAATTGGCTGCGGGAAGGTCATCACTACGGGTTTCCATGGAATATTGGAGGCGATGTTACTCCTCAACAATTTCCCGGCTATGATCCTCACAATGATCCGCTGTTAAGTCCCAATGCATGGGGCGGCGGTTCGGGAATGTTGTATAAAACTTTTTACGATGATTCAACTTATCCTGCACCTCCGCAAGGAGTTACTTTTACAATGCCTATCCGCAGCTTCGGTCCGGATGCGGATAAATTCCGGGATACGACAACTGGGCAAATTGAAGATGCAAGCGATCTTGGAACATCATTAACTACTTTTACACCGCACAGTTCACCGGACGGAATTGTATTCGACAGAGATTCGATATTGGCAGGTGATTTAAAAGGCGGTGCGTTTGTAGTCAGAATAAATGCCGGAGGACTTCTGGCTGCTTTAGGAGATTCGGGAGACGATCTTCTGCACATTTCCTTAAAAAAAGTAAACGGGGAATATACCGCTCACGTATATCAATTGGTAAAAAACTTTAATTCGCCTCTCGGAATTGATCTCGTTGGCAACAAGCTTTACGTTTTGGAAACAGGTTTATTCTACGCTAACAATTCTCCAAAATTATATGAAGTAACATTACCGGAAGATACTGTTACGGCTGTTAAGAATGAAAATAATATTGTAAATAAATTTCAATTAAATCAAAACTACCCTAATCCGTTTAATCCAACTACCACAATTAGTTTTATACTGCCGTATACGGAAGCCGTTACATTAATTGTAACCAACATATTAGGGCAGGAAGTAAGCAGTCTGTTTAATCATGAAGTCTTAGGTGCGGGAATGCACAAGGTTGTCTTCAGCGGAAATAATTTATCGTCCGGTGTTTATTTTTATTCTATTATTACCGGAGGTAATATTTTCAGTAAGTCAATGATTTTATTGAAATAAATAATTTCGAAATTTATAAAATGTTGTTGAAATTTATTTTAAAGGTGTAATAATGAAAAATGGATTAATTGCCTTAGCCTGCTTCTTTGTTATAAACGGATTTTGTTTAGCACAAAACAACAATCTGTACAAAGACTCAAAAGCAGCCTCAACAAATATTATTGAGAATGAATTTCCCAGGATTGATTCTCATTCGAGAGTTATTTTTCGCGTTAATGCTCCCGATGCTCACAAAGTTCAAGTGGACATTTTGCATGTTTATGACATGGTAAAGGGAAAAGATGGGATATGGACTGTGAGGACAGATTCATTGCCGCCAGGATTTCATTATTACTATTTGATGATTGACGGTTACCGTTTTGCAGATCCGGCAAGCGAATCATTTTACGGTGTAGGCAGAATGATGAGCGGGATAGAGATCCCTGCACCCGACCAGGATTTCTATATGCCCGAAAATATTCCCCACGGTCAAATAAGTGAGTGTTATTATTTATCGAAGGTTGATAAAAGTTATAATAGAATATATGTATACACGCCGCCAGGGTATAATAAAAATATAAATAAAAAATACCCGGTCTTATACCTGCAGCACGGGATGGGCGAAGATGAAACAGGCTGGGGAAATCAGGGCAAGGTAAATATAATTATTGATAATTTGATTGCCGAGAGACGCTGCAAGCCGATGGTTATTGTGATGTCTAACGGTGAATGCAGTATGATGTTTAAACCAAAACCCGGTCAGAATGTAAATGAAGCACGGAAGGAATTCGGTGCAAAATTTACACCGATATTGCTGAACGAGGTCATTCCGTATATTGATAAACATTTCAGGGTATTTACCGACAGAGATCATCGTGCATTAGCAGGTTTGTCTTGGGGAGGATACCAGACTTTCACAATCGGACTAAGCAATCTTGATAAGTTTGCATATCTTGGAGCGTTCAGCGGCTTTGCACCTTTCAATCCTGAAAAAGATTTGAAAACGGTATACAACGGTGTGTTCAGTGATCCGACAGCTTTCAACAAAAAAGTGCATGCTTTCTTTTTAGGTATCGGTTCGGAGGAAGGACCAAGAATGCAGCAGCTTAGTGATGATCTGAATAAAGCAGGTATCCATAATACTTATTATGTATCACCGGGAACAGCTCATGAATGGCTTACCTGGCGCAGATGCCTATACCAATTTGCTCCTTTACTTTTTAAGAATTAAACTTAAAATGATAAATCAATTATTTTACAGATTTCAAAATTTTGGAAGGAAACAGCTTTGCAAAAAATAAAAGACAACGTCTATCAACTGAAAAGGGCTATGCAATTTTCCGCTATTTGTTTTTTAATAGTTCTAGTCTTCACTCAAACTGCCGGCGCAAAACAAAATGTTAAACAATCGCAGGGAACACCTGCGGCGACGGCTAAAAAGGATAATGTACCTATCTATATGAATACCAAATACTCGTTCAGGGAACGGGCTGCGGACTTGGTCTCCAGGATGACCCTGGAAGAAGAAGTAAGACAACTCCATACCAATTTTGCACCGGCTATTCCCAGATTAGGTGTTCACCAGTATTTTTACTGGAGTGAGGGCCAGCATGGAATCAATGCAATGTTTGGCAATATTCACAACGGCAGTCATAAAAAACAAAGGTTCGCCTATGGGGCTCCTCATGCAACAAGCTTTCCGGTTAATTTTGCAACCACAATGAGCTGGGATCCCCAACTCATTTATAAGGAAACGCAGGCCATCTCGGACGAGGCTCGAGGGTTTCTTGATAAATCTTTGTTTGACAAAGGTCAAAATAATCTGGGAGAGTCGCGCGACGATTATGGAAACCTGACTTACTGGGCTCCGACTGTCAACCTGGACAGGGATCCCCGTTGGGGACGCACCGATGAAGCGTTTGGAGAAGACCCGTACCTTGCCTCGCACATGGAGGCTGCATTTGTCGATGGTTATCAGGGACAAACTATGGATGGAAAATCGGAAACGGGTTATCTAAAAGTCGCTGCGACCGCCAAACATTATGCTCTGAATAATATTGAAAATAATCGCCAGGGTATCTCTTCAAATGCGAGTGACGAGGCTATTAGGGATTACTACTTGGCTCCCTTTCGTTACCTTATAGAACATGCCCATGTAGCAGGGCTGATGACTTCCTACAACGCTATTAATGGAACTCCGGCGGTAGCGAATACTTATACTGTCAATGAACTTGCTCAGCGGACGTTCGGGTTTAACGGGTATATTACTTCGGATTGCGGTGCTGTGGGAACAACCTACTTGGAGTTTCCCCGCGGACATCACTGGGCGCCGCCGGGATGGACAATGGTGCAGAAAAATAATAAAACGACCTGGGTAAATGATAAAACCGGGAAGACGGTTTCTGGTGAGGTCGGAGGTATGGCCTTTGCAGTCAAGGCTGGCACGGATCTGAACTGCACCGGAGCTGAGTACATTCTCATGAATGTCAAGAAGGCGATCAACGCAGGTATTCTGAGTAAAGGCGTTATTGACAGGGCACTTACGAAGGTTTTTACAGTACGAATGAGAACCGGTGAGTTCGATCCACCCGACAAAGTTCCCTACACTAAAATCACCAAAGATGTAATTCAGAGCCCTGCCCACCAGAAGCTGGCTGAGGAAGTTGCAGAGAATACGCTGGTGCTTCTGAAAAATGATCCTGTTCCGGGTAAGAATACGAAGCTGCTTCCGCTGAATGCCGGCAAAATGCAAAAGATTGTAATTGTCGGCAACTTAGCTAATAAGGTTACGCTGGGAGGTTATTCGGGTGATCCTACCTTGAAAGTCGATGCAGTACAAGGGATCACCAATGAAGTAAAGGCAGTTAACCCTAATGTCTCCGTAATTTTTGATAGCACCGGTACTTCCACTACGGCTACAAAACCTGCCTGGTTAAGTGAAAAAACTAAGTCGGATATTAAAAGTGCGGATTTGGTAATCGTATTTGTAGGAACCGATGAGGCTGTTTCGCGCGAAGGGCTTGACCGTGTGAGCCTGGCCATGCCGGGGAACTATAATTCGCTGATCTACCAGGTGGCGGCTTTGGGCAATCCGAATATGGTATTGACAATTCAGTCCGTCGGACCGGTCCAGGTTCAATATATAAAACATTACTTCCCGGCTATCCTGTTCAGCAGTTATAACGGTGAGAGTCAGGGAACAGCTTTGGCCAATGTATTGCTGGGCAAGAAAAACCCAAGCGGACACCTCGACTTCACCTGGTACATGAACGATACCCAGCTTCCAAGCAAGTCGGATTATTATTTGGTCCCAAGTAAAACTAACTTCTTAGGGCGAACTTATATGTACTTCAGAGGCGGTTTTGTTGGCTATTACCGTCACTTTACAATTGTGCCGCCAACCTATCCGTTTGGATATGGATTAAGTTATAGTCAATTTAAAATCTCCAACGTCAGCGTGTCGAATAAGCAAATATCGCCGGATGACAACGTGGATGTACATTTTGATGTAACGAATACCGGAAGTATTACAGGCGCGACGGTTGCCCAGCTGTATGTAAGCTCTCCCAAGGTTAAAGGGAAAGAACTGCCTATCGAACGTTTGGAAGGTTTTCAAAAAACAAAGGAACTAAAACCGGGAGAAACCCAACATATCACGTTGAATGTTAAAGCTGCCAATCTGGCGTTCTGGAATGAAGATAAGCTGAAAAGTGTCGTTTACAATGGTACCTACGAGTTCCGGGTTGGGTATAATTCAAGTGATTTCGCTGATTCCGCAGCTGTGGATATTCGGGGAATGCTTACACCTAAGGTGGAACACGTTACCGTTCAGCCGGAACAACTGGTATATCATGTGGGTGATACCATTAACCTGAACGGGAAAAATAAATGGATTAAAAGCGACATCAACCCTAATCTGGAAGAACACCACGTCAGGGCAGATAATATAATCGAGGCAGTCAATAATGATGGTTCGTTTGTAAATTTGACCAAAACAAAGATACAATATAACAGCAGCAACAGCTCGGTTGCAACAGTAAATGGTAACGGCATTGTTAAAGCAAGAGGGCAAGGTGTTGCCACTATTAGTGCTGTCGTTGATGGTATATCAGGCTCAACTGTAATCGTTGTTAAATAGAAGTAATTCAGAATTTAAGGAGTCCTATTGAAAAGACGAGATTTTTGCGAAATTGCCGGAATTGGTGCCGGTGCAGCTATGTTTATGCCGCTTTCAGCTAAAGCTCAAAGCATTCAAGATGCAATCTCAAAAAAAATCGTACCGAATTTTCCGGTATCCGATTGGAAAGCTGTTGTAGATGAAGGTTGGGGAACCAGTCTGGATTCTGCCGGTAAAGGAACATGGGACGGAGTTTCTTTGAAATCCCCATCCATTCCCGGTCTATCTGGCGAAGGACCTTTTAAGCCTGAATGGGAATCACTTCTTAATTATGAAGCGCCTGAATGGTACCGGGATGCCAAGTTCGGTATCTGGGCTCATTGGAGCCCGCAATGCGTTCCAGAAGACAGCGACTGGTACGCACGTAATATGTACATACAGGGGCAGGGACAGTATGATTACCAGATTTCACATTACAACCATCCATCCAAATTCGGCTATAAAGATCTTTGCGCTCAGTGGACCCTGCTTAACTGGGAACCGGAAGCTATGATCGAACGATATAAGAGAGCAGGTGCAAAATTATTTCTGGCTTTGGCAAATCATCATGACGGATTCGATACATGGGCATCTAAACATCATGCATGGAATGCAGCCAAGATTGGACCGAGGCGAGATGTAATCGGCGCTTGGGCTGCTGCCGCAAAACAGCAGGGACTTTACTTTGGCGTTACTGTGCATGCTGCGCGAAACTGGTGGTGGTTCCAGGTTGCCCATCTTTGCGATAAAACCGGACAGTTCAAAGGCGTACCTTATGACGGACAATTGACTAAGGAAATGGGCAAGGATCAGTGGTGGCAGGGCTTCAATCCGCAGGAACTCTACGGCCGTAAACACGGTATTCACGAGAATCCCGATGAAAAATATGTACTGAATTTTTACAACAGGGTCCGCGATCTCATAGATCAGCATAATCCCGATCTGCTTTATTTCGATAACGGCGGGCCGCCGCTCGGATGGGCAGGCATGAACTTAGCTGCTTATTTTTATAATCATAATTTAAAGACTCATAAAGGGAAACTTGATGCGGTTTTAAACGTAAAGCAAGTTCCCGATAAGCTGGCAAAAGCCTTGGTTGCAGATTACGAACGTGGTGTTACAGCTGAGATTATGCCTCACGCATGGCAATCGGAAACATGCATCGGCGATTGGCACTATAACAGGCAGAGGTTTATTAATCATAGTTATATGAAGCCCGTTGAAGTTATTCATTGGATGGTTGATGCCGTCAGCAAGAACGGTACTTTTATACTTAATATTCCCGGCAAACCGGACGGAACAAATGATTCGGATGAAGTGAAGATCCTTGAAGAGATTGGAAGCTGGATGCAGACGAACGGAGAAGCGATCTATGCAACAAGACCATGGAAGATTTTCGGTGAAGGACCGCATGCAGTTAAATCCGGAGCCTTTGCAGGCAGCAGCACATCATCTCTCGATTCGAGAGATATACGCTTTACCCGCAGTAAAAAAGGCGGTATTTTATTTGCCATAATTCTCGGATGGCCCGAAAAAAAGAGCTTTCATGTAAAGAGTCTCGGCAAAGCTTCATCGCTGCGCCCCGGTAAAGTTGAAAATGTAGAGCTTCTCGGTTGTGTTGACAAATTGGAATGGAATCAATCGGCTGAATTTTTATCGGTTACAAAACCTTCGACCAAGCCATGCGATTTTGCATATACTTTGAAAATAAGCTTTGAATAAAAAACAGTTGAAGAACTAATAAAATTAGTTGCTTAGTCAAATTTGTTTTATAATTGAAACGATTTTATGATTAAATTGATAATTATGTTTAATTAAATTCTGGATAGATAAATGAAAATTTTAAAATTAACTTTTTTATTGCTTCTTACATTGTCGCTTAGTGCGGCAGCACAGGAAATAATAAATTTATATCCCGGTGCTATTCCGAATTCCAAACCATCCGATATAAAAGAAACTGAACACTTGGGAATGTACGCAGGAGTAACAAAGCCGACTTTACAAATTTTTTTACCTGATAAAGATAAGGCAACCGGAGCTGGGGTTGTAATTTGTCCCGGCGGAGGCTATGCAGTAGTAGTATATCAAGCCGAAGGAGTGAGAACTGCTAAAGAATTTGCAAAAAAGGGAGTTGCTGCTTTTGTGCTGAAGTACAGACTGCCGAGTGATTCAACAATGATAAATAAAACAATCGGCCCTTTGCAGGATGCCCAGCAGGCAATTAAGGTTGTAAAGGAAAATGCAGCCGAGTGGGGAATCGATACTAACAGAGTCGGAATAATGGGCTTCTCCGCCGGAGGACATGTAGCATCTACGGAAGCTACTCATTATAGAAAAGCGTTAATTGAAAATAAAGATAATATAAGTTTGCGCCCGGATTTTCAGATATTGGTTTACCCTGTGATAGGTATGGAAGACAGTCTTACACATCTTGGTTCAAGAACTGAATTGTTGGGTAAAGATCCGTCGCAAAAATTGAAAGATGAATTTTCAAGTGAATTACACGTTGACGATAACACACCGCAAGCCTATATTACTCAGGCAGGGGACGATAAAACGGTTACCGTTGATAACAGCATAGTTTATTATGAAGCATTAAGGCATCACGGAGTTGCAGCCGAACTGCATCTGTATCCTCACGGCGGTCACGGTTTTGTATTAAGACTAAAGACTGCAGACTGGATGTCGTGCATATTCAAATGGATGAAAAATTCGAAAATTATAAATAAATAAAAAATTATGAGTTAATAATGAAAAAACTTTTTTTTTCGGTTTTTTTATTTCTTGTGTTTGGTTTTTTTTCAAACGCACAAAATATTGTTGAACACGCGCCTCAAGGCTTTGACTCTTTACGTACCGATATCCCGCACGGGGAAATTGATACTGTTTATTACGAATCAAAAGTAGTGGATACCACACGGAGGGCTCTTGTTTACACACCTCCGGGATTTTCACGAAATAAAAAATATCCGGTGCTTTATCTTTTACATGGAATCGGCGGGGATGAATTTGCATGGAAAAATAACGGCCATGCTCAAATTATTTTGGATAATCTTTATGCTGAAAACAAAATAAAACCGATGATTGTAGTTATGCCTAACGGCCGTGCTATGAAGGATGATCGTCCGGTTGGTAATATATTCAGTCCCGATAAGATCAAGGCTTTCGCAACTTTTGAGAAAGACTTGTTTGATGATTTAATACCATTTATTCAAAAAAGATATCCTGTTTTTACAGATCGTGAAAACCGTGCACTTGCAGGTTTGTCTATGGGCGGCGGGCAGTCTTTCAATATCGGATTAACCAATCTCGATAAGTTTGCATGGATCGGTGCATTTTCGGCTGCACCCAATACAAAAAAACCTGAGGTACTTATACCAAATCCGGAAAAATTGAAAAAGGAATTAAAGCTGCTGTGGATTTCGTATGGCGATGAAGATAACCTGGTTGTCTTCGGTCAGCGTATACACAATTATTTAGCTGCTCACGGTGTTCCCCATATTTTTTATATCGAACCGGGCGGACACGAATTCAAAGTCTGGAAGAACGATCTTTACATGTTTTCTCAACTAATATTTAAACCTGTTAATGTTTCAACCTTTTCCCGGTACAGCGTTGTAGGAGTTCCGGCTTCTACTAATGTAAGAGGCGCAAAATATCCTCGTATCTTGCCGGACAACCGGGTAATCTTTCACGTTAAAGCACCCTATGCTAAAAAAGTTCAAATTGATCTGGGGAAAAAATATGACATGGTAAAAGATACTGCCGGAGTTTGGAAAGTTACAACAGATTCTTTAGGAGAAGGATTTCATTATTATTCTTTATTGATTGATGATGTTGCAGTTGCCGATCCTGCAAGCGAAACATTTTATGGTATGGGACGGATGGCAAGCGGCATTGAGATACCCATTTGGGGTCAAGACTACTACGCTGTAAAAGATGTTCCGCACGGTGAAATTAGAATAAACCGGTATTATTCCAATGTTACTAATTCGTGGCGTTTAATATATATTTATACACCTCCGGGTTATGATACCGGTATAAGCAAAAAATATCCCGTATTATATTTATTACACGGTGGAGGGGAAGATGAAAGGGGCTGGGCCGAACAAGGTAAAGCCGATTTAATTCTTGATAATCTCATTGCAGAAAAAAAGGCGAAGCCGATGATTATTGCAATGGTTGATGGAAATGTCGGAAGGCTCGGTTTCGACGAAAACACTTTAAGATTTTTCACAGCGGAATTAAAACAAAGTGTCATTCCGTTTGTCGAAAAAAATTACCGTGTAAAAACCGATTCAAAAGACAGGGCACTTGCTGGTCTATCAATGGGAGGATTACAGGCACTTTATGCGGGTATGAATAACACACAGTTGTTTTCTTATCTAGGCATATTTAGTTCCGGCTGGATACTTCCCATGCAAAGTAAACTGGCGGATGAACAATATGATAATATGAAAAAAAATATTGATGTGATTAAAAGAAACTTAAAGCTTTTGTGGATTTCGACAGGAGGAAAGGAAGATATTGCTTACAAAAATTGTCAAGCGATGATTGGAAAATTTAAAGAAATGAAGATTAAATACTTATACGATGAATATCCGGGCGGGCATACCTGGCCGGTGTGGAGGCATGATCTATATAAATTTGCACCGCTGCTGTTTAAATAATTAACCGGTTTATAGAAGTGAAATCTAAAAAAGATCGATGAATATAAATGATAACAAAATTATTCTATCGTTAGAGAATATAGGAAAAGGGCTGGTAACAAATAACGGCGGAAAGCTAAAGCGGTAAGAATGATGAATTTTATCATGCCGAAGCAAAAATAGTTAATAATAAAATTGTTGTGTGGAGTAAAAAGGTGGTTAATCCCGTTACAGTGAGGTATGCTTGGGCAAATAATCCTGAAGGTGCAAATTTATATAATAAAGAAGGGCTGCCTGTGTCTCCGTTTAGAACTAGCGATCTTTATTAAAAGGATAAAACTTATAATGTTATTATTATTTTTGATTTAAATTTTCGGATAAAAGAATATGAAAGGTATTATCATTACAGTTATATTAATACTGCAATTTCTGTTTTCGGTAAATACATCTGCACAAAAATTACACAGCGATAACGGCGACGGAACTTATACCAATCCGGTTATAGCTTCTGATTTCCCGGATCCGGATGTAATTCGTGTGGATTCCTGCTATTACATGGTAAATACCACAATGTTCATTTTCCCGGGTGTTACGATTTTGAAATCATACGATCTTGTAAATTGGCAATACTGCTGCAATGCAGTCCAGCGGTTCGATTTTAGTAAATGTTATGATCTCGACGGCTGTAACAGATACGGACACGGGCAGTGGGCAACCAGCTTTAAATATCACAACGGTAAATTTTATTTGTTGTTTATTACTCTCAACGAAGGCGGATTTCTATGTACTGCAAACAAACCGGAAGGCCCCTGGAAGATTAGACATTTACCGAAAGGTTTTTACGACCCGGGCCTGTTCTTTGATGAAGACGGAAAAATTTATGTCGCTCATGGATACAGTAAAATATATATGACCGAACTGGATACAAATTTTGCACCTATATCAAAAGATTCATTAATAATTACTGGAGATATTCGAAAAGGACTCGAAGGTACGCACGTTTATAAAATTAACGTTTATTATTACTTGTATTGTACCTACGGAGGATTAGACGGAATACAAGCCGCTTTCAGATCTAAAAATATTTACGGCCCATACGATGAAAAAATAGTAATAAGTGAAAAAACACATAACCGGAATTTCGGCATACATCAGGGAGCGCTTATAAAAACACAAACAGGGCAATGGTGGACAATGCTATTCGTCGATAACGGACCGTTCGGCCGATTTCCTTCCCTGCAGCCTGTTACCTGGAAAGACGGATGGCCGATGGTTGGTGTAGACGGGCACGCTGTTATTACATATAAAAAGCCCGACGTCGGAAAAGTTTATCCCATTACTACATTACCTACCTCCGATGAATTTGATAGTACGAAGTTAGGTCTACAGTGGGGATGGAATCATAACCCGGATCCGGCAAAATGGTCATTAACCGATAGACCGGGATACTTAAGACTTAGAACAGTGAAAGTTGTTGACAGTCTTCAAAAAGCACGTAATACACTTACACAAAGGATGTTTGCATATTATTCCGATTCTCTGGCCTCAATTGCCACTGTAAAGATGGATTTCTCAAATATGAAAGAAGGCGATATCGCTGGGTTAGCCGTTTTTCAAGACCCTTATGCTTATATTGGTATAAAAAAGGTCAATGGCAAGAATTATATAACCATGGTAAATAATGGCACAACTATTGATTCCGCAGCAGTGAAAGGAACAACCATATATTTGCGCGCTAGTGCTGTGCATGGTTCCGGTGCAGCTCACTATTTTGATGGAAAAGCTGCACCCGGTACAGGTACTGCTTCTTTTTCTTATAGCTTGGATAATAAGTCGTTTGCAAATATTGGAAATATACTTAAGATGAGGTTCAGTCTAAAAATATTTACTGGAAATAAATTCTGTCTGTTCAATTATCCAACTAAAGAGTTAGGCGGGTATGTCGATTTCGATTGGTTTAGAACGAGCGCAGGTTTATATAAATAAAACTTATTTGTTTTAAATAAGCGGGAGTAATGGAAATGAATTTTCCGGAATTTATATCATTTACGGTTATCAATGCTTGTAATCTTAGATGTAAAATGTGCGGTCAATGGAATGAAAAAGGGTATGTTAAAAATAAAATTATAAATGCAAATGCTCAATTAAATCCCGGGGTTTGGAAAAAACTTGTTGATGAAATATCGCATCATAACATAAGGTTCATTTTAATAAGAGGCGGAGAACCGTTTCTTTATAATCATGTAATGGAAGTTATCGAATATATAAACAGCAAAGGTATATTTCTTTCAATTGATACAAACGGGACTGCAATTAATAAATATATTCCTGATCTCGTAAGAATGGGCAATATGCATATTACTTTTTCCGTTGACGGGCCCGAACAGATTCACGATAAAGTACGCGGAATAAAAGGAAGCTTTCATAAAATTAAAGAGAACATTTCTTTAATTAATGAAACAGAGAAAAAATATAATACCGGAATAAGCAAAAGTATTTGTTTTACAATTAGTAAGTATTCCTATAAAGGCATGGGGGAAATGCCGGCAGTAGCCAGAGACATGGGGATATCATCAATAAACATTGTCCCATATTATTATTTCACTTCGGAAACAGGTGAAAAATATGAAGCTGAATTGAAAGAAAACTTTAATTCGTTACCGTTCTCTTGGAAAGGCTTTCATCAGGAATCTTCCGGAATTGATTTCAAATTATTTAAGCAGGAATATGAAAAATATTTGGCTGAGCTTGACGGAATTGAGAATTTTCCTTTTATTCCTTTCAGCCTTAACGAGTATAAAGAGTGGTTTGAAAACTCCAATACAACGGTTGGATTCGATCAATGTATGAATGTTGAAAAATTAATTGATATTCAACCTAATGGCGATGTGAATTTCTGTATTGATTTTCCTGATTATTGTATCGGCAATGTTAAAGAAATGACAATTGAAAAAATCTGGAATAGTGAAAGAGCGAAAAAATTCAGAAATTATAGAAGGGTAAAACCATTTGCAGTTTGTTACAGGTGCGGGGCTAAATATTGTTCCGAAATTAAATAATGGATTTTGATTTTTTATAAAAAATAATAAGAGGAATTTATAATTAATTTATTTACAACCAACAGGTATCATGAACAACTTTTTTAAATTAAAGTTTTTCATTGAACCAATATAAAATTTGGAGTAAAAATGGGAAAAAATGAGCTAAAAAATTTTACCGGTGCAAGTACTTCACGGCGAGATTTTATAAAAAAAGCCGGTTCGGCAGTAGCAGGTTTACTTATTGTACCGTATCTAAAACCCTCCGGAGTATTTTCGTATAAACATAATAAAACCGCTACTTACTTAGCTACGGTAGCTATTTCAAATACTGAAAACACCCCTGCAGATGTTTACACTTACGACGATGCCAGCGGCGGCGTTAAACAAAAGGTTAATTACATCCTTGGTCTTCTCGATCAATCCGGACAAGTTTCGGCGCTTTTCAGTAAAGGGAAAAAAGTTGTGATTAAAATAAATATGACAGGCGGCTCCGGTAATTCCGCAAGTTTCAAACCAAATACAAACGCAAGATTTCCCGACTACACAATTACCGAAGCTATGTGGACTCATCCGTTAGTTATTCAAGCTGTAGGTCAATTCATTATTGATGCAGGAGTAAATCCAACCGATCTTTATATTGTGGATGCATTCTGGGATACCGGCTGGCAAAATCCCGGATCAACAGCACCTTTTGGTTCTAACGATAAATTCGGGTATAGTGATGTTCAAAAGGCCTTGGGATGCAACATAGTTGATCTGAATGATACCACTGCAGCTAATCTTGTAAACATATCAACGGGAAACGATTACTTTAACTTTTCTGCATTTACAATGAACAAAATATTGCAGGAAGCGGATGTTTATGTTTCAGTTCCGAAACTAAAGCAGCATTCAGCTGCAGGACTCACATGTTCATTAAAAAACCAGATTGGTGCGGTTCCAAAAAATTTATATACGATAACAAATGATGATGGACGGAGAGGATTTCTTCACCATGCTGTTAGTACCGCTTCGGAATGGAACTATTTGCCGGAGACTGTTTGCGACCTGCATGCTGCGCGGCCGGTTCATCTTGCAGTTGTTGACGGAATAAAGTGTTCTACCGGAGGTGAAGGTTCATGGTGCGCGAATTTTACACCTGTAACTAAGCATACTTTAATCGCAGGACTTGACCCTGTTGCTACAGACAGCATTGGTGCGAACATCATGGGATTAAATTCGGAGGCAAAATCCTTACCGTTGCCTGCACCCCTGACGGATGGTACGGCAACGTCCTCTATAACGGATAATTATCTTTACATATTAAATGGAAAAGGCGCCGGTACTAATAAATTAAGTGAGATTAACCTTGTTGGTGACGGGGCCGGTATGGTTACATCCGTAAAACAAAATTTAAATCCGGTGCAGCCGTCAAAATTCCAATTGTGTTCGAACTACCCGAATCCATTTAATCCATCGACAATGATAGTTTTCTATTTACCAAAGAATGAATATGTAACGTTAAAAATTTATGACATAATGGGTAGAGAGATTGAAACATTGATTGAAGGCTATGTCCCGGCCGGCGAACATAAATTGCAATGGAGTGCCGTGGGTCTTGCAAGCGGAGTTTATTTATGCCGTATGCAAGCTAAAGATTTTTCCGATACGATAAAGATGATTTATCAGAAGTAACAATATAATTCAATATAAAACTAACATCCTATTGGAAATATTAAATGAAAAGCTTCAAATCATTTTTACTTGCATTAAGTTCTTTTATAATAATCTTTACTACTTATGTTTGCGCTCAAAATCCTGTAATAAGAAATCAGTTTACCGCAGATCCGTCTGCAAGGGTATTTAACGATACGGTTTATCTTTATCCTTCTCATGATATTCTTGCTACTAAAGACCGCGGACGTCCAGGCTGGTTTTGTATGGAAGATTATCATGTTTTCTCAACTTCAAATCTTACGGACTGGAAAGATCATGGAGTTATTGTAAGCCAGGATAAAGTTCCCTGGGTTAATTCGGAAGCTTATGCAATGTGGGCGCCGGACTGTATTTATAGAGACGGAAAATATTATTTTTATTTCCCGGCTCCGGCTAAAGGTACAGGCTTTAGAAGAGGATTTTCAATTGGGGTTGCCGTATCCAGCACGCCTTACGGTCCTTTTACTCCACAGCCGGAACCAATTAAAGGTGTTCACGGAATTGATCCTAATATTCTTATTGGTAAAGACGGCCAGGCATATTTATTATGGGCGGCGAGGAATTTTTATATAGCAAAGCTGAAAAAAAACATGCTTGAACTTGCTTCCGAACCGCAGATAATTGAAGGCTTGCCTGAAAAAGGCCTTAAAGAAGGCCCCTTTATGTTTGAGCGGAAAAGCATTTATTATCTAACCTACCCGCATGTACAGGATTCAACCGAAAGGCTTGAATATGCAACAAGCGATAATCCGTTTGGTCCGTTTAAGGTTAAAGGTGTGTTAATGGATGAAGCTCCGGGCTGCTGGACAAACCAGTGTTCGGTAATTAAGTACAAAGGGCAGTGGTATCTGTTCTATCATCATAATGATTTATCTCCAAATTTCGATAAAAACCGTTCGGTTAGGATGGACAGCTTGTTCTTTAACCAGGATGGTACTATAAAAAAAGTAATTCCCACTTTACGCGGCGTCGGTATTACCGAGGCTACCAGGAAAATTCAGATCGATCGGTACAGTAAAAAGAGCAGCCGGGGAGCTTCAATCGCTTTCCTCGATACGCTCAACCGGTTCGAAGGATGGAAAACAATACTCAATGCCGGAGACGCCTGGATTCAATATAATAGTGTTGATTTCGGACGTAAGAAATTAAATTCTATTAAAGTAAAAACTTTGACAAAAACCGGAGGCACTCTTGAAATAAGACTGGATAACTCTGAAGGTCCCGTTATTGCCGATATTAATATTCCCAAAAGCGACAGCTGGAAGATTATCAATACGCCGTTATCCGGATTTAAGGAAGGAATACACAATTTAATTGTATTATTAAAAAATAATAATGATGTCGAAATAGACTGGGTTAATTTTGAATAAGTGTCTTGAGAATTATTATATAAAATCTGATCTACACTAATAAATAAAGGGGCTCAAATGAAAAAGTCATTTCACAAATTTGTGAAAGTCTGTCCGAAATCGGGTAGAATAAGAAAATTTGTTATTCCGAACGGATATTATAAGTTGTTATTTCCGTTCATCGGACTGGCTGCATTAATCTGGATTATAATACGTGTTGTTCCGAAACCGAGCAGGGTCAATTATCCTTGCATTAAGGCAGCAACACCGCTGGCTACCGGTTTTCTGGTCTACCTGGCGGCATTGTTTGCTTCGGCACTTGCCTTTGCGAGAACCAAAAAGAAAATTTATTTATCCCCGTACATTTTATCAATTGGTCTTGTTTTCTTAGGCTTCAGCGATATGAGTACTCTCAATAAAAGCCTTGGTGATCCCGGTTATCCTATGCCGAATTCGGTTCACGTTGCCAACGCTCCGATAGGAGAGGCAAAAGGTATTTTCCCGGGAAGGGTCGTGTGGGTTTTTGATACGGCGGCGACTAATGAAAAATGTAATCCTACGGAAGTAGGACATGCCTGGTGGATGCCCGAAAATAACAATCAAACCGTAATAGACGGAATGATTAGCAAAGCGATACGGAATTTAACAGGGCAAAATACCGATGCCGAATCCTGGGATGCGATTTTCAAATATCATAATAATACACGGGGTAAAGGAAGCGTTTCATATAAAGCCGGAGAAAAAATATTTATAAAGATAAATAACGTAAGCGGCTGGGGAGGTAATTTCAGTACTAAGGATCTTTCGGTTGTTGCTAACGGTTCCTACGGTATTGCCGAAACATCTCCCGAGGTTGTACTTTCGGTTTTGAGACAGTTAGTAAACATAGTCGGAGTAGCCCAAAATGATATTTATATCGGAGACCCGATGAGAAATACTTATAAACATTGTTACGATATGTGGCACAGCGAATTTCCGGATATTCATTATGTAAGTCATGATGACTATACAAAACTTGGCAGGGAACAGCTTGTGGCCGATACCGTACCCGGAATCTTTTACTCGGACAGAGGAAAAATCTTGCGTGCGAATGTTTGGGACACCAATAGGCTCGGCGGTGATACTGTTAAAAGCGATTGTTTTTATACAGCGTTTGAACAGGCCGAATATCTTATCAACATTCCTATGTTGAAAGGCCATAAGCGTGCCGGAATGACCATGTTTGCAAAAAACCATTTCGGCTCCAATACCAGGTCCGATGCATCGCACCTCCATATGGGATTGGTTGATCCGATTGAAATACAGTATGATAATAGCCGGAGGGAATACGGACTTTACCGCGTACAGGTCGATCTGATGGCCAGCAAGATGCTCGGCGGCAAAACGCTGTTTTATTTGCTGGATGCGCTTTGGACAGCCGATCAAGAAATAAGTTATCCGAAAAAATTCACAATGGCGCCTTTCAACAACGACTGGATGTCCTCGGTGTTCGCCTCTCTCGATCCGGTAGCAATCGAATCGGTCGGGTACGATTTCCTTCGTTCCGAATTTACCGCTGAACGCCAAAACGGCGATGATGCCGGTACCTACGTACAAAAACCGGCAGCCGACGATTATCTTCACCAGGCGGCCGATTCTTCCCAGTGGGCGGCAGGCATTAAGTATGATCCTGATAATACCGGACATTACTTCGCGAGTTTGGGAGTTCATGAGCACTGGAATAATGCCGTCGATAAAGAATATTCGAAAAATCTTGGTACCGGCGAAGGCATTGAATTATTCAAAGTATTGAATGTTACCGCAGTTGAAAAGAATAACCTGGTTGCCGCATCTTTTCAACTATCTCAGAATTATCCCAATCCGTTCAATCCGACGACGGTTATAATTTATTCCTTGCCGAAGGCTCAATTCGTTACCTTGAAGATTTATAACAACCTTGGCGAAGAAGTTGCAACGTTGGTAAACGGGTATGCTTCGGCTTCTACTCATAAAGTGACTTTTAATGCTTCGAGGCTTGCCAGCGGAGTTTATATTTATTCCTTAAGATCAGGTAAATACCATATATCTAAAAAAATGATTTATTTAAAATAATAATTCTGGAAATTTATGTACTATATATCCCCCAAAACCTATTTGATTTTACTTATTGTTGTAATTTGTATTACACTGATTCCGTCAAAGATAATTCCACAGTCATTACTTGATCCGGATGCTGAAGTTGAAGAAATAGCCACCGGGATACAGCAGCCGGAAGGACCGGTTTGGAGTGATAGTCTCGGCTTGTTGTTTTCCGATATTAAAGGAAATAAAATTTATAGATGGACGGAAGAGAATGGTAAAGAGGTATTTCTTAGTCCTTCCGACAGTACTAACGGGTTAACCTATGATTTGGAAGGACGATTGCTTGCTTGTCAGATGGAGCTTAGAAGAATTGTTCGTTTTGAGAAAGACGGTACCCAAACAGATCTTGCCGATAATTACGAAGGGAAGAAGTTCAACAGTCCGAATGACATAGTGGTTAAGTCCGACGGTTCGATTTTTTTTACCGATCCGAATTTCAATATTCCGTTGGGACAACATCAGGAACTGTCCTTCTGTGGTATTTATAGAATAAGCCCCGCCGGGAGTCTTCAGCTCCTTGCAACGCTTTCGCTACCTAACGGGATATGTTTTTCGCCGGACGAAAAAAAACTTTATGTGAATGACTCCCAGGTGCATAAAATCTATATGTGGGACGTAGTCGATGATTCGACGATAACAAACAAACAATTGTTCTATACCATCCCGGTAACGGGTTATGCGGACGGGATGAAGGTCGACGATGACGGAAATATTTATTGTGCATGTGCGTCGGCTATATGGATTATTTCCCCTGCCGGAGAACAGCTGGGCAAAATATCTTTGCCGTCGAACGTTTCCGCCTCCAACTGCGCCTGGGGCGATGCCGACCGTAAAACACTGTTTATAACTGGCGGTTCCTCGGTTTATGAAGTTAAGCCCTTTATAACCGCGGCAGGCAGCATCAGTCCGAATCTTCCCGGGAAATTCAGACTTTACCAAAATTTTCCGGATCCGTTTAATCCGTCGACAATGATAGTTTTCTATTTACCAAAGAATGAATATGTAACATTAAAAATTTATGACATAATGGGCAGGGATATTGAAACATTGATTGAAGGCTACATCCCGGCCGGCGAACATAAACTGCAATGGAGTGCAGTGGGTCTTGCAAGCGGAGTTTACCTATGCCGGATGCAGACGAAAGATTTTTCCGAAACAATAAAGATGATTTATCAAAAGTGAAACGGGTAATTACAACTAACTTTGCAGCAATGATGCTTACTCATAATACATTGGACAAGTGGACCTGGGAAACGAAGTGTTACTTTGGGAAGGCATGCCTTGGTATATGGGAATCCTTTCGAGCAGTAATCCCAAAGCTGCTTACCATTTATTATACCTTAATTATGATGCACAAATATTTATTTATGGAGGTTAGCTGCAATTGCACTTTCACCTAATAAATATAAGGAGGTTAATATGAAAAAGTTAATGTTACTTTTTGTTATGTTGACTTTCCTGGTAGTTTTGCAGTCAATTTATGCCCAAACTCTAAGCGATTACATCCAGCAAGTAAAGGGGGATACGCTTGTAGTTAAGGATTATTCTGACATGAATAATCAGCAAAATTCATTATACTGGGCAATGACTCTGGACACGGGTAATGTTCCTGCAGGGCGCGTCTATGAGCTAAGGGCAAATGGTTATTACCCACTCCAAAATAATCCCACAACGCTAAGAAATACTGTAATTATTGGTGAGGACCCTACTTCAATAGTCAAGAATGAGAATGCAGCTTCACGTCCTCCGCTAATCTGTGGAGCTCAATGGGAATGGGGTTATAATACTGCCGCTATCCATGCTACACATGATCTTACTATAAAAAATTGTAATATAATTCTGTTTTCATCTGACACTGTAGGGGAGATCAGTTATAGCATAGCATATACGGACAGCGCAAATCTAAAATTGGTTTTTGATAACTGTCTGGTTGAACATTTGAATAAAGACTTCCTTTTCATTACTCAACCGAATTGCAGCGTGACTTTAAGGAACTGCTACTTTGTGAATATGAACGGTTGGCCTTGCAGGCGCAGCGGCGGCGTACTTGATTGCCTTGTCGATATGGACACGCTGCTTGTTGAAAATTGTACGCACATTAATGGTCAAGGTAGCCTTTACAGATTAAGGTCCTACCTGCCTCCTAGACATGATTATTCGGTCAAATTCAAGAGAATAATTTTCAATCATAATACATTTGTTGACTGCGCAGGTTATACATTTATGAATCCCGGTTACCAGAGCAATATAAGCCTCACCAACAATATATTTATTAATTGTAACTTACAATGTTATGCGCCACTACTTTCGAATTTAGATGTAGGTGAAACTGATGCTGGTGAACTACCGATGGGTCTCGTTAATGTTTATCCCGATAGCGCTGATGTTGCAAACAATACACCGAGAAAGTTCTTATGCCAGGATAATCTTGTCTATTGGGATCCTTCTCTTGCTAATATGAATTCGATATTGAATGCCAACAAGGTTGATGGGGTGACTAACTGGCGATCGCAAATGATAATAATGAATACGAGAACCGACAGTATGTACAAACATTTAGGTCCCTATAGCTCAGCTCCATATTCATATTTAGTCACTGATACATGGAAGAACCAACTGCCAACCTTTGCGGATACAAAAGATTTATTTACAACCCAGCTTGCAAACCTAAGATCGTTTGCCCTTGCAACTGTTGATACAACCCGTTTCACCTCCTTACCAACCTGGCGATTGATCAACACAGGTTCGACCGATTTTCTCAAATCTGATTGGCCGATTCCGGTTAATCTTTCATACAGCGATGCTGATTTGTTACATTCAGGTATTGGTGGTTTTCCACTTGGGGATTTAAATTGGTTTCCTGCTCAAAAGACTGCATGGCTAGCTCAAAGAGCAGCCGAATATTCCAGCATAAATAGTTCTTTAAATGCCGGCAGGCTTGTTACTTCAGTATATGATCGTGGTAGCTTGCCTGCTGAATTCTTGCTTCAGCAAAACTATCCGAATCCATTTAATCCGGTAACTGTCATTGATTACAGTATTTCCAAAACAACATTAGTATCCATAAAAGTATATGATATACTAGGTCGTTATGTTGCACAATTAGTAAAGGAAATCAAACATCCGGGGAAGTATTCCGTAAAGTTTGATGGAACGAGTTTGCCGAGTGGAATTTATTTTTACTCAATTACTGCAGGTAAATTCAACAAGGTAAGGAAGATGATTTTACTTAAATAGTATCCGTTGAATATAGGAAAGGTATATAATTAAAATAAAAATATTTTGAAAAACTTAAGCAGATGGATTAAATATTATATAATTGATTAAATCTTATTAAAAAATTTTAATAATCTTATGGGAGGGTTAAATGGAGCGAAGACTCATAAAACATATAATTTCAACAGTAGTTCTTATTTTCATAAGCTCTATTTCACCTTTAGCGCAAACAGCTGTAGTACCATCTGCAGGCGACGGTACAGTGGCGAATCCTTACCAGATAGCAACATTGGAAAACTTATATTGGATTGTATCGGATACGGCAAACTGGAAATACAACTATATACAAACTGCCGATATAAATGCATCCCAAACCTCAAGATGGTTCAACGGTCAGGGATGGCAGCCAATTGGTAATACGGCTCCATTTTTTCAAGGTAATTATAATGGAAATGGGCATATTATTGACAGTCTATTTATAAATAGACCGTCTGATGGTTATGTGGGTTTATTTGGGTTTACAACGAAAAAAGTTATTAACCTGGGAGTTACATCTGCAAACATTACCGGGGGGGAGAGTGTGGGTATTATTGTTGGCATGGGTGAGATTTTAGAAGATTGTTATTCTACTGGAATTGTTAACGGCACCGGAAGTTACACAGGCGGTCTGGTGGGATCTCTTGGACCTTTAGGTCGCGTTGTAAATAGTTTTTCCACCGCAGAAGTGAACGGCAATTACGGTGCAGGCGGGCTGGTCGGTGAAAATAATGAAAGCCTTATTTTAAACAGTTATTCGCTGGGAAAAATCACTGGTCAAACATCCGGCGGATTAGTGGGATTTAACGGAAGCTCACTTATAATGAATTGCTACTTTGCAGGCAAAGTGAATGGCTCATCAGTTGGTGGTTTAATCGGCGCCGGTTCGTTTACCATAGATACAATGATATATATTTTTAATTCTTATTGGGATACGGATTCCACTAGTATGTTGACAACTAAGGGCGGCATAGGGAAAACAACGGCGGAACTTAAGAATCCGTTACTTTTTGTTAATTCTCCATGGGATTCAACAATTTGGTATATGGATGCCGGATTTAATAATGGTTATCCTTATTTATCATGGCAAAATCCCGGTGGTACGCCATTACCTAAAGGAAATGTAATTCCACCAGCAGTTGGTGACGGTACAAAAGCTAATCCATATCAAATAGCTACATTGAAGAATTTGTATTGGCTGGCGCAAAATCCCTTGTTATGGGGCGGAAGCATTTACTTTCTCCAAGTTGCTGATATTAATGCATCTCAAACAAGAGAATTAGGTAACGGAGAAGGTTGGATACCTATAGGCATTATTGGACAACAATTTCATGATACTTACTATGGAAATAGCCATACAATAGATAGCCTATTTATCAATCGCCCCCTCGTCGATAACCAAGGTTTGTTTGGTTATACCGGTGTTTTTAGTGTAATTGATAGTTTAGGAATTATTAATGCAGACATAACGGGCCTAAACAACGTAGGCAGTTTTTGCGGTAATTCATATTCCTACATTAGTAATTGCTACTCAACTGGGAAAATTTACGGAACAGGAAGTGAAGCGGGTGGCCTGGTTGGAAGTCTAGAAATTGGCACGATAAACAATTGTTATTCTACCGCAAATGTAACAGGCGGAAATTCTGTCGGCGGATTGGTCGGTAACTGTAATAGTGGTTCAACAGTTGATCATTGTTATTCAATAGGGGTGATTATTGGCAAAAATAATGCCGGGGGGTTAGTGGGAACAGCAACTAATTATCCTCGACCTGCGGTTAACAATTCATTCTGGGATTCAGTATCTTCCGGTCAAACAACAAGCGCGGGTGGGATTGGCAAATCAACTTCAGAAATGAAAACTACTAAAACTTTTTCCGATGTTGGCTGGAGCCCTGTATTCTGGTATATGGATTCTACCTTTAACGACGGTTATCCGTATTTATCATGGCAAAACCCGGATGGAACACCGATGCCGCTTATAGCAAAGTTCGGTATTGATAATACGAGTATGAATTTTGGCTCTGTCCCGATTGATTCGTCGAAAAAAGAGTTTACCAAAATTTTTAATTTCGGATTTGATACTTTACGAATTACAAACATTATCTCGACAAACAAAAGTTTTACTTTTGAGCCCGCAACCATGAAGGTTAGTCCTTCCGGGAAAATTATTTTTTGGGTAACATTTACTCCAAAAGATTCATCTACACAAACCGGTTATATCATTATTACGAGTAATACTTCCGGTTCACCGGACTCATTAGCTGTTATTGGTAAAGGTAGTAGGGTAACTGCTATTAATTATGGACCTGATATTCCTAATTCTTTTGCGATTAGTCAAAACTATCCGAATCCATTTAATCCGGTAACTGTCATTGATTACAGTATTTCCAAAACAACATTAGTATCCATAAAAGTATATGATATACTAGGTCGTTATGTTGCACAATTAGTAAAGGAAATCA
>Ga0307441_1000010_pt1 | contig 98419 bp, 87 predicted proteins | sample SalMarWE160420MG_FD_202149 | JGI IMG/M metagenome (GOLD analysis project Ga0307441, IMG submission 202149) | Salt marsh sediment microbial communities from the Plum Island Ecosystem LTER, Massachusetts, United States - WE1604-20 | ecosystem: Environmental > Aquatic > Marine > Intertidal zone >... | reverse complement strand
CGTCAGCCAGATTTCCGGTGCCGGAGCGACCTTCCCGTATCCGGTCTATGCCAAGTGGGCCGACGCCTACGCCAAGCAGACCGGCGTGAAGATGAACTACCAGTCCATCGGTTCCGGCGGCGGCATAAAGCAGATCAAGGCCAAGACCGTGGATTTCGGCGCTTCCGACGCACCGCTGAAGCCTTCGGAGCTCCAGGAGGCGGGCCTGATGCAGTTCCCCATGATCATGGGCGGGGTGGTCCCCGTGGTGAACCTGCCCGGCATCCGTTCCGGCGAGCTGAAGCTGAGCAACGAACTGTTGGCGGACATCTTCCTCGGCAAGATCAAGACGTGGAATGACTCGCGTATCGCCAAGGAGAACCCTGGCGTGAAGCTGCCGAACAAGCAGATTACCGTGGTCCACCGTTCCGACGGCTCGGGCACCACCTGGATCTTCACCAACTTCCTTTCCAAGGTCAGCAGCGATTGGAAGAGCCAGGTCGGCAACAACAAGTCCGTGGCCTGGCCCACCGGTGTCGGCGGCAAGGGCAACGAAGGCGTTGCCTCCTATGTGAAGCGTATCAAGGGATCTGTCGGCTACGTCGAGTATGCCTATGCGCTGCAGAACCACATGATCCATGTGAAGCTGCGCAATCAGGCCGGCAACTACGTGGAGCCCACCAGTGAATCTTTCCAGGCGGCAGCGGCCAACGCGGACTGGGCCCACGCCACCGGATTCTATATGGTGCTGACCGACCAGCCCGGCAAGGACAGTTGGCCGATCACCGGCGCCAGCTTCATCCTGGTGTACAAGAACCAGGCCAATCCGGATACCGCCAAGGCCGTGCTCAAGTTCTTCGACTGGGCGTACCATCACGGTCAGCAGATGGCGGAGAAGCTGGATTACGTGCCGATGCCGGCCAGTGTCGTCAAGCTGGTGGAGACCACCTGGCACCGCAACATCATGGACCAGCAGGGCAACCCCGTCTGGACCGCGGAGATGGTGCAGTAAGCGCCTTCGCGTAGCCAGATACCGGCTGCTGTGATAAGGTGCGGAGGCGTCGCCCAAGGGCGACGCCTCCGCAATTGGTTACAAGAGTCTGTTAACACTATTTGGATCGCCGCTGTCGCGGCTCAGAGCCGCGAGTCGAGGCGCCAGGAGCGAAGTCGGGTGATTCCAAATGAGTGACGAGCGACGCCGAGTGGCGGCTTCCCGGCCGCAAACCGAAGGGACGGAGCCCGTTGTTCGTCCCGCGGCGTTGTCGCTCGCCGGTATCGTCGGGCTGCACCGCGCGTGTTCCGCCTGGCGGGCCGGAAATCGGGCTGCCGGCAGCGCTGAGCCCAATAGTGTTAGCAGGCCCTAGCAGACTGCGCCTGGAGACATCGAGTTTTGAACGGCCAGCAGGATAGCGCCATGGTGGCTCCGAGTGGAGCGGCACAGACAATCGGGCGCATGCAGCGCGGTGTGCTTCTGGACCGCCTGTTCCGAGTCGCCACCCGGTTTTTCGCAGGTATGGTGCTGGTGGTTATCATCGCCATCATGGTGTCGCTGCTCATTGGCGCCTGGCCGGCGATCCAGAAGTTCGGGGCCGGCTTTCTGTGGAGTACCGAATGGAATCCGGTGACCAATCAGTTCGGCGCCGCGGTCGCCATCTTCGGTACCCTGGCGACCTCCGTGCTGGCCATGATCATCGGCATCCCCGTGAGCTTCGGGATCGCGCTGTTCATCACCGAGCTCAGCCCCCGCTGGCTGAAGCGGCCCATCGGAATCGCCGTGGAGCTGTTGGCCGCCATCCCCAGCATCATCTACGGTATGTGGGGCCTGTTCGTATTCGCGCCCCTGTTTGCCGACCACGCTCAGCCCTGGCTGACCGATCATCTGGGTGACTGGCCGGTCATCGGGAATCTCTTTCAGGGTCCGCCCATGGGCATCGGCATGTTCACGGCCGGGCTGATACTGGCAATCATGGTGATCCCGTTCATGACGGCGGTCATGCGCGATGTCTTCGAAATCGTGCCGCCGGTACTTAAGGAATCGGCCTACGGTCTCGGCGCCACCACCTGGGAGGTGGTGCGCCATGTGGTGCTGCCCTACACCAAGGTAGGCGTGGTGGGGGGCGTCATGCTGGGGCTGGGACGGGCTCTGGGGGAAACCATGGCGGTGACCTTCGTGATCGGCAATGCCCACAGCATCAGCAGCTCCCTGTTCATGCCCGGCAACACCATTTCCTCCACCCTGGCCAACGAGTTCACCGAGGCCGTGGGCCAGATGTATACCTCGTCGCTGATCGCGCTGGGATTGATTCTGTTCTTCATCACGTTCCTGGTATTGGCGCTGGCTAAGCTGATGCTGCTGCGCCTGACCGCGCGGGAAGGCCAACGGACCTGAGGCGCCCCATGTTCGATCTGTACACAAGGCGGCGATTCATCAACGGGTTCAACCTGACCGTCTCCGTGCTGGCGACCATCTTCGGCCTGTTCTGGCTGGTGTGGCTGTTGTGGACGCTGGTCAGGCAGGGGCTGCCGTGGATCAACCTCGACGTGTTGACCCAGCCGACGCCGCCGCCGGGCAGTGCGGGGGGTCTGGCCAACGCCATCGTCGGAAGCCTGATGATGACCGCCATGGGTACGTTTATCGGCACGCCCATGGGCATTCTGGCGGGTACCTATCTTTCCGAGTTCGGGCGCGGTTCCAAGATGGCCCCGGTGGTGCGGTTCGTCAACGACATCCTGCTCAGCGCGCCCTCCATCATCCTGGGCGTGTTCATCTACGAAGTGGTGGTGGTGAGCATGGGGCACTTTTCCGGCTGGGCCGGCGCCCTTGCCCTGGCGCTCATCGTGCTGCCGGTGGTGGTGCGGACCACCGAGGACATGCTGCGTCTGGTGCCCGACACCCTGCGCGAGGCCGCCGCCGCTCTGGGCGCTCCCCAGTGGAAGGTCATCATCATGATCGTCTACCGGGCGGCCCGGGCCGGTATCCTCACCGGGGTGATGCTGGCCGTTGCCCGGATCAGCGGCGAGACCGCGCCGCTGTTGTTCACGGCCCTGAACAACCAGTTCTGGAGCTCCACCCTCAACGAGCCCATCGCCAACCTGCCGGTGGTCATCTTCCAGTTCGCCATGAGTCCCTACGATGACTGGCAGCATCTGGCCTGGGCCGGGGCCCTGCTCATCACTTTCAGCATTCTATTCCTCAACATTCTTGCGCGTGTGCTGTTACGGACACGCAAGCCGAGTTATTGACGCCATGAACTACGACGAAGCGGAAAGCATGAACAGCGGAACCGCCGCGCGTTCCATCGACGTGTCCGCCGCCGGCGGTTGGGACAAGGCTGCCGAGACCCAATCCTCGCAGGCCGAAGCGTCCGACCACAAGATGGTGGTTCGCGACCTCAACTTCTACTACGGAAAATACCGGGCCCTGAAGTCCATCAGCCTGACGATTCCGCAGAATCGCGTGACGGCGTTCATCGGTCCTTCAGGCTGTGGCAAGTCCACCCTGCTGCGGTGCATGAACCGCATCTACGAGCTGTATCCGGATCAGCGCGCCACCGGGGAGATCGTCCTGGACGGGCGCAACGTACTGGATAAGGATCAGGATCCCAACCTGCTGCGGGCCAAAGTGGGTATGGTGTTCCAGAAGCCCACGCCGTTCCCCATGTCGGTGTACGACAACATCGCCTTCGGCGTGCGGCTGTACGAACGCCTGTCCCGCAACAAGATGGACGAGCGGGTCGAGTGGGCTCTGCGCAAGGCGGCTATCTGGGATGAGGTCAAGGACAAGCTGCGGCAGATCGGTACGCAGCTGTCGGGCGGTCAGCAGCAGCGTCTGTGTATCGCCCGGGCGATCGCGGTCAAGCCGGAAGTGCTGCTGCTCGATGAGCCGGCGTCGGCGCTGGATCCCATTTCCACCCTCAAGATCGAGGAGCTGATCACCGAGCTCAAGGACGACTACACCATCGTCATCGTCACCCACAACATGCAGCAGGCCGCCCGGGTGTCCGACTACACGGCGTTCATGTACCTGGGCGAGTTGATCGAATTCGACGACACCAACGTCATCTTCACCAAGCCCAACCGCAAAGAGACAGAGGACTACATCACCGGTCGCTATGGCTGATCCGCGCCCGTGTCTGCTGCACGCCGCTCGGCGCGGCGTACAAGCAGCAGTAGAGGTGCCATGGCAACGAAGCTCAGGGTGATGAGCCAGAAGGTGTCCACAAATCCCACCATGCTGGCCTGACGTCCCAGCAACCGGGCCAGTAGGGGCGGCGCCGCAGGGGCATGGAGGGTCATTCCCAGGGCACCCAACCAGGAATGGAGCGCCGGATTGAAGCGCTGGATATGGCCGCCGAGCTGGTTCCAGGCCGCCTGGCTGGAGCGGGTGTAGACGGTGCCGGCGATGGAGATGCCGATCGAGCCTCCGATGGTACGCAGCAGATTGAACAGCCCCGATCCTTCGTCCACCGACGCCTTGGGCAGGGTCTCGAAAGCCAGCGCGGACAGAGGCACGAAGATCATTCCCATTCCGATGCCCTGGATGGCGCCCGGCCATATCACCCACGCCGGATCGATGGACAGGTCATACCAGCTCATCACGTAGGTACCCGCCGCTGCGATCAGCAGCCCGGCGCCCACCAGCAGGCGCGAATCGTAGCGGTTGATGAGACGCGATACCATGAACATGCTGAGGGCGCTGCCGATGCCGCGGGGCGCCATGACCAGACCGGCGGTCTCCGCGGGATAGTTGAACAGGCGCTCCAGCATGATGGGTTGCAGGGCGATGGTGCCGAACAGACCCAGCCCGAAGGCGCCCATCATCAGCGAAGCCGCCGCCAGGTTGCGGTCGCGGAACAGGCGCAGGTTCACCACACTGTCCGAGCGCCGCAGGCTGCGCACGGTGAACCACATCAATCCCCCGGCGGCGAGCACCGAGAGTACCGCGATGAGATGGGAGCTGAACCACCCTTCCTGATTTCCCCGGTCCAGTACCACTTGCAGGCTGCCTATGCCGGCCGCCATCAGAAGCGCTCCCAGCCAGTCGGTACGCACCGAACGGGTCTCGGTCTGGTGCACCAGGCGGGCGACCATCAGCAGATTGACCGCACCCACCGGCACGTTGATGTAGAACACCCAGGGCCAGCCGAAATGCTGAGTGATGTAACCGCCGAGGGTGGGACCCAGTATGGGGCCCACCATGATGCCCACGCCCCACAGCGCCATGGCCTTGCCGCGCTCGGCGGGAGGGAAGGTATCCACCATCACCGATTGGGACAGAGGGATCAGCGAGGCGCCGAACGCGCCCTGGGCGATGCGTGCGCTGACCATCTCGAACAGGGAATGTGACTGGCCCGCCACCGCCGAAGCCAGCACGAAGCCGGCGATGCTCACCAGCATCACCCGCCGGCGGCCGAAGCGCCCGCTGAGGTAGCCGGTCATGGGAATGGTGATGGCTTCGGCGACGATGTAGGAGGTCAGCACCCACGTGATTTCGTCGGCGGTCGCCCCCAGGCTGCCCATCATATGGGGCAGGCTGACATTCACGATGGTCATGTCCAGAATGACCATCACCGTGGTCAGCATGACCGCAATGCTGACCAGCCACCGCGACTGCCCGGAAGCTTCGCTCGCGCTCATTCGTCGGGACGTGTTTCCTGCGGCTCCTGTACAGTGACCCGGAAATCGCGTCCCACCCAACTTCCGTCGCGCCGGTTGCGGTAGGTGAACTCCACCGTGGCGCCGGGCGCGAGCCCTTCTGTGGGCAGTTCCGCGTTGCAGTGCCCGAGGGTGATCTCGCCGGTGGGGGTTTCCTGTATGTTCTGCCAGCCATTGACGCCCCAGTGCACGACTGCCGGTTCCCGCAGACAGATCAGCAGCCGCTGATCGGGTGCGATGGCGGTCAGGGGGGCCTGCTCCAGCCAGATCGCCAGCGGCGCCTCCGGCAGCGTGCCGTGGTAACGCTGCCAGACCCGGTCGGGACGATCGAAGGGCGCGCCCTGACAGCGGGAGACCACCAGTTTGATGAACTCCGCATGGGCCCAGGCGAGCGGCATGGCCGAGCCGCTGGGCCGTCCCGGATACAGGCCCTGATCGGGCAGGGCAGGGTGCTCCCAGACCTGCTCGGGCAGCATGCTGCCCACGCCGGCCATGCGCACCATGGCTTCCAGCTCCGGAAGTGGATCCTGGCCGGCGGCGAGCTGGTAGTGTCCACGCTCGCCATTGAGCAGCGGCCATGCGCGGCCATGGCCGGTGCCGTCGAAGGGGCGACCATCGGAGTGCTCGCCGTAGCCGTCGCCGTTGTAGCGGTACCAGGACGGGCCGCTGGGGGTGACGACCCGCAGCAGGGAATCCACGACAGCCAGGGTGTCTCGGATCACGGGATCGTCCGCTCGGCGCAGACCGCTGCGTACCAGCTGCAGGAAATCCACGCCTACCTGTTCGGCGGCCGGCAGTCCCGGGTCATGGCGGCGGTTCTTGATGGGCAGGGCACGGTGCAGCAGATCGCCGTCGTCGCCGTCCGCGGGCACGAAGCCTTCGCGCACGTAATAGCGGGCAACCCCGAGCTGCCGGGCCAGGGGCGTGTACGAGACCGTGGTCCAGTCCTCGATACGGGTGTTCCAGTAGTCGGCCACCGCCAGTGCGAATTCGCGGTCCGCCGGCGCCAGAAAGGGCGCGCCGCCCACCAGGGCCGCGATGCATACCGCCAGGGTGAAGGTGTTGACGCCGCTATCCTCTTCCCACCGGTCCTGGTCGCTGGCCGGGCCGTTGCCCACGATGAAGGCCAGGGCCCGTGCCGCCATGGACCGTACTTCGATGCCGTCCAGTGCGTCCTCATCGGCCAGGGTCGCGGCCAGCAATACCGGGAAGGCCGCTTCGTCCAGCTGGATGCCGTGCCAGAAGGGCTTTCCCCCCAGCCACTGGTTCTGGTACCAGTGGCCGTCGGATTTCTGGGTGGCCATCAGGTAGCGCAGCACGTCGCGGGCATCGTCCACCGCGCCCAGGGCCAGCAGGGCGCCGGCGCATTCCACCAGGTCCCTGGGCCACACCAGGTGGTAGCCGGCGCGCTCGTGCCGGGTGTTGCCCCATGGCACGCTGAGGCTGGCCACCATGGCGCCCGGGTAGATCTTGTCCTGATGGGTGCGCAGCACCATGGCGGAGGTCAGAAACAGGTCGTGCACCTCTTTGGGCAGGTCCGGTGGCAGGGTGCAGCGCTTTTCGTTCAACCCATGCCACTGACCCCAGTCCTGGCGTTGGCGTTCCCACAGGCTGTCGAAGGGTTGCAGCAGCGCCGCCACCGCCAGGGTTGCCGCCGACTCCTTGCTGCTGCCGAAGCCCAGAGCGAGAGTCGCCTGGCGGGGCAGGGCGCCGGTCAGCGCGACGTTGCCCGGGCCCGCATCGGCATACTGCCAGCGCAGGGCTCCGTTGCGGGAGAAGTCCTGCCAGCCGTCGCTGACCCCCGCATAGCCGGCGCTGCATGGGCCCCAGCAGTCGTCCTGATGCGGGTCGATGGCGGCCAGTGCCAGTCCGAACGGACCCTGTTCGGCCCACAGCACCCGACGGCCCCGGTACTGGGCAACCGCGGCGTGGTTATCGTGCCCGGTGCCCCCGAGGTGGGGCGCGAGCAGCGCATAGGGGTGCAGCTGCGGGTCCCCTTCCAGTTGCAGCTGCACCAGCAGCACATCGCGCCGGGGGTCGGGCACCACGCGCAGGGTCAGGGTGAAACGCTCGTGGCGATGGATCACCTGCACGGCGGGTATACCCGCGGCCGGTGTGCGCAGCTCATGGCGGTCCAGCCGCTTGACCTCCACCCAGAAGCCGTTGCCGTCGGCTACGATGAAGCCCAGGTCGCGGATCTGGGGTATGTCGATACGCGGGTAATAGACCTCGTTGACGATGCCGCTGCCGATGGTGAACCACAGTCGGGAAGGTCCGAGGGTGCAGCCCACCATCTGTTTCGCACTGCTGCACCAGGTGGGCTCGGTGCCGGGGGCACCGGGTGCAATTCCGGGGTAGGGGGTCCTGGGTAACTCGGTCATGTGTGTCGTCCGTGAGGGTTCGCAGGGAGGCATGACATCGTGAGGCTGGCGCTTCAGCGCTGCCAGACAATCAAGGGCACCTCCAGGGGAATCAGTGCGTCGGCGCGGGCGGGAATGATCCGCGGCGTGTAGTCGTCGGCCGCTCGTGCAGTGGGCACCGACGCCTCGAACAGATAGCCGTTGACCGCACCGGCGAGGGCTTCTCCGCGGGTCATGGCGATATGTTCGTCCTGCTGCTCGTCCCCGGCCCGATCCGCGTACAGCTCCACCCGCACGTTGCCGGGGTCCAGGTCGGAAAAATAGACGGGAATGCGAAAGTGGTGCCGGCCGTCCGCCGTTTCCACACTGAGCTCGCCGAAGTGCAGGGCCGGCCACTGGCGGCGCAGCTCGCCGATCCATGCCTCCAGCTCGTGGGCCGCCCGGCCGTCCGCCTGCGCCCGCGACCGGTAGGCGGCGGCGCCGGGCAGGTAATAGCGTTCGGTGTATTCGCGCACCATCCGGTTGCTGGAGAACAGTGGGGTCAGCCGGGCCATGCTCTCGCGCATGCGTGCCACCCATTCGGTGGGCATGCCATGCTCGTCCCGTGCGTAGAAAGCGGGTACGACCTCGCGCTCGAGCAGATCGTACAGGGCGCCGGCTTCTTCTGCGTCCCAGGCCGGATCGTCGCCGTGGCGCTGGCGATCTCCCAGTGCCCAGCCCAGTTCCGGCCCATAGGCCTCGGCCCACCAGCCGTCCAACTCGGAGAGGTTGAGCCCGCCGTTGACCAGCACCTTCATGCCGCTGGTGCCGCTCGCCTCCCAGGGACGCCGGGGCGTGTTGATCCACAGGTCGACACCCTGCACCAGCTCGGCGGCGAGCGCCATGTCGTAGTCCTCCACGAACACAACCCGGCCCCGTACCGCTGGGTCGCGGCTGAACTCGGCCCAGGCCCTCACCATCGCCTTACCCGCGTCGTCCCTGGGGTGAGCCTTGCCCGCCACGATGAGTTGCACGGGACGTTCCGGATCGGTCAACAGGTTCACCAGGCGCCGGCGGTCGTGCAGCAGCAGGTTGGGGCGTTTGTAGGTGGCAAACCGGCGTGCAAAACCCAGCACCAGCGTGTTGGGGTCCAGCATGCGGGTGCAGGCATCCACGTCCAACGGGTGCTCGGCGCGGGCGGCGGCCTGGCGGGCCAGACGCAGGCGCACGGCCTCGATCAGCGCCTGACGTCCCTTGGCGCGCAGCTCCCACAGTTCCCTGTCGTCAACCGCCCGCAGGTCCTGTTCCAGGGTTTCCATGGTACCCAGCCAGCGCTCCTTGCCCGCCGCGTCGGTCCACACGGCGTCGGCGGCGGCGGAGTCCCAGGAAGGCATATGCACACCGTTGGTCACATGGCCGATGGGGACTTCCGACTGGGGCCAGTGCGCGAACAAGGGCTGGAACAGTTCGCGGCTCACCTCGCCGTGCAATCTGCTGACCCCGTTGACGGCGGCGCTGCCCCGCACTGCCAGGTATGCCATGTTGAACGGCTCGTCGGAACGCCCGGGATCCGCGCGCCCCAGGGCGAGCAGCTCGTTCATGGAAATACCCAGGCCCTTGGCATACTCGCCGAGGTATTGGGTCATGAGCGACGCATCGAAGCGGTCGAATCCGGCCGCCACCGGGGTGTGGGTGGTGAACAGGTTTCCGGCTCGGGTGCAGCGCAGGGCGACCGAAAACGGTTGGCCGGTGCGTTGTGCAAAAGCGCGTGCCCGTTCGAGCACGGCGAAGGCGGCGTGACCTTCGTTGAGATGGCAGATGGGGCAGGACAGATCCAGCGCCTGCAGCAGCCTCCAGCCGCCGATTCCCAGCACCATTTCCTGCTGCAGCCGCATCTCCGCGCCGCCGCCGTAGAGCTCGCTGGTGATACTGCGGTCGCCGGGGCTGTTGAGCAGGTCGTTGCTGTCCAGCAGGTAGAGGTTGGAACGTCCCACGTGCACCTGCCAGGCCCGCAGGTGCAGGGTGCGGCCGGGCAGCTCGACGGTAACCCGCAACCACTCGCCGTCGGGGTCGCGCAAGGGCATCACCGGCAGCATGGTAGGATTGTTGTAGGGGTTGAAGGCCAGCTGATTGCCGCTGGCGTCCAAGGCCTGACGGAAGTAGCCCTGTTGGTAGAGCAGGCCAACCCCCGCAACCGGGACGCCCAGGTCGCTGGCGGTCTTCAGCAGATCCCCCGCCAGTACGCCCAGTCCGCCGGAATAGATGGGCAGCGACTCACTGAGCCCGAACTCCATACTGAAGTAGGCCACGGTGCCCAGCTCGGCCGGTTTGCAGACGCCTCCGCACCAGGTGGGTTTGGAAAGAGAGTCCCGGCGCTTCTTGACCTGCCGGTCCAGCTCCGCCCGAAAGCCGCTGTCGCGGGCCAGCTCCTCGAGCCGCCGGCCCGATACGCTTTCCAGTATCAACCAAGGGTTGCCGGTAGCGGCCCACAATTCCTCGTCCACCGTTTTCCACAGCTGGTCCGCGCTGTGGTTCCAGTCCCAGCGCAAGTCCACGGCCAGTTCGGCCAGGCCCTGGAGCTTACCCGGCAACCCACGTGGCAGATAACGGCTCGGATGCATCGGTTCCTTCCTCCATCGCGTGGCGGGTATGACCACCGAGCCGACGACCGGCTCGCTGTCGTCGGCGCGTGCGGCCGTAAGGACGTGGCGGGCACCGCGGCCCGCCGGGTGGCCGGGGTGCAACCTGAGGGCTGCGCGCAGTTGCACACCGGCGTTGCAGGAATGGTCAGGGCGCGATCATTCCGTTTGTCAGATACACTTCCTGAAAGTTGAACACCACATCGGGGTCCGGCAGCACCAGCGCCTCGTCCTTGCCCTTGTAGTCCAGTCGGGTCAGAAGGTCCCGTATGACCTGCACCCGGGCAACCCGTTTGTCGTCGGCACGCACCACAGTCCAGGGTGCGACCGGGCTGTGGGTGCGGGCGAACATCTCGTTGCGGGCCAGGCTGTAGTCGTCCCAGTGCTTGATCGCCACGTCGTCCACCGAGCTGACTTTCCAGGCTTTGAGCGGACTGTTGCGGCGTGCCTTGAGGCGGCGTTTCTGTTCGTCCTTGCTGATGTCCAGGTAATACTTGAACAGCTGGATGCCGGAGCGCACCAGCATATGCTCGAACTGGGGGGCGGTCTGCATGAAGGCCTCGTAGTCTTCGTCGGTGCAAAAGCCCATTACCCGTTCCACGCCGGCGCGGTTGTACCAGCTGCGATTGAAGAGCACCAGCTCGCGTCCGGCCGGCAGGTGAGAGGCATAGCGTTGGAAATACCACGAGGACCGGTCCCGCTCGGTCGGGGTGCCCAAGGCGACCACGCGGGTCTCCCGCGGCCGCATGTGCTGGGTAATACGTTTGATGGTGCCGTCCTTGCCCGCGGCGTCGCGGCCTTCGAACAACACCAGTATCCGATCGCCGTGCTGGACGACGCGGTTCTGGAGCTTGACCAGCTCCACCTGCAGGGCGTACAGGGTCTGTTTGTAGCTCTTCTTGTCCAGCGAGGGCAGCGGGACGGTCATGGACGAGGTCCTCTTTCAGTAGGCCGGACGGTCGCAGGGCCAGCTTCGAAATGTCGCGAGCCCGCTCCCGGGGCAGACGGGCAAGCCGGCGCCGTTGTCGATCAATACACATCCGGGCCTCAGCGTAGAGCGACACCCATCCCGCGTAAAGCCACTCCCCCGGCGCCGGGCGCCCTCGGCTGCGACCAGCAATGGTCCGTTTGCGCCACTGGCCGGCCTTCTCCGTCCGCCGGACCCTTCCGGTCAGTAGGCGGAGTACCTCAGGCCCGCGGACCGCTTTGCTTGCCCCGATAGATCAGATAAGCGATGCCTGCCACCAGCAGGGTGAGCGCAAGGCCGATCAGGTAGGGCTTCAGACGGTGGCTCAGAGCCACCAGATCGTCCATGTGGGCTCCCAGCCGATAGCTGCCGTAGCCCCAGAGCAGGACCCAGAGCAGTCCACCGATGGCGTTGTAGGCGAGAAACCGCCACCAGGGCATGCCGGCCGTGCCGGCCACCACGCCATTGAGTTGACGCAGCCCCTCGAAGAAGCGGACCACCATCACCACGCTACCGCCATGGCGCGCAAAGAAATGCTCCACCCGGTGCAGATGCGAAACGTTGATGCCGATGCGCGTTCCGAAGCGCACGATCAGGTGCCGCCCTCCGAAGTGGCCGATGGCGTAGCCGACGTTGTCGCCGCCCACTGCCGCTGCCCAGGCCGAGCCGAGCACGGCGGCAATGTTCATTTCCCCCTGGGAGGCAAGCAGCGCCGCGCTCACCAGCATGGTTTCGCCGGGCGCCGGTATACCGAAGCCTTCCACGAAGATGAGCCCGAAGACGGCTGCATATCCGTACTCGCGGATGTAGGGCTCGGCGATTTGCAGATAGTGGGCCACCATGCTCGTTAGCGTGCGGGCGAAGGGCCGGCGCTTCAACCTCCGTTGGGGTGGTTGAGGATGGTGGGCGTGAGCCAGATGTTGCCGTCGCGAGCGACGATGACTTCGCCGGCCTCCGGCCCCCAGCTGCCGGCCGCATAGTTGGGGAAATCGCTTGCCAGACTGTTGTCCCACACCTCGAGAGTGGGCATGAGCAGGCGCCAGGCGGCCTCCACCTGGTCGGAACGCATGAATAGGGTCGCATCCCCCTCCAGCACTTCGCGCAGGAGCGTCTCGTACGCCGCCGGCGTCGCCCGGTTGAAGGTTTCCTGGTAGGTGAATCGCATGTCCACCGGCCGCAGGCGCATCTGGGTGCCGGGTTCCTTGGCCATGAACTTGAGTACGATGCCTTCATCCGGCTGAATCAGAATCACCAGTCGCGCCGGATGGGTGTTGATGCCGGACGAGTCGGGGAACGCACAATGCGGCACGTCGCGAAATCGGATGGAGACCTCCGACACGGCGGCGTTCATGCGCTTGCCGGTGCGCGCGTAGAAGGGCACGTCCTGCCAGCGCCAGTTGTCTACATGCAGTTTCAAGGCGGCGTAGGTCTCGCGGTTGGATTGCGGGTCTACGCCTTCCTCGTCACGGTAACCCGGAACTTCCTTGCCACCGATCCAGCCCGGGCCGTACTGGCCCCGTGCCGTGCAGGTGTCCACCATGCTCTCGGTGATGGGTCGCAGAGCGTGCATCACGTCCATCTTCTTGTCCCTGATATCGGACGCGTCATAGGCCACCGGCGGTTCCATGGCGATGAGGCACAGGATCTGCAGCAGATGGTTCTGGACCATATCGCGCAGGGCGCCGGCGTTTTCGTAGTAGCCGCCCCGATGGCCCACGCCGAGGGTCTCCGCCACGGTGATCGCCACATGGTCGATGTAGCGGCGGTTCCACACCGGTTCGAACATCGGGTTGGCGAACCGCAGCGCCAGTATGTTCTGCACCGTTTCCTTGCCCAGATAGTGGTCTATGCGGAATATCTGGGACTCCCTGAAATAATGCAGCAGGGCCGAGTTGATCTGTTGGAAGGATTTCAGGTCGTGGCCCAGGGGCTTTTCCACCACGATGCGGGCATGGGAACGGTCGCGGGCCAGACCCGCGTTTCCCACGCCGTGGGCAATGGGAGCGAACAGGGCGGGCGGTGTCGCCATGTAGAACACATGGTCGACCTTGCCATCCAGTTCCTTGTCCAGCTCGCCCAGGCGCTTGGCTATCTGCTGGTAGGCGCCGTCGTCCATCAGGTCCGCGCTGAGGTATTCGATGCTTTGGGCAAATTCCTGCCACTGTTCGTCACTGGGCGCGCCACGGCGCGAATAGCTGGAAACCGATTCGCGGTAACGGTCAGCCAGCTGCGCGTCCGAGTAGTCCTGGCGATCTACACCCAGCAGCGCGATCTTGCGGGGAAGCTGCTTGTCCAGGTACAGGTTGAAAAGGGCGGGGACGATCATTCTGGAGGCGAGGTCGCCGCCTGCGCCGAACAACACGAAGACGGTGTTGTGCATTGGCTTGCCGTTGTCCATGGATACGCTCCTTGTGTGGCTTACCTCGACAGGGTGTCAAACCGACCGGCGGGACCGCGCCAAGGGGCCGGATCCGGCGCCCCGCAGTGGACCCCGGGCACCTGGCGCGGTGTGTTTACACGGGGTTGCAGCCTGTGCGGACCGTCAGCAAAGAGCCCGGTAGTATGCGCCGGTGGAGCTCGCGGCCCGGGTGTCTGCACCGGTTCTCCAGTGGCCGACCTGAGCACCTGTACGCCGGCGCCGGCCTACCCTCCGAGGGTAGTACCTTGCGCCGTCCCTGCGCGGGCGGCCCGGAGAGAGGAAATGGGCCGGGAACGGGCTCGCGGCGGATGCCGGCATGGCGGAACGGGCGCCCGAAAGCCGCCCGTTCCGCCTCTCCCACGACCCGGCCCGTCAGTGTCCCGCCGGCACCGTCAGTGACAGGAACAGCGACATGTGGTGGCGCTGCACCAGTATCGGCACCGGCTTGCCCTTGGGCAATGCGCTGACCAGCTTGCTGAACTGTGCTGTGCCGGTGACCTCATGGCCGGCGAGCATCAGAATCACATCGCCGGGGCGCAGTCCCGCGTCGGCGGCAGGGCCCTCGCCCACTTCCTTGATCAGGATTCCGTTCTGAACTCCGAGCTGCTGGCGCTGCTCGGAAGACAGATCGGTTACCACCATGTTCAAACGGTGGTGCGGCTGCTCGGATGGCTGCGTCTCGGTCTTGGTGTGCTTGAGTTTCTCGATAGTGACGTGCAGCGTCTTGCTCTCGCCATTGCGGATGATCCCCAACGGCACCGTCTTGCCGATGGGCGTATTGGCCACCAGCGGAGGCAGCTGGGCGGAGTCGCTGATGGGATGGTGGTCGAAACTGTCGATGATGTCGCCGGCCTGTAATCCCGCCTTGTGCGCAGGGCTGTCGGGTTCGACCTGCGCCACCAGAGCGCCCCCCGGTTGTTTCATGCCGAAGGCTTCCGCCAGCTTCTGGGTCACCGGTTGAATCAACACACCGAGCCAGCCGCGGGTGACGTGACCGTGGGCTTTGAGCTGCTTGGCCACGTTCATGGCGACGTTGATCGGGATGGCGAAGGAAAGCCCTTCATAGCCGCCCGTGTTGGTGTAGATCTCCGAATTGATTCCGACCACTTCGCCGGCGGTGTTGAACAACGGTCCGCCGGAATTGCCCGGATTGACCGCCACGTCGGTCTGGATGAACGGTACGTAGGTGTCCTTGGGCAGATTGCGGTGCAGAGCACTGACAATACCCTGGGTGGCGGAATGGTTGAACCCGAAGGGCGATCCGATGGCCAGGACCCACTGGCCGACCTGCAGTTTGTCGGAATTGCCGATCTTCACGGTGTGCAGTCCGGTGGCCTTGATCTTCAGCAGCGCGATGTCGGAAAGCTTGTCCATGCCCACCAGCTTGGCGGTCAGTTCGCGTCTGTCGTGAAGCCCGACCACGATGTGGTCGGCATGATTGACCACATGGGCATTGGTCAGGATGTAGCCATCGGACGAAATGATGAAACCGGAACCGAGTGAATGGACTTTCTCGGTCTGGGAGCCGCCCGGCCCGCCCTGATCGTTGAAGAACCGCTTGAAGAATTCCCCGAACGGGCTGTTTTCCGGGATGTTGTCCGGCAGCTGGGACGAATCCTTGCGGGTTATGGTCTCCGTGGTGCTGATGTTCACCACGGCGGCCTGGTTGTCCTTGACCAATTGTACGAAGTTGGGGAGCTTTTCGCTGGAGAGGACATTGTCCGCCGCCGTGTCACCGGTGCCTGCGACGGCATTGGGAATAAGCGAGTTGCTGGTGAAGGGTGTCCCGCCGGCCGTGTGGTGAACACCTCCCTGGGTGAACCACAGGACTACGCCAAGCACCAGAAAGAGCGCCAGCGCGCCCATCCAAACCTGCTTCGCTTTCATACTTCTCTCCCTGTCGTATCGCTTGAATGTACGGCCGAGCCCGTGCAGGGTGCGGACGCTCGTTCCGGTGTTCGCTGGGCCAGTCGGTTTCCCATGGGCCGCGGTCGACGGCGCTCCATGGCATGGCTGCTCATGCCTCGCCATACATTGGCGCTTCAACCAGGCGCATTCGCCGCTGCGGGATACGCGCTCCTGTCTGCGGCGAGTGTCCCGACGCGGTCCCATATCCCGAGGACGCCGACGCTACCGGTGTCTCGCAGGACGGAAAGCGGGTCTCCGAACTCCCGCCGATTTCGCGGGATGCTGACGACTCGGATAGATTTCGCGCACGCAGTAAGCATGCCAAGCGCGCAACTGACTGAGTCTGCGGGAGTCGTGCCGCGTTCTGCAGTTAGGCATTACCAACTAAGAGGCAAATATAAACCATCATGGAATATCCGGTGGGGGATATCAACCGCGTCGAAGTGCGGGCGGCCGGGTCAGGCAGCGCGCCGGCCAACGGCGTCGGCCGTCCCCTTCAAACAGGCCAAAGCTCGCCGGGGGTCGAGTCCGCCAGGGCCGGCTGGCGGCCCTGGCAATGGTCGATGGCCACGGCTCAACGCCGAGCTTGGCGGCGCTGATCGCCGTTGTCCGCAGATCGTCGGCGCAAAATCCCGCGGCGCCGGTTGCCGACGACCGACCTTGTGCCATGACTGGCACAAACGCCGAATAGGGCGCGGGCGCAGATAACCCCCGTAAGATACGGACAATTGTTTGCGCCACTCTCAATGATACCGCCGACCTTGTTTCAGCTTTCGGACAATCCCGGATCGGGCTCCGGTCTCTCCTGCTACCCCATCCTTGTCGATATTCTTCGTGCAAACAGAAACTTGGTGTGATCGTCAGAAGCCGGCACAAGGATTGCGATAGCGCACCCAAGGCCTTGCATGGTGCTGGCCTGTTCGCGAGACATGGAGGACCGTTATGAACAAGACATTGATAGCCTCGGCGATAGCCCTGGTATTCGGCATGGCCGGACCGGTGTGGGCAAACCCACATAATCAGGCCAACAACAGCGGCACCAAGAATGTCACCCAGACTGCCAAGGCGACATCCACCCAGACCCGCAATCCGGGTGCCCAGGCGAACGAGAATTCGAGCGCCCAGCAGAACTCGGAGAACAAGACCGCCCGGGCGACACTGGGCAACGTCTCGGGCATAGCGGCCAGCAACGGCTCCAGTGCCACGCGCTATCAGCAGTCCGACAATTCGGGCTCGTTCAATACTGCCGTGGAGGCCAAGACCGATCTGCACGGAACGGTCAGCAACAATGACGTCTCCGGGATCGGCAACATTGGCGGCAGCGGCGGGCTGGCCGGCAACGGCGGCGCCGGAGGTAGCGGCGGCGCCAACTCCGGGACCGTGAACGCCCAGAGCGGACCGGTGAACGGCGGCACCGGCTACGGCGGTGCAGGCGGCTACGGTGGTAGCGGCGGCCAGGGCGGCGTGGCGGCCACCGGCCAGGGCGGTAACGGCATGGCCGGCGACGGCGGTGCCGGCGGCAGCGGCGGCAATGCGGGCGACGTGACCGGCGGCAACGGCGGCAACGGCTCCGGCGGCAGCGGTGGCAGCGCCGGGGATGGTTACAGCAGCACCGGTGGCGCCAACGGCGGGCATGCCTTCACGGGCACCCACGCCGGCTGGTCCGGCACCACCGCGACGGCCAACGGCAAGGGCAAGGATACCGCCACCGCCGGGCAGGCGAGCAGCAGCGCCACCGGTGGCGGCAGTTCCACCGGGGGTGCGGCCACGGCCAACGCGGGCGCAGCCACGGGTGGTGCGGGCGCGGCCGGTGCGGCCGGCGCCTCGGCCAATGGGGCGGCGGTGTCGAGCACGGCGGGTGACGGTGCGGTCGGGGCCACCGGCGGCACGGGCACCGGCGGCAACGGCACCGGCGGCAATGGCGGTGCCGGCGGCACGGCCTATGGCGGTCAGGGCGGCCAGGGCGGCATGGGCGGCAGCGCCACCAGCGGCCGCGTGCTGGCCAGCATCACCACCGGCAACGGCGCCATGGGCGGCGCCGGCGGCGACTCCATGGGCGCCAGCGCGGGCAGCTTTGATGCCTCCAACAGCATCAGCGGCAACTCGTTCCGCGGTGCCAGCGGGATCACTACGGTCAGCCAGAACACCGGCGCCAATTCGTTGGTCCAGCAGGGTGTGACGGTGCAGGCCAATCTCACGGTGCACTGACAGCGTGCCGGCCGTATCCGGACTTCGGTCCGGATACGGCCGATGGCACCGGAGGGCAGGCGGCGAGCAGTCGGGCGGCCTGCCGATTCCCGCGGAACATGGAGGACCGACATGAACAGGACCATGATAGCTACGGCTGTTGCCCTGGCTCTGGGGCTGGTCGGACCGGTATGGGCCAACCCTCACAACCAGGCCAACAACAGCCCGGCCAAGACGGTGACCCAGAAGGCGACGGCCACATCGACTCAAAGCCGAAATCAGGGTGCACAGGCCAACGAAAACTCCCGGGCCCAGCAGGGTTCGGGTAACCGGACGGCCCGCGCCGCCACCGGCAACGTGACCGGGATGTCGGCAAACAATGGGTCGGAGGTGGACTGGTACCAGAGTTCGGGCAACCAGCACTCGTTCAATACCCACATCGATGCCAAGACCTACCTGCACGGGCACGTGGAGTGGAATCAGGTCAACAACATCGGCAACCGGGGCGGTAACACTAGCTACGGCGCACCGACGGATGGGGGCAGCTGGCTGCTCGACGGGGGTAGTGCCGGTAATGGCGGCAACGGCGGCAACGGCGCCGCCAATTCCGGCGACGTCAACGCCCACGGCGGACCGGTCAATGGCGGCACGGGCTACGGCGGTTACGGCGGGCAGGGCGGCCAAGGCGGAGTCGGCGGTGCTGCCGCGACCGGCACAGGCGGTGACGGCAGCGGCGGCAACGGCGGGGCCGGCGGCAACGGCGGGACCAGCCTGGGCGCCCACGGCGGCAACGGCGGCTGGGCCAACGGCGGCAATGGCGGCAATGGTGGTTCCGCTGAAAGCACTACCGGTGGCAGCACCAGCGTCTGGGGAACGGACAGCAGCGGCTGGTATCCGTCCGGTACCAGTGCATCAGGCGGCAGTGCCGCCACCGCCACCGGCTCGAGTTCCGCCTCCAGCAGTGCCACCACCAACGGCGCCGGTAAGGACCAGGCCACTGCCGGGCAGACCCGCAGTGTCGCCAACGGCGGCGGCAGCTCCACCGGTGGAGCTGCGACTGCCAATTCGAACACGGCAACGGGTGGGGATGGCGCCGCCGGTGCGGCCGGTGCGCCGGCCAACGGTGCGTCGGTGGCCAGCACCGGCGGCGCCGGTGCCGAGGGTGCCGTCGGCGGCGACGGCCAGGGCGGCGCCGGTACCGGCGGCAACGGCGGCGCCGGCGGTACGGCCTACGGCGGCCAGGGCGGCCAGGGCGGCATGGGAGGAGCCGCCGCCAGCGGTCGGGTGCTGGCCGGCATTACCACCGGTAACGGCGCTGTCGGCGGCGCCGGCGGCAATGCCGTGGGCGGACCGGCAGGCACGTTCAATGTGTCCAACGGCATCGGTGGCAGCTCGTTCCGCGGGGTCAGCGGTATCACGCGCGTGAGCCAGAACAGTGCCCCCAATGCCATGGTGCAGCAGGGCACGACCGTGCAGGCCAATCTGACGGTCCACTGAAGGACCGACCTGGCGGGTGCGCCCGGGACTTCGGTCCCGGGCGCTTTCCCCGGGTTGTCGCGAAGGAGGTACAGGGCATGAACCGGCCAGGCTTTATGATCGTGGTTGCCACCGGACTCGCTCTCTGGGTCGGCGCCCCCTCGGGACGGGCGGCACCGCCGCCCGGAAATGGCGCTTCGGTGGCCGGAGAACTGGGTGCCGCGCTGCCCAACACCGCGCTGGCCGCTCACCGGGGCGGCCATGCGGTCGAGCTCAATCTGGCAAACCTGCACGCCAAGGTGTCCCAGAACAAGGCGCTGGACAACGTGACGGGCGACAACTTCGTCGGGCAGAGCGCGTTCTCGAACGCGGCCGGCTTCGATACCGTGGTTCAGAATTCGGGCAACAACGTCATCATCCAGAATTCGACCATCGTCAATCTGAAGATGCAGTAGGCGAGTGCCATGAGACAGCTGCTGCACTCGCCACGAGTCCGCCTCTGGTTGGCGGCCCTGCTGACAGGGCTGTCGCCCCTGGCGATCGGCGGAACCGTCGGTCTCGCCGGCCTGCCGGCGGGGTTCGTCTCCGTGCCCGTGCAGAGCATGCAGGCACGCAAGTTCGCCACCACCATCCACCAACGCTACGACTACAGCTGCGGTTCGGCGGCCCTGGCCACGTTGCTGACCTATCAGTATCACGACCCGGTGACGGAACTGACCGTGTTCAAGGCCATGTGGGATCACGGCAACAAGGCGGAAATCCGTCGCCTGGGCTTCTCGCTGCTGGATATCAAGCACTATCTGCAGGCCCACGGCTATCGGGCCAACGGCTACCGGGCATCGCTGGCGCGGCTCGCGAAGGTGGGCATTCCCGCCATCGTGCTGATTCGCACTCAGGGCTACAACCACTTCGTGGTCATCAAGGGGATCGAGCACGGGCGCGTGCTGGTGGGAGACCCTTCCAGCGGGCTGCGGACCGTACCCATAGCGCAATTCAAGAAAATGTGGCCAAACCGCATCCTTTTCGTCATCGACAATCACCGACGCGGCGTGGTGTTCGACGGCAAGTCGGACTGGGCGCTGGCGCCCATGGCTCCCCTGGGAACCGCGCTCGGTCCAAGCAACCTGGCCAACGTGACGCTGCTGCGTCCCGGGCCCAACCAGTTCTAGGTGTAGTGAGGAACGGCAGCCATGCACACTCGCTTCGGTCGAATCGGCGCTACGGCTCTCTCTCTCCTGGCCGGCGGGGTTGCCGGTGCGGCCGGGTTGCCGCACCCGTCCGCCGGATTCAGGGGCTGTCCCATGGTGGCCGACCATACGCTCAGACAGATGAGGGGCGGCTTCTCGGTGCCTTTCGGACCGACGACCCTGAACATCGCGTTCGCTATCCGGCGCGTGACCTACATCAACGGTGAGCTCAAAGCCATTACCCAGCTGACCATCCCGTCGTTGGCTCCGGTCATCTCGACCCGCCCGGAAATGCCGAATGTACCGTCCATATCCCTGCCGGCCGTGGCAACCACGCCGCCGGCGCCACCCCGTCTGCCGGTACCGCCGACACCGGGTTCGCCGACATCATCCGTTGCGACGTTGCCGTCACCGGCGCCAGGGTCCTCGACGCCATCCACGTCAACGCCGCCGGTGACCCCGGTGCCTGCGGTTACCGGCGACCCGCAAGCAACCCAGCGCGCCGCTACCGGTTCGGATGCAGCCGTCTCCCCACCCACGGTGGTGATGGTGGACGGGCCCATAACCACGGTCCAGAACGGTCCCGGCAACACCTCGAACCTGCTGGCGCTGCCGAATCTCAGCCGTCAGTCCTTGACGGTCATACAGAACACCCTGAACAACCAGCGCATCCGGAACGCGACGGTGATCGACACCACGGTCCGCAATATGGCGCTGTACAAGGCCCTGCAGTTGTCCTCGCAGATCGGTCAGGGCATCGCCAACTCGCTGCGCTGAGCGGACGGCGCGCCGCATCCGGCCTGCGGCCAGCATCACAGTGTTACTGGCACCCGCAGGGTCAGCTGCACGTCCGGCGTGTAACGGGTCAGCCCGGCTCCAAGGGTGAGGTTGTAATCGGTGCTCGGGCTGACCTGGTAGGAGAAGCCCATCAGCAGCGTTCCCAGCTGCGTGGTCTGGGAGCCCTGCAACGTGGTGCCGTCGACGGTGGCCTGGCCCACCACCGTGTGTTCGTAGGCCAGGCTGAGGGAGGCCTTGGCGTTCAGCGCAATCCCCATCCCGAAGTTGAGGCCGAAGGCATCGCCCGGACTGACCGTGCCGTTGATGGTCCCGTTGTGGATGTCGCGCTTGAAGTTCCACAGGTAGTTGACGCCGCCGAACAGGACCGCGGGATCGGTCGGGTAGATGACCGTGAGGCTGGGTTGCACGGCGTAGAAGCCCGAACCGGTGGGCAGGTCCTCCTGAAGCGCGTTCTGAACCCCCTGAAGGGAGCTGTACGGCACCGAGAACGGCCCTTTGCCAGTGCGGGTCTTCACCGCCAGAGCGCCGATGTAATAGGGGCTGCCGGCACCGCCGCGGTTGAACTGGTAGCGCATGCCCACCTGTACGTCGCCGACGCCGTAGCCGGTGGCCTTGAACAGGTCGTTGGCCGTGGAACCCTGCCCCAGCGGCCGGGCTTCGGTGGTCTGCTTGCGATAGACATAGGGTACCTGGGCATACAGCTCGAAGCGGTTGGTGACCCCGTAGCGGGCTGTGAGGGACGCGACCAGATTGTTCTGGTTCACGTTCTGGATGTCGATCAATCCGATGGTGATGGCGGGAACGATGGTGTACCCGATCAGGTTGACCTGGTAGTTCGACGAGTAGGAAAACTGCAGTGACGGTTCCAGTACCAGTTTCCCTTTCGGGGTCAGCACGCCCGGTTGGGACAGCACTGCGCTGACGGCCTTGGCGGGGGCCGTGTTTTCCTTGCTGGGGGCCTGGCCCACCGGTTTGGCGGGTTCGGTCGAGGCGGACCCAGCCGATTGCGATGTCTCCGTGGAAGGTGTCGTTTGTGCGGCCGCCGGGCCGGCCGCCATGGCTGCAACGACAATACCTGCACACAACAGCGGGATGGTTGGATGGATTGCCATTTTTGTTTTCTCCCTCGTTGGAGGAACACGCATAGGTCGGTGCGTTGCTATTGCCGACCGGGGGTCAGTCCGGCTCTATCTTTTTCAGCAGTCGGTACAGCGTCGAGCGCGAGATGCCGAGTTGACGGGCCGTCTCGGACATGTTGCCGTGGGTCTGCCGGAGGGTGCCGTGAATGACCTGTGCCTCGGCTCTTTCACGGGCGGTCGGAAGCGTCGTCCAGATGCGCCGGTCCGAGCGGCTGTCCAGGCCGAGATCGGCGGCGGATAGAATCCGCCGGTCGCTCATCACTACGGCGCGCTGTACGCGGTTGATGAGCTCGCGCACGTTGCCGGGCCAGGAGTGGCGCTCCATGGCATGCAGTGCCTGCCGGCTGAGCGTCGGTACGCGGACCTTTCTCTCCTGGGCGAACCGTTCCAGAAAGGTGCGGGCAAGCAGTTCGATGTCCCCTTCGCGCTCGCGCAGGGGAGGCATCGTCAGATGCAGCACGTTCAGCCGGTAGTAAAGATCTTCCCGGAATCGACCGTCCTCGACGGCCTGTTCCAGGTCGACGTGGGTGGCGGCGATCACCCGTACATCCACGGAGATCTGTCTGTTGGAACCCACCCGCTCGATGCATTTGTCCTGCAGAAAACGCAGCAGATTGACCTGCAGGTCGGGTGCCAGATCCCCGATCTCATCGAGAAACACGACGCCGCCCTCCGCATATTCGAAGCGCCCGATCTTGCGGGCATGGGCTCCGGTGAACGCCCCTTTCTCGTGTCCGAACAGCTCGGTCTGCACGAGGTGCCCGGGGAGGGCGCCGCAGTTCACGGCGGCGAACGGCCTGTCGCCGCGCCCGGAAAGGTGATGGACGGCGCGGGCGGCGAGCTCCTTACCGGTTCCGCTTTCGCCGGTGATCAGCACCGGTGCGTCGTCCCGGGCCACCTTGTCCAGAGACTGGTAGAGGGCGCGCATGGGTTCGCTCGCACCCACCATCCGGTGCTGCTGGGGATGCTGCGGGCGGCTGTGGGCCCGGTGGGCAAGCTGCCCTTTGCCGTAGGCGTGTCCGACGCTGAGCAAGAGCCTTTCGCTGTCCACCGGCAGGGTGAGGTAGTCGAAGGTCAACTCGCCGAGCATCCGGCACAGCGGCGCGGACTCCAGCAGCGTTGGCGGTACGACGGCCACCCACTGCATGTCGGCATCGGCGACCAGCAGTTCCTCAAGGCAAGCCAGGTCGTCGTGCTCGGTGCGCTCGATCAACGCCACCCCGGCATGGAACGGGCGGTCGAGTATGAGTCGCCCGGCGGTCGCGGGGTTCACGGCCTGGACAAGGCTCCAGCCACACAACCGCAGGGCCTGGGCGGGCAGCCCGGCTGTGTCCCGCGATGCCAACAGCAGGACCTCACGTTCCCGCACGTGACATGCTTGCGCCGACATGGCCACGGCCGGTCAGCGGCAGTTCGCAGTACAACACGCGGCGACGGTGGCCCGTCGTTTTCGTACGTTCCGAGTCGGAAAAATCCAGGCGATCTCACGGCTGCGAAGCACTATCGGCCGCAGCGCGGGCTGTGGCCGACCTGCATTGCCTCGGGATGCGCGATGGCCTGGAATGCGGGCCCAGTGCCGCGCGCGGCCGGAGTGGTTTAGAGCCGGAAAGGAAATGCCATCCATAGGTAGCCCCCCTGTCGGTCCCTGAGAGTCGGCCCGGAACGGCGGGATGCGCAGCTTGCGGCGCTGGCAACCTGTTTCCTTTTTCATTGCGGGTTCAGTCCCTGAGCCGCTTACTCTCGACGGGTGCGGCAGTTGACAATGGCTGGTGGTCAACTGTCAAAGTTAACATAGCAGCCGATCTTGGATGCTGAGTGAAGAGAACGTGAAATCGCGTCTGCTGCTGGTCTGCTGCGAATTGCACCAGTCTGGCTGCCTAGTGGCAGTTATCGTGCCAAAGCGCCGATTGCGCCAGCGACGGGGCCGCTACGCTCGGCGGGCTCGCCCGAATTGGGCATCCCAACCGGCGACGGGCCAAATTCCCACCGGCCGGCGGGCAGCGGTACGCGCGTGGGCGGCGCGGCGTTGGGTTCGGCCGCCTGCTGTCGCGCACCGGGGAAGGGGCTGAATCGGGTTCAGGATTCCTCCAATGCCACAGTGCTGGCGGGTCCGGTCAGGCGGGACTATTGTCTACTCAGAGCCCGGCGTCAGCGCCGGTGTGCCGCGGCGGATTCGCGCTCGTAAGCACTGGACGGATGGGCAGTTCGGGCGTAGCTTGAAGGTGAAGCAGGGAAATGCGAGGGCTGTGTACGGCAGTGCCTGGGCGCGGCTGCCGCGGGCTCTTCCGGCCCGGCCCTTGCCCCGCCGCGGATCCGCAGTTTGTGGACGATGGACTGAACAGGGCAGGAGACCGTCATGGCAATCGTGAATGAAAGCACTGAAAACATGCATGGCACCACCGACCGCTTGAGCAAGGCGGCCCATGACGCCGTCGACCGGATGGCGGAGCGCGGTGGCCACGCCGAGGAGCGCATTCGGGACGTGGGGCGCCGGGCCGCTGACCGGTCCCGGGAAACAATCGACACCATCCCCCAGTACGTGGAACGTCACCCCTACCGGGCGCTTGGTATTGCCGCCGCCGTAGGATTGGTGGTCGGCGCGCTGCTGCGTCGTTAATACTCCCGGAGACGCAGTGACGGGCGGACGGCGATTGGCGGCAGCGTGAGTGAGGACCAGACGCAGTCCGCGGGCCTGACCGAGGGTCTCAGGGCGCTGGTGTCGGCTTGGCGGCGGCTGGCCACCGACATCGTCGAACTGGCGGCGCTGGAAACCCGCCTGGCCGGCCACGCCCTGGTGTTGATGGTCGGCCTGGGGATCGCCGCCGCTTTGTTGCTGGTAACGGCGTGGCTGCTGCTGGTGGCGATGCTCACCCACTGGCTGGCCCATCATGGTCTGGGGTGGCAGGGGGCCATGTTCCTGGTCGCCGCTCTGCAGGTGCTTGTTGCCGTAATCCTTATCGTGCTGTTGCGGCGCGCCAGTCGGCGGCTGCTGTTCCCCGGGACTCGGGGGGCCTTTGCAGAGAGTGAAGATGAGTCGATTGACACGAGCGATCCGGTATCAGCGCCGGATAGTGGCGAGCGATAGGCGGGCCCTGAGGTCCCACTTCCACGCCACCCGCGCGCTGGTGCACGAGCGGGCTTCGTCGCCGTGGACGCTGCTGGCGGGTTTCGGCGGCGGCGTGGCGTTCGGGTGGCTATGCACGTCCCGCGGCACCGCGCGTCAGAGAGTGCTTTCGGCAGTTCGTATGGCGCGTCCTCTTGGCGTTTTCAGCGGCCTGTGGATACCGCTGGTGGAACTCGTTCTCAGGCGCGGCGGCAGCGGGGCCTGAGTTGGATCAGGCTGGGCCTTTACGACCCCTGTTGCGCACGGTCGGTCGGCACCCGACGCGCGGGCGTGGCTCTCATCAACAGCCGGGCAGTATCGACAGACGGTGGGGCTGATCAAGCAGGTGCCCTCCGAGAAGATAGGCCGTGGCGGACCAGGCCTGATCGAAGTGGGATTCGTGTCCGATCAACCGGCCGTGGCGCCCATCGTAGTATTCCGGCCAGCCGTCCGCGGGCAGCCGATTGCCCGCAGCTTCCATGGCTCGTTCCGCCAGTTCCCGCCGTCCGCACTTGAGCGCTGCCGCCACCAGCGGCCACAGGAGGACCGGCCAGTTGCCGCCGTTGTGGTAGGACCAGGGCCGGTTCTTGGGGTCGGCCCCGGTGATCGCCAGCCACTCGTCACCCTCCAGAGCCGGATAGCAGATCTTCACCGGCACGGCACCCACTAATGCGTCCCAGCACGCCTCGTAGAGGTTCATCAGCTGCTGGGCCTGGGCGTCGCTCGCCAATCCGAAGATGACGGCGAGCAGATTGCCCAGGGAGAACATTCGGAAGTCGATGCGTTGAGGGCCCAGATTGCCCACGAAATAACCGGCGTCGTCGGGCAGCCAGTCGCTCAGCCACAGGGGCAGAATCTGTGGGTGGACATTGAACACGTTGTCTTTGCTGTCGTCGAAGTCGTTGCCGGTGAAGCGATGAATGCCGTTCAATCGCTCCGTATCCAGCCAGTAGTAGCGGCGCACATATCCCCGCAGGACCTCGCGGCGTCTGCGGGCCCGTTCGATCAGGGCGCTGTCGGCCTGCCGGTCGTCGATCAGTTCGGTCGCCGCTTCCAGCATGGCGTAGAACAGCGACTGGATTTCCAGCGGGTGGCCGTGCACACCCATGCGTCGATCGATCATGAACGAGCCGTCGGGAACCAGCAGGGTGGGAAAGATCTCGAACGCGCTTTGCAGGCACAATCCAAGCATCATCTGCAGGGCCTGCTGCTAGTCGGGTCGACAGGCCAGCTCCCGGTCGCCGGTGCTGCGCACATAGGCGTGCAGTATGACGGCCCACCACATCATGGCGTCCACCGGCGCGACCCGCCCGACCGCGCGATCGCCGAAGTCGGCTTTCAGGGTCTGGGCCTGCTCGGGACCCGGGCTCACCCAGAAACTGGCGGGCATGACGCCGGGCTGTATGTCGTGCTCGGGCAGCTTGTGTTCCTGTTCGCGGGCTTCCACCACCGTGTCCAGGAAGTTGCGCACGATCTCGGTATCGCCATCCAACAGGTATACCAGTGCCGCCGGCACGAAGTCGCGCACGAAACACTGGCGGTAGTTGTCGCCGCGGCCGGGGCGTTCGCGGGCGGCCAGTGTACCCACGCGCTTGCCCCGGTAGCGCACTTCGCAGGCGCGGAGCAGGCTGTAGGCACTGTCGGTAGCTGAGTCATCCATGGTAGTGCTCTCCCGGTTTGTGGTGTGCGATGCCGTGTGTTCGCGCCGACGACGGACCATGGGGCGCCCGACGCAGACAAGGGACCGCGCGGGCCGCGCGCTGGAATTTTCAGCACCGGGGTGTAACCCTGTGGGGTATCCATGTCCGCCGGCCGAACGGTGTCTCCATGCGCCACCCGATCCCGCCGCTGCTGTTGGTGCCGATTCTCGCTGCCGGCGCCACCAACGGCCTGCAGGCCGCACCACTGCCGCTGGCGCAGCCGGCACCCGCTACGGCACCGGATGTGGCGAGCCGTATCGTGCGGCAACAGCGCGGCACGCCGTGGCCCGACATCGATGCTGTAAAGATCCCGCTGTATCCCGATTTCCGGGCCTTTCTCATGGGAAGACGGCGTGGTTCCCACGGGCGTTCGCGGCTTACGCTGCTGTTTGCCAGCCAGACGTCGGCCGATCGGGTGCTCGACTGGTATGCGCATCGGCTGCCTGCCTGGAAGTTGGACCGCCGGCACGGCCTTTTGGTGCCGCCCGGTTGCACTGCGGCGGGGGCCCTGCACGATCGCTGTTCGTATGTGGAAGTGCAGGACGTCGCCGGTGGTCGATGCGGGATCGCGTTTCGCTGCAGGGCGCAGGCGGCGGTCAGCTACGCGCCCGGGGGCCCCCGGCGGCGCTGAGGAGCCTCTGCACAGGTCGATCAAGTGGATGGTCGCCGGCAATAAAGGGGCGAGGAAGCGCACTTTACGACGGATCTCTCGCTTCGCGCCCGCATTCCGAGCGCCTTCTCTATGCCGTGAGCGCCGCTTCAGCGGCCTGTGCAGCGGTTCCCTGGCGCCGGGCCGCGAAGCTGTTTCTACAACATGGGGCTGTGGGGGTTTTGCGGGTCGACGCGATCGTGCATCTGGATTGCGGATTTGTGGCCCCATTTCTCCAGGTTGTCCACCCGGATGCCCACCCACCAGAGTCTTCCCACACTGTCGCTGGTATTGCCGCCCACCAGAGTCACGCCGGACTCGATCATGATGTTGCGCGCAAACTGCAACGCGCTTTCCCGGCGGCGAAAGACATGCCAGTTGACGATATGCTCCCGGGCCGGGTTTTCGTTGGGCAGCGGCGCCTCGCTGTCCAATGCCTTGTCCAGTGCCTCGATTGTCTCCTTGCTCGGAAATTGTGACATCTGCAGTTCTCCTGCCGGTTGGACGATGCTCCTCCCCACAGTCTAGTTGAGCCGACACGGCTCACCAGCACCGCGCCGGTGTGCCACCTGGACGCAGCTGGCGCGGCGGACGGTGACGGGCCGGCGGGGACCACCGGGCTTCGATTCGCTATACTGGGTCCGCCCCGACACCTGACCCATGGTTGGCCATGCAATCTTCCCACGACGATGATCAAGACCAGTTGATGTCCGGCACCTCCGCCGGTTACGAGGCACCCTGGGAACGCGCCTTCAACCGGGTGCTGAGCCCATTTGAGGAATTCATCCGCAACCAGGCCGCCGGCGGCGTCGTGCTGTTGTTCTCCGCCTTATGCGCCCTCGCACTTGCCAATTCCCCCGTGTTTCATGCCTACGAAGTGGTACTGCACACCCAGGTAGCGCTGCGTATCGGTCCGTGGGAGTTGAGCAAGTCCCTGCATCACTGGATCAACGACGGGTTGATGACCCTGTTCTTTTTTCTGGTGGGGCTGGAGATCAAGGGCGAAGTACTGGTGGGGTCCCTGGCTACCGTACGCCAGGCGGCGCTGCCGGCCATTGCGGCGGTGGGTGGTGTGCTGGCCCCGGCGCTTATCTATGCGGTCATGAATCCCGCGGGTATCGCCGCCCGGGGCTGGGGCATTCCGATGGCCACCGACATCGCTTTTGCCGTCGGTGCGCTGGTGCTGTTGGGCGGGCGCGTGCCTAAGGGCCTGATGACCTTTCTGGTGGCCTTGGCCATCGTGGACGATCTCATCGCCGTGCTGGTGATCGCGCTGTTCTACACCGAAAAGATATCGGTGCTCTATCTGGTGATCGCCGCACTGCTGTATCTGGTGCTGATGGTCTTCAATCGCGGGGGAATCCGTGCGCCGTTGCCCTATTTCATCGTCGGTACGCTGCTGTGGCTGGCCATGCTCAAATCGGGGGTGCATGCCACCATTGCCGGTGTACTGCTCGCGACCGCCATACCGGCGCGGCCGAGCTACGATCCGGACCGTTTCAGCGGTCATGTGCGCGAGCTCATGGACCGGTTCGACCAATGGGGGGAGGGCAGGAAGAGTATCCTGGCCAGTGCCGGCAAGCATTCCATCCTGCAGACCCTGGAGAACGGGGTGCATCTGGTGGAAACGCCGCTGCAGCGCCTGGAACATACGTTGCAGCGGCCGGTGGCGTTGCTCATCATGCCCATCTTCGCGCTGGCCAACGCCGGTGTCGCCCTGGAAGGGGGCCATCTGGGAGAGCTGTTCCGCGATCCGGTGGTGCTCGGGGTCACGGTCGCCCTGGTGGCGGGCAAGTTCATCGGTATAGCGGGATTCTCGTGGCTGGCGCTGCGCCTGGGTATCGGTCAATTGCCGAAAGGCACCACCTTCCAGCACCTGATCGGCGTCGGCTTGCTGGGCGGCATCGGCTTCACGATGTCCATCTTCATCAGCGAACTGGCCTTCGGGGGTTCGCCCCACGATCTGATGGCTGCCAAGACCGGCATCCTGGCCGCCTCGGTGATCGCCGGTACGTTGGGATTCTTCTGGCTACACTACGTCGGGCGCAACGCCTCGCATCGACACTGATCCCGCCGCGTGGGTGGGGTCAGCGCGGCGCCCCGCCGCTCCCGATCCCGCCCGTCAGCTGTCCATCGGATAGTCTTCGGTGGGCCGGATGTACTTCGCATAGAAGTACTCGCGCATCGTGGCGCCTTCGTCCAGCCCCGATTCCACGCCCTCCAGCGTCTCGTCCAGTCGTGCCCGGCCGCTGTTGCCGGGAGTGCCCCCCATGGCCAGCAACTCGATGTCCTGGGGTTCCATAGTCTTGGCGACGCCGTCGTGGTCGCTCAGTACCTGTTCGAGGCGCTGAGCATCGACCTTGAAATAGTCGGTGAGCTCGGGTCCGAACTCCAGGAACACGCGGATCAGGTCCTCCGTGCTGGCAGTATCGCTGTGCAGGGGGGCAAGCCCGTCCAGCGCGCGTTTGATCGCGAACCGGAACACGTCGGATTCCGCGACCCCGAGGCGATCGGCCACGGTCTTCACTTTCCTGCGGTCAGCAACGCTGAGCCGCATCGAGACGATCTTTTTCTTGTCGTCGTTCATGGGCGTTGTCCCCTAGCCGTCGAACTGTTGTTGTTGAGCCGAAGAGCGGGCGAGGGCATAGGGTAGCGAGCCTGTATGACAAAACGATAACAAGGGCTACCAAGCGCGACTGTCGTTGACTCGGTGTGAATGCCGGCGGTGGGGCAACTGCCCATCGGTTGGAAGCGGTGAGGGAACAGGGCCCTGGCTCCCCGTAATACGGAGTGGAGCACAAGACACGGAACTATAGAAAGAGTTAATCAATCCTTCACGGTGACGTCCCATTGCACTTCGATGTTCCGCTGGAAGACCTCGGTACCCCCTTTGCGGTGACTCTTGGCCCGGTACAACGCCGTGTCAGCGCCCTGCAACAGCTCCTCCGCGTGCTGCGCCGTACCGGGGTTGAGAGCAACGCCGATACTGGCAGGGATTGAACGCAACTGGTTCTCCAGAGCCATTGGGCGTTCCAGGGCAGCGTGGATCCGATCACACACCTGAAGCGCGTCATCCATTCCGGCGATACCTTCCAGCAGCACGCTGAATTCGTCACCGCCGAAGCGGGCGAGCGTGTCTTCCGGGCGCAGGCAGCTCTGAATGCGTCGCGCCGCCTCCACCAGGTATCGGTCGCCGGCAAAATGCCCCAGGTCGTCATTGATGCGTTTGAATCCGTCCAGATCGATCATGAGCACTGCGTAGCCGGTCTTGTGGCGCTGCTCGCGGGCCATGACATGCTCGATGCGGTCCATGAACAGCCGGCGGTTGGCCGCCCCCGTCAGGTTGTCGTGGCTGGCGTCGTATTCAAGCCGTGCCTGCAGTTCCCTGCGTTCCGTGACGTCATGGGCTACGGTGAGTGCGCCGATGATCTGGCCGTCATGGCGTATGGGCGTTACCGTGATGGACACGAACAGGCGTCGCCCGTCTTTCCCCATCCGCTCGGTGTCGTGACGGCGGACCTCCTCGCCTCCGAGCAGGCGCTGGAGGATCGCGATGCCTTCACCCCGGCGCTCGGGAGGGATGATGATCTCCACCGACTCGCCGATGACCTCTTCGGCACGATAGCCATAGAGCCTTTCGGCGCCTGTATTCCAACTCGTTATCCTGCCCTGGAGATCTTTGCCGAGAATCGCCTCCTGGGAGGAATCCAGCACGGCGGCCAGTCGGGAACGATCCAGCTCGGCCTGCTTGCGGTCGGTGATATCGACGTTCACCGCCACGGCGCCCAAGGCCTGGTTGTCGTCGTCGAAGAACGGCAATGCGTAATTCAGGATGGTTTTGCGCACCCCGGCGAACGTCTCGATGTCGATCTCCTCGTCCCGACAGGTTTCGCCGTGGCGCAGCGCGCGGGCCATGGCCCATTCGTCTTCGCCGATCGGTTCGCCCGTCGCACTCCATCGAGCCCGAAACACGCCGTAGCGCTCCGGTCCCAACGGGGCGTCGTCCCTGTCCCAGTCCCAGATCTTTCGACCGGCGGCGTTGCTCTCCACGATCACACCCTGCCGGTCGGCGATGTATACGCCCACCGGCAGAGCGTCCAGTACCGCCCGCAGTCGGCGACGTTCCTGCTCGGCGTTGTCCATCTCCCGGTTCAGGGCGTCCGCCACGCTGCGCAATTCGGTAATATCCCGGAACGAGGTCACCACTTGCCGCGGCCCGTCGGCGCCCTGGCCGAACAGCGGTTGGGTGTTTACCAGTATCCAGGCTTCGCTTCCGTCGGGCCGGTCCACGCCCATGACGACATTGTGGCTTGGCTCGCCGGTACGCAGGGTGAGGGCTGCGGGATGTTCCTCCGGCGGCCAGCGGGACCCGTCCTGGCGTTTTACGGTCCACGCGCGACCCTGGCTTGAGCGACGCCGCAGTTCCTCGGCAGAGTATCCGAGCAGTTGCTGGGCGCTGCGGTTGCTGTGCAGGATGGTGCCGTCGACGTCCTGGATGACTATCCCTTCGGCAAGCTCGTTGGTGACGCTGCGCCACCAGGCCGCTTCCTCGCGTATCTGCATCCGTTCGCGGAACCTGGCTATGAGCCCGGCCAGTTCCTCGGCCAGCAGCTCGAAGAAATCCCTGGCCATCCTGTAGGAATCGGCCTGCTCCTCCCGGTTGCGGTCCGAGTCCAGATGCAACTCCAGCGTGTCGTGGCGGCCATCGGCGACGGTCACCGGATGGGCCCAGAGGGTGTCCGACTGCTGGAATTCAAAACACCGGAAGGTCCGATCACCGAGTGTCAACTGCGCACCTGTCGCGCCGAACGCGCGGAAGCCGGTGGGAAGCATTTCCACCACCGTCTGCAACGCTTCCTCAAGATTCGACGAATCCCTTTCGAATGCTTCGAGAATCGCGAGCAGACAACATACATGCTGGAGACAGGACGCCAGGGGAGTGAACGGAGCAGGCTCGGCCGGTGTGTACCCGCCCTCGACGGCACGCTGCAGAACTCGCCCCAGGGTGTCGGGATTCACGATCGTGTGCCGGAGAGGGGCGCCCGCGCCCGATGGGTGTACGGCGCCCGGGTTGGCGTTACGCGTTGTTGACGGCGTTGACGAGTGGCCGTTGGGGCCCGGGAGAAGCGGGGACGGTTTCGGTCCATGAAGAAATTTCACCTCCTGATATCCCGACTGCCGACTACGGCAGTAACGATCCTGAACGCTGAACATATCGTTAAAGAATAGCGTAGCGCCGGAGGTCGGCAATAACAGTCGAGAAAGTCTCATTGGTGCAGACGCGTTGTGCCAACGTGGTTGTCGCCGTGAAACGACAACACAATTTCCCGCGCTTGAGGCGGATGCACGAACGACGTCCGTGCGCCGTCGTTCATCGGCAACAAACGGCCAGCGCCTTTGGTCCTGAAAGCACTGGTGTGGCGGGAACCGAGTGCCTGGCATGAGGATTGCTCCGCGGAGCGAACCGCCGGCTACAACCAACCCGGCGGGGGCACGCGCGTGCGGCGAGTGGCGGTGCGACCTCAGAAATGTCGGCCGGCGGAACGACTTGTCGTGCGCAGTGGACTCCGAGGTCGATCCTGGACGCCAACGGAGACGGGCCGTTGGTCATTAGAATGCTACAAGGAACATTGGAGGTTCTTCATGAAACTGAAACATATCGCCATTGGATCCGCTCTCTCGGTGTTGATGACGACACCGGCTTTCGCGACACAGGCCGGCACCGCGCCTACATCGCAGAATTCCATGAAGACGCAATCGTCGTCCCAGGAAAGTTCGATGCACCCGGGTGTCAAGGCCGTTCAGAAGAAGCTCAAGGGCCAGGGCTACAACATCGGCAGCGTGGACGGCCTGTGGGGTTCGCGGTCGGAAAACGCGCTCAAGAAGTTTCAGCGGGCGAACAGCCTGAAAACCACAGGCACCCTGAATCACAAGACGGCCAACGCCCTCGGTGTCAGCAGCAGCCAGTTCGCGGCCTTTGAAGCCGAGGTGGGGAAGTCTTCCGCCCGTCAGCAGAATTCTCCGGGTATGAAGGGCGGCAATTCCACGGGCAACGGCGCTTCCATGAATGGAAGCGGCAGCATGGGTAGCGGGAGTTCCATGAATGGAAGCGGCTCAATGAGCGGTGGTCATGGCATGGCCGGCAGCAAGCCCATGGGCGGCAGCAATTCCACAGGGAGCGGCAAGTACTAGGGCCTGTCAGCACCATAGAGATCACTGCTGTTGGTGGCCTGCTGGGCTTCCCTTCAAACTGCGTGGCCGTCGGTGGTGCGCAGCAATGTGGGTGCAGTGCAATTTGGCAGTGCAGGTCCCGGAGCGGCCGGAGCCGACGCTGCCGTCGATCGGTGCCGATGGGCACAAACCGGCAGGCGGCAGCGCGGCCTCAGTTGCGCCAGAAGGCCGGGCTGAGCAGGACCAGGATGGTGAAGATCTCCAGCCGGCCCAGCAGCATGGCAATCACAGAAATGATCTTGGCGGTGTCATTGAGGCTGTGGAAGTTGCTGGCGACCTTTCCCAGGCCCGGACCGAGGTTGTTCATGCAGGTGGCAATGGCCGAGAAGGCCGTGACCTGATCGACACCGGTACTGATCATGGCGAGCATCAGTACGGCGAAAGCGGCTACGTACGCCGAGAAGAAGGCCCACACGGCGGCCATGGTGCGCTCGGGAACCGTGCGTCCTCCCAGTTTGACCTGCATGATGGCATTGGGGTGTACCAGGCGGGTGATCTCGCGGGTGGCCTGCTTGCCCAGCAGCAGCACGCGGATCACCTTCATGCCACCGGCGGTGGAGCCGGCGCAGCCGCCGATGAAGCTGCTGAGTATCAGCAGCACCGGCAGGGAAAGGGGCCAGAGGGAAAAATTGGCGGTGGTGAAGCCGGTACTGGTGATCACCGAGATCACCTGGAACGCGGCGTAGCGCAGATCCGTCCACACGCTCCCGTAGTAGCCGGTCAATGCCAGCCCCAGGGTTATGAGGGTAATGGCTACGGCCACCACCAGCAGAAATGTGCGCACCTCAGGGTCGGTGAAGTAGTGCAGGGGGTTGCGGCCCCTCCAGACCATGAAATGCACGGTGAAATTCATGCCGCCGGCGAGCATGAACACGTCTGCAATGGCCTCGATGGCGGGACTGTTGTAGTAGCCGATGCTGGCGTCGTGCATGGAAAAGCCGCCGGTGGACAGGGTGGAGAAGCTGTTGCCGATGGCGTCGAACGGCTTCATGCCCGCCAGCCAGTAGGCAAAGGCACAGGCGGCGGTCAACGCGAAGTAGATCAACCAAAGCGCCCGCGAGGTGTGGGCGATGCGGGGCGTGATCTTTTCGTCCTTCATGGGCCCCGGGGTCTCGGCCCGGTACAACTGCATACCGCCGACCCCCAGCATGGGCAGCACCGCGACCGCAAGCACCACCACACCCATGCCGCCCAGCAGCTGGATCTGCTGGCGGTGATAGAGGATGGAGGGCGGCAGATCGTCGATGTGCTGTATGACCGTCGCCCCGGTGGTGGTGAATCCCGAGACCGACTCGAACAGCGAGTCCACGAAGGACAGGTGGGCGCCGAACATGAACGGCAGCGCGCCCAGGCATCCGAGCACCACCCAGAACAGGGCGACGATGATGAAACCGTCCTTGGTGCGCAGTTCGGCATGCCGATGGCGGGTGGGCAGCCACAGGGCCAGACCCAGCGCCGCGATCACCAGGATACTGGCCAGAAAATGCTGGGCCTCGCCGTCGTGGTACCAGAGGGATACGCCCAGGGGCGGCAGCATGCTGGCGCCGAAGATGAGCACCAGCAGGCCCAGGATGCGGGCGATGGCGGCATAGCGCATCAGCGATACTCTGCCCGGAGCGGCCGGGACGCCGCGGTTAGTGCGCAGTCAGGGGGCCGGGTGTGGGCGGCGCAGCGCGCGCCGCGGCCGTTGGAGTCGGAATTGACCGTCACGGGATTCTTCATACACAGACAGCACGCCGGCGGGCGGGACTCGCCTCAACAGCCGTAGGTTGTCGCTTGTTCGCCGTGCGAGCATTCCCGCAACGGTCCGTGGGCTGGCGTATTCTTGCACGCGAAGCTGCAAATCGCCAGTTGCCGGCGCGCGCCGGCGCAAACCACCCCGCTTCCTGCCAACCCGGTTGCGATGGCCGTGAGAATGCCCCCAGGAGCGCCCCAGTGGCCGCATGGCGGCCTGCCCCCTCAGAGGGCGTGCGCCTTGGGCGTGGCCGAGAATTCCCCGCCGGGGCGGGCTGCTTGCCGAACCACGGCAGCTGTTAGAATGTCGCGGAGCCAACATTGCCACCGCCCCGTCAACGTGGTGGGCAACGGTCCCGATACCCATGCGTGCAGCCAGCCGTGACTCGAGTTCGATTGCCGTGACGACGCCACCACCGGGGCGCCGTCTCGCAGTGGCCCCCATGATGGACTGGACCGATCGTCACTGCCGGTACTTTCTGCGCCTGATTTCCCGACATACGTGGTTGTACACGGAAATGGTGACCAGCGGGGCGGTCCTGCACGGCGACCGGCGCAAACTGCTGGCGTTCGACCCCCTCGAGCATCCCGTCGCTCTGCAACTGGGTGGCAGCGAGCCCGACGAGCTGGCCGAGGCCGCCCGCATCGGCGCCGGTTTCGGCTACGACGAAATCAACCTGAATGTGGGCTGTCCCAGTGACCGGGTCCAGTCCGGGCGTTTCGGCGCCTGCCTGATGCTGGAGCCCGCACGGGTGGCGGAGGCCGTGGCCGCCATGGCCGAGGCGGTGACGGTGCCGGTGACCGTGAAGACACGCATCGGGGTGGACGAGCACGATTCCTATGAGGCCCTGTGCCGGTTCGTGGAGGCGGTCGCCGATGCCGGTTGCCGCACGCTCATTGTCCATGCCCGCAAGGCCTGGCTGCAGGGCCTGAGCCCCAAGGAGAATCGGGAGGTGCCGCCCCTGCGGTATGACGTGGTGTACCGTCTGAAGGCCGATTTTCCCACACTGGAGATCGTCGTGAACGGTGGGGTCCACGGTCTGGACGAAGCGTGCCGGCATCTGGAGCATGTGGACGGCGTCATGGTCGGCCGCCAGGCCTACCACAATCCATACCTGCTGGCGGCGGCCGACAACCGCATCTTCGGCGATTCCACGCCGCCGCGGTCTCGGGAGGAGGTGGTGTCGGCCCTGCTGCCCTATCTGGAACGGCAGTTGGCCGATGGCGTCCCTCTTCAGCGCATCACCCGCCACATCCTGGGACTGTTTCAGGGCGTGCCGGGGGCCCGCGCCTGGCGCCGGACTCTGAGCGAGCAGGCCCATCGCCCGGACGCCGATGTGGGGGTGGTGCGCGCGGCGCTGGCCCGGCTGCGTGCTGTTGCGGCATAAGCGGGGTTCGGATGGTCGTCCCGGACTGCATTGGTCGGGACGCTCTGTGGCGGCCGCGGGTGCGGTGGTGTGCCCGAGCACTGGCGGATAACGAATACCGCCCGCGCCGGTTGCGGCCCGGGCGAAGTGCCCTTGGCGGATAGTGCCGGTGACGGCGGGGTGGGGGCCGGTGGCAGACGATAGGGAACGGCCCGCAGGCGGGGCGAAGGGGAAACGGGTCGCGGTGGCCCTGCTGCTGGCGGCTTTCGTGATTGCCGCTGTGCTGCTGCGGGGCCATGTGGACGGCGCGGCGGTGCGCCGGTGGTTGGACAGCGCCGGTTGGTGGGGACCGCTGGCCTTCATGGCCGCCTACGCGGCCGCGACCGTGGCCTTCTTCCCGGGTTCGGTGCTGACGCTGGCGGGCGGCGCCCTGTTCGGCCCGCTATGGGGCACGTTCTACAGTCTGACCGGTGCGACAGCCGGGGCGACCGGTGCGTTCGTGGTGGCGCGCTATCTGGCGTCGGACTGGGTCGCCCGCCGCAGCGGCGGCAGGTTGGCCCGCCTGCTGGAAGGTGTGGATGCCGAGGGCTGGCGCTTCGTGGCCTTTGTGAGGCTGGTGCCGCTGTTCCCTTTCAATCTGCTCAATTTCGCGTTGGGATTGACGCGCATTCGCCTGCTTCACTACGTGATCGCTTCGTACATCGCCATGCTGCCCGGCGCACTGGCTTACAGTTATCTCGGGTACGTCGGGCGTGAGGCCCTGGGCGGCGGCTCGGGGCTTATCCAGAAGGGCCTGCTGGCGCTGGCCCTGCTGGCGAGCGCGGCATTTCTGCCTCGGTTCCTGATGCGTCTGCGCCGTAATCGCTGAGCGGGCCGAATTGGGACGGGGCGTGGTGAGCTGCAGGTATCGCGTGCTACCGTGATATTCGCGCGCTGCATCCCCGGCGCAGAGGACCAACATCATGCATGCCACTCTGCCGTTGCTGAAGGACACGGATTTTCCGCCCCTGCGGCGAGCCGCGCTGGAAACGGTGCAGGTGAACATGGGCTATCGCTGCAACCAGTCGTGCCTGCACTGCCACGTGAACGCCGGACCCGGCCGTACCGAGATGATGGAACGGGAGACGGTGGACGAGGTACTGGCGTACCTGCGGGCGAGTGGGGCAAGCACGCTGGATATCACCGGGGGCGCTCCGGAGCTCAATCCCCATTTCCGTTACCTGGTGGAGCGGGCCAGCGGGCAGGGCGTGCATGTCATGGACCGCTGCAACCTCACCGTGCTGAACGAGCCCGGGCAACAGGACCTGGCAGGGTTCCTCGCGGCACACAGGGTGGAAGTGGTGGCTTCACTGCCCTGTTATCTGCCCGAAAACGTCGACGGCCAGCGCGGCACGGGCGTCTACGACGGCAGTATCCAGGCGCTGCGGCAGCTCAATGGGCTGGGCTACGGGCGCGCCGATTCCGGCTTGGTCCTGAACCTGGTCTACAATCCTGTCGGCCCCGATCTGCCGCCGCCCCAGGCGGCCCTGGAAGCGGACTACAGGCGCCACCTGCGCAGCCGCTACGGCATCGCGTTCAATCATCTGTTCACCCTGACCAACATGCCCATCCAGCGCTTCGGCAGCATGTTGGTCTCCAAAGGCCAGTTCAATACCTACATGGAGCGCCTGCGCACGGCGTACTGTCCGGACAATCTGCAACGGGTGATGTGCCGCACCCTTATCAGCATCGACTGGCAAGGCTACGTCTACGACTGTGACTTCAACCAGATGCTCGGCATGGGCAAGCCGTCGGGCGACCGGGGGGCGGTGCGGCTGGCCGATCTGATGGACACGGACCTGCGCGGTCATCCCATTGCGGTGGCCGATCACTGTTATGGCTGCACCGCCGGGCAGGGGTCCAGTTGCGGCGGTGCGTTGTAGAGTCCGGGAGCATCGAGGGACTCGCCGATGACGCTGCCCAACCGATTGTCGGTCATTGTTCCCGCCCTCAACGAAGCCGCCGGCATCGGTCAGACTCTCGCCGGCCTTCAGCCGCTGAGAACTCGAGGCCACGAGGTGCTTGTGGTGGACGGTGGCAGCACGGACGGAACCGTCGAGCGTGCGGCAGGGCGGGCGGACCGGGTACTGGACGGGCCCCGGGGACGGGCGCATCAGATGGCGGCAGGCGCCGCTGCCGCCGGAGGCACGATCCTGTGGTTCGTTCATGCCGACACCGTGGTGCCGCCCGATGCCGATCTGGCGTTGTTGTCGGCACTGGTGCGGAGTCGCTGTCGCTGGGGCCGCTTCGATGTAACGCTGGCGGGACGGCATCCGCTGCTGCCGGTAGTGGCGGCGGCCATGAATTGGCGTTCGCGCCTCACCGGCATCGCGACCGGCGACCAGGGTCTGTTCGTCACGCGCGCGCTTTACGATGCGGTGGGCGGGTTTCCGGACCTGCCGTTGATGGAGGACATCGCGTTGAGCCGACGCTTGAAAGCCCACGGGCCGCCGGCATGTCTTCGCACACGCCTGCTCACTTCCGGGCGGCGCTGGGAGCGCGACGGCGCTGTCCGCACCATAGCACTGATGTGGAGGCTGCGCCTGGCCTATGCCCTAGGGGCGGACCCTGCTGTGCTGGCGCATCGCTACCATGGTTGACGGCTTGGCCTTTCCGGACGCCCGGCTGCTGGTGTTCTCCAAGGCACCCGTTCCCGGCCAGGTGAAGACCCGGCTGATGCCGGTGCTGGGCGCCGAAGGTTGTGCGCGTCTGCAGCGCCGGCTGGTGTCTCGAACGCTGGAAACGGCTGTCTCGGGCTCGCTGTGCCCGGTGGAGTTGTGGTGCACGGACGGCGCCGATCCGTTCCTTCGGGAGTGCGCCGACCACTATGGCATCAGCATTCACCAGCAGGGCGATGGGGACCTGGGTGCACGCATGTTCCGCGCGCTGCAGTACGGGTTGCAGCGGGCACGCTATGCGGTGCTCTTGGGGACGGACTGCCCGGCGGCCACCAGCGGGGATCTGGCCGACGCTCTTGCCGCCCTGGGCGCGGGTCGGGATGTCGTACTGGGCCCGGTGGAAGACGGCGGTTACTGGCTCATAGGCGGGCGACGCATCGACCGACACCTGTTCGATGCCATGCCTTGGGGCAGCGAACGGATCATGGCGCTTACCCGTGCGCGTTTGCGGGATCTGCAATGGCGTTGGGAGGAACTGCCCCTGTCCTGGGATCTGGATCGCCCGGAAGACCTCTGTCGATGGGACGATGGAGCCTCAGCCACGGGGTGCGGGCACCGGTCGACGGGAAAGAAATAGGGTCTCGACCGTCCAAGCGTTCATTGGGGTGCCGGTTTCCCCCACAGATTGGGGAGCAAGGCATTGGCGTAGCCGGAGACGAACGCCTTCACCTCGCCCGTGTCCGGCACGAACACGTGTCGGGGCACGGCGCCGATATCGGCCCCATAAACATGGATGCTGATGGATACCCGGTCGTCGAAGGCATTTTTCACCGAATGGATGTCGCCGATGGAAGGCGACACGGCGTCCACCTGCCCCTCGGACAGCGTGGTGGTGCCCAGTCGGCGCAAGGGCCCGTCGGGGGTTTGTTCGAACGACTCGCAGATCTCGGCGCCGCGTAGTATGCCTACCAGTCCCCAGATGGTGTGGTCGTGCACGGGCGTGGACTGGCCCGGCCCCCACACGAAGCTGACCACGGAGAAACGTTCCAGCGGGTCGCAATAGAGCAGGTATTGGCGGTAATAGGTGGGATCGGGTTGCGCGAAGGCTTCCGGGAGCCAGTCGTCGTAGCGCACCAGATCGCCCAGCAGTTCCCGCCCGCCGGCCAGAATGGCGGGCTCGTCGGCGCCGGCCTGGGAGGTCAGCAAGGTCATCTGCCGGACGAATTCCCGCAATCTCGCCGTACCGCTCATGATGGATGCTCCGTGACGGGGTGGTGCCGGCCGCCCGGGGATCGGTGTCCCTTTGGTATCGGTGGCATGCCGGCGGCAGTTGCGGGTCCGTGCCTTCCACTACTGGCGTAGCAGGGCCCACTTGTCGTGCCGCGTCTCCAGCCGCTGGAAAAGTCTGCGCCGGTCGCCGAGCCCTTTCCAACAATGCAGGTACTTCGTGTCTCACTATAGCGCAACGGCCGCCCGGACAGCGCCGTCCGACATGGACCACTAGGCCGGCGGTGCCAGCGGCTTGAAGCGGGCATCGCCATCCCGGGCGACCTGGGGCACCAGATCCACTTCCCAGGTGAGGTACCCCTGCATGGCGGCAGGGTCCGCTTCCGGGTGCTCGTAGGGCTTGTACCAGAGATCGTCCGCTTGGCAGGTGGGTCGTTCCATGCCAGTGGCAATGGGCAGGCCCGCGCCGAGCCAGGCTCGCGTGCCGCCGTCCAGCACCCGCACGGACAGTGCGGGCCGCTGGGCGGCGGCCTCGGGAGCGGCCAGCCGGGCGAGGGTGGCGTCCGGCGACGTCAATACCAGCCGGTCCACGGGCGGCAGCGCCGCCAGTGCCTCATCCAGGCGCGCCCGCACCCCCCACCAGGCAGCGGGGATATGCGCCGCCTGGTACTCGGCGCTGGTGCCCAAATCGAGAACCGCGGTGTCGCCATCGGTCAGGGCCTGCTGCAGCTCCCGGGCGCTGACGGTGGCCGTCGCTTCCAGGCCCAGGACTGTGGATGAGCGCAGCCCCTGCACCAGCGTGTGTTCGCCGATGCCTCCGGCCAGCACGTAGACTTCCCGCCACCCCAGCTGGCGCAGCCAGGAGGCGGTCATCAATGCCCGCACCTCCGTATCGTCCACCAGTACCAGCCGGGCATTCAGCACACCCACGTACTCGTCGGTGGCCTGCACCAGCTGGCCGCCCGGCGCGCTGCGGCTGCCGGGCAGGTGACCCGCCTCGAATTCCTCGGGACTGCGGACATCGAACACGAAGGCGGTGCGCGTCGGTGATTCCGCCTGCCAGGCCGCCAGCCGCGCGTGGTCGATGCTTTCCACCCCGGTCCGTTGTGCGACCTGGCGGGCCGCGGCCAGTCCCCGGCTTTGCGCTGTCGGTGAAGGGGGCGGGGCGGCCCGTTGCCCACCGTGTTCCAGGTCGAAGCCCGCCAGACGCCAGCCCATGGTGCCGCCTTTGAGGGCGGCCACCGGATTGGGAATGCCGGCGTTGATCAGGGACTGGGCGCCGATGATGCTGCGGGTACGTCCGGCGCAGTTCACCACCACCAGCGTCCGGGGGTCGGGGGCCAGATCATGGACCCGATAGACCAGCTCCGCGCCCGGCGTATCGATGCCCCCGGGAATATGCATGCGGCGGTATTCTTCCATGGGGCGGGCGTCGAGGATCACCAGCGGGTTGCCGGCCTGCAGGCGGGCATCGAGTTCTTGCGGCGTGAGCAGAGGCGTGTGGCAGGTCTGTTCGACAACTTCGCCGAACGCCTTGCTGGGGACATTGACGCCGGAGAACAGTTCGAATCCGGCGGCGCGCCAACCCTCGATGCCACGCTCCAGCACCGCCACGTCCCTGTATCCCAATCCCTGCAGCCGGGCCGCTGCACGGAGGGCCAGACGGCCTTGCCCGCCGTCCATGACCACCGTGGGCGTGCCGCGCCGCGGCACCAGGTCGTCGATCAGCAGTTCCAGCCGACTGAGGGGAACGCAGCAGGCGAACAACAGGTGCTCGGCGGAGAACGGACCCTGTTCGCGTACGTCGATGAGCGCCAGTTCGTCGCTCGCGCGCAGCAGGTCCTTGAGACGGTGCGCAGTGATGCTTCGCGCGGCGGGCTTTGGTTGGGCCATGGCTGTCTTCGTCCCCGGCAGGCGGGATGCTCGCGGTGGGCAGCAGCATAATTAGCGGTTCCCCCGAACGCAACGGAGCGGAGCACGAGCGTAGAACCTGCCGTGTCCGGCAAGGGCAGAGGCGCTGCCAACGTTGCGCCGACCTGCAGGCGGCCGGTCCCGGTGGCGCGTGGACCTGACGGTGGTCCGCGGCTGCAGGCTGACCGAAGTCGGGCTGACGGCGCTGCGTCGGTGACGCCGTCCGGGGGCGAGAGCGGGACCCTCAAGCGGGTGCTTGAAGCGGTTGTTTGAATCCTCTACCATCCCTTCCACGTTCCAGCCCCCAGACAGCCCGTGACAGAACCCGGTCCCAATGTCCGCCAGCGCCTGATAGAGGCGGCCATGGGTGTATTTGCCGAGAAGGGCTATTCCCGCGCGTCCACGCGGGAAATCTGCCGGCTGGCGGGGGCCAATGCGGCTGCGATTCATTACTACTTCGGTGACAAGGCGACGCTGTACAGGGAGGTGTTTCGGCCCCCCGAATACGTCACCGAGGTGCCCGAAGCACTCAGCGCGCCGGACGCCACGCTGCGTGAAGGTCTGGAGGCCTTTTTCAGGCCGCTCACGCGCCTGTTGACCGAGTCCTGCATGGCACCGCACCAGCACATGCTGCTGGTGCGCGAGCAGGTCCAGCCCACCGGCCTGTTGAACGAGCGGCGGGTTGATTTCTTTCGGCCGCGCCACGAACAGGTATGCCGGTTCCTGTGTCGGCACTGCGGTGCCGAGGAGCCCGACGAGGCGATCGAGCACCTCGCCATCAGCCTGGCCGGGATGGCGCTGGTGTTCTTCATGAAGCGCGACTACGTGGAAGCCTTTGCGCCCGGGCTGTTGAGCGATGGTCCGGCGTTGACGGCGACCTTGGACCGGCTGACCGACTACGGCGTCACCCTGGTCGAGGCCGAAGCCCGCCGGCGTCGGACCGGCTCATGAAATCGGTGGGCGGTCCGTGATGGACAGCGGCGAGAAATACAAAAACGGGGTAGCCGTCCTTGACGGCACTGTTATGAATTGGGGCGACGGCCTGCCCGCGGCGAACGCATTTTGCGGCTGCGCGGTTGGCCGATGGCTGTCACGGGCGCTTGCCGGCGCCGAAGCCATCGTCCCGGTGGAACACTCCTGAGGAGCTCAGCTCATGGCTTCGCGTAAGACCCGTCTCACCGTACGCATCGTGATCATGTTGCTGTTCGTAGGTATCGTCTACGGCGGGGCGATCGGATTCAACCGCTTTGTCGGTTCCATGATCCGCAAGGCCATGGCGTCGGCGCCGCCGCCCACCGTCAGCGTTTCCATCGCCAAAGCCGAGACCCGCACCTGGCACGAGCAGCTGCATGCGGTGGCGAGCCTCAAGGCGGTCCAGGGTACCACCCTGACCACCCAGACGGCCGGCACGGTGATCGGCCTGCATTTCCATTCCGGAGAGGACGTCAAGGCCGGTACGCTCCTGGTGCAGCTCAATGACAATGTGGCCCGCGCCCAACTGGCGGCCGACAAGGCCAAGTTGCTCAATGCCCGCCAGCAACTGCAGCGCCAGCGCAAACTCTACGCCAGGCAGGCGACCAGCCAGTCCCAGCTGCAGTCGGCGGAGGCCGCCTTCGGAGAAGCCCAGGCCGCCGTGCAGGCCGACGAGGCGGCGCTCACCAACCTGCAGGTGCGTGCGCCCTTCACGGGGCATCTGGGCATACGGCAGGTGAGCCTCGGCCAGTATGTCTCGCCGGGCACCAGCGTCGTCGACATCCACCAGTGGAAACCCCTGCTGGTGGAGTTTCAGATTCCCCAGCGGGACCAGGCGCGGATCGCTGTGGGCAACGACGTGAACCTGACTGTGACGGGCATGGAGGGACACGACTTCCAGGGCAAGATCACGTCCCTGGGTTCGTCCCTGAACAATGGCACCCGCAGTCTGGGTGTGCAGGCGACGGTTCCCAATGCCCATAGCCTGCTGCGGCCTGGCATGTTCGGCGAGGTGACGGTGCAGCTGGCGGCCCAGAACAAGGTGGTGGCCGTGCCGCAGACCGCCATTTCCTACAGCACCTACGGCGAATACGTCTACGTCATCAAGCATTCCAAGAACGGCACCGTCGCCGAGCAGCGTGTGGTGCAGACCGGCAGCCGGCGCAATGAGCTGGTTGCGGTGAGCGAAGGTCTGAAAGCGGGCGAGGAAGTGGTGACCGCCGGCCAGGTCAATCTGTATTCGGGGGCCCATGTAAAGATCAAACCGCCGTCGAAGGCTCTCAGTGAAGCGGGCTCACAGCAGCCGGGGAGCTGATCCATGGCCAAGCATCTGACAAATTCCCGCTGGACGGACATATTCGTCCGCCGCCCGGTGCTGGCCGTCACCCTGGCGACGGTGGTGGTGGTGCTGGGCGCTTTCGGCATCAGCAAGATGACCATTCGGGAGTATCCCAAGCTCACTACCACCGTGATCACGGTGGGCACTTCCTACCCGGGCGCCAGCCCGCAGACCGTGCAGAGCTACATTACCCAGCCGCTGAGCCGGGTGTTGGGCAGCGTGCCGCACCTCGATTACATGACCTCCAGCAGCAGTCAGGGGGTTTCCACCATCACGTTGTACATGAAGCTCAACGCCAACTCCGAGGAGGCGCTGACCAACACGCTGACGCAGATCAAGCAGGTCGAGAGCCTGCTTCCCAAGAACAGTTTTCCGCCGGTGGTGAATTCCTCCTCGGGCAGCCGCACGGCGTTGATGTACATCGCCTTCTCCAGTCCGGGCGGGCAGATGAGCATTCCGCAGATCGTCGACTACGTGGTGCGCAACGCCCAGCCGCTGCTGCAGACGGTGTCGGGGGTGTCCCAGGCCCAGGTGGTCCCGGTGGGCGCCTCGGGGGGCAACGGCAACAACCAGGCGGTGCGCGTCTGGCTCAATCCCCAGGAGATGGCTGCCAGGGGTATCACGCCCGCCGATGTGGAGCGGGCGCTGGCTTCCCAGAACGTGGTGGCGGCCACCGGCAAGACCGAGGGCAATCTCATTTCGGTGCCGCTGACCAGCAACATGGAGATGACGTCGGCGAAGGGCTTCCGCAAGCTGGTGGTGAAGACGGTGAACGGAACGCCCATCTACCTGCAGGACGTGGCCAAGGTAGAGATCGGCGCCGAAAGCTATGTGTCCAAGTTCTACTTCGACGGCCATCCCGCGGTGGCCATCGGCATTCAGACCACGCCTTCTGCCAATGACCTGCAGGTTGCACTGGGGGTCAATCGCAAGATTCAGGAGCTCAAACAGCGGCTGCCTCCCGGTATGGAGGTGGGCCTGCCGTACAACGGCGCCAACTTCATCCATACCGCCATCGACGAAGTGGCCACCACCATCGGCATCACCCTCGGCGTTGTGGTGCTGGTGATCTTCCTGTTCCTCGGGTCGTTACGGGCACTGGTCGTGCCCATGGTGGCCATCCCCCTGTCCCTGGTGGGGGCGGGGTTCTTCATGTACATGGCGGGGTACTCGCTCAATCTTCTCACTCTGCTCGCCTTCGTGCTCGCCATCGGGCTGGTGGTGGACGATGCCATCGTGATGGTGGAGAACGTCCACAGGCACGTGGACGAAGGTCGGTCGGGCTTTCAGGCGGCGGTCATTTCAGCGCGCGAGCTCACCCTGCCCATCATAGTGATGTCCACCACCCTGATCGCGGTCTACCTGCCGGTGGCATTCGGCGGGGGGCTCACGGGCGCCCTGTTCACCGAGTTCGCGATGACCATCGTGTTCGCCGTCATGCTGTCCATGGTCGTTGCCCTGACCCTGTCCCCCATGCTCAGTGGGCGCATCCTGCGCTCAACGCCGTCCCACGGCCTGAACCACTTTCTTGAAGTCGGCTTCCAGCGCTTCCGGGTGCTGTTCGACCGCTCCCTGCACAGCTTCCTCGAGTTTCCGGTGGTGGGCAGCATCTTCATCATCGCGACCTTCGCGGCCTTGTATTTTCTGTTCACCGGGGTACGTCATGAACTCTCGCCGCCCCAGAACAGCGGTGTGGTGTTCACCCTGGGCACGGCACCGCCCAATGCGGCACCCAACTACGTGGACGCGCTCGGCCAGGAGGTGTTGAAGACCTTCGACAAGGTATCCGCGAAGGAGCATACCTTCCTGGTGACCGGCTTCAGCCCCACCGGTGGCGGCACCAACAGCCTGATCGGCGGCATGACGCTCAAACCCTTCAGCGAGCGCAAGCAGACGGCGAGCGAGCTCAAGCCGAAGATCCAGCAGGATCTGGGTGACGTCACGGGCCTCAAGGCGGCCGCCTTTACGCCGCCCCCGCTGCCCGGCTCGGCCGGTCTGTTCCCCATCGATTTCGTGATCACTTCATCGAGACCCTATGGGGATCTGGATCATGTGGCCAATGCCGTGCTGGCCAAGGCGCGGGAGAGTCATCGCTTCCTGTTTCTGCAGAAGGATCTGAAGATCGACCAGCCCCAGTACGAGCTGGTGGTCAACCGCAGGCTGGCGGCGGATCTCGGGATCACCATGGATCAGGTGGCGGCGGACCTGCAGCCGATGCTGTCCGGGGCCTATGTCAATCGATTCACCATGGACGGCTACGCCTATCAGGTGATTCCCCAGACACCTGACATGTTCCGTGCCGATCCCAGCGATCTGGAGCAGTATCACATCAAGGCCGCCGACGGCAGACTCATCCCCCTGTCGACGCTGGTTTCGTTCAAGACCCGTGTGATCCCCCAGGATCTGCCCCAGTTCGATCGCATCAACAGCGTCACGATTCAGGGTGTGCCGTTCCCGGGCGTGTCCCAGGGCGAAGCCCTGCGGTATCTGGCCCAGACCACCCACGAGATTGCGCCGGATGCCGCCATCAACTACGCGGGTTCGTCGCGCCAGTTCATGGAGCAGGGCAACACCTTCATGGTCTCGGTGGTGCTGGCGCTGGTGCTCATCTACCTGCTGCTGTCGGCCCAGTTCAACAGCTTCCGGGATGCGATGATCGTCATGTTCGCGGTGCCCATGTCGGCGGCCGGGGCGCTGCTGTTCATGGCCCTGGGTATGGCCACCCTGAACATCTACACCGAGATCGCCCTCATCACCCTCATCGGCCTGATCACCAAGCAGGGCATTCTGGTGGTGCAGTTCGCGAACAATCTGCAGGAAAGCGAGGGGCTGGGGCTGCGTGAGGCAGTGGAAAAGGCCACCAGTATCCGCCTGCGTCCTATCCTCATGACCACCCTGTCCATGGTGCTGGGGGTGATCCCGCTGATCACGGCGACGGGTTCCGGCGCGCCGCCCCGCAACGAGCTGGGCATCGTGATCGCCAGTGGACTGGGCATCGGGGCGTTGTTCAGCCTCTACATCGTGCCGGTGATGTACCTGTACCTGTCCAAGGACCACGCCAAGATCGCCGCCAACGAGGCGGCGCAGCAGCGGGACCTGGATGCCCTTGCCGCCGAGGAGGGCGGCGGCTAAGCGCCTGCAGTTTGTTCCCGTCACAGGCCCGCCGGACGTCATTGTCCGGCGGGTTTTTTTGGCCGATAGGGTGGGGACGGGACGGCCGGGAATAGCCCGTATCCCGCGGGTGTTGGTCGGTCTAGTTGGATAAATGTTAACGAAACGTAAAGGCGGGGGTATAGTCGACGGGACACAGTGTCGTGTGGTTAGGAAGGAGCAACCGATGATGGAAACCATGGCTCGCGATTCCCGGTCTCTGGCCGTTCGCAGGCTGGATGTCCAGTGTGCAGGCCCAGGGCCAGGCGGTGCACAAGGTGGTTATTCAGGTGAGTCATCCGGATCCCGCCGAGCACACGATCGCTCTGAACATGGCCGCCAATCTCCAGCGCCTGTACGGGCTGGACAACGTGGAAATCGAAATCGTCGCCTTTGGCCGCGGTCTGGCCATTCTCACCCCCAAGAGTCCGGAAGCGCTGCGGGTGAAGAGCCTCGCCATGCAGAACGTCAAGTTCAGCGCCTGTGCCAACACCATGGCCAAGATCGAACGCAAGACGGGCAAGAAGCCGACGCTGACGGAGGGTGTGGGAATCGTCCCGGCCGGTGTGGCGCGCATCATCGAATTGCAGGAGCAGGGGTACGCCTTTACCGCGCCCTGAGGATGGGACCAGGTAGGGATAAGCGCAAGGGCTCAGCGGGCGGTGTGCCGCCGCGCGGTGACGGGAGGTGCGGCGCTCGCCGCACGGTTGGCCTGAGCGATGGGCCGGCGGGCGTCGGGTTCCACGGGGTTCAGCCAAGGGACGGGATTGCTGTGGCTCAGGCGCTCCGGTTCGGTTCCTTCTCGCCTTCGATCAGTGCAGCATCGTCCTCGCGGGTGTTGTTCACCCGCGCGCTCACCGGCTGCACCACCAGCTCATCGCCGGAGCAGGGCTGCAGCAACGCCGTCAGATGTTTTGGTTCCTGCACCGCGGGATCCAGCCAGGTCCCATAGCTCTCGGGCGCCAGCAGCACCGGCATGCGGTCATGCACGGGGGCCAGCAGGGCGTTGGCAGCCGTGGTCACCAGGGTGACCGATTCGATGATGTCCCCTGCAGGGCTTTTCCAGTGTTCCCACAGCCCTGCGATGGCGAAAGGCCCGCGGTCACGCCGCCGGATGTGGTAGGGCTGCTTGCCGCGCCCCGTACCTTTCCATTCGTAGAAGCCGTCGGCCGGCACCAGGCAGCGCCGGCGCCGGAACGCGGTGCGGTAGGCGGGCCGTTCGGCCAGACTTTCGGCGCGGGCGTTGATCATCTTGTAGCCGATTTTGGGGTCCTTGGCCCACGCCGGTACCAACCCCCAGCGCAGCCACACCAGTTCCCGTGTCCCCCCGGCGGCCCGGATGGCGGCAATGCTCTGGGAGGGGGCGATGTTGTAGTGGGGCGCCAGCACGGGCACCGAGGCGAGCTGGAAATGCTCGGCGATGCGTTCGGCGGGAGTGGCGAGGGTGAATCGTCCGCACATGGGAACAGGATAGGGACCGAAGACCGCGGAGAGAAGAACCCCGCGTCAGCGGTAGGACCGCATGAGACCCACCAGCACGCCCTGGATGATGACTTGCCCGGGTCGGTAGCGCTGGGACGCCAGAGCCCCATTGGCCGGGTGCAGGATTACTTCCCCCGGACGTTGTTCGATGCGCTTGAGGGTGGCGTTCTCGCCGTCGATAAGGGCGACCACGATCTCGCCGTTGCGGGCCGTGTCGCGCTGCTCGATGATCACCCGGTCGCCGTCCAGGATGCCTTCCTCGATCATGGAATCGCCGCGCACTTCCAGCACGTAGCAGGGGCGGGTAGTGCGCAGCATGGCGGGGACCGGGACCGGTTCGGGGTTGGGGACGGCCTCGATGGGTCGGCCGGCGGCGATGTAGCCCAGCCAGGGCAGGGTGTCTTCGCTCTGCCCGGCATCGTGGGACAGCCGTATGCCGCGCTGTTTGCCGTCCATGGGTGCCACCAGACCGGCGGCGATCAGGGCCTGGATCTGCTTGTGCAGGGAACCGCGGGAACTCAAACCCAGCTCCCGGCACAGGATATCCAGGGTGGGTGGCGCAGCGCCCGCGGTCACCCGTTCCAGCAGGTGCGCGTAGATCTCCCGTTGGCGGTGGGTCAGGTCGGCAGTGGCTTGTCTGTTCTCCATCGGTTCTATAGTATCACGATAGAGAACGGATGGAGAACGAGCCATGTCCCTGCCCGCCCCCCAGATCCCCGAGGAAATCGGCGCTACCGAGCCGGATCGTGTCGCCCGTCTGGTGGCGCGCCTGAAGCGCAAGTACCGCGGCCGCATTACCGGCGAGTTGGTGGTGCCGGCGAGGCCGGGGCGCTACGAACCCTTTCCTCCCGATCTGGACCCGCGCCTGGTGCAGGCCCTGCACTCCCGCGGCGTGGAGCGGTTGTACAGCCATCAACGTGGGGCGTGGGAGGCGGTGCGTGCCGGCCGCCACACGGTGGTGGTCACGCCCACCGCCTCCGGCAAGACCCTCTGCTACAACCTGCCCGTGCTGCAGGCGGCCCTGCAGGACAAGGCCAAGGCTTTGTACCTGTTTCCCACCAAGGCCCTGTCCCAGGATCAGGTTGCCGAGATCCTGGAGCTCAACCGGGCCGGCGAGCTGGGGGTGCGGGCGTACACCTTCGACGGCGACACCCCGGGCGATGCCCGCAAGGCGGTACGTACCCGCGGCGACATCGTGGTGTCCAATCCGGACATGCTGCACCAGGGCATCCTCCCGCACCACACCAAGTGGGCCCAGTTCTTCGAGAACCTGCGCTATGTGGTGATCGACGAAATGCACACCTACCGCGGCGTGTTCGGCTCCCATGTGGCCAACGTGCTGCGCCGGCTGCGGCGTATTTGCCGGTTCTACGGCAGCGACCCGGTGTTCGTGCTCTGTTCGGCCACTATCGCCAATCCCGGCGAGCTGGCCGAGCAGCTCATCGAAGGGCCGGTGCGGACCATCGACGAAAGCGGCGCGCCCCAGGGCGCGAAACAGCTGCTGCTGTGGAACCCGCCGGTGATCAATCCCGATCTGGGCATCCGTGCATCGGCCCGTTCCCAGACCACCCGCATCGCCCGTTATGCCGTGAAGAGCGGATTGAAGACCATCCTGTTCACCCAGACCCGGTTGATGGTGGAAGTGCTCACCAAGTACCTCAAGGACGTGTTCGACCGGGACCCACGCCGCCCGCCGCGGGTGCGCGCCTACCGGGGCGGCTATCTGCCCACGGAACGCCGGGACACCGAGCAAAAGCTGCGGGCGGGATCGGTGGACTGCGTCATCTCCACCTCGGCCCTGGAACTGGGCGTGGACATCGGCGCCCTGGACGTGTGCGTGCTGAACGGCTACCCGGGCACCATCGCCGGCACCTGGCAGCGCCTGGGTCGCGCCGGGCGGCGCAACCGGCCGGCCCTGGGTGTGCTGGTGGCCACCAGCGAGCCGCTGGACCAGTATATCGTGCGCAACCCGGATTTTTTCCTCGGGGCGTCGCCGGAGCACGCCCGCATCGACCCGGACCAGTTGCTGATCCTCATGGATCACATACGCTGTGCCGCCTTCGAACTCGCCTTTCGGGAAGGAGAGCGTTTCGGCGGCGAGGAACTCTCAGAGTGCCTGGCCTATCTGGAGGAAGAAGGCGTGCTGCACCGGGAGGGTGAGGGCTGGCACTGGATGGACGACAGCTATCCCGCCAACAGCGTGAGCCTGCGCTCGGTGGCCGAGGGCAATTTCGTGGTCATCGACATCACCGACGGCGGCAAGCAGGTGATCGCCGAAGTGGACTACACCAGCGCGCCGGTGACCCTTTACGAAGGCGCCATCTACATGGTGCAGGCTAGGCCCTGGCAGGTGGAACGCCTGGACTGGGAAGGGCGCAAGGCCTTCGTGCGCCAGACCGAGGCCGACTATTACACCGACGCCATCGACTATACGCGGCTGAAGATCCTGGAGGACTTCGAGCGGGATTCCGCCGCCGGTGCCCATTGCGCCCGGGGTGAGGTGCACGTGGTGCGGCGGGTGGCCGGCTACAAGAAGATCCGCTATTACACCCACGACAACGTGGGCTACGGCAATGTGGATCTGCCCGATCAGGAAATGCACACCACAGCGGTGTGGTGGCAGGTGGACAGTCGTGCCCTGGAAGCCGCCTTCGAAAGCCGCTGGCAGGCACTGGACGGTTTTCTCGGCGCTGCCTACGCCATGCATTCGGTGGCGGCGCTGCTCACCATGTCCGAGCTGCGCGATCTGGGACGCGCGGTCGGCGACGGGCAGGGTACCTGGTTCGCCACCGTGGACGCCGACGGACGCGGGCGCATGCGCAGCGCGGACGGGGAACCCGTGGAGGCCGACACCCATGGTTTCGTGCCCACCGTGTTCCTGTACGACAACTATCCCGGCGGCGTAGGGTTGTCGGCGCCGCTGTTCGATCTGCGCACGAAGGTGCTGGCCGGCGCCCGGGTGCTGGTGCAGGACTGCGGCTGCCGACACGGTTGCCCGGCCTGCGTCGGCCCGATCCTGGCCAGTGAAGAAGCCCGCGGCGGCTCGCCCAAGGCCGCTGCCCTGCGGGTGATCGATCTGCTGGCTTCGGGATATTCCGGCCATGAGTCGCCTTAGCGACAGGTTGGGAAAGCTGCGCTCGAACGCGCCGGCAGCGCCGCAGGCGGTTCCCGTGCAGTCCGAGCTGGGCGGGCGTATGCAGCGCCTGCGCGGCGCTGCCTCCCCAAGGAGCGAGAAGGACGATGTCGTGCTGGCTGAGCAGCTCGGCGGTGCCTGCATCGCCGAAGGCGTCATCGCGGTAGGCGAGACGTTGGCTCTGGAGCATGACCATGGGCGCGTGCGCCTGCGGGACGCGCTGGCGACGTCCTTGGATGCGCTGTCGCCGGGTGGCTCGGTGGCGGTCGATGAGCTGGTGTTCATGGATACAGAGACCACCGGCCTGGCCGGTGGAACCGGGACGGTCGTGTTTCTGCTGGGGTTGGCGCGACTGGGGCCCACAGGCCTGGAACTCATGCAGTTGGTGCTGACGCGTTTCTCCGGGGAAGCCGCGCTGCTGGAGGCGGCACGGGAATGGGTGGCGCGCGGGCAGGCCGTGGTCACATTCAACGGCCGCAGCTTCGATGTACCCCTGCTGACCGCCCGCTATCGCCTCAAAGGCCGGACCGATCCGTTTTCCGCGTTGCCCCAGATCGATCTGCTGCATCCCACCCGGCGCGCGTTTGCTCGCCAATGGCCGGATTGCCGCCTGCAGAGCGCCGAACAACGGCTGCTGGATTTTCACCGTCGCGACGATCTGCCCGGCGCAATGGCACCCCAGGCGTGGTTCGACTGGGTACGGCGCGGCTCCATGACACTGCTGCCGGGGGTGACCAAGCACAACCGGTGGGACTTGCTTTCCCTGGCGGCCCTGATGCCGGTGCTGGAGAATGTGTACCGCGATCCGGAAGCCTGGGGTGGAGATCCGCTGGCGGTGGCCCGCTTTCAACGGGGGCGTGGGGACGTCGCCGCTGCCTTGGCCATGCTGGAGGCCCACGCGCACAGCCTGTGTCCCGCCGGTTCCAACGAGCTGGCGCGGCTGCACCGGGACCGAGGCGACTGGGCGGCCGCGGTCGCCATCTGGCGGCGGTTGGCCGCTCACGACAACGTCGAAGCCCTGGAGCGCCTGAGCAAGTTCTACGAACATATGTGCGGGGATTTTACTCAGGCCTTGCACTATGCTGAGCGACTGGCGCTGGTGGAGCGCGCCAATCCGGCTCACGCGCACCGTTTGCAGCGTCTTCATTCCCGTCTTGGACGACGGGTTTCTCTGCCGGCCGGTGGTTCCTGATACCATCCTATCCGTTCCCTCGTGCCGGGAACTTCCTTAGGGAACCTCCGCACAGGCCGCTGAAGCGGCGCTCACGGCGTTGCAAGGGCGCTCGGAATGCGGGGTCGAGAAGCGACAGACTGTCTGTAAACTGCGCTTCTTCGCCCCTTTGCGCCTGCGATCATCCACTTGATCGACCTGTGCAGAGGCTCCCTGGGAGGCCGCCTGCGCTGCTGGCCGCCAATCCGGCGGGGATCCCGGACACCGTGCGTCACCCCGGCGCCTTTCGAAACAACAGAGGATGCCCTATGCCCAATGACAACTCCGCCTACCCTCAGACCTGGAACGGATCAGTCCCCAGCCATCGGGAAAGACGACTGCACGAAACCTATGAGTGGATACACATCCTTAACGATTCACTCTCCAGTCTGTTCTTCGTGATCGGCAGTGTTTTCTTCTTCTATCCCAGCATGCAGGACTACGGCACGTGGCTGTTTCTGATCGGCAGTATCCAGATGCTGATCGGCCCCATGATCCGGATAGCCAACAAGCTGCACGTGCGCAACATTCGCAAGGAGCTCATTCACTGGTGATCGGTGATTCGGTGCGCCGAAGGAGACCGCCATGGACAAGATTCGAATCGCACCGGCCGGCATAGATGACGTGCCTGTCATTCACGAGATGATCGGCGCTTTGGCCGACCATCTGGGCCTTGCCCACGAATTGGTGGCCACTGAAGGCGATTTGCATGATGCGCTGTTCGGCCCACGCCCCAGGGCGGAAGTCGTACTTGCCTACATGGGGGATGCACCGGCCGGCTTCGCGCTCTTTTACAACAACTATTCCACGTTCCGCGGGCGCTGCGGCATTCATCTGGAGGATCTGTATGTGCTGCCGGTGTGGCGGGGCAAGCGTATCGGGCGCCGGTTGCTGGCCCATATCGCCCGTTTGACTCTCGAGCGCGGGTGCGGTCGCCTGGAGTGGTGGGTGCTCGCCACGGACGAACGCGCGTCCCGGTTCTACGAGCAACTGGGCGCCACCGCGAAAGACGAATGGACCGTGTATCGGCTGAAGGGCGATTCGCTGGCACGACTGGCCCGGGAGTCCGACGATGCGGGATCGGTGTGATGCCGCCCTGGCGTGCCTCGGCGTTTGCAGGTCGGAAACGCGAGCAACGTGGTGTGACCGGCCCGTTGGGTCTGGCGTTGCGAGCGCAACCGGTCAAAGTCGGTTGACCACGTGCAGGTGTCGTCGGATAGGCGAGCCTTGCGGACCGGAGGCGGGTGGACGCGGGGTAGGCGATGTGCTAAGACATGCGGCCCATCACGCTTCGCGACTGCACGGCAGCTTCTGCAGAGCGAAGCCTGGCCGATTTTCCCAACGGCGGTGCCCCTGTGCGCAAGGAACTGTATACGGAAATCGACGTCGCTGCGAGTGCCGAAAAGGTCTGGAGTATACTGACCGACTTCGCACGCTATGCCCAATGGAATCCATTCATCCGCAGCGTGGAGGGCATTGCGGAAGTGGGCGAATGGTTGACGGTCGGCATTGAAGCGCCTGACGGTCGCCGGTTGCGGCTTCGCCCCACGGTGGTTACCGTGCGTCCGCGGGAGGAGCTCGGCTGGATTGCCCGTCTGGTGGTCCCCGGGCTGTTGGATGGCGAACATGTTTTCCGTATCCAAGCGCTGAGCGGTACGCGGGTGACCTTCATCCAACGGGAGACTTTCACTGGCGTGCTGGTGCCGTTTCTGTGGCCTGTGTTGAGGCGTCGGCTGCAGGCGGGGTTCGAAGCGATGAATGCCGCCCTGCGCGAGCGCGCCGAGGCGGTCAACGAGCGATTGGCGGACTAGCAAGGGGGAGAGAAGAATTGGCGCAAGCGGAACAAATCACGTCCCGGGAGAGGCTCGACCGCGCCCGGCAGTATATGGAAACGAACGACAGCGAGGCGTTGCTGATGGCCGCGCGCGAGCTCATCGAAGGTATCGACGAACGCCAGCGGGAATACGATGAGGCGCGCAAAGACCTCAAGCGCAAGAAGCGCCAGGGCTGGAGCGTGGCCCAGCTCGGTATCAAGGTGGAGAAGGCCTACAAAGCGGCCGACTCGATCATAGAGATTTCGGTATTCGATCGGCTTCCAGAGCGTACCGTAGTCAGTCTGTACCATACGCCGGTGAACAAAGGCATGAGAGCCAGGGCGCGAACCCTTGCCGAGCAGCTGCAGGCGCGGAGCCGCGGGGAGCGTCCGTCAGAGCAGGCGGATGCCCAGTGGCGCGATCTGCTGCGCCAAAGCTGCGAAGACCTGGAAGCGGCTACCCGTGGGACCTTGTTGACGCCGCCCATGCTCAACAAGAAGGGGACCAAGATGCATTTTGCGCTGGAAGAGGCGGACGCTGATCGCGCCGATGCCGTGCGTGAAGCGCTTGCACTGATCGGCGTGCGCTACAAACTCCATGCGCAGTGCCTGGAACGACTGCCGTAGGACCGGTTGACGCCTGTCGGAAGGCGTCAACCGGCCTGCGTTCTGTAAGGATGGAATAGCGGGCGGCGCTGCTAGGCCGCCGGCTTGTCCTCAGGATAGAGGACGTTGTGAAGCTGGCGGCAAAGATCCACGTCGATTTCCCGGAAAGTGATGCCGGCGCCGTTCCGGGTACGGTAGGCCACCCGTCCCTTGATGTCGTAGTCCTGTCTACGCCCGTTGGCCTCAAGCGTGAAGCGGGCACGTACCGGCGCATTGGCCTCGGGCGGCAGCTGTTCGCTTTCTACGAACATGCCCTCCATGCTGATGTCATGGGAGCGGCAGGATATGCTGCCCAGGCCCTCGCAATCGATGGACACCGGATTGGGGAATTCTCTGCGGGGGCTCCAGCGACGTTCCATAGTTACCTCCTTCTTCGGTCAATCGCCGTCAAACAGTTGCTTGGTTACACTTATCGCCCGCCGGAACTGCGCAATTGAAGCGCCGTCGGCCGAACTGCGGAACCCGACTTCCACCGCATCGACCGGGGCCAACAAACCAGGGGCGCACTGAATCTACCCGTACCCGCCGATGGTGAGGCCCGCCATTGTTACCGGTCATTGCAGGCAGTAGCAGGTTGGGTCACTTTGTCCGAAAGTATAGTGCACCGTGCATATGTCGCCAGTGTGACGGCCCTTGGAGGGGCATTCGGTCCGAAATAAGGCCAGGAAGCGGCCGGGGCAGGGTGGGGCTTTATCCGCAATCCATTACAGTCTGTACGGGAAAATACCGGTCCGCACTCCGTATCAGTGAGTCCACAGCGGACAGGACGGGCGCGGACAGGTCGGGCGTGGGCGTCGGCTCCGGTATCTCAATGCCCCACAGCAGCGTTGTCCGGGGCAGCAGCGTCAGCTGGTCCGCTAGAGAGAGAGCATCGGCGAGGCTCAGGCCGTGGCTGCTGGCGGGCTGCTGCCACGCCGCCAGGCGGGTCGTGGCGGGCCACTGCAGCCGGTGGATGGTACCGGGCGGATGGTGCCCTGACCGGACGGCATCCACGATCAGCAGTGAGTCGTCCACCGGCAGCCTGGCCAGCAGTTCCATGGGGGATCGGCAGCAGTGGGCCTGCGCATCCGCGCGACGGTCCTGCAGACGGTTTGCGATCAGCCAGCCGACCTGGTCGTCTCCCACATCCGAGCCGATCCCGACGACGTACAAGGTCATTGCCGGTCTATCCGCAGATCCAGGAAATGGGTTGCGCAGGAGATGCAGGGGTCGTAGTTGCGGATCACCGTTTCGCACAACTGGCGCAGTTCCCGGTCGTCGCTTTCCAGATCGCCCGCTTCCAGGGTCCACTTCAGATCCTGTTCGATGCGTGCCTGATTCTGACTTGTGGGCGGTACGATGCGGCTGTCGATAACGGTGCCCCGTTCGTCGAATTCATACCGATGCCAGAGAATCCCTCGCGGCGCCTCCGTGCAGCCGAATCCTACGCCGGCCCGCGGCGTGGGTTCGAGACGGGGGGCGGTCGGCGTTTGGTACCGTTCCAGCAGACGGATCGCTTCGACACAGCCGTAATGAATTTCCACCGCCCGTGCCACGACACTGTGGAACATGTTGCGACTGGGCCAGGACAGGCCGGTGTCGTCCAACAGGTCCTGCACCTGGGCCGGCAGCCGATCCAGATTGAGATTGAGCCTGGCCAGCGGGCCGACCAGATACGGTCGGTCATGCAAATGGCTGTGCAGGGCGGTCGAATGGGGAACCTGATGTTCGCGGAAATGGTCGTCGAACTCGCGGATGTCGATGTCCAGCCCGGCGCTGGATACCAGCCTGCCCTCGTTCATGGGATATTCGTCCCCATGACGCAGGGCCACTGTGGTGAATTCCTGGTCGCTGGCCGGCAGCTCCAGGGACGCGGTCCAACGCACCAGCTCCTCCGCATCCGGCAGTGCCTCGCGCAGACTTTCCAGCAAGGCGCGGGCTTCGGCCGCCGTGGGTGCACGGCTGAAGCCACCGACCCGTGCGCCCACCGGATGCACCGAACGCGCGCCCAACGCGGCGACGATGGCGTTGCCCAGGCCCTGCAGGCGCAGGCCGCGCCGCACTTCCGCCGGGTAGTCCTGGGCCAGGGCGGTCACGCTGGGATAGCCGAGAAAGTCCGGCGCCGCCAGCATGTGGATATGGAGGGCGTGGCTTTCCAGCCATTCGCCGCAGTAGTACAGGCGTCGCATGTCCCGCACCCAGGGATCGGGCTGCATCCCGAAAGCCTGTTCGATGGCATGAACCGCGCTCATCTGATAGGCCACCGGGCAGATGCCGCAGATGCGGGCCACCATGTCGGGCACTTCATGGTATTCCCTGCCCACCAGGAACTGCTCGAACAGCCGCGGTGGTTCGTAGATGCGCAACATGAGCTTTTCGATGGTACCGTCACGCACGGCAAGCTCCAGCGCGCCTTCGCCCTCTACCCGCGCCAGCACGGGCACATGGATGTCCACTGTCCGTCGCTCACTCATGGTCTTCTCCCAGCGCGCGCCGGGCCGCTTCCGCCAGGGCCGGCTGGGCGCTATGGATGAAACGGAAGCGGCGGGCGACGGCGTCCGGCACCAGCCCCAGCCCCCGCAAGCGCGCCCCGAGGGAGTCGGCGTTCGGGTTGTCGGACGGCCCGTAGCAGCCGTAGCAGTCCCTGCCGAAGCGCGGGCACAACGCACCGCAGCCGGTGCGGGTCACGGGACCCAGGCACGGTTCCCCGTGGGCGACCAGTACACACACGTTGTGCTGGCGCTTGCAGTCCAGACAGACCTTGTCGCCGTCGGGCACCGGCGTGACCCCGAACAGCAGGGCGCGGACCGCCGCCACGATCTGGGTGCTGCTCACCGGGCAGCCCCACAGTTCGAAGTCCACCCGCACATGGGCTGCGATGGGCGTCGCGGTGCTGAGGGTCTCGATGTACTCTGGGTGCGCATACACCCGCGCCATCCATTCGGCGCTGTCGGCATGGTTGCGCAGGGCCTGCAGCCCTCCCGAAGTGGCACAGGCCCCGATGGTGACGAGCATGCGGCTGTTGGCCCGCACTGTCTGAATGCGGGCCTGTTCGTCGGGGGTGGAGATGCTTCCCTCCACGAAGGCGATATCCACGGGCGCCTCCGGGTCCACGGCACCGGCCTCCGCGAAGTGCACGATGTCCACCCGCTGTGCGAGTTCCAGCAGTTCTTCTCCCAGGTTGAGGAAGGCCAGCTGGCAGCCGTCGCAGGAGCTGAACTTGTGAACCGCGATGCGGGGTTTGGCGTTCACTGCGTACTCCCGAATGGTCCCGTGTAGTAACGGCGGCGGTTTGCGCGGCGTGGCCCGAACCTGGCGGCGATGGCGACTGTCGCCCCTGTCCGGTGTCCGCTGCAGCCCTCAACTGGCGCGTCAAAATCCACGACGCCCCATCAACTCGGCCAGTTCCGTGTAGGGAAACACAGGCCCGTTGCGGCATACGAAGCTGCCGCCTATCTGGCAGTGGCCGCAATGGCCCACGGCACATTGCATGTTGCGCTCCATGCTCACATAGATATCGCTGTCGCCCAGCCCCAGGGTGCGCAGTTCCCGTACCGCCGCGACCATCATGGGTTCCGGTCCGCACATCATGCTCAGCGTGCGGCCCGGCTGAATGTCGATTCTGTCGAACAGTTCGGTGATCAGTCCCACATGCCAGGGCCAGGCAGGTCCGCCCTGATCGGCGGCCAGCAGCACTTCGGTGTCGGGATGGCGCGCCCAGGCTTCGTACTGTTCGCGCCACAGCAGATCCTTGGAGTGCTTTACGCCCTGCAGGATGGTGAGCCGCCCATAGCGGTCCCGCCGGCGCAGGATATAGCGGATGGCCGCCACCACCGGCGCACAGCCCAGCCCTCCGGTGACCACCAGCACGTCGCGGCCTTCGGCGGCCTTCAGAGGCCAGCCGCGCCCGTAGGGTCCGCGAACGCCGATGGCGTCTCCAGCCTGCAGGGCTGCGAGCCCGCGGGTCACACGCCCGAGGGCGCGTACGGTGTGATCCAGCAACGCATCGTCCCGCGGATCGGACACGATGGAAATGGGCACCTCGCCGACGCCGTAGAGATAGAGCATGTTGAACTGGCCCGGCTCGAAGCGGTAGCTGCGGTGCGCATCGTTGTCGCTGAGGCGCAGTCTCAGGGTGAAAACGTCCGGCGCCTCCTCGATGCGTTCCACGATCTCGGCGCAATGGGGCAGATAGGGGCTGCTCATGAATGGGCTCCGGTGTCTGCCGCGCACAGGGCGGTGGCTTCTTCGGTGATATCGATGCCCACCGGACACCAGGTGATGCAGCGCCCGCAGCCCACGCAGCCGCTGCGCCCGAATTGATCGTGCCAGCTGCCCAGCTTGTGGGTCAGCCACTGGCGGTAACGGTGCTGGATGTCGGGACGCATGTTGAAGCCGTGCAGCGCACTGTGGCCGGTGCTGAAACAGGAATCCCACTCGCGCATATGCTGGCTGCGGGCGCCGTTCAGGGCCGGTTCCTCCGTTTCCCGGTGGCAGAAGCAGGTCGGGCAGACCAGCGTGCAGTTGCCGCATGCCAGGCAACGCTCGGCGACCTGTTGCCAGCGGGGATGGTCCAGGTTGGCGAACAGGGTGTCGCGCAGGTTGCGGCCGGGCAACCTGCGATGCTGAGCCTGGGCGGCGCGTTGCACTTCGCCGCGGGCGGCGGCCACCGTGTCGGCGGACGCCTCCTCCAGCCCCAGGTGGGCGAGGATTTGCTCACCGGCGCTGCTGCCCGCGGTGACCACGTAGCCGGCGTCCTGTTCATGGAGCGCCAGGTCGAAGCCGCTATCGGCTTCCGGTCCGTCGCCGGTGGACGCGCAGAAGCAGGTGTCGGCCGGGTGGGTGCAATGCACCGCGATCAGCAGCAGACTGCGTCGGCGCGCCGCATAGTACGGGTCCGGGTAGCGGCCTGCCGTGAAATGGCGGTCCTGGATGGCCAGCGCCGCCAGGTCGCAGGCCCGTACGCCGATGACGGCGGTAGGCGAGGGTTGCGCGCCCTCCGACCGAAAGCTCAGCCGCCCGCTGTCGTCCCGTTCGCTGCGCCAGAGCACCTCCCGGGCGGCGAACGCCAGCGGCTTGACGGCCTGGGGCCCGTTGGCCCAGGCAAAGCGTCGCGGCCCGTCGGCGGCTTCCAACCGATAGGACCCCGGCGCCTGGCGGTCGCGCAGGTCCCGGGGCAGGTCGGCTTCGTCCTCCAGGGGGCCATAGACGATTGCGCCATCCTGTACGTGCGGGCCGACACAGTGATAACCCGCTCCCCGCAGGACGTCGATCAGATGCTGAAGCTGTTGCCTTGGCAGCCAGTCGCTCATGCTGGGAAGACTACCGGTGCCGGGAGCGGGCAACCATGAGCCCAATCAATAAATCTGCCGGCTTATGGTGTGCGTATGACATGATCCCTGTCCTGGGGGCAACCCACGTTCGAGCATGGCAGAGCCAGGCATCCAGTACAACCGGCCGATGCGACAGCTGCCGAAAGCCTCGCCGTGCTGTGTCCCCGGGCGTCGGCGGTAGATGGTCGACGGCGGGCCCGCGCCGGGTGCCGCGGGCCGGGGAAGCGGCCTTTTCGTCAGTCGGCCTTCTGGATATCGACCACGTCCACCAGCGTCCCCCACATGTGGAAGCTGACCATGCCGGGCTTGGTGCGCAGGGTCGCCTGCACCTTCAGGCCTTCCTGCTGGAACGCCTTGGGCAGATTGACCGGGTCGTAGTGGGCGCCGTCGCTGGCGACGATGCCCCAGAAGCCGCCTTCAATGCTCAGGTGCACGATCTTGCCGGTGACAGTCACGGTCTTGGCCTCCTGGCGGGCGGGTGGGGACGTGGCGCCGGTGGTGGTGTCGGCGGCGCAGCCGGTGGTGGCGAGACCCAGGGCAAGGGCGATGGTCAGCAGGACATGATGGAGATGTTTCATAAGGATGTTCCCTCGGACCGATGCATCGAACCAATCTGAAAATGCGTCTCACCCGCCAATGCCGCGTAGCGAAACACGCTGCGGTGCTCATCGACTTACGTACACCGCGTTTCTCGCGCGCTCCGCGCCTTGTGTCGACGACCGATCCACCATTTTGAGACAGGTTCTACGGACTGACGGTCAGCAGATTCTCGGCAGTGGGTCGTCTTCCAGTTCGTCCAGGAACCGTTCGCCGCCCAACTCGGTTTCCAGTATCACCTGGCTGCGTCCTTCCTCGACGCGGCCGATGGCGGCGGCGTCTGGGCAGACGGCCTGGAGCGCTCCCAGGGCGGCATCGGCGTACTCTGCTGCCACCACCGCCACCACCCGCCCTTCACAGGCCAGATACAACGGATCGTAGCCGAGCATATCGCATACCGAGCGCACGGGATCGCGCACCGGCACGGCGGGCTCCTGCAGGCGTACCGTCAGCCCGGTGGCACGGGCAATCTCGTTGGCCACGGTGGCCAGTCCCCCGCGGGTGGGGTCGCGCATGAAGCGCAGCCCCGGCACCTTCATCAGCGCCTGGCAGGCGGGCAGCACGCTGGCGGCGTCGGACTGCAGATCCCCCCGCAGTCCGAACTGCTCGCGGGCCAGCATGACGGCGGTGCCGTGGTCGCCCACCGGGCCGCTGACCAGTACCGCGTCCCCGGCCTGGACCTGCCGCAACCCCAGTTGTACGCCGGGCTGGCGCAGACCCAGGCCGGTGGTGGCGAAGTAGATGCCGCCGCCCTCGCCGCGGCGCAGCACCTTGGTGTCGCCGGCGACGATCTGCACGCCGGCCTCGCGGGCGGCAGCCGCCATGCTGGCCACCACCCGTTCCAGCAGGCTCACTTCCAGCCCTTCCTCGATGAACGAGTTCAGGGTCAGGTAGCGGGGTATGGCACCGGAGACGGCCAGGTCGTTGACCGTGCCGTGTACGGCCAGGCTGCCGATGGTGCCGCCGGGAAACTCCAGGGGCTGGACGGTGAAGCCGTCGGTGGTGATGACCACCTCGCCGTCGTGTTCCAGAGGCACAGTGGCGGCATCGGCATCGGTATCCAGCAGGGGGTTGGCCAGATGGCGCGCGAACAGCTCCTCGATGAGCTCCCGCATGAAGCGCCCGCCGTTGCCGTGGGCCAGCGCGATATGGGTGTCCAGTTGTGCCGCCATCGGCGAGTCCTTCCGTAGCTGTCTCTGATTGAATCAGATCGTGTGATGCTGCGCTGTGACGCCTGCCTCGATTGCCTGCCCGAAGCTGATGCCGCCGTCGTTGGCGGGTATCAGTTCCGCCAGCCATACCCCGAACCCGTCGGCTTGCAGCAGAGCGAGCGCTTCTTCGGTGAGGCGCCGGTTCTGGAACACGCCGCCGGTGAGGCCCACCTGGGTGACGCCCGTGTCCGCGCGTGCCTGTCGTGCCTGGGCCAGCAGGGCGTGGGCGAGGGACGTGTGCAGGCAACTCGCCCGGTCGGCAACCGACCGATTGGAATCCTGCAGCATGGGCAGCAACGGTGCCCAGTCGGTACGGTACAGCCCGTTGTCGTCCGGTGCCAGGGGCAGGGTCACCGGTTGGGATTCCCCGGCGCAGCTTGCCTCCAGCCACATGGGGCCCTGCCCTTCGAAGCTGGCGACGTCGACCAGGCCGGTCAACGCCGCGGCCGCGTCGAAAACCCTCCCGGCGGCGCTGGATACCGGTGCGTTCAGACCCCGCTTCCAGGCCTCGCGGGCCAGCTCGGTGTCCACGCTCCGGATCCACTCCGCGCCAGCCTCCCAGCACAGCGCCGCCGCGCTGCGCCAAGGCTCCCGCCCGGCCTTCTCGCCTCCCGGAAGTCGGAACGGGCGCAGGGAAGCGACCCGCCGCCAGCGGCCCGGTCGACCCAGCAGGGCCTCGCCCCCCCACAGCGTGCCGTCCTCACCATAGCCGGTGCCGTCCCAGGTGAAGGCCAGCAGGTCCCCCTCCAGGGCATGTTCGGCATACAGTGCGCCGGCGTGGGCGTGGTGGTGCAAGACATGTATCACCGGCAGGGACTGCCGGGCCGCCCAGCGGCTGCTCTGGTAACCGGGGTGCGCGTCGCAGGCAATCCAGGCTGCGCGCACGCCGTACAGCGCCTGCAGATCGGCGATCACCTGTTCGAATACCGCCAGGCTGCGGGGCGTTCCCAGGTCCCCGATATGGGGGGAAACCACTGCGCGCCCCTTCCAGGCCAGCGTCACGGTGGCCTTCATTTGGCCGCCCACGGCCAGCAGTGGGCGGTCCAGCTCGAAGGGCAGATCCAGTTCCAGGGGGGCCGTTCCCCGGCCAAGACGCAGGGGTCGCGGTCGGCCGGCGATCGGGCGGAACACGGCATCGTCGGCCGGGCGCTGGATGGGCCGATTGTGGTGCAGGAAGGCATCGGCAACCCGGGAGAGGCGTTGCTCGGCCGCCTCCGCTTCGGTGAGTACCGGTTCGCCGGCGACGTTGCCGGAGGTGGCGACCACCGGCCCGTCGAAGCCGTCCAGCAGCAGGTGGTGCAGCGGACTGTAGGGCAGCATCAGTCCCACCTCGGACAAGCCCGGCGCGATGGACGGCGCCAGGGGGGCGTGGGGGCGCAGCGGCATCAGTACGATGGGGCGCATGGGCGAGGCCAGCAGACGCTCAGCGGCGGGATCGGCTGCGGCCAGTTCGCGAACGGCCGCCAGGCCGTCTGCGCCCCGGGCCGGCACCATTACCGCCAGGGGCTTGTGGGGGCGGGGCTTGAGTCGTCGCAGGCGCGCCACCGCCGCTTCGTCAGTCCCGTCGCACATCAGGTGGTAGCCGCCGATGCCTTTGACGGCTACCACGGCACCGCTGCGCAGGGCGTCCACGCAGGCGTCCAACGCCTCCCAGGTATCGTCGATGGCTTCGCTGCCGGGACGCAGGAACGTCAGGTTCGGGCCGCAACTGGGACAGGCCACCGGTTGGGCGTGGAAGCGCCGATCCAACGGGTCGCGGTACTCCCGGCCGCAGTCCGGGCACAGCTCGAAGCCGGCCATGGTGGTGTTGGGCCGGTCGTAGGGAAGGGCGCGGATCAGGGTGTAGCGTGGTCCGCACTGGGTGCAATTGATGAAGGGATACCTGTACCGCCGGTCCGCCGGGTCGTTCATTTCCCGCAGGCAGTCCGGGCAGGTGAAGTAATCGGGCGGCACGTGGATATCGGCGTCCGGGCCTGCGGCGCTGGGTTCTATGCGGAAATCCTCGAGCGCATCGGCGGGCGTGGCGCGGCTGGCCAGCAGTCGGGGACGGGCGATGACGGGGGCGTCGTGCACCACACGGATTTCGAAGTCGTCCAATGCGGCCGCGGGGCCTTGCAGACGGATGCGTACCCGACCCACTTCATTGCGCACCCAACCGGCGAGCCCCAGGCTGTGGGCCAGTCGAAACACGAAGGGACGGAAGCCCACGCCCTGCACCTGTCCGCCCACCAGCAGCTCGCGGGCCGGGTCACCGGCGGAGGCGGAACGCCGACTCGGTAGCATGGATAGTCTCAGGCGGGAGGAGCCTTGGTGGCGGTGGCCGGCTCGCGCACGCCGGTGGCCCACCAGATGCGGCACGCGCCCTCGTCGGAGACCATGCATGGCCCGATAGGTTTGCGGGGCGTACAGGCCCGGCCGTAGAGCTGGCACTGGTTCGGGTAGATCTTGCCCAGCACCACGCGGGCGCAGTCGCAGCCCGGGGGCATCTGGCCGGCACGCTTGCGATCGGGGTTGGTGTGGGTAGGGAGCTGCACACGGGCGTTGTGGCTCGCCAGCTCGGCCTTGAGCTCGAAGCCGGAACGGGCGATGGTGCCCACGCCCCGCCAGTTGGCATCCACCACGTCCATGACCTGATCGAGTGTGCGCCGGGCGCCGGGGTTGCCGTCCGCACGCACCAGCTCCGGATAGCAGTTGTCCAGAAAACGGCGGCCTTCGAGACGTTGGCGCAGGGTGGAATACATGGCGGCCAGCAGGGACACCGGTGAGAAGCCGGCCACGGCGGCGGGAATGTGGTGCCTGTCCACCACGAACTGCCATTCCTCCGGCCCCATGACCGTGGCCACGTGGCCCGGCGCGATGAGGCAGTCGAAGCCGGGCGCCTCGGAATCCAGCAGCATGGCCACCGCGGGCCAGGTGAGCCGGCCGGACAACAGCAGTTGAAGGTTGTCCGGCATGCCCTGGGCCGCCATGGCCGCCACCGGGGCAGTGGTGGTCTCGAAACCGGCCGCGAAGAACACCACCGTTCGATTCGGCTCGCCGCGAGCGATGCCCACCGCTTCCAGGGGCGAGGCGATGGGCCGCACGTCGGCGCCGGCGGCCTTGGCCTGTTCAAGGGAGCGGGGTTGGGCGCGGGGCGCGTTCACCGGCACCCGCAGCATGTCGCCGAACGCCACCAGGATGACGTCCTCGTGCAGAGCGAGCTGAATGGCGGCGTAGACGTCTTCTTCCGGACACACGCACACCGGACAGCCCGGGCCGGGTATGAGCTCGATATTCTCCGGCAGCGCACCCCGCAGCCCCGCCATGCTGATGGAACGCTCGTGGCCGCCGCACACGTTCATGATGCGTACTTTGCCCTCGATGGGCAGGGCACGGATGCGCGCCAGCCAATCCTTCGCGGTCGCGGTCATCGGCGCGTGGCCCCCGTTCCTATGGTGCGCTGGACGGTTGCATACCGGGGACGCGGGTCAGCCATGGTCGTGTCCGTGATGGGCATGGCCGTGATGGCGGTGAAAACGCAGTCCGTCGGGCTGGATGGCCGGTCGCAGGGTTTCGTTCGCCGCGAGCCGTTCGCGGTGCGCGGACAGTTCGTTGCGCAGCCAGCCCATCCAGGCGTCCAGCCCCCGGCCCTTGCGCGCCGAAAGCTCCAGCATGGGTGCATTGCTCGCCAGCCGGCGCAGGCACTGCTCGGCGCGATGGGGATCGAAGTCGTCGAGCACCTCCAGCAGGTCCGTCTTGGTCAGCAGCATCAGGTCCGCGGCGCGGAACATGACGGGATATTTGGCGGGCTTGTCGTCACCTTCGGTCACCGACAGCAGAGTGACATTGCGATGGTGGCCCAGGTCGAAGCTGGCCGGGCACACCAGGTTGCCGACGTTTTCGATGAAAACGAGATCCAGTTCGTCCAGATCCAGTCCGTGCAGGGCGTCGTGCACCATATGAGCATCCAGATGGCAGGCGCTGCCGGTGGCGATCTGTATCGCCGGCACTCCCTTGGCGCGAATCCGTTCGGCATCGTTCTCCGTTTCCAGGTCCCCCTCGATCACGGCCACCCGCAGCCGTCCTGCCAGCGCGTCCAGCGTCGCTTCCAGCAGGGCGGTCTTGCCCGAGCCGGGGGAGGACATGAGGTTGACGGCCAACACGCCATGGCGGTCGAAGTGCGCGCGATTGTGGTCGGCCTGCCGATCGTTTTCCGACAACAGGCCCTGAAGCACTTCCACCGCCGCCCGTCCGTCCCCCGTGGTCCCGAGCTTGCCGTCGGTGCGCACCAGGTGTTCGTTGGCGGGCGTCACGTTGCAGCCGCAAGTGTCGCACATGGTTGTCGTCCCCCGTGGTCGGTCCGCCGTGACGCAGCGCCCGGCGGTGTCGGTCAGTTGATGGTCGGTTCGGACTGCAGCAGCTCGACGCTGGCCAGCACCAGCTCGTCGCCGCTGAGCAAACGGGTGTGAAAATCGCCACACGCGCCGCACACCAGCCGGTTGGGCAGGGCGTCGGTTTCGGCCGCACAGGTGTCGCAGCGCACCCGCACGGGCAGCCGCTCTATGACCAACTCGGCGTCGCTGGCGACGGTGCCGGCGCTTGCCAGCGGAAAGGCCTGCTGCAGCAGATGAGGCTCGACCCCGGACAAAGGTCCGAGCCGTACGATCACCCGTTCGACGGCGTAGGCCTGGTGCTCGTCGGCGATCGCGGTGACCTGTCGGAGCATGCTCTGACACACTGACAGTTCATGCATCGCCCGTCGCACCCATGGTCGCCAGCATTTCGTCATACAGTTCCCAGGCCGAACGGGCTTCCTGATCGGTGAGCTTCTGGATCGCATAACCCACGTGTACCATCACGAAATCGCCCGCTGAAACAGCCTGGTCCTGGAGTAGAAAGAGACTGACGTCCCGCTGCACGCCCTTGGCTTCGCAATGGGCGATGAATCCATCGACTGCGGTTACCTGCATGGGTATGCCAAGACACATTCCGGTGGATTCTCCTGTGGGCCGGTGCGGGCACGGAAGGCCCGACTTGGGTACAGGGCCATTTCAGCGCCTGGCAGCCGGTTTGTCCATACGGCTGCGCGGACAATCGGGTCAGAAATTGACATGGATCAGTGTCGGTGGGCAACGAGCGTGTATCGTGGTTTCAGACATGAAACGCCAGCTCAATTGTCGGGAAAAGCAAGAAAAAAGCACAATGCCCGTACGGCTGCCCTCAACTCCCGCGCGAGGCCTGCTCGCTCACAAGTCACGGTGCTTTGGGGCGGCGATTTGCATGGGTCGATGGACGGCGAATCCATTAGCACATAAGCAAGTAGTGATGGATATGCCGGCTTCCGGCGAAGGCCTTCTGGAAGGTAACCCATGACGACAGACGATACGACCAGCCCTACGTCAACGGCTGCGCGCCGGCTGGTGGTGCTGGGCCTGGGCAACACGCTGCTGAGCGACGAAGGGGTCGGGGTGCACACAGTCGATTACCTGCGCCTGCAGACGCCCCAGGACGGGGTGGACTACATTGATGGCGGAACGTTGAGTTTTACGCTCGCCGAACCCATCGAGTCCACGGATAATCTGATCGTCGTCGATGCCAGCGAACTGCAGGCCGCCCCGGGCACGGTGCGCTGCTTTCGCGACCAGGCCATGGACGAGTTTCTGGGCAGCAACCGCAAGCGCAGCGTGCATGAAGTGAGTCTGCTCGATCTGATGGCCATTGCCCATCTTGCCGGCCGTTTGCCGGCCCGTCGCGCGTTGGTGGGAATTCAACCGGCGAGCACGGACTGGGGCGATGCTCCCACCGAAGCGGTCGCACAGGCGATACCCCACGCGGCACAGCTGGTGAGGCAATTGATCGAGGAGTGGCGGCAATGAACGCTTGGAAAGACATCGGCATCGAGGTGGGTGTTGGAGACAAGGGCGAACGTGCTGCCAACGCGTGGGCCCTGCTTCATGAGATCGAAGGGATGTTGGACGAACTGTTGAACAACGATAAAGAGAGCAGCATAGACCTGCGGGGTATCCCCATGTCGGCGGCGGACCGCACCGTGCTGGAGCGGGTGCTGGGCGAGGGGGAGCTGACCGCCCGTATCACCGCTCTGGGATTGAGTCAGGTGCGGGAAACGGCCATTCATGGCGTCTGGTGGGTGACGCACTACAACACCGAGGACACGGTGGTGGCGGAATTTCTGGAAGTCTCGTCCTGCCCCGACATGCTGCGCAGCCACGCCGACGATATACGGGATACGCTGGAAAACCTGCGCACCCAGCTGGCGCAACATCAGGAATAGTAACGACTCGCACTTTGGGAGGTGATCGCATGGCAAAGTCAGAAACGGTAGGCGAGCATCTGCGTCGCCATGGTATAAGCCGCCGGGCGTTCCTGAAGTTCTGTGCGGTCACGGCCTCCGCGATGGCCTTGCCGCCCGGAGCCGGCAAGGCGATTGCCGAGACGCTGGCCAAACAGCAGCGGCCCAATGTCATCTGGCTGTCCTTCCAGGAGTGCACAGGTTGTACCGAGTCCCTGACCCGTTCCTATGCGCCCACCATCGAGAAGCTGATCTTCGATGTTATCTCGCTGGACTATCACGAGACCTTGATGGCCGCCTCCGGCGAAGCAGCCGAGGCCGCGCGGGAAGCGATCATCAAGGACTATCCGGGCAAATACGTGGTGATGATCGACGGCTCGGTGCCGGTGGAAGGCGGTTATGCCACCATCGGCGGCAAGAGCATGCTCGATATCTGCAAGCACACCGTGGCCAACGCCGCCGCCGTGGTGTGTGTGGGCACCTGCTCGTCCTTCGGCGGGATTCCCTACGCCAACCCCAACCCCACCGGCGCCAAGAGCATTTCCATGCTGATGGACGAGGGCCTGGTGCCGCGCAAGCCGCTGATCAATGTGTCCGGCTGTCCGCCCATCCCGGTGGTGATCACCGGAGTGGTGGTGCACTACCTGTCCTATGGGGTGCCGGAGCTCGATCACGTGGGCCGTCCGAAGGCGTTCTTCGGCCAGACCATCCATGACCGTTGCTACCGCCGGCCGTTCTACGATCAGGGCAAGTTCGCCAAGACCTTCGATGACGAAGGCGCCCGCAATGGATGGTGCCTGTTCGAGCTCGGGTGCAAGGGACCGACGACATACAACTCCTGCGCCACCACCAAGTGGAACGATGGCACCAGTTTTCCCATCGAGTCCGGACACGGGTGCCTGGGTTGCTCGGAACCCAACTTCTGGGACAAGGGCAGCTTCTATGCCCCGCTGGCGACCAGCGAGTCGGGAGGCGTGTATGGACTGGGGGCCGCGGCGGCGGCCGGTGTCGCGGTGGGTGTCGGGGCCGCCATCGTTTCGCGCAACCACCAGAAGAAGCTCCAGGAGGGCAAGTAGCCATGACTGTGCTCGATTTCGCGCGTGGGCCGGGGTTGCAGTGGTCCCTGGTGATCTTCGTGATCGGGGTGCTTTGGCGCCTGGTCGGCATCTTTTTCCTCAAGCACACGCGGGACCTGAACGAGCCCCGCAACGGTGGGGTGGCGCCCTGGCTGGGCGGGCTCAAGGTGGTGTTCACCCGCATGTGGCCGCGCAAGGAGTTCCGCGCCCGCACGGCCTACAGCGAGACCCTGAGCTATATATTCCATTTCGGATTGGCCATCGTGGTGTTCTTCGGGGCGTTCCATATCACGTTCATCAAAAGCCTGTTCGGCGTGAGCTGGGGGAACCTGCCCAATTCGGTCATCTACTTCACCGCGGTCATCACCCTGGCCACCATGGTCGCGCTGCTTATACGGCGGCTCACGCATCCCGTGTTGAAAGTGTTGTCCAACTTCGACGACTACTTCAGCTGGGCCGTGGTGGCCGCGCCGCTGGTGACCGGGCTGATGGCGACCGCGCATCTGGGCGGGCCCTACGAGACCCTGCTGGGGGTACACATCCTCAGCTTCGAAGTGCTGTTGGTGTGGTTTCCGTTCGGTAAGCTGATGCACGCATTCCTAGTCGCGCCATCGCGAGCCGCGGCCGGTTACGTCTTTACGCGCAAGGGGGCTTCCACATGAGCGGCGATACCCAGTCCACCATCGATCTCAAGCTGCCCGGGCTCAGCGTCGACAAGCCCGACGTGCGCTACGATCAGCAGGGCGACATGACCGACCCGGAGCGTCTGTCGCAAGCCATGCGCAACTTTGCCAAGGACTTCGGCTATGTGGCCGCGGTACATATGGACTCTTGCGTACACTGCGGCATGTGCGCCGAGGCATGTCATTTCTACGTTTCCACAGGCGACGCGAAGTACACGCCGATCCACAAGATTGAGCCGTTCAAGCAGGCGTACAAGCGTGAGGCCGGTCCGTTTGCCTTCTTCTACAGACTATTCAACCTGAAACCGGCGGTCACCGCGGATGAGCTGCGGCAGTGGCAGGAACTGCTCTACGACTCCTGTACGGTGTGCGGACGCTGCAGTCTGATTTGCCCTATGGGCATCGATATCGCAGGTCTTGTCAGCCATGCTCGCCACGCAATGTTCAAAGCGGGGTTGGTTCCCCATGAGCTGCATGCGGTCGCGCAACGGGCGGAAACCGAAGGCAGCCCGCTGGGAGCGACGCCGAAGGTGTTCGCGGAGCGCGTGGAGTGGATGGGCGACGAGCACGACATAGACATCGCGCTGGATAAGGAGCAGGCCGACGTGCTCCTCACCATGTCCTCCATCGAAATCATGAAATACCCGAACGCCATAGCGGCTGCCGCCAAGGTGATGGAGTATCTTGGGCTTTCCTATACGTTTAGTACAGAGGGCTACGAAGCGACCAATTTCGGTCTGCTGTCGGGAAATGCGGATTGGCAGCGAGACATGAGTCTCAAGCTTATCAATGCGGCCATCAAGTGCAAGGCAAAGTACTTGATACTACCCGAATGCGGGCACGCATACTCAGCCCTGCGCTGGGCCGGCGCCACTATGTACGGAAAGCCGCTGCCTTTCAAGGTGCGGCACATCTCGGAATTTCTCGCTGAGCAGGTCAGCAACGGCAAGCTTAAGCTCAAGGGGGATCTACACAAGTCCGTCACCTTCCACGATCCCTGTCAGGTCACGCGCCGTGGCGGGGTGATCGAAGGGCCGAGGACGGTGTTGAAGGCCCTCGGTGTCGATCTACGGGAAATGAAGGAGAACCGCGGGACCAACTGGTGCTGCGGGGGAGGCGGCGGCGTGGTGACGATCCACCGTGCCGATCAGATCCGCTACAAGGCGTTCGAATTGAAAATGCGTCAGGTGGAAGACACGGGCGCGGAAATGCTGGTGACCACCTGTTCGAACTGTCGCCAGACGTTCGATGACGGGCAGGCCCATTTCAACTGGGACAAGACCGCGCAGAGCATGCTGGAACTGGTGGTCGAGAACCTCGTGGAGGCTTGACCGGATCTCTGCAGTGGGCGTTTGTGCCGTCCAAATTACTGTCTGAGTCAATTTTTCAGCCTTAAGGACCAACCCATGAGTGCAAACAGAGTCGTTGTGGACCCCATAACCCGAATCGAGGGCCATCTTCGGATCGAGGCGGAGACCGACAGCTCGGGCAACATCACCCAGGCCTCCAGCGCTGGCACCATGGTGCGGGGGATAGAGATCATTCTGCGCGGACGCGATCCGCGGGATGCGTGGGCTTTCGCCCAGCGCATCTGCGGTGTGTGCACCCTGGTGCACGGCATGGCGTCAATACGCGCCGTGGAGAATGCCCTGGATTACCCGATTCCCCAGGATGCGCAGCTGATCAGAAATCTGATGATCGCCGCCCAGTACGTCCACGACCACGTGATGCATTTCTATCACCTGCATGCGCTGGACTGGGTGAACGTACCCAATGCCCTGAAGGCCGATCCCAAGGCCACTTCCCAGCTGGCACAGTCCATCAGCAACTACAGCCGCTCCTCGCCCGGATATTTTTCCGATGTGAAGACCAAGCTGAAGACCTTCGTGGAGTCGGGCCAACTCGGCATCTTTACCAACGGCTATTGGGACAATCCGGCCTACAAGCTGCCGCCGGAGGCCAACCTCATGGCGGTGGCGCACTATCTGGATGCGCTGAACTGGCAGCGCAAGGTCGTCAAGCTCCATACCATCTTCGGCGGCAAGAATCCCCATCCGAATTTCGTCGTCGGAGGCACGCCGGCGGCCATCAGCGTGCAGTCCCAGACGTCCGGAGCCGGCAGTTTCGGCGGCGGGCGAGCCACTGCCATCGATACGGTGGGATTGGAGGAAGTGCAGAACGTCATCACCGAAATGATGAATTTCGTCGATCAGGTGTATCTGCCCGATACGCTGGCCATCGCCAGCTTCTACAAGGATTGGTTCACCAAGGGCGAAGGTATCGGCAACTTCATGACCTATGGGGACTTCCCTTCCAAGAGCATGAACGATCCGTCGAGCTTCCTGATACCCCCGGGGGTCATTCTGGACAGGGATCTCTCCAAGGTCCATGAGGTGGACCTCAATGCGGAGGATCAGATTCAGGAATACGTGACCCATTCCTGGTACGACTACTCCGTGGGCAAGGACAAGGGACTGCATCCCTACGAAGGCGAGACCAAGCTGGACTACACCGGACCGAAACCGCCCTACGAATATCTGGACGTGGAAAAGGATTACTCCTGGCTCAAGTCCCCGCGCTGGAAGGGCAAGGTGGTGGAGGTCGGTCCGCTGGCCCGCGTATTGATGCTGTATGCCACCGGCCACAAGCAGACCCGGGAGCTGGCGCAGATGGCGCTGACCAAGCTCGATCTGCCGGTGCAGGCGTTGTATTCCACCCTGGGACGTACGGCCGCGAGGACGCTGGAGACCAAGATCATCGTCGACCAGATGCAGGGTTGGTATGATCAGCTGATGGCCAACATCAAGGCCGGCAACCTCGACACCTTCAACGACAAGAAATGGGATCCGTCCACCTGGCCGAAGACCGCCAAGGGGGTGGGTTTCATGGAGGCGCCCCGGGGCGCCCTGGCCCACTGGGTGGTGATCAAGGACGGCAAGATAGACAACTACCAGGCGGTGGTGCCCAGCACCTGGAACGCCGGTCCCCGGGACGCTCAGGGACAGGACGGGCCCTACGAGGCGAGCCTCAAAGGCACCAACCTCTACAACCCCAAGGAGCCGGTCGAGATTCTGCGAACCATCCACAGTTTCGACCCCTGCATCGCCTGTGCGGTGCACGTGGCCGATCCGGACGGCAAGGAATTGGTGGAGGTGAAGGTGCGGTGAACCGCCGCGGTGGGCGAGGGCTGCCCCCAGGGGCGCCCTTGGCCGCGACGCCACCGGCCTGAGCCTGCCGCCGGTCCCGAATCGATGTTCCTGCACGCGCGCCCCGGCGCGCGTTTTTGCGTGCCTCGGCGTTTGATCGTGGGGCGACGTCTGACAATGCTCCCCGCGGGACTGGTATTCTAGCCGGGTCTGCGACTGCCGGGGCGCCGGCTCGATGTAACGTGGTCGCCCCGTAGCGGCCGCTATTGCCAAGAAGAAGCGATGGAGCCAATGACCGAGACGTACAGACTTGACGCCGAGCGGCTGTTCCGTGGCTGCGATCCGGAGCAATTCGATTTCCTGACCACCGCCGAGGTCGAGCCCTACACCGGAATGATTGGGCAGGATCGCGCCCTGGATGCGTTGCGCTTCGGTGTCGGTATCCGGCGCGACGGTTACAACCTATACCTACTGGGTCCTTCGGGAGCGGGCAAGCACACCGCCGTCCTGGACTTTCTCAAGCCCTACGCGCGCAAGCAGCCGGGCGGCAGCGACTGGTGTTACGTCAACAATTTCCAGGACCCCCAGCGGCCCCGCCTGTTGCGGCTGCCGGCCGGGCGCGGCAGCGAGTTGCGCCAGGGCGTCGCGCAGCTGGTCGATGACCTGGGAAGCGCGATTCCGGCGGCATTCGAGAGCGAGGAATACCAGACCCGTCTGCAGGAACTGCAGGAGGAGATGAAAGAGCGCCAGGGCCAGGCTCTGCAGGGTGTCCGGGATGTCGCCGAGGGGAAGAACATCGTGCTGCTGCACACCCCGGGTGGCTTTGCTTTTGCGCCTACGCGCAATGGCGAAGTGCTGGGACCGGACGAATTCGAAAAGTTGCCGGAGGAGGAACGCAAGAGCGTCGAACAGGACGTCCAGGCACTGCAGGAACAGCTCAAGAAGGTATTGAAGCAGTTTCCTCAGTGGCAGCACGAGGCGCGCCGCACCATCAAGAAGCTGAATCGGGAAGTCACTTTGTTCGCGGTGGGACACCTGATCGAGGAGCTGCTCCAGGCATTCCGGGATCTGCCCGCGGTGGCGGAGTATCTGAACGCGGTGCAACAGGATATTGTCGACAATGCCGACAATCTGCGCCGGGCGGCCGACAGTCTGGCGGAAAATCCCAACATCGCCGAGCTGGACGGCCAGTTCGCACGCCGTTACCAGGTCAACCTGCTGGTCGGGCAGGAGGAAACCGACGGCGCACCGGTGGTCTACCAGGACCATCCCACCTACGACAACCTGCTGGGCCGGGTGGAACACACTGCGCAGATGGGCACGCTGTTCACCGATTTCACATTGATCCGATCGGGTGCACTGCATCGCGCGAACGGCGGATACCTGATACTGGATGCGGATAAAGTGCTTACCCAGCCCTACGCCTGGGAGGGGCTTAAGCGGGCCATCAAGTCAGGAGAGGTCAACATCGAATCCATCGGTCAGGCATTGGGGCTGATAAGTACCATCTCCCTGGAGCCGGAGCCTGTGCCGCTGGACCTGAAGGTCGTACTGGTGGGCGACCGCATGCTCTATTACCTGCTGTCGGAGCTCGATCCCGAGTTCAAACAGTTGTTCAAGGTCGAGGTGGACTTCAACGACCAGATGGCCCGCGATCGCCAGGGCAACGCCCTGTACGCTCAGCTTATCGCCACCATGGCGCAGCGCCAACAACTCGCTCCACTGGAACGGGGAGCGGTGGCGCGGGTGGTGGAGCACAGTGCACGACTGGCGGAAGATGCGGAACGTCTGTCCACGGATCTGCGCAGTATCGGCAACCTGCTCTGTGAAGCGGATTACTGGGCCCGGGAGCGCGGTACGGATGTGGTGGCCGCCAAAGATGTGCAGCAGGCAATCGACGCCCAGATTCGGCGCAGGGACCGCATCCGCGAACGCCTGCAGGACGAAGTGTTGCGGGGCACCGTCCTGATCGACACAGACGGCGAGGCGATCGCCCAGGTCAATGCGCTGTCGGTGATCGAGTTGGGCGGATTCATGTTCGGGGTGCCGACCCGGGTAACCGCCACGGCCCGTCTGGGTGAGGGCGAAGTCGTGGACATCGAGCGGGAAGTGGAGCTGGGCGGCGCGCTGCACTCCAAGGGGGTGCTCATCCTTTCCCATTTCCTGGCAGCACGGTATTCCGCCGACCGTCCCCTGTCCCTGTCGGCGAGCGTGGTGTTCGAACAAAATTACGGCCAGGTCGAAGGTGACAGTGCATCGCTGGCCGAGCTGTGCGCCTTGCTGTCGGCGCTGGCATGGGCGCCTATCCGGCAGTGTCTGGCGGTGACCGGATCGGTGAATCAACTGGGTCAGGTACAGGCCATCGGGGGCGTCAATGACAAGGTGGAAGGCTTTTTCGATATCTGTAAAGCCCGCGGGCTGACCGGACGGCAGGGGGTGGTCATCCCTGCGTCCAACGTCGTCCATCTGATGTTGCGCCAGGACGTGGTGGCGGCGGTCAAAGACGGCCGGTTCCACGTCTATGCGGTCGACAGTGTCGACGCCGCCCTGCAGCTGCTCACCGGCGTGGAGGCAGGCGAGCGGGACGCGGACGGCAGTTTCCCCGATGGCACCGTGAACCAGCGCATTGAAGCGCGCCTCAATCAACTGGCCGAGGAACGTCAGGCACACAGCGAAAAGTCCCACGACGGCCATGATGGCGACCCCGGGGAAACGGCCGATGGCGACTGAATCCGCGCCGGCACGTCCACTGGAACGTCTGGTGCTGGCCCTGGACAGCGCCATGGACGACGGCGAGCGGCTGCGTCTGGCTGCCCGGTTGGCCGCCCGATTGGATGTGGAGTTGAGCGGCTTGTTCGTCGAAGATATCGCGCTGCATCGGCTCGCCGATCTGCCGATTGCGATCGAAGTGAGCCGGTTGGCTGCGCAGAGCCGGACCTTCGCAGCGGCGGAGCTGGAACGGTGCCTGCGGGTTCATGCCGCGAGGCTGGAGGCGGCCCTGGGGGCTGCCGCAAGGGCGGCAGGCGTGCCCTGGTCGTTCCGGGCGCTGCGGGGACAGCCGATACGCGACGCCCTGACAGCGGCAACGGAGCGGGATCTGGTGTTGGTTGCAGGGGCCGGGCGATATCCGCTGAGAGGGCGGGGGCGCGGCGTCGGTCCCGTAGCGGTGATCTTCGATGCGAGCGGCACGGCCACAGGCGCCTTGGCAATTGCGGCCCGCGTTGCACGGCTTGAGGCCCGCCGGTTGCTGGTGCTGGTGGCCGGGGCCGAAGCGGACAGCGCGGCGCTGCGCGATCGGGCCCATGGCGAACTGGCCACGCTCTCCGTTCCTGCCGACTACGTTTCCCTGGGTGGCGGGGAGCTGGCGGCAGCCCTGACCGTTGCGGCCCGTGTCCATGCGGAACTATTGGTGACCGATAGGCGGCAAATCGACGCTGCCCAGGCAGGGATGCTGGAACGCGCCCCGTGCGCCATCGTCGTAGTACGGTGACCATACAAAGGCGCTGGACCCGCAATCGGGGAGTCGGTGCGGCCGCCGTCTACTCTTATTTGCGGCGTGTCTGGTTGGCCGTTATCTCGGTCATGAGCTCCAGTTGGACCCGCTGGATTTCCACCAGGCGCTGCCACTGGGTGGACAACATGTGGTCGATCTTTTCGTGAAGCTGCCGTATTTCCAGTTCGGCCTTCATGTTGACCTGGTAGTCGTGTTGCGCCCGTAGACGGTCCCGGTCCTCCTGGCGGTTCTGGCTCATCATGATGACAGGCGCCTGCACTGCCGCGAGACAGGACAGTACCAGATTCAGCAGAATGAATGGGTACGGGTCGAAGGGATGCCGGACCAGAAGGGCGGTGTTAACGATGATCCACAGGGCAAGTACGCCGCCAAAAGCCATCAGAAAGGTCCATGAGCCTCCGAATTCCGCCAGGCGGTCGGAGAGCCGTTCCCCGAGGGTCAGCTGCTGTTCGAACTCGGCGTCCACGTTGCGGGCCAATATCTCGTGCTCCCGCAGACTCCGGACGACCTCGTTCTCAAGGGAACTCAGCTCGCCCTTTTCGGCCGCCAGCAGGGACTGGACATAGCGGTCCCGATATCGGTTGAGATCGTTGCGGCACAGGACCTCGTCCGGCGACCAGTCGGGGTGTTCCTTGTGGATCTCGTCGACGACGGCCGTACGCAGCAGCGAACCCGGAACCAGTTCGCTGTGGGCAAACGTGTGCCCGCAGATGGGGCAGACGGCAGTGGCGGACTGGCGTTTGGTCATAATGGCTCCCAGCACGGAACCTGTGCGGCGTTTCCAGCTGTTGCTTGCCGTTAGTAAATCCGTTTTGATAGGTTTCCGCAAGCACCGGATACAGACGGCCTTAAGGGGATTGCAATGAATTTCCCGGAGTCCGGGTTGTCTCAAGCGAGGCGGCCGTGGCGGGTTCCACTGCCTTCCGCCCGGGTCAGTGCATCCGATAAACCGAACAAAGGAGGATGTCGTGGTGACCACCAGAAATTATGTCTTGACGTCGCTGCTGTGCTTGGCCTGGCTGCTGGGCGGCGTCGCCCACGGAGCCGGTTTGAAGGATACCGACGCTCTGCGGGGCCTTAGCAGCGCCAAGGGCGTGTTCATGATCGATATCAACGATCCGAGTCGCGTTGCCCATGTGCTCCATGTGGTGGAAAAGACCGATACCGGCATGCGCAAGCAGGGTGTGACGCCCCATATCATCGTCGTGGTGATCGGCCCGGCGGTGGCCTTTCTCACCAAGGACCGCCGCGGCATCTCCTACATGCAGGAGCGCGCCGTGTCCCAGGTCCAGAAGGAGATCCACAAGCTCAAGACCATGGGCGTGCGGACCGAAGCCTGCGGGGTCGCCCTCAAGGGCATGGATGTGGATCCGAAAGACGTGATCGACGACGTGCATCCGGTGGGCAACGGCTTCATTTCCGCCATCGGCTACCAGGCGCAGGGATACGAACTGGTGCCGGTGTACTAGAGGTTCCAGGGAGTACCGTCCCGGGGCGGGATAGATGCAGCACCCGGTGTGGGATGCGGATCCTGTCGGCGCGAGGATTTGGCGCTGTATGCCGGGCGTATTGCATCCGCTCTTGTCTGCAAGACGGGGACGTTGGACGACAAGGATCCCAGCCGGTTTGCTTCAGGAACGCTCACTGTCCTTCGGGCCGCCGGTCAGCGGCACGAAGGCCACCGCCAGTAGACGGGTCTGGTCCACCGACCCGTCGGCGGCCTTTTCGACGAGTACGAGATCCTCGTTGTAGCCGGCGCTCCGCAGGGGCAGCACCAGGCGCCCACCGGGCTTGAGTTGCTCGAGCAGGGGCGGCGGGATCTCGCGGACCGTCGCGGTGACCAGTATGCCGTCGTAGGGCGCGTGCTCGGCCCAACCGTAGTAGCCGTCGGCGTTTCTCACCATGACGTTGTCGAAACCTTCCTCGGCCAACCGCTGGCGTGCGGAGTCGGCAAGGGCCGGGATGATTTCCACCGAATACACTTCGCGCACCAGACGCGCGAGTACGGCGGCCTGGTATCCCGAGCCGGTGCCGACCTCCAGCACCCGGTGTTCGGGCCGGGTGTCGAGCAGCTCGGTCATCAACGCCACGATGTAGGGCTGGGAGATGGTCTGGCCATGTCCGATGGACAGGGGATAGTTGTCGTAGGCATAGGCGTCCTGGCCATCGGACACGAAACACTCCCGCGGCACATCCGAGAGCGCCTTGCGGACGTCGGGGGCGAGGGCCCGGCGTCCGGTATAGGCGGCGGTGGCACGCATTTCCGCGTCGATCTCTTCGAGTAGACGTCGGCGGTCTTCAGTGTGGTGGGTGCGCACAAATTGCCTCGGGGTCTGGATGCTAGCGGCAAGCGGCCGGTACGCCGGCTTCGCCGGAGAGCCGCTGTCGCATGCCCATTTGGGGGCGACTCACTGTTGACTGTAGTCCAGGCGCACGCGCACCGCTTCCTCCTGGTCTATGTCCTCGAGATGGGCTTCCAGCTCGTGCAACGCCTCCCTGATTTCCGGCAGCAGCACGTCTTCCAGCGCGCGGGCCCGACGTTCGGTGCGTCGGTATTCCTCCAGCAGGCGATGTAGGTTGCCGGTAATGGCAGCCAGGAGCGCGCTCTGCTCCAGCAGTGTCCGGAAGCGGGTGGCGCAGTGGCGGGCTTCCGGGGACGGGTTCTCGGCGGCTGCGGCCGAATGTTCGGCCTGCAGGCTGGTTTCCTGCTGGATCAGGGTGACGCCCAGGAAGGAGCGGCGGTGAAGGTGTATCTCGCTGGCATCCAGGGGGGCGACCGGATACACCGCGGTGCCTTCGAGACCGTGGCGCCTGACCGTTTCGCGCAGGGCGGCGCTGGCCTGCCGATGCATCTCGTTGAAACGTTCCCGTTGCGCCTCGTAGTCCTGAATCTGGCGGATGATCTCGGCTGCCAGCAGCAGGCGTTTCTCGTCCAGGAAGCGGTAGCCTTCCTGCATGACTTGCTGTTCTTCGCGCAGCTCCAGCAACGCGGAATGGGTCGGCGCGTAGCCTCTGCCGGCTTCAGCCACCGTCGTTGCCCTCGGTAATGTACCGCTGGATCTGGGCGTCGCTCAGTCGGTTCAACTCGGCGGGGGGCAACAGGGAGAGCAATTTCCAGCCGATGGCCATGCTGTCCTCCAGAGAGCGTGCCTGGTCCTGCCGCACCAGGGTGTCCTCGAAACGATCGCCGAATTCCAGGTACAGGCGGTCCACGTCCGTCAGCCCCTCCGAGCCGACCACGCTGGCGAGCACGCGAACCTGCACGGCGCGGGCGTAGGCGGCGTACAGCTGATTGGCCAGATCGGGATGATCCGGATGGGTGTAACCCCGGCCGGTACCGTCCTTCATCAGCCGCGACAGGCTGGGCAGCACCTTCACCGGCGGGTAGATGTCGCGCCGGGCCAACTCCCGGTCCAACACGATCTGACCTTCGGTGATGTAGCCGCTGAGATCCGGTATGGGATGGGTGATGTCGTCCGCCGGCATGGTCAGGATGGGCATCTGGGTGAGGGTGCCGGGATGGCCTTTGATGCGTCCGGCGCGTTCGTAGATGCTGGCCAGGTCCGAGTACATGTACCCCGGATAACCCTTGCGGCTGGGGATCTCGCCGTGGCTGGCGGACACCTCACGCAGGGCTTCGCAGTAGTTGGTCAGGTCCGTCATGATAAGCAGCACATGGCGTCCTTCCACAAACGCCAGGTATTCGGCTGCCGTCAGGGCGAAGCGGGGTGTCAGCAGGCGCTGCACGCTGGAGTCGCTGGCCAGATTCAGGAACAACGCGGTGCGTGCCAGGGCGCCGCTGGTTTCCATGGCCCGACGGAAGGACTCGGCGGTGTCGTGGGGGATGCCGATGCCTACGAATACGATGGCGAAGGATTCGCCGTGCTCGCCGCGCAGCCGTGCCTGCTGGGCGATCTGGATGGCCAGGCGGTCGTGGGGCAGACCGCCGCCGGAGAAGACAGGCAGCTTCTGCCCGCGCACCAGGCTGTTCATCAGGTCGATGGTGGAAACCCCGGTTTCGATGAAATCGGTGGGCATGGCCCGTTCCGCCGGATTGATGGCCAGCCCTTCGATGCGTAACCGCTGCTTGGCGGCGATCGGAGGTCCGCCGTCCAGCACCCGTCCCACGCCGTCGAAGGTGCGTCCCAGAATGTCCGGCCCGAGACTGAAATGAATGGGCTCGCCCCGGAAACGCACCCGGGTGGTGGCCAATGCCAGACCGGTGGTGGATTCCAGCACCTCCACGATCATGTAATCCTCGTCCAACGTGGAGATGCGGCCCAGCCGCGCCCGGCCGTCCGCCCCGATCACCTCCACCGACTCGTTCAGGCCCACATCGATGGTGCGGTGCAGGAACAGCAGCGGGCCTTCGATGCCCGTTGCTGCATCGCTCAGATACAGGTCAGCCTGCATGGGCACTGTCTCCTTGCAGCGCACCGAAGGCGCTGTCCAGTTCGGTGGACAACTGATGGAATTCCTCCAACTGATTCTCGCCGATCTCCTCGCCCATACGCTGCAGCCGGCGCAGTATGGGCAGGGCGGCAATGCGATCGAGGGGCACGCCCCGCTCGACGGCATCCAGGGCCAATTCGATGAAACGGGTCACCAGGTTCATCATGGCGGTCTGGCGGGCTGGCGAGGCGTAGCGATCCAGTTCGGAGAACGAGGACTGGCGCAGGAAGCCTTGGTTGATGAGGTCGCCGCACAGCAAAATGCACTGCTGGCGCGGCGGCAGGGCGTCTTTGCCCACGATGCGCGCCATGCGCTCCAGGCGCGTCTGCTCCTCCAGCACCTGCAGCAGCCGGCGGCGCTGATCGGCCCATTGGGGATGGCCTTCGCCTTTCCACCACCAGGCCAGGGACTCCACGTCTTCGGTATAGGACTGCAGTGGGTGCACGGCGGGGTAGAAGCGCGCCTGGGCGCGACCCCTGTCCAGGGCCCAGAAGCTGCGCACATAGCGTTTGGTATGGGTGGTGACCGGCTCGGAGAAGTCGCCGGCCGGCGGGCTGACGGCGCCGATCAGCGTCAGGGACCCTTCCTTGCCGCTGAGGGTGCGCACCCGCGCGGCACGCTCGTAGAAGTCGGCCAGCCGGCTGCCCAGGTAGGCGGGATAGCCCGCCTCGCCAGGCAGCTCGCCCAATCGCCCGGACACTTCCCGCAGGGCTTCCGCCCAACGGCTGGTGGAATCCGCCATCAGCGCCACGTGCATTCCCTGGTCACGGAAGTACTCGGCCACCGTCACGCCGGTATAGATGCTGGCTTCCCGGGCTGCCACCGGCATGTTGGAGGTATTGGCGATGATCACCGTGCGCTCCATGAGGGCCCGTCCGCTGCGGGGGTCCTGAAGCTCGGGGAACTCGTGCAGCACGCCGGCCATCTCGTTGCCCCGCTCGCCGCAGCCCACATAGACGATGATGTCGGCATCGCACCACTTCGCCAGACTCTCCTGCAGCACCGTCTTGCCGGTACCGAAACCGCCCGGCAAAGCGGCCTTGCCCCCGCGGGCCACCGGGAACAGGGCGTCCAGGATGCGCTGACCGGTGAGCATCGGGCGGTCCGCGGGCAGCCGCTCCACCACCGGGCGCGCCTCGCGTACCGGCCAGCGCTGCAGCATGGTGATTGCGTGCCGCTCACCGTCGTCGGTTTCCAATGTGGCGAGGGTGGCGTCCTCGCGATAGATGCCCGCCTCGACGATTTCCACCACCTTGCCATGGCGGTTCGGCGGGACCAGGCAGCGCTGCTGCAGGCCCCCCGGCGGCAGCAATCGACCGAGCACATGCCCGGGGCCGATTTTCTCGCCCACCTGCACCTGGGGCTCGAAGGGCAACTCCACGGGCGGACGTGTATACATTCCGGGCCGCACGTAGGTCATGCTGAGCCCGGAAAGGGGGCGCAGCAGACCGTCGAAGATGCTGCCGAGCAGGCCCGGTCCCAGTTCCACCGCCAGCGGAGACCCGGTGCCGGTTACCGGCACCCCGGGCCGCAGCCCGGTGGTGTCTTCGTAGACCTGCACCACGATCTCATCTTCACGCAGGCGGATGACTTCGCCGAGCAATTGCTGCTCGCCGATCAGTACCGCCTCGTTGACGCTGAACGGGCCGTCAGGCCTGGCTTTGAGCACCGGGCCGCTGATCCATCGGATGACCGCTTCAGCCATTGGACCGCGTCCCCCCGCTGGCCGTCGGAGCGGGTACCGCCGGGTGTGGTGTTTGGTTCACTGTCGAGCCTCTTCCAGGTGTGCCAGCAGCTGTGCTTCGATTTCCTCGCGGTTGGCCAGCAGTCCGTGCAGGGTACCGTCCAGGCACGCTCCGCCGGCGCAGATGCGTAGCCCGGCGCTCAGGTCCTCGTCGACGGCGAACACGCACTGCGCACCGCTGCGCGTTTTGATACGCGATTGCCACTTCCCGAATTCGTCTGTGGCCCAATCGGAGGGATGTTCGATGCGCCAGGGGGCTTGGGGCAGGCTCGCCAGCCCCCGCTCGACAAGCGAGCCCACCCATTGGCGACGGCCGTCGGACGACTTCCAGCGCAAGGTCAGGGCCCGTTCCAGACGGTTCCAGGCGCGCTTCAGGGTATGGGAGACGGCGTCGCGATAGTGCTGGCGGTTGCGGGTTTCGAGCTGGGCGCGGGCCGCTTCGATGCGGCGACGTGCGTGCAGGCGTTCTTCCTCGATGCCCCGGTGCACATGTTGCCGCGCTTCGCGGTAGGCATTGCGGACGAACTCGCGAGCCTGTTCCCCGGCTTCGCGTCGAATCTGCTCGCAACGCTGATCGGCGTGCTCCTGGAGCAACTCCAGCAGGGCGTCCATTGGCTCGCGGACGTCGCTCCGTTCGTCGTTCATGCGCCCACGCCCAGTTGGCCCCGCAGCCAGGCGGCGAGATCGGGCGGCGCGGCATGACCGCCTGCGTCCGGCACCACCACCACCAGCGTCTGGCGATGGCGTAAAGCCGCCCGCAGTTCCGGCTCTGGCAGCCGGGCGGCGAAATCCGCCGCCAGGATCAGCAGGCTGGTCTCCTCCAGGGCCCAGTCGAGCAACGCCGTCGGATCGTCGGTGCTTTCGGCAAGTTCGATGCGGGCGCCGGCCAGCCGATAGCCGGCCCCCGTGAGGGGGTCGCCGATGAACAGCGGAGCGGTCATCAGGTCAACCGGTTCAGAATCAGGATGGACACGATCAGCCCGTAGATGGCGATGCCTTCGGCCAGACCCACGAGCACGATGGTGCGTCCCAGCAATTCTGGTTTTTCGGCCAGTGCGCCCACCGCCGCACTGCCGACGGCGGCCACGGCATAACCGGCCCCGAGGGACGACAGTCCGGTAGCCAGGGCGGCGGCGAGGTAACCCCATTGCAATACCCCCGGCGCTACGGCGGCGCGTACGGCTTCGTCGGCGGCGAAAGCCGGGGCGACGAACAGCATGGCGGTACCGGCCAGACAGAAGATGCCGGCCACTACCGTGAGTGCCAGCGCGACACGCGGCTTTTTCATGTTTGGCTCCTTGGTTCGCGGTCAGGTTGATAGGAGGGCGCAGGCAAGGCCTGGAATGGACGGCCTTCGCCTTGCAGGAAGCGGATGAAGAATTCGAACAGGATGAGGCGAGTGGTCTGAATGGATACCACCAGGCCTTCCAGGGCGATGATCACCACGTTGCCGACCAGATATACCAACACGGCGCCGATCGGACCACCGGCCACGTCGGCCAGTCCGCCGACGGCTTCGGACAACCCGGCATGGGCGAGGGCGAAGGCACCGACACGGGCAAAGGAGAGGGTGTTCACGGCTAGTTGGAACAGATGCTCCAGCAGTTCTCCTAGGGCGACGGCAATGCGCGCGGCGGGACTGCCGCTGTGCAGCCGGTAGGCGCCGTACAGATACCAGAGCAGGGCGAGCGCTGCCAGCAACGCGGCGTCGAAGTTGAAGAGACTGCCCAGCAGACCGAGGTACAGCGGTATCTTGGGCGCTTCCAGGTACCACCAGTGGCGTGCCGTCCCTCGCCAGTGGGCCTCCAGGCCGCTGAGGGCCATGCCGGCCGTCAGCAGGAGCACGCCGCCGACCAGCGGCACCGCCAGCAGGGGGATGGGATGGGCCAGCGGATGCAGCCACAGCGCCGGTATGAGGTCCTCGCGGGCGAAGACGCTGCCGTACAGCAAACCGAAGACCGTGGCGCTGGCGCCGCCGGCTACCAGCAGTCCCATGAATGGGTAGCGGCGTCCCAGGAATATGCCGAGCGCCAGCAGCACCAGGCCTTGGCCGACGTCGCCGAACATGTAGCCGAACAACAGCGGAGCGACCAGTGTGAGCAACTGACTGGGGTCGGCCTCGTAGCCGGCGGGCATTCCCAGCAGGCGGGGAAACAGCTCGAAGGCACGTGCCCAGGGCGGATTGCGCAGCACCATGGGTGCCTGGGCGTCGGGGGGCGTCTCCACCAGGTGTACCAGAGCGCGGGCGCCGCTGTCGCGAATGGCCCGCTGCAGGCCGGCGCCGTCCGGATCGCTGGTCCAGCCCCGTACCCAGGCAAGGTTGTCGCTGGCGGGAAAGTACCGCACCTGGGCCAGAAACCACTCCAGGCGTGCAACGTCGCCGAGCACTTCGTGCAGGCTGTATTCCTGCTGCGAACGCGCAATCGCCGCCCGCAGCTGGGTGAGCTCGGTATCCAGCGCCTGCAGCCGGCTGTCCAGGCGGCGCAGCGCTTGCGGTTTGTTGCCGGTCAGCCAGGTGGGGACCGGGAGGGCACGACCCTGGACGGCGCTCATTTCCTGTTCGATCTGGGGCAAGGCCGCCTTCAGACCGACCGCCAGCAGAAAGCGATGCTGAGGCCCGTCGATCCACCAGGGAATCACGCATGGCGGTACGTGCGGCGTCTTGGCCGTGGGCGGCAGCAGATACGCTGCGTAGCCGAGGGTGGGACCCAGGGTGTGCAGTGCCCCGAGATCCAGGCGTTCGCCGTTCATACTGGCAACCAGGTCCCGCAGCCGTTGAAGATCGGCGTATTCCGCCTGCGCCCGCTCCAGGCGCTCGATGGTCGTACCCATGGCCTGCTCCCAGGCGCCCAGTCGCTCCAGCGCGCGGGCAATGGTGCGGGCAGGGCGTCCGGGGGCTGCCGACGGCCGCACCGGTTCGCGGGGCCAATATGGGTAGTAGCGTCGTTCCAGCCCGTGGAAGCGCTCCAGTTGTGCTTCCAGGTCGGGGCTCGTCTCATTGGTCCCGGTGAGCGTGATGGCGCTCTCGAGCTGTACATTGCCGGTGCGGGCGAGGGCTTCCAGGGCGGGGGCGAGATCGTCCCGGGCCAACAAGGCCTCGAACCAGCGCGCCGGCACCGGCCGCAGGCCCATCAGGCCGCCTCCACGCCCTTGAACAGTACCCGTTCGGCCACTTCTCCCCGCAGCCGTTCCAGATCCAGCGCGATCAGCCCGAGATGGGCGAAGGTGGCTGCCGGCTGCTGGTGGCAGCGCCGGAAGAACCGCAGCAGCACCCGGGCCAGGGCCTCCCGCGCGGTGGCGCCGTTGTCGGCCGAAGAGCCCGCCATCCACTCGATGTGCTCCTGGACGCGGTGCTGCAACTGTTCCAGGGCGTCCCCGTGGGCACCTGCTCCGGCAGGCCAGAGGGTGCGCCAATGGGCCAGCCAGCCGCTACGCAGCGGTTGTCCCTGGCTCCAGGCCGCCGTCAACGGAGACCAGCGCGTGCGGGCCAGGGCGCCGAGTCGGGCTTCGCGACCTTCTTGCACGAAGTCCTTAAGGCGCGGGTCCGCCTGGATCCAGGCCGGCAGGCGTTCGGCCGTCAGTAGTTCCCTCAGCAGGGGCAGCATGGGCAGCTCCGCCGTCCACGCCACCGCGGAACGCCACGGCGCCGGTTGCCAGTGCGCAGTCTGTTCGACGTAGTCCCGGAAATGTCGGCGCAGCTGGGCCGCCATCTCGTGCACCGGCACTTGGGCTCCGAGTCCCAGCACCCACGGTCGCAGGGAAGTCGTGCGGGCGGTCTGCAGGTAGTGGGACGGGTCGCGGATGGCGCCCAGGCGTCGCCACTCCGCCTCGCTGGGGCGGCGGCCGTGGCGCGCCTGCAGACGGGCCTGGGCGTAGGCGAAGCGTACCGACGGAATCATGGGGACGACTCCCCGTCGGCGGCCGGCCCCCCGGTCAAGGCGGCGGCCAGGCGCGTTGCGACGGCGTCCAGCTCTTCGTCCGCCATGGCGACCCGGCGGCTGTCGTTGGCCAGTATGCCGTGTTGTTCGACGACCAACTGATCGATGGCCTTGTGCAGGCCTCGCGTGCAGCGCAGGTGGGTGCGGGTCATTCGGGCATCGGCCCGTTCATGAATGCCGGCCGCTTTGGCGCGCGCCGCCTGCAGCAGGAACTCCGCTTCCCGTTGGCAGGCTTCGATAGCCAGCTGAGCGTCGCGCTCGGCCAGCAGTACGGCGGTGATGGCGGTGTCCGGACTGCGGCTGTCCTCCGGCAGGCTCATTGTCCCGATGTCCCAGGTTGCCGATGCGTAGTCGGGGCGACCCAATACCATGAGAGGCTTGCGTCGCGTTAGATGCCATCATAGCCACGGCCCGCGGCGCCGAACATGATCTAAAGCAACATTTGTTCCCGGCGCAGCGCCTCCGTTGCCTCAAACCAGCATAGTGGCTGCGGTGCGGTGGGTCGAGAATGCGTTCGGAAGGGGGGCAGGGGGCGCCGGCGGGTACGGGCCCGGGTCCGCGTCGGCACTATCTCAGGACGTCCACCTTGACCCAGACATGGGCATGGCGTTGGTCGCGGTCCTCGGTGCGGTAGACGGTTCCCGAGTCCTGTTGCCGGCCGTCATCGGAGGCGCCGCCCAGGTCCAGCCACTGGCCCACTTTGCCCGACACCGTGGTGGTCAGGGACTGGCTGGCAATCATGCCTCCACCCTGAGGCGCGAGCGCCTGTCTGCGGGGACTGATCTCCAGGGTCACCCGATCGCCTTTGAGGCGGGCGCGGGCATAGAAGCCAGAGCCGATGTCTTTGTAGGTCAGACCGTCCTGCACGACCCGGTGGCCGTTCACCCAGGAGACGGTCTGCTCCGGCACCGGGAAGGACAAGCCGAAGTGAATGAACGCCGGTCGACCCTCCGTGACCCGCAGTTGCTGCACGTCGTTTCCGTTGTCCTTGGCTTCTGTGCTGTACACGCGAGAGTGAATCCTGCCTTGGGCAGCCTGCCCGGAGATGCTCAACCCGGGGCCGTTGGCCTGATCGGTGCTGTAGATTCGAACGCTGCCCGCGGCGACCGCGCCCCCGGCAATCAGGCCCCAGGACTCCATCTGGGATCGGGTCGCCTGCCTGACGGTAATGCGCAGCTGCTGCGGCGCCTTGTCCAGTTGGCGGACCACCGTCTCCAGTGTTTTCAAGCGCGCCGGCGGGGCTCGCACGATGAGTTGGTAGCCGGTGCCCGTCATGGCTTCACCATCGGACAGCAGGGGACGCAGAATGGGGATGATCTCGTTCGCAGCGCGGTGATGGAGCTCAATGACGTGCAGTGTGGCTTGCGCGTGTCCAGGGGAAGCCAGCAGGCAGGACGCCAGCAGGGCCAACAGAGCGATCAGCCGGCGCACGGGGTGCGGGGCCTGGGTCACAGGTGCAACCTGCGCAACTCGGGGTCCGGTGTGCTGCGTTCCCAGACTTCGGTAAACCACTGTTCCAACCGCCGGGCGTGCAGGGGCGCGCGGAAGTTGAGTGTGCCTTCGTAGCTCGTGGCCAGGGTGCGGTGCAAGGTGCCGATGCCGTCAGCGATCAGGAATGTGTCGGCGGCGTCCTTGACGTCTTCATGGGCCTTGCGGATTTCCACGAAGCTGCTGAGGTGGCGTGCCAGTTCCACCAGCCGGTGGCCGTCCTTGACCGCCCGCCGCGAGTCCTTCACCAGCACGCGTACCCGGCTGCGGCGGCTTCGCAGGGCAAGTTGTCGAACCGCGTCGAGAATGGGCTGATGGTCGTAAACCATCGGTTCCAGATCCTGGGTGAAGATATCGATCGTTCGGCGTGCCTGCGTCACCAGGGCCAGGGCCGCCGCCCTGTTGTCGACGCTGTCGGCCACGGTCAAGGGCTGCTCGGATTCCGCCAGCACCCATCGGCTGAAGTCCGATCTGTCCCGTTCGGGCGCCGATTGTTCGCCATCATGTTCAAGCATGTGTCGAAGGATCCTCCGGCGTGGCGGTGGTGCGGATCATGCGGCGGTGCTCGATACCGGCCTCGTGAAAGGGCTCCCCTGTCGGCTGGAATCCCTGCTGTGCGTAGAACGGGACGGTCTGCGTCTGGGCGTTGAGCCACACGGCGGTGAGTTGGTGTTGTCTTGCCGCCTGGAGCAACGTGCTCAGCAGGGTGCGGCCCACGCCGCGGCCTCGCCAGGGTGCGATCACCGCCATCCGGCCGATCTGACCATCGGGTTTGAGCCGGCCGGTGCCGATGGGTCGGTCGCTGCGGTCATGGGCCAGTACGTGGATGCAGCGGCAATCCACCGCTTCGTCCCACTCCAGTTCGGCGGGAATACGCTGCTCGCGCACGAATACAGCTTCGCGGACCGTCTGTAGGTGCTCGCGGTCGTGAGCCCAGTCGGCCAGACGGACATGAAAGGCATTGGCGGCAGTTGTGGTGGCGGTCATGCTCGCGGTCCGACGGCTTTGGCGGGGAGTGCCCGACCCTTTCAAACATGGTGCCGTCGACGGTCCGTGATGTCCAGGTGCCAGCCGCCGGGCGCGCGCTTGGCCCGGTTGCAGCGGGGGAAACAGGTGCCAACCGCGGGAATGCCGTTGGAGACGGCGCCCGCGGCAAGTGGTGCCCGGCGTTGATGGACAGCGGCGGACCCGGCGGTCCGCCTTGCCCCAAGACGGGCGCTAGACCGAGCTTTTCAGACCGCGCGGGCCTGCTCTGGCGCATTGCCTATGTAGCTGCGGGGTGTCAGGGCCTGCAGTGTCTGCTTGACCTCCTCCGGCAGGTCCAGCCCGGCGATGAAGGTCTTCATGGTGTCCGCATCCACTGTCTGGCCCCGAGTGAGCTCCTTCAATTTCTCGTAGGGCTTCTCGACCCCATAACGGCGCATGACGGTCTGCACCGCCTCGGCCAGCACCGCCCAGTTGGCATCCAGGTCGGCCTGCAGCCGATCGGGATCGGCTTCCAGCTTGCCGATGCCTTTGAGGCAGGAGCCGTAGGCGATCACGCTGTGGGCGATACCGACGCCCAGGTTGCGCAGTACCGTCGAGTCACTCAGGTCCCGCTGCCAGCGGGAGACAGCCAGCTTGGCGGAAAGATGTCCGAAGGTGGCGTTTGCCAACCCGAGGTTGCCTTCGGCGTTTTCGAAGTCGATGGGATTCACCTTGTGGGGCATGGTGGAGGAACCCACCTCGCCGGCCACAGTGCGTTGCTTGAAATAGCCCAGCGAGATGTAGCCCCAAACGTCGCGGGAAAAGCCGAGCAGCACGGTATTGAATCGCGAAACGGCGTCGAACAGTTCCGCGACATAGTCGTGCGGTTCGATCTGCGTCGTGTACGGATTCCAGTCCAGGCCCAGATCGTGGATGAAGCCCCGTGCCAGCTCCGGCCAGTCCACCTCCGGATAGGCGACCAGGTGGGCGTTGTAGTTGCCCACGGCGCCGTTGATCTTGCCGAGCAGGGGCACCTCGATTAGCAACTCGCGCTGGCGGCGAAGTCGGTAGACTACGTTGGCGACTTCCTTGCCCAGCGTGGTCGGCGACGCGGGCTGGCCATGAGTACGCGACAGCATGGGCAGGTCGGCATAGCGGTGCGCCAGGTCGGCGATGGCGTTGATCAAATCGTCCATCATGGGAAGCACCGCCTGGCTGCGTGCCTCGCGCAGCATGAGGGCGTAGGCCAGATTGTTGATGTCTTCGGAAGTGCAGGCGAAATGGACGAACTCGCTGACCGCCTCCAACTCGGAATTGCCGGTCAGCTTCTCCTTCAGAAAGTATTCCACCGCTTTGACATCGTGGTTGGTGGTGCTCTCGATGTTCTTGACCCGCTGGGCGTCCTGCTCGTCGAAATTCTCGATGATGCCGTTCAGGATCTGATTGGCGTGGCTGCTGAACTCGGGCACTTCGTCGATGGAGGGATGGGCGGACAGCGCCTGCAGCCAGCGAATTTCCACCAGCACCCGATGCCGGATGAGTCCGTACTCGCTGAATATGGGGCGCAGAGCCTCGGTCTTGCTGCCGTAGCGCCCGTCCACGGGCGAGATTGCGGTCAGGGATGTCAGGTCCATAGCGTTCTCGTTGTCCTCTGCGTCGGCCACTGGGGAGGATCAGGCCGCGAGCTGGCGCAGCACATATTGAAGGATGCCGCCGTGGCGGTAGTACTCCCACTCCTGGGGGGTGTCGATACGCACGCGGGCCTGGAAGGAGCGGGCGCCGCCGGCCTCGTCCACCACCTCGACCGTTACGGTGTCCGCCGGGCCCCCATCCAGCCCGGAAAGGTTGAATACCTCATGGCCGGTCAGGCCCAGGGACTGGGCGCTGTCGCCGTCGGCGAACTGCAGCGGCAGAATGCCCATCCCCACCAGGTTGGAGCGGTGGATGCGTTCGTAGCTCTGGGCGATGACGGCGCGGATGCCCAGCAGGCGGGGGCCCTTGGCGGCCCAGTCCCGGGAGGAGCCGGAGCCGTATTCCCGCCCTGCTATGACGATCAGGGGCGTGCCCTCCTCGCGGTATTTCATGGCGGCATCGTAGATGGACATCCGGCTGCCTTCGGGCAGGTGCAGGGTGATGCCGCCTTCGGTGCCCGGAGCCAGCAGATTGCGCAGGCGGACGTTGGCGAAGGTGCCCCGCATCATGACTTCGTGGTTGCCCCGGCGCGAGCCGTAGGAGTTGAAGTCCGCCGGTTTGACCCCATGGGCTATCAGGTACTTGCCCGCCGGGCTGTCGGGTTTGATGGCGCCGGCCGGCGAGATGTGGTCGGTGGTCACCGAGTCGCCGAGCAGGCCCAGGACGCGGGCGCCGCGAATATCGGACAGCCCGCCCACGTCCATGGTCATGTCTTCGAAGTAGGGCGGATTTTTCACATAGGTGGAGGACTCGTCCCAGGCAAACAGGCCGCCGGTGGGGGAGGCCAATTCGCTCCAACGGCTCTCCCCGGCGTATACGTCGGTATAGGCCTTGCGGAAGCCGGCGGCGGTAACGCTGGCGGCAACCGCGCTCTGGATTTCATGCTGGGTGGGCCAGATGTCCTTGAGGTAAACCGGTTGGCCATCGCCGTCGGTGCCCAGCGGCTCGTTGAACAGGTCCACGTCCATGCGGCCGGCGATGGCGTAGGCCACCACCAGGGGTGGAGAGGCCAGGTAGTTCATATGCACTTCGGAGTGGATTCGCCCTTCGAAATTGCGATTGCCCGACAGCACCGAGCACACCACCAGATCGTCGGCGCGTATCGCCTCGCTGATTCGTTCCGGCAACGGCCCGGAATTGCCGATGCAGGTGGTGCACCCATAGCCCACGGTGTGGAAGCCCAACGCCTGCAGGGGTTCCACCAGACCGGCCTGCTGGAGGTATTCGGTCACCACTCGGGAGCCCGGTGCCAGAGAGGTCTTGACCCAGGGTTTGACGGTCAGGCCTCGATCCACCGCCTTCTTGGCCACCAGCCCGGCGCCCAGCATGACCGACGGGTTGGACGTGTTGGTGCATGAGGTGATGGCGGCGATGACCACCATACCGTCGTCCAGGTAGAAACCCTCGCCGTTGGCCTGTACCCGGACGCGGCCCCGGTGGGCGCCCTGCTGTTCCACTCCGACGGCGGTGTGTCCGCCTTCATCCGCAAAACGGGACACCTCCTCGGTGCGTTCCACGGCCAGGCCGCGCTCGTGCAAAATCCTGTCCAGAGCGCCGCGCACGGACTGCTTCGCCTCGCGCAGCGCGACCCGATCCTGGGGACGTTTGGGACCGGCAAGACTGGGTTCGACGGTGCCGAGGTCCAGCTCCAGGGTGTCGGAGTACACCGCTTCCGGGGCATCCGCTGTGCGAAACATACCCTGCTCCCGGGCGTAGGCTTCGGCCAATGCCACCTGTTCTTCGCTGCGTCCGGTCAGTCGCAGGTAGTGCAACGTCTCCTCGTCCACGGGGAAGATCCCGCAGGTGGCGCCGTATTCCGGTGCCATGTTGGCGATGGTGGCCCGGTCGGCCAGCGGCAGGTGATCCAGGCCCGGCCCGTGGAATTCCACGAACTTGCCCACCACGCCCCTGGCGCGCAGCATTTGCACCACCATGAGAACCAGATCCGTGGCGGTGGCCCCCTCCGGCAATGTGCCCGACAGTTTGAAACCCACCACCTGGGGAATCAGCATCGAAATCGGCTGGCCGAGCATGGCCGCTTCCGCCTCGATGCCCCCCACGCCCCAGCCCAGCACACCCAGCCCGTTGACCATGGTGGTATGGGAATCGGTGCCCACCAGCGTGTCCGGGTAGGCCTGCGGCATGCCGTCGCTGTCCTTGGCGAACACCACCCGGGCGAGGTATTCCAGGTTCACCTGGTGGACGATGCCGGTGTCGGGCGGCACCACGGTGAAATTGGAGAACGCCTTCTGTCCCCATTTCAGAAAGCTGTAGCGCTCCCGGTTGCGCTCGTATTCCAGCGTGGCGTTGATATCCAGGGCGTCAGTGGTCCCGAAACGGTCCACCTGCACCGAGTGGTCGATGACCAGTTCGGCTGGCTGCAGCGGGTTGATGCGCTGAGGGTCGCCCCCCAGGTGCCCCATGGCATCACGCATGGCGGCCAGATCCACCACCGCCGGCACGCCGGTGAAGTCCTGCATGAGCACGCGGGCCGGGCGAAAGGCGATTTCCTTGCTGGGCTCGGCCTGCGGATCCCAGCCGGCGAGCGCCTCGATGTCGTCTGCCGTGACGGTGCGGCCGTCCTCGTGGCGCAGCAGATTCTCCAGCAGAATCTTCAGGGAGTAGGGCAGGCGTGCGACCTTGGATTGGTCGGCAAGGGCGCTCAGGCGGAAGATCTGGTACTGACGGTCGCCGACCGCCAGGGTGCCGCGGGCTGAAAAGCTGTCGTTCATGCTGGCTCCTGGAATCCGTGCATCAGGCAAGCCCTTAATTATGAGCGATTTGGCTCGCGCTTGATAGACCTTGGGGTGCGGGGGGGCGGCACGGGGTTCTGCGTGAGCCTGCAACGGCCGGCTGCAAGCGCCCCGGACAGTGGCCGCCAGGGCGGAACGGTGACTTAGGACGGGGTGGTTCCTGCCAGCAGTTGTTCCGCCGTTGCCAGCATGCTGGCGCGCCCGAACAGCAGATTCCAACGTCCTCCTCCGGATTGACGCCACAGAACGGCTGAGCGCACTCCCGCCAGCAGCAGTGCACGGATGAGTCGAGCCCGGCCGGTATCCTCCAGGAAGCTCGGCTCCCCGTGCACGATGACCCGCGGCGTCAGTGTGCTGATGGTATTGCGGTACAGGTCGTCAAGCGCGGCGATCACCGTGTCGTGGGTGCGGGAGAAATAGCTCACCTGGACACTGATGCGCTCGATGCCGGTACGCAGCGCTTCCAGCAGTTCCCGGCGCCTGTGCAACCGCCGCTCCAGTTGCAGCAGGGTGACCGCGTAGCGGGTCACTTCCAGTCCCTCCGAGGACCGGGGGTTGGAGAGCTGAACCCGCAGTGTGTGCAGTCCCACCCGTACGCCTTCGAGCCCGCCGTAGACCTCGGCCACGCTGTCCGCATCGATGTAGAACAGACTGCCGATAGTGGCTTCCACCGCCTGCGCGTCGGCCTGCCCCTTGCGGGCGACCTGCTGCACCAGTTGGGTGGCCTGGAAAACGCCCGCCAGCGCGAGGCAGCGATCACTCAGAGTCCGGCTCATGCCTCGCCTTCGAGAGTCTCTTCTATGGTGGCGCCACCCAGGCACTCGTCGCCGGCGTAGAACACAACGGCCTGGCCCGGCGTCACGGCCCGCTGAGGCTGGTCGAACACCACCTTGCAGCGGCGCTCTTCCTCCCCGTACACCGTACAGGGCTGATCGGCCTGGCGGTAACGCACCTTCGCGTGGCAGCGCAGGGGCAGGGCGGGCCGTCCGGTGATCCAGTGCGGGGCGGCGGCGATCAGGGTGTCGCGGTACAGTGCGGGATGATCGCGCCCTTGAGCCACCAGCAGCAGGTTGTGGGCCAGATCCTTGCCTGCCACGTACCAGGGCTCGCCGGTGTGGCTGGCTTGACCGCCGATGCCGAGGCCCTGGCGCTGGCCCAGGGTGTAGAAGACCAGCCCGTGGTGGGCCCCAAGCTCCTCGCCGTCCACACTGCGAATCGGGCCCGGTTGGGCCGGCAGGTAGCGGGACAGGAAATCTCGGAACTTGCGCTCGCCTATGAAGCAGATACCGGTGCTGTCCTTTTTGGCATGGTTGGGAAAGCCCGCCTGGGCGGCGATGCCGCGCACCTCGCGTTTGTGAAGTCCGCCGATGGGGAACAGGCTGCGGGACAGTTGATGCTGGTCCAGGGCGTGGAGGAAATAGCTCTGATCCTTTTCCGGATCGGCGCCCTTGAGCAGGTGCATGGTCCCGTCCCCGTGCAGGCGGGCATAGTGGCCGGTGGCGATGCGGTCGGCGCCCAAGGCCAGGGCATGGTCGAGGAACGCGCGGAACTTGATCTCCTTGTTGCACAGCACGTCCGGATTGGGCGTGCGACCGGCCTGGTATTCGTCCAGAAAGTGTTTGAATACCCGGTCCCAGTACTGGGCCGAGAAACTGACCTTGTGCAACTCGATGCCCAGCCGATCGCACACCGCGCGGGCATCCTCCAGGTCCTGTTCCGCCGGGCAGTAGTCGACATCGTCGTCGTCGTCCCAGTTCTTCATGAACAGACCGGCCACGTCGTGGCCCTGCTCCAGCAGCAGGTGGGCGGCAACCGCTGAGTCCACCCCGCCGGAAAGGCCCACCACTATGCGCATCGTCGTGCGCTCACGGCGAGTGCCGGTGCCGTTCGCCGCGCCGTGGGCGCCGGTGGGGCGCAGCGCGAGCACGCGCATCTGCAGGAACTGAGCGTGGGCAGGGGCGGGAAATCGTTCGACTCCGGCATGGACGTCAGCAATGCCGGCACAGCGCCGATGGGGTTGGAGTGACAGGTTCAAACATCGGGCACCATGTCCACCAGCAGGGCGAGTGGATAGCGTCGGCCGGCCAGATAGTCGTCGATGGAGCGCAGCACCAGGGGGCTGCGCAGGTGCTCGGTGCGGGCCTGTATCTGCGCTCGATCCAGCCACAGGGTGCGCATGATGCCGGCATCCAGCGGCTGCTCCGGTCGGTGATCTTCACAGCCTCCACAGAAGGTGATGCGCAGGTAGGTGGTCCCGCTTTCCGGCACCCGCCACCGGTACACGCCCACGACGGCTTCGGGAACGAACTGCCAGGCCGTCTCTTCGCGGGCCTCGCGCACCACAGCATCCAGCAGGCTTTCTCCTTCGTCCAGGTGACCGGCGGGCTGGTTGATGACGCGGGCTCCGTCGATCTGTTCCTCGACCAGCAGGAAACGGCCTTCCCGCTGCACGACAGCGGCGACCGTTACATGGGGCTTCCAGATCATCGCGTCCATGATCCTGATCCGGGCCCGCCGCCGG